>Ga0302279_10001317_pt1 | contig 35385 bp, 33 predicted proteins | sample III_Bog_N3_3_FD_194541 | JGI IMG/M metagenome (GOLD analysis project Ga0302279, IMG submission 194541) | Peat permafrost microbial communities from Stordalen Mire near Abisko, Sweden - III_Bog_N3_3 | ecosystem: Environmental > Terrestrial > Soil > Wetlands > Peat | place: Sweden: Abisko...
AGGTGGAACACGGTCGCCAGAAGGGGCTGTTTCCTTCCGCTCACGGCAGTCGCGAATGCGACTGACCGGGAGCGAACAGGGCGCCCTGGGGGGACCCGGACCTATAACTTGGACACACTCCTAGAGCTGCACCAGCGCCGCCTTGCGCCGCTCCTCCAGCTTGCGCGAGAAGATGGCCAGGCTGGCGTACAGCTCGACGTTCTCCACGATGATCTCCGCGGGCACGTCCAGGGTGATGGGGGCGAAGTTCCAGATGGCCTGGAGCCCGCTGCGCACCATGATCTCGGCGATGCCCTGGGCCCGATCCGCCGGGACCGTGAGGATGCCGATGGCGATCCGCCGCTCCCGGGCCAGGTGCTCGAACTGGTTCATGTGGAACACCTCGATGCCGTGGATGGCCCGGCCCGCCTTGGCCGGATTGCTGTCGAAGGCGGCCACGATGCGGATGCCGGCCTTCTCGAAGTCGGTGTAGCCCAGCAGGGCCGAGCCCAGGTTCCCCGCCCCCACCAGGAAGGCCTCGGAGAAGTTGTTCCAGTTGAGGAACACCTCGATGGAGGCCAGCAGGTCCTCCACCCGGTGCCCCACCTTGGGCTTGCCCTGGCTGCCGGTGGCGGCCAGGTCCTTGCGCACCTGGGTGTGATGGATGCCCAGATCCTCGGCCATCTGGGTGGCCGATATGATCTCCTGGCCGGCCGTGCGCACCCGAAGCAGGTAGTGGTAGTACTTGGGCAGGCGGCGCAGGGTGGGCAGGGGTACCGAAGTCGCAGCCATGAATTGTCTCCAGTCCTAGTATATAGAACCTTTCCCTCAGCTCTGGGCCTGGCTGGCCCAGAATCGGAAATGGTTCTTGCTGCCGTTCTTCACCTGGTACATGGCAGCGTCGGCCCGGAGCAGCAGCTGGTCCGGATCCTCCCCGTCCTGGGGATAGAAGCTGATACCGATGGAGACCCCCAGGGTGGAGGCGATGCCTTCGTGCACGAAGGGCCTGGACAGCAGCTCCAGGATCACGCAGGCGACCCGCTGGGCCGCTTCCACCCCGCCCGGGTCCAGGAGCAGCACGGTGAACTCGTCCCCCCCCATGCGCGCCACCGTGTCCGATTCCCGCACGCAGCTGGCCAGCCGCTGGGCCACCATTTTCAGCAGGTGGTCGCCCTCCTCGTGGCCGTGGCGGTCGTTCACCGCCTTGAACCCGTCCAGGTCCAGGTAGAACAGCGCCAGCTGCTGCTCCCGGCGCCGGGCCAGCACCAGGGCCTGCTGCAGCCGGTCGTAGAACAGGGTGCGGTTGGGCAGTCCGGTGAGCTGGTCGTGATGGGCCAGGTGGTCCATCTGGTCCTGCATCCGCTTGATCTCGGTGAAGTCCTCCTTGACGCTCACGAAGTGGGTGACCACCCCGGCGTCGTCGCGGATGGGCGAGATGGAGCCCAGCTCCCACAGCAGTTCCCCGCCCTTGGTGCGGTTGTGGAACACCCCGTGCCACTCCTCCCCGGCCAGGATGGTGCGCCACAGCTCCCGGTAGAACTCCTCGCCCAGGCAGCCGCTCTTCAGGATCCGGGGCGTCTGGCCCAGGACCTCCTCCGAGGTGTAGCCCGTGGTCTGGCAGAACTTGGGATTGACGTACTCGATCACGCCCTGGGCATCGGTGACGATGATGGATACCGGGCTCTGCTCCACCGCCCGCACCAGGATCCGCAGCCGGGCTTCCAGCCGCGCGGGATCGCCATCCAGAGCCATGGCCGACACCAGGCCCTGTTTGCTGCTATCGGGGAACAGGGGGGAGCGCATGGCCATTCGGGATCCGGGCGAAGTGGGGCGGGGGGCGGGAACGGTATCAAATGGTCGAATACTTCACATATCCTGATCGAAATTCTCCAGCCGGTCAATCCGGGGCTCCTGCTGTCAGCCCCCTTGCCCGGTATCGCGTGCCTCCAGCCCCCCCTTAACAGGCTTTCCTATTCCGGCAGACGCGGCACAAACCGGCTAGCATTCAGGAAGACCATTGGGCGGGTCCAATGGCTGCAGCCAGTTTCGATCGGAGCCTTCGCATGCGAGCCAATCAGCCCCTGACCGGTGTGGAACATGAGGTCCAGGAAGGGGGATTCCTGGTCTCCACCACGGATACCAAGGGCATCATCACTTTCGTCAACGACGAGTTCGTGCGCATCAGCGGCTTTACGCGTGAGGAACTGGTCGGCCAGCCACACAACATGGTCCGCCATCCGGAGATGCCGTCGGCGGTGTTCGCGGACATGTGGGCCACCCTCAAGGCCGGCGAGCCCTGGGAGGGCCTGGTCAAGAACCGCTGCAAGAACGGGGACTTCTACTGGGTCGACGCCAACGCCACGCCCATCCGGGAACACGGCGCCACGGTCGGCTACGTGTCCATCCGCAGCCGGCCCGGGCGCAGCCATATCCGGGAGGCGGAGCAGATCTACACCCGCGTCAACCAGGGCCTGTCCCTGCAGGACGCCAGCCGGCCCAGCCATCCCTGGCTGCCCCTTCCGCACCTGACCTTCACCGCGCGCCTGGGACTGTCCGCGACGGTCCTCATCGCCTACTTCCTGCTGCTGCTGCTGGGGATCGGTCTGGCGGGAGGCCCGGCCGGCCTGCTGGCCGTGGGCGGCCTGGTGGGCCTGGGCGTGGGCGTGGCGCTCACCGCCCTGCTGGTGCGGGCCATCCATCTGCAGCTGGGCGGCGACCCGGCGCAGGCCATCGAACTCATGCGCAAGGTGGCCGACGGCGACATGCGGGTGGAGGTGGCAACCCGCCCCGGCGACCAGGACAGCCTGCTGGCCATGATCCGGCTCATGCAGTCCCGGCTCAAGGGCATGATCAACCGCATCCGGTTCGACGCCCAGCGGGTTTCGGACAACGCCCACCTGTTCGCCAACTCCACCCGGGAGATCTCCGGCACCAGCCAGGAGCTGGCCCGCAATTCCGAGGAGCAGCGGCAGTCGGTGGAGCGGGTGGCCTCGGCCATCACCGAGCTGTCGGCCTCCATCCAGGAGGTGGCCGACCACGTCCAGGTGAGCCAGCAGCAGGCCAACGCCGCCGTGACCGCCACCCAGGAGGGCGACCGCTCCGGGCAGGCCTCCATGGCCGCCATGGAAGCCGTGGCCGAAAGCACCGCCCGGGTGGTCCAGGCGGTGAAGGTGATCCAGGAGATCGCCCGTCAGACCAACCTGCTGTCCCTGAACGCCGCCATCGAGGCGGCCAAGGCCGGGGCCCTGGGCAAGGGCTTCGCGGTGGTGGCCGACGAGGTGCGCAAGCTGGCCGAGCGCAGCGCCCAGGCTGCCCGGGAAATCGCCACCCTGATCGAAGGTAGCGACCAGGCTGTCGCCCAGGGGCGCACCACGGTCCAGGAAGCCGTCCACGCCCTGGCCGAGATCCGCGAACACATCGGCCAGGTGACCGAGATGTCCCTGGAGATCGGCGCCGCCGCCGAGGAGCAGGCCAAGGCCAGCCTCGAAGTGGCCCACCAGATGGAGGTGGGGTCCCAGAAGGCCGCCGCCAACGCCAGCGCCAGCATGGAGCTGTCCTCCACCACCGAAGGCAACGCCGCCGCCTCCAGCCAGCTGACCAGCACCGCCGAAGGCCTGGCGGAGATGGTGGCCCGGTTCCGGACCTAGGGTTCCGGACCGAGGAACCTGCCGCCCCTTTCGATCCCGTCCAGTCAGGCTCCCGTCCGGGGCCTGCGTCAGTTCCAGGAGTGCCCATGCGAGTCAACCAGCCGGTAACGGCCGTCGAGCACCAGGTCCAGGAGGGCGCCTTCATCGCCTCCATGACCGATCTCCACGGGGTGATCACCTACGTCAATGACGAGTTCGTGCGGATCAGCGGCTTCTCCCAGGACGAACTCATGGGCCAGCCGCACAACCTGGTCCGCCACCCGGACATGCCGCCCGCCGCGTTCGCCTACCTGTGGTCCACCATCCAGGCCGGCCAGGTCTGGCGGGGCATGGTGAAGAACCGCTGCAAGAACGGCGACTTCTACTGGGTGGACGTGAACGTCAGCCCGGTCAAGAAGCGCGGCCAGCTGGTGGGCTACGTGTCCATCCGCAGCAAGCCCAGCCGCGGCCAGATCCTCGAGGCGGAACAGCTGTACGCCCGTATGAACGCCGGCCAATCCCTGGCCGATGCCGCCCGTCCGCCACGTAGCTGGCTGCCCTTCCCGGCCATGGCCTTCGGCCTGCGCCTGGGCCTGGGCTTCGGGCTGATCACCGCCTGCTTCCTGCTGGTGCTGGCGGCCGTGGCCATGGCCGGCGCCGGCAGCGGGCTGCTGGCCGTGGGCGGCGCCGTGGGGCTGGTCCTGGGCGCCGGGATCACCGCCCTGCTGATCCGGGCCATGCGGGTGCAGGTGGGCGGCGATCCGGTGCATACGGTCGCCCTGATGCGGCAGGTGGCCGACGGCGACATGCGGGTGGAGATCGCGACCCGACCGGGCGACCAGGCCAGCCTGCTGGCCATGATCCGGCGCATGCAGTCCCGTCTCAAGGGCATGATCAACCGTGTCCGCTTCGACGCCGGGCAGGTTTCCGCCCATGCCGGCCAGTTCGCCGCGTCCACCCGCGAGATCGCCAGCACCAGCCAGGAACTGGCCCACAACGCCGAGGACCAGCGCGCCGCGGTGGAGCGGGTGGCCTCGGCCATCACCGAGCTGGCGGCATCCGTCCAGCAGGTCTCGGCCCAGACCAAGATCAGCCAGACCCAGACCAGCCAGGCCGTGGCCGCCACCGAGCTGGGCGACCAGTCCGGCCTGGCCGCCATGGCGGCCATGGAGGCGGTGGCCGCCAGCACCGCCCGGGTGGTCCAGGCGGTGAAGGTGATCCAGGAGATCGCCCGCCAGACCAACCTGCTGTCCCTGAACGCCGCCATCGAGGCAGCCAAGGCCGGCACCCTGGGCAAGGGCTTCGCGGTGGTGGCGGACCAGGTACGCAAGCTGGCCGAACGCAGCGCCGAGGCCGCCCGGGAGATCGCCGCCCTCATCGAGCAAAGCGACCAGGCGGTGGCCGAGGGGCGCACCACCGTCCAGACCACGGTCCAGGCCCTGGCCCGGATCCGGGACCACATCGGCCAGGTGACCGAGATGTCCCTGGAGATCGGCGCCGCGGCCGAGGAACAGGCCAAGGCCGGGCTGGAGGTCGCGCAGCAGGTGGAGCTCGGGGCCGCGAAGTCCGCGGCCAACGCCAGCGCCAGCATGGAGCTGTCCTCCACCACCGAAGGCAACGCCGCCACCTCAAGCGAGCTGGCCAGCACCGCCGAAGGCCTGGACGAGCTGGTGGCGGTGTTCCGGACTTAGGGGCCGTCATGGAATAACCATTACCATTTGTCGAATTCCGCTACGGCCCCTCATGCCGGGGCCCGCACCAATGGCCAAGGTTACTCCGTTACACTGGACTAACCGGAGGCTTCCAGCTCCCGGGCATCGCCCGAAGCACCGCATCGAAAGGAGGTCGAGTTGTCCTTGTTCCCCTTCCACAGGCCCAGGCAAGTCCAGGCCGGGGCCGGCTTCCTGCGCTTCCAGGAGGCGCTCCGGGCGGTACCGCCGGGCGGCGAGGCGCACGTATGGGTGCGGCTGCCGGTCCAGCTGGGGGACATGGTGATGGCCCTGCCCTCCCTTTTCACGGTCAAGCACATCTGGGAGGCCTGGGCCCAGGCCCAGGGCAAGCGCCTCCGGTTCACCGTCATGGGCAAGCCTTCGGCCTCCCTGTTCCAGGAATCGGTGCCCCAGGTCTTCGCCGCCTGCCATGTGGACGCCACCTTCCCGGCCGCCGGTTCGCCGCTCAGGCTCATGCGCCACTGGCAGGAGCACAAGCCCCTGGCCATCATCAACTACTCCAAGTCGGACCGGATCAAGCTGGCCGCCTGGCTTAGCCGGGTGCCGGTGCGGGCGGGGATCGGGGACGGCGGCATCACTTGGTGCTATCACTACAGCCACCCGTACCTGCCCTTCCACCAGGTCGGTCACCGGGTGTTCCGGCTGGCGCCCATGACCCAGTGGCTGGCCGGGCCGGAAGCCGCCCCCAGGCTCGAGCTGCTGGGCTCCGAGCGGTTCGGCGGGCTGTCGGTCCTGGACCAGCTGCGTGCGCAGGGCTGGGAGGGCGGCCCCTACGTGGTGTTCGGGCCCAACCCCCTGCAGCGCTCTCCCGAGCGGCGCTGGTTCCCCCTGGACGCGCCCTGGCTCCGCCTGGCCGAGCTGGCCCGGCGGGACGGGATCACCCCGGTCCTGGTGGGCGGCCCGGAAAGCCGGGAGGAGCTGGACCGCCTCGCCCTGGCGAGCGGGGGCATCAGCCTGGCCGGCCGGACCACCCTGCCGCAGCTGATGGCCCTGCTGGCCCACGGCATGGGCACCATCGCCGTGGATACTGGGATCGCCCACCTGGCCGCGGCCACCGGCCAGCCCACCGTGGTGGTGTTCGGGTTCGGCTCGGAATTCCTGGATCTGCCCTGCGGGCCCCGGGTGGTCTCGCTCCGGGGCGACCCCGCCGGCAGCCCGGCCTATCCCCTCACCGGGGAAACCATGCGGCTGGCCACGGCGCCCTGGAGCGTCGCCACCAGCCGGATCCCGGCCGAGCGGGCCTGGGGCATCCTCGGCTACCTGGCGGGAGAGGGCTCAGACTAGGCCAGTTCCGCCCGCAGGAAGTGCGGCCCGGCGTCGGTGATCCGGACCGGCACCAGTTCCCGGAATGGCAGCTGGGAGCCGGCCGGGACCTGCAGGTGCACGTTCTTCCAGTTGGCGGTGCGGGCCAGCCAGTGGCCGCCATCCAGGGGGCCTTCGGTCTCGATCCGGGCCGGCAGGGTGCGTCCCACCATCCGCCGGTTGCTGGCCAGGGTCAGTTCGGTCTGCCGGGCCTGGAGCCGGGCCAGTCGCTCCTGCTGCACCGGGTATGGCAGATCGTTCTGCAGGCGCAGGGCGGGCGTTCCCGGACGGGGCGAATAGATGAAGCTGAACGACATGTCGAAGCGCACCCGCTCCAGCAGATCCAGGGTCGCCTGGAAGTCGGCGTCGGTTTCCCCCGGGAAGCCGACGATGAAGTCCGTGGACAGGCACAGGTCTTCTGAGCGCTCACCCAGGTAGCCCAGCCGCTCCAGGTACTGTTCCACCGTGTATTCCCGATGCATGCGCCGCAGCACCGTGTCGCTGCCGCTTTGCACCGGCAGGTGGAGGAACGGCGCGACCTTGGGATTGCTGGCCAGGGTCCGGGCCAGGGCCGGAGTGAAGTTCATGGGATGGCTGGTGGTGAAGCGGATCCACTCCAGCCCGTCCACCTCCGCCACCCGGTCCAGCAGTTCGGCGAAGCTGCAGCCGCCCTGGAAGCTGTTCACGTTCTGGCCCAGCAACTCCACCTCGCGGAAGCCGGCCGCCACCGCCCCGCGCACCTCGGCCACCACGTCCGGCCAGGGCCGGTGCCGCTCGGGCCCGCGGGTGGTGGGCACCACACAGTAGGTACAGGCGTGGTTGCAGCCCTCGATGATGCTCACCAGGGCCTTGGCCGTGCTCGCCCGGCGGGCGGTGTCGGCGGGGAACAGGTGATCGTCGGGGTACAGCGCGGTGTCCATGACCCGCTTCTGCCCCGCCCGGGCCCGCTCCAGCAGCGCCGGCAGCTGCTGGATGGCCATGGTGCCCAGCACGAAATCCACCTGGGGGGCGCGCTTGAACAGCTCCGCCTGGTCCTGCTGGGCCAGGCAGCCGGTCACACCCACCAGCAGGGGCCGGCGCTTCTTTTCCTCGGCCAGGTAGCCCAGTTCGGAAAACACCTTGTGCACCGCCTTTTCCCGAATGGAGCAGGTGTTCAGCAGCACCAGATCGGCTTCCTCCACCCCGGTGGCGGCCACGTGTCCGGCCGCCAGCAGCAGCCCTTCCAGCTTTTCGCTGTCATGGCTGTTCATCTGGCAGCCCCAGGTCTCGATCAGGTATTTCATCCGTCCGCTACTCCCATGGGGGGGCGGCCTCCGGGGGGGGGCCGCGGTCCGCCCCGCTCCTGGCGCCATTCTACCCTGAGCAGCGATTTTCGCGGAGCGGCTACGGCCACCGACGGCTAACCGCGGGCCTCTGATATCAGGGGCCGGCCGGGGCCGCCAGTATGGATAATTTTTTCAATGTACTCAGGCGAGCGGCCAGGGTTGCCCAGAGGATGATGGACGTCTGGCTGTTCTGTTGTACCACTCCCATTTGTTTAACCTCTTTTGTTTCTTCCTTCTGGATTTCCCGGCCTGTTCCCAGCTCCAACGCGACATGGTGTTCTATGTCGGTTACCAGCTGTTTCGCAGCCGCACGGAGCACTACGCGTTTTTCGGGGAAATCTTCATCATTCACTTTCGCCAAATCGAATTCAACAGCAAGGTATTCAAGAAGTTGAACCTGTGCCTCAAGATGGTGGTAAGTCTCGACTTCGCCCGGCGATTGTTCGGTCAATTCCTCAAGGCAATTTTGGAGGGTTTCCAATGGCTCAAAAAACGAATAAGAGATGAATGGATTACCTCTTGAATAAGGCATATTTTTAATCGATGTAATCCTCCATGTATTTTCATCGTCGGGCTTATCAAAAACAAGATCTTCTCCGATAAAGATGAACGCATGGGAACCATCCTTGACGCCAACAGCTCCGGTAGGTGGTCTATTTGTCTCCGAAAATCGCCTTTTGGAGGTGAGATCGCCATAAAGTCTAGAGTGGATGAAAACATTGAATTCTTCTTCATCCACATACCGCAAGGATGGAAGATTATTGTCGAGCAGCAAAACCGTATTATAGCAATTTGCCCCAGGATGCTTTTTAAGATCCCGGCCAAGCAGCCACTTGACCTTTCTAGGCAGAAGATCCGTCACTTCCGTAACATAATCAGCGACGACCCGCTGGATGTTTTGCCCAGCGTCAAAAGCGTCGAAGGCTGCCAGCGCCTTCTCCACATCCACCGGACCCTGATCGACCCTCATGGCAGAATTGAGAAACCACTGGTAAAGGGCGTTTGCTCGATCATCCAGCTGGCCAGCATTCTCGGCAAACAAGAAAAAATGGTCCGCTGCCTGATCCAGATAGATTTCATCTGAAATCCTTTTAAGGAATCGGATATTGGCAATGGAGGTGTCCGTTTCAGGAACGGTAACCCCGTTTTCCAGCCACTCTGAATCCACCCTTTCACCCGTCATCTTGACAATCCTGGCCACCCGGCCTGAGGACGCGATGATCAATTGACCAATCCTGGGGTCCGGCGCTCCATCTCCAGCGGAACGGACGGCATTGCTGCCGACCGGGATGGGCTCTGGCCTTTCCGGTCCCTGAGACCCCTTCGACTCAGCCTTGGCCGGGGGCACACTGGCAGCCGCCTTGAGCTCACGGTCAAGCTTTTTGCGGAGCTGGGCGACCTTCAGCATATTGATTATTTTATCATTTAGATTTTGGCTCGCGGCCCAATTCATGGCTTCATCGATTTCCTCGGAAGAAACCAGGGGATCGGTCAAAGCAGCCCGGACTCTCTCAATAACCCCTGTCTGGGCAGCCTTGATCAGAGGACCCGCCACGCCAGGCGAGAAGGCCGAACCGGCCAGGATGAGACCCAACATTACCTGTTTCTTCATCTATTTCCCCTACTGCTATCCATTTAAAATCCATGATCGACGCGATTGACAAACCTAGGCAGAGCAAATGCTTCAATACAACATAGTGATAATTTATTTATTGGCAACGGGAAGGCAGGCACCTCGTGCAGCGTCCAGCAAGGCTATTGAACCTATCCATTGCTTCACGGCCTACCTCCGCTCCACGGGAATCGAAATCGAGACGCTTCCCTTTTTCGACCCTATCCAGCCGCCATCCATCAATTTCCATATCACCGTGCCTCTGGAGGTGGCGGTCGAGCGGTGTCGGTCCCGACCGGGTGGCGCCGGGCCCGATGAAAGTGCCGCTTCGCTTCGGGCGTACGAGGCGGCCTATCGCCAGGTCTTCGCGGAGTCGCTGCCGTTCCCGACCCTGGTGGTGGACAACTCCGGCGCCCTGGAAGCCACCCTCACGGTCATCCGAGAAGCCATCCAGACAAGCGGCTTGGGCTGCCCATGAAAAAGGGCCCCCGAAGGGGCCCTCTCTGCAACGTTCGACCCTGGATCCCACTTCCTGTCCGGGCTCCGCCCGGGCAGGAAGTGGGGGCGGGGGGATGCCACGCATGCGTGGCATCAGAGCGAGCTTGGCTCGCGGGCGGTCCCCCCACGGCAGGCTTAGTACATGTCTTCCATGCCGCCCATGCCGGGAGCGCCGCCCATGGGGGCAGCCTTCTTGTCCTCGGGCAGTTCGCAGATGATGGCTTCGGTGGTGAGCATCATCGCGGCCACGGAGGCGGCGTTGCGCAGGGCGGACTTGGTGACCTTGGCCGGATCGATGACGCCGAAGGCGACCATGTCCCCGAACTCGCCGGTGGCGGCGTTGAAGCCGAAGTTGCCCTTCTCTTCCTTCACGCGGTTGACGATGACGGAACCTTCCACGCCGGCGTTGTTGGCGATCTGGCGGAGGGGCTCCTCAAGGGACTTCTTGATGATCGCCGCGCCAGTCTCCTGGTCGCCGGTGAGCTTCAGGCCGGAGATCTTGGCCAGGGCGCGCAGCAGGGCGACACCGCCGCCGGCCACGATCCCGTCTTCCACGGCCGCCTTGGTGGCGTGCATGGCATCCTCGACCCGGGCCTTCTTCTCCTTCATTTCGGTTTCGGAAGCGGCACCGACCTTGATGACCGCGACGCCGCCGACCAGCTTGGCCAGCCGCTCCTGCAGCTTCTCCTTGTCGTAGTCGCTGGTGGAGATCTCCACCTGGCTGCGGATCTGCTTGACCCGGCCCTGGATCGCCTGGGTGGTGCCGGCGCCCTCGATGATCGTGGTGTTTTCCTTGTCGATGGTCACCTTCTTGGCGGTGCCCAGGTCCTCGATCTTCAGGTTCTCGAGCTTGAGGCCCAGATCCTCGGTGATGGCCTTGCCGCCGGTCAGGATGGCGATGTCTTCCAGCATGGCCTTGCGGCGGTCGCCGAAGCCGGGGGCCTTGACCGCGGCGATGTTCAGGGTGCCGCGGATCTTGTTGACCACCAGGGTGGCCAGCGCCTCGCCGTCAACGTCCTCGGCGATGATCAGCAGGGGGCGGCGGCTGTTGACGACCTGCTCCAGGAGGGGCAGGAGATCGCGCATGTTGGAGATCTTCTTCTCGTAGATGAGGATCAGGGGGCTTTCCAGCTCGACCTTCATCTGGTCGGGGTTGGTGACGAAGTAGGGGCTCAGATAGCCACGGTCGAACTGCATGCCCTCGACCACGGTCAGCTCGGTGTCGCGGCCCTTGGCCTCTTCCACGGTGATCACGCCGTCCTTGCCCACCTTGCCCATGGCGTCGGCGATGATCTGGCCGATCTCCTGGTCGCCGTTGGCGGAAATGGCGCCCACCTGGGCGATGGCATTGCCTTCCACCGGCTTCTTGATCTCGTCGATGGCGGCGACCACGGCGTCCACGGCCAGATCGATGCCCTTCTTGATCTCCATGGTGTTGGCGCCGCTCACGACCGCCTTGATGCCTTCGCGGTAGATGGCCCGGGCCAGCACGGTGGCGGTGGTGGTGCCGTCGCCGGCGATGTCGGAGGTCTTGGAGGCCACTTCACGGACCAGGGCGGCGCCCATGTTCTCGTGCTTGTCCTTGAGCTCGACTTCCTTGGCGACGGTGACGCCGTCCTTGGTCATGAGCGGGGAGCCGAACTTCTTCTCGATCAGGACGTTGCGGCCCTTGGGGCCGAGCGTGACCTGTACGGCGTCGGCCAGCTTGTTGACACCGCGCAGAATGGCCTGGCGGGCGTCTTCGGAATAGATGATGGATTTAGCAGCCATGTGTAACTCCTTGAATGGGATTGAATAGTCCTGGTGGGATGAGCCTAGCCGACGATGGCGAGGATCTCGTCTTCGCGGACGATGACGTGGTCGATGCCTTCGATCCGGACTTCCGTGCCGGTGTACTTGCCGATGAGGACCTTGTTCCCGGCCTTCACGGACATGGGAATGCGCTTGCCGTCTTCCGCGAACTTGCCTTCGCCCACCGCCACGACCTCGGCTTCCATGGGCTTCTCCTTGGCGGTGTCAGGGATGATGATGCCGCCCTTTACGGTTTCAGCAGGCTCGCTGCGCTTGAGCAGAACGCGATCGTACAGGGGCTTGATGGCCATGTAATACCTCCATGTGGGTGATGAGTTCCCGAAGGGGAGCTGTTAGCACTTACTACCAGCGAGTGCTAAAGTAGCTCGCGCGTCCGGGAGTGTCAAGGATATTTCCTCGATGTTAGCCTGATTGACTAAAATTTTATTACTGTCAATGCTCGCATTTTTTATGACAGATGGTCCGGTCCGGGGTCCAGCTTTGGGGTTAACCTGGAGACATGAGTGAACTGTCCGTCCTGATCGAATTGCAATCCGTCCATGACAATCTGCGCACCATACAGCGGGATTTGTCGGCCTATCCCCCTGACCTGGCGGCCCTTGACACCGAGCTCAAGACCATCGCCAAGAAGCTCGAGGAAACGGCCCGGGGCCTGGTGGCCAGCCGCAGCCTTTTCGCCAACCTCAGCGTCGAACTGGACAGTGCCCAGAAGTCCGAGGAACTGGCCAAGGTCGTGGTGAAGGGCGCCACCCAGAAGATCCAGTACACCGCGGCCATCCGCGATCTGGACGAGCGCCAGCGGCAGAAGAACGCCGTGGCCCGCCCGGTGAAGGAAACCGAGCTGCGCATCGACAGCCTGGAGCGCCTGGAGAACGAGCTCCGGGACCGGCAGGTGGAGGCCCAGAAGCAGTTCGACGAGCTCATGGCGGTCTTCCTCGCCGAGCACGGCAACCAGGTGGAGGCGCAGGCCCGGCTGGTGACCCGCAGCCAGGAGCTGGAGGCCACCCTGGCCCCCACCCTGCTCAACAAGTTCCGCCGCCTGCTGCAGCAGCGGGCAGGCCGGGCCGTGGTGGGCGTGGACAACGGCGCCTGCGGCGGCTGCCGCACCCGCCTGCGCACCCCGTTCGTGGCCCATCTGCGGGAAGCGGACACCCTGTTCTGCGAATCCTGCCAGCGCATCCTCTACGATCCCACCAAGCTATGACCCGGCTCGCGGAACGCATCACCAAGTTGCGGTCCCGCATCCAGAAGGCCTGCGCCAATAGCGGGCGGGAGTCCGAGCAGGTCGAGCTCCTGCCCGTATCCAAGCGTCAGCCGCTGATCCTGATCCAGGAGGCGGCAGAGTTGGGCTTCCATCGGTTCGGCGAGAACTACGTCCAGGAAGGCACCGGCAAGGCCCTGGCGGCGCCGGGGCTGGCGTTCGTACTGATCGGCCCCCTGCAGCGCAACAAGGCCCGCCAGGCCCTGACCGGCTTCCGGGAGCTCATGACCGTGGACCGGCCCGAACTGGTCGAGCGCCTGCGCCGGCTGGCCGAGGAGCTGGACCTGGTACGCGGCATCTGGATCCAGACCGATCTGTGGGATGAGCAGACCAAGCTGGGCGGCTGCGACAGCGCGGGCATTGCCGCCGTGTTCCAGGCCCTGGACGGCGATCCGCGCCTGCCGGTGCAGGGCTTCATGGCCATCCCGCCCCCCTTGTCGCCCGCCGGGGCCTTCCAGGCCATGGCCCGGCTCCGGGAGGACTGGCAGCAGCGCCGGGGCCAGCGCCTGCGCCTGTCCATGGGCATGAGCGCCGATCTGGAGCCGGCCATCGCAGCCGGCAGCGACCAGATCCGCATCGGCACCGCGTTCTTCGGCGACCGCCAGGCGCCGGCCTGATCCTGGGCCGGACCAGTCAGTGCCTTCGCGTGCGCAGCCAGCGCAGGAACCGCACGTAGAGGGACCAGCGGGAGCGGTGCGGACGGGGCAGGTGCGCCTGCACTTCGGCCCTGTCGAAGGCGTCCTCGATCACCGCGTCGTGCAGCCGCTCGATGCCCAGCTTCCAGCGGACCCAGGTGCGGAAATCCACCTCCACGTCGAGGGTGTGCCGCATGACCGTCAACTCGCCGCGCTGGAAGGCCTCGAAGACGTGCCGCCCCGCGAAGTGCGGGAGGTGCGCCATGGGTTCGAACTGGAACTCGACCCGCCGGCCGGGAAGGTAGGTCGCCAGCCGATAGCGGATCTGGGTATGCCAGCCCCGCGAGCCCGGCGCCAAGCCGCGGTCCAGAAGCATCGGAGGCCAGCGATCGATGGGCCACAGCCGATCCCGGCCACTGCCGAGGGAATCCAGCAAAGGCGCCACGGTATCCAGTGAGACCGGCAGGACGCGTTCATGGATATTGAGAACAGCCCCCCAGCCACGCACGACGATGATCTTGCCCATGCCACCTCCTGGGTTCAGTCTGCTCCGGGCCCCGGATGCCGCTGGAACAGCGCCTCGCAGCAGTCCAGGACCAGATCGTCGATCCAGGCCGGCACCGGCCACGGTGACCCATTCGCAACGTTTCGGACAAAGGGCGAGCGAAGCGAGTCCTTTGCTCCGAAACGACTACCGGCGAAATGGAGGACCTGAACGCCCACGGCTAGACTTACTCGCTCGCTTCCTTGGAGATGGCCATGAGCAGGCCCAGCGAGGCCAGGCTGGCGATGAGGCTGGAGCTGCCGTAGCTGATGAAGGGCAGCGGAATGCCCTTGTTGGGGGCCAGGCTGAGCACCACGCTGAGGTTCATGAGCGCCTGCACCACCAGCAGCAGGGTGAAGCCCATGGCGCACAGCTTGAGGAAGCTGTCCCGTACCCGCCGGGCCACCCGGTAGCCGCGCCACAGGATGCCCACGAACAGGGCCAGCACCAGCACCGAGCCCACCAGCCCGGCCTCCTCGGCGATCACCGCGTAGATGAAGTCGGTGTGGGCCTCGGGCAGGTAGTTGAGCTTCTGCATGGAGGCGCCCAGGCCCACCCCGAACAGGCCGCCGTTGCCCACCGCGATCAGGCTCTGCAGCGCCTGGTGGCCCTTGCCCAGCGGATCCGCCTCGGGGTTCAGGAAGCTCAGCACCCGGGCCCGCCGGTACGGCTCGAACCAGACGAAGGCGGCGCCCACGGCCCCCAGCGCCGGCGCCACCACCGCGAAGATCCAGCGCGGCGCCCCGCCCAGGAAGGTCACCAGCAGGGCCACCAGCAGGATCAGGAACGTGGTGCCGAAATCCGGCTCGCGCAGGACGAGGCCCAGGGGAAGGCTGAGGATCGCGAACAATGCCAGCAGCTTGGGTATGGAATCCTGGCGCTTGACCCAGGACTCCCGGTGCCGGACCATCCACCAGGCGGTGATCAGCACCGACAGCGGCTTGAACAGTTCCGACGGCTGGATGCTGGCCCGGCCCAGGCGGATCCAGCGGTGCGCATGGTTCACCGGGGCGAACCCGAACACCGCCCCCAGCAGCAGCAGGGAAAGCACGTACAGGACCTGCAACACCCTGGGGTTGTCCCGCAGGGTGTTCAGGTCGGTCTGGCTCAGGGCCAGCATGATGGCGATGCCGATGCCGCCGCCGGCCATCTGGTTGACCAGGAAGGTGGTGGCCGTGCGCTGGGACTTGAACGCCGAGGCGGAAAACACCCAGACCATGCCCACGGCCATCAGGACCAGGGCGAAGAACAGCAGCAGGCGGTCTATGGGACGTCGGACATCAGGAGACACGGCAACTCGTCAGGCAGGAAAGGCCAAGCGTTCATCTTACCAGAGAGCCTCCGGGTAAGGCCGTGGGCGCGGCTGGCTGTCCGGCAAATCCCGCCCGCGCCGAGCCGACCGATCGCATGGGATGCTAACCTGGACGGGTGGCGGGCCAGCCCGTCCCCCACCCTCCCCATCCAGGAACCGACCCCCATGCCGCCCATCCCGCTCCGCCCGCAGCAGCCCCTCCTCGCCCCTTCCCTCCTGTCCGCCGATTTCACCCGGCTGGCGGACGCTCTGGCCATGCTGGGCCGGGCGGAACGCTGCCTGGTGCATGTGGACGTCATGGACGGACGGTTCGTGCCCAACCTCACCGTGGGCATTCCGGTGGTGGCCGCCCTGCGCCGGGAAACCCGGATGATCCTGGACTGCCACCTCATGATCGTGGACCCGGCCCGCTACACGCAGAACTTCGTCGAGGCCGGCGCCGACTGGGTCTCCATCCACCAGGAAGCCGATCCCCACTGCCACCGCACCCTGGCCGGCATCCGCCAGGCCGGGGCCAAGGCCGGCATCGTCCTGAACCCCGGCACCCCGGTGGAGTGCCTCACCGACCTGATGGGCTGCTTCGACTACGCCCTGCTGATGAGCGTCAATCCGGGCTTCGGCGGGCAGTCCTTCATCCCCCGGGTGCTGGACAAGATCCGCCGGCTGGACGCCATGCGCACGGCGGCCGGGACCCCCTTCATGATCCAGGTGGACGGCGGGGTCGGCCCCGGCAACGCCTCGGCCCTGGTGGCGGCGGGCGCCGATGTGCTGGTGGCCGGCAACGCGGTGTTCAACACCCCGGATCCGCTCCAGGCCATCGCCGCCCTGGTGGCCGCCATGGATGCGGGACGCCTGGGCGCTTGACCAGATTAAGCGTCCGTGTCCCTAACTAAGCGTCCGTGTCCCTAACCGGCGCCCTGTTCGCTCCCGGTCAGTCGCATTCGCGACTGCCGTGAGCGGAAGGAAACAGCCCAATGCGACGACCATGTCCCACCTCGCTACGTCTAAGCCTACGTGGCCGTTTGCCCACAAGACGGTCAGATGACGTCCATGATCCTACCCTGGGTGGACGCCAAACTGATGTCGCCCTTCTTGGCCCATTCATCGGCACAGTTCCCGAATGAACACTGCGTCATGTTGCTTGATGGCGCCGGATGGCACAAAGCCAACGACCTTGTGGTCCCCGCCAACATGACCCTGGTGTCGCTTCCACCCTGCAGCCCGGAACTGAACCCAGCCGAGCACGTCTGGGAATACATCCGCGAAAACGACATCCGGAACAAGGTGCTCCCTGACCTGGACAGAGTGATGGACCTCGTTGAAACAAGCCTTCGGCGTCTCCACGAATCCCCAGAGGTTCTGCATTCTATGGTGGCATTCCCTTGGATTACTAGATCAGCGGCCTGAATACTCTATGTTTGACGGCAAATTGGTATGACCGACCGTTTGCGTCACCCAACCCGCGGGGCCGCCGCGGCGGTCAGCGGCCGGGAAGCCCCAGGGCCTTCGGAACGCCCTGGCGCCCGAGGCTGAGCACCCTGGGCAGACCCAGCGTGGCCGCCAAGCAGAGCGCATGGAGGCCGGACAACAACCAGAAGGCCTCGGCGAACGCGGCGCTGGGGTGGGCCATGGACACCGCGCTGCCGAGCCTCAGGGCCAGGAAGGTCGAAACCAGGGTGGTCACCGTCGGCCCGCCGAACCGCTGGACGATGTTGATCGCCGTGGTGGCCATGGGCAGTTCGGCCGTGGGGATCGAGGCGTAGGCGGCCGATATCGACGCGATGCCGATCGAGCCGAGGCCCGCTCCGCGGGCCAGGAGGGCGATGGCCGCCACCGGCAGGAGGAGGCCATGGCTGGCCATGAGCGCGAACGGCACGGTGCCGAGCAGGGCCAACAGAGCGCCCGCCGCGGCGACGGGGCGGATTCCGAACCGTTCGCTCAAGGCTCCCTGGAAGGGCGAGCAGACCATCATGCCCAGGCCCACCGGCGCCATCATCCAGCCGGTACGCGCCGGAGAGAGGTGGCATGCGAGGACGAAGAAGAACGGGACCAGCATCTGACCCGCGAAGGCGATCCCGTTCACCAGGAACTGGGTGACCGCCGCGCAGGAGAAGATCCCGCTGCGGAACAGGCGCAGATCGATCAGCGCGGAAGCGCCCGCCCGCCGGGCGTGCCCGACGAATCCGGCCAGCAGCAGGAGCGCCAGCAGGAACAGGACGATGCCGCCGCGCTGGTTGGCGTGGTCACCCCCATACAGGAGCAGGACCAGGCCGGGGGAGAGCAGCAGGAACCCGGCAAGGTCGAAGACGCGCGGCTGGGCTTCCCCGCGATCATCCGGCAGGACCAGCCCGGCCAGCACCACGGCCAGCACCCCGATGGGCAGGTTGATGTAGAAGAGCCAGCGCCAGGAAGCGTGCTGCAGGATCGCCCCGGCCAGCACCGGCCCCAGGACCGGCCCCAGCAGGACCGGGACGGACGCGTAGCCCATCACCCGCGCCATGTGCTTTCCTGCCACCCGGGCCGTCATCATCTGCGCCATGGGCGCCAGCAGTCCGCCGGCCATCCCCTGGAGCACCCGGAACCCGATCAGCGACCCCGAGGACCAGGCCAGTCCGCAAAGCATGGACGCCAGCGTGAACCCGGAAAAGCAGATCAGATAGAGGCGCTTGGCGCCGATCCGGTCCACCAGCCAGCCGGTGAGCGGCAGCATCAGGGCCAGGGCCAGCAGGTATCCGCTGGTCACCCACTGGATCGTCGCCAGGGTCGCGTGCAGATGGTGGGCGAGGCTGGACAGGGAGACATTGACGACCGTGGCGTCCAGGTTGGAAAGCAGGGGCCCGAGCATGGCCACCACCACGATCTTCCACAGCCCGGGAGCCAGCGGCTCGTCCGCCCTATCCAAGGGAATCAAGCAGCTGCGCCGTGCTCCGGACCCGGCCCAGCAGCGGGAAGATCTGTTCGACGGCGAACCGGTGGGCCTCCGCGCTGATGCTGGTGGTGGCGTCCTCGGCGACGATCAGTTCGAACCCCAGCCCGGCCGCGGCTCGCGCCGTGGATTCCACGCCGAAGTTGGTGGCGACGCCGGTCAGCACGACCGTGCGGATCCCCCGCTGGCGCAACTGCGCCTCCAGGTCCGTGCCGAAGAAGGCGCCCCACTGGTGCTTGGTGATCAGCAGATCCCCCGGCTGGGCCCCGGCTTCGGGCACCAGTTCCGAGGCGGCGGGTGGCGGCGGCGGAGCGTTCGGGTCGCGGAACAACCGGTCCGCCGGCAGGCTTAGCATATCGGCCAGGTCCACCCGCACGTAGACCACCGTCGCGCCCTTGCGGCGGAAGGCCGCGGCCAGGGCGGCCGATCGTTCCACCACCTCCGCCGTCGGATAGGGGGCCGCAGGGTGGCCCACAATGAACCGCTGCAGGTCGATGAGGATGAGCGCGGTGCATCGCGGCTGGATGGCGAGGTCGGACATGGGGTTCCTCCGAAAGCGAGGAGTCCCTCGCTTTTGTCCGGTTAGAATACGAGGATGCCCTCGCTTTCGTCAACCCCCGAACGCAACGCCCCCCAGCAGGAGCGCGCGTCCCGCCGGATGGAGGCGCTGCTCGACACCGCGGCGGAGATTTTCGCCGAAGCCGGCTATGAAGCGGCCACCATGACCGCGATCTCCGAGCGTTCCGGCACGTCCATCGGCGGGCTCTACCGCTACTTTCCCGACAAGGCGGCGGTGGCCCGCGCCCTGAAGCAGCGGTACGCGCAGAGCATGGATCACTACTGGATTGCCCTCGCCCAGGAGGCCAAGGACCTGACGGTGGGCGAGTTTTCCGATCGACTGTTCCAGCGTATGGCGGAGTTCATCACCCAGCACCCCGCCTACGTGGCCCTGCATTCGGCGCCCCTCAAGTTTTCCAGGGACGCCTCCACCCGGCACACCCTGCGCATGCACTTCGCCGTGGCCTTCCGGACCATCCAGCCGACGTTGACCGAGCAGCGGGCCCTGCTGGTGGCCAATGTGGTGGTGCAGATCGTCAAAGGTATGATGAGCCTTTATGTCGAAGCGAGCCCCAAGGATCGACTGGCCATCACCTCGGAGTTCAAGCGGGTGCTGGCGGACTACCTTGGGGATATCCTGGGGCCCGAGAAGAACAGGGTGCCACAGAGGTGCAGAGGGCGCGGAGAAGGTAAGGGCAGCGACCTTCCAATGACCCCGGAGCCTGGGCTTGAGCGCCCACTCACCCGGGGATAGGGGATTCAAAAGCCTCAAACGGTTCCGCGGCTGGGCACGAATCTGGGTCGTTAGCGCAATCTGGGCCATGACGCGGCCGTTTTCATGGCCATGGGAAGTTAGCCCCCCGGGCGAAATCGATCTGTATGTCCAGTCGATGGCCCTCCGGATTGGACTGGAGGTCCTTGACCTCCCAAGGGGCCTGAAGGCCGAGCGCCATAGTGAAGAGGGTCGTCATATCCATGGACCCATTTTCCCCGAAATCTGGCCACTGGGCCACCGGCCCAAGGCAGCTCTTCTTTCCCGGAAGCCTTTCCGGCAATCAAGATGCCTATTTGTTGAAATGCAGAATGGCACCATAAACTCGCCACTACTCATTGTATCTAGCGGTTGCGGAACAGGTTGACCAGGTCCTGGGCCGCCCGGCCCGAGTAGAGATCGCCGCTTTCCACCTGCTCGCGCACGGTGGCCAGGCGTTCCTCGATCCGCGGATCGTTCCAGAACTCGGACATCAGGTCGCTCTGGATGGTCTGGTGCAGCCACTGCACGCGCTGCTGCTGGCGGTTGGCGTCGAAGCTGCCGCACTGCTTGGTGTGCGCCTCAAAGCTCTTGATGGTCTCCCAGACTTCCATGATCCCGGCTCCGGTCCTGGACGAGCAGGTGAGCACCGGCGGGATCCAGCCATCGCCGCGGGGCGGGAACATGTGCAGTGCCGAGGCGTACTCCTGCCGGGCCAGCTGCGCCCGATTCAGGTTGTCGCCTTCGGCCTTGTTGATCGCCATCATGTCGGCCATCTCGATGATGCCGCGCTTGATGCCCTGCAGCTCGTCGCCGGCCCCGGCGATCATGAGCAGGAGGAAGAAGTCGATCATGCCATGCACCAGCGTTTCCGACTGGCCGACGCCGACCGTCTCCACGAAGATGGTGCGGAAGCCCGCGGCCTCGCACAGGATCATGGTCTCGCGGGTGCGCCGGGCCACGCCGCCCAGGGATCCGCCCGAAGGCGAAGGCCGGATGAACGCGTTCTCGCAGGTAGACAGCCGCTCCATGCGCGTCTTGTCGCCCAGGATGCTGCCGCCGGTACGCTCGCTGCTCGGGTCCACCGCCAGCACGGCCAGCTTCATGCCGTCCTCGGCCAGGCGGGTGCCTAGCGCCTCCAGGAAGGTGCTTTTGCCAGCCCCGGGCACGCCGGTGATGCCGATGCGCAGGGACCGGCCGGCCTCGGGCAGGCAGGCCTGGATGATCTCCTGGGCCAGGGCGTTGTCCTCCGGCCGGGTGCTTTCGATCAGGGTGATGGCGCGGGCGAGGATCATGCGGTCGCCGCGGAAAATACCTTGCACGTATTCGTCGAACGTCAGTCGCCGGCGCCGCGGACGCCCCTTCGGCATGAAAACCGAAGGGGGCGCCGAGACACCGGGCATGACGGACAGGTGGGCTTCGTCCCGGGACTCCAAGGGTACTCCGCTACTTTCCGGCTTCGGAGGCGTCCATGAAGGCCTTGAGCATCTGCTGGGCGCAGACAGGGATCACGGTGCCGGGGCCAAAGATCCCCACCGCGCCGGCCTGGTAGAGGAACTCGTAGTCCTGGGGCGGAATGACGCCCCCGACGAACACCACGATATCCTCGCGACCCAGCTTCTTCAACTCGGCGATGACGGCGGGAACCAGGGTCTTGTGCCCGGCCGCCAGGCTGGACACGCCCATGAAGTGCACGTCGTTCTCTACCGCCGCCTTGGCCGCTTCGGCCGGGGTCTGGAACAGGGGCCCGATATCCACATCGAAGCCGATGTCAGCGAAGCCGGTGGACACCACTTTGGCGCCACGGTCATGGCCGTCCTGGCCCATCTTGACCACCATGATGCGGGGCCGGCGGCCTTCCAGCTTGGTGAAGGTCTCCACCATCTCGTGGGCCTTCTGGAACGCCTCGCTGGTTTTGCTTTCGGCCGCGTAGACGCCGGAGATGGAGCGAATCACTGCCTGATAGCGTCCGTACACCTTTTCCAGTGCCTCCGAGATCTCGCCCAGGGAAGCCCGCTTGCGGGCGGCGTCCACGGCCAGGGCCAGCAGGTTGCCCTCCCCGGTCTCGGCGGACTTGGTGAGGGCGGCCAGGGCCGCGCTCACCTCGCCACTGTTGCGCTCGGCGCGCAGCTTCTTCAGGCGGGCGATCTGGGATTCCCGGACCGCGCTGTTGTCGATGTCGAGGACGTCCAGGGGCGCCTCGTGATCCAGCTTGTAGGCGTTGATGCCGACGATGGTCTCGACGCCGGAGTCGATGCGGGCCTGCTTGCGGGCCGCCGCCTCCTCGATGCGCATCTTGGGCACGCCGGTCTCGATGGCCTTGGTCATGCCGCCGAGGCTTTCCACTTCCTGGATCAAGCCCCAGGCCCGATCGGCCAGGCTCTTGGTCAGGTATTCCACGTAGTAGGAGCCGGCCCAGGGATCCACCACGCGGCAGATGTCGGTTTCCGACTGGATGTAGATCTGGGTGTTGCGGGCGATGCGGGCCGAGAAGTCGGTGGGCAGCGCGATGGCTTCATCCAGGGCGTTGGTGTGCAGCGACTGGGTGTGGCCCAGGGCGGCGGCCATGGCCTCGATGCTGGTGCGCATCACGTTGTTGAAGGGGTCCTGGGCGGTGAGGCTCCAGCCCGAGGTCTGGGAGTGGGTGCGCAGGGCCAGGGACTTCAGGCTCTTGGGATTGAACTCCTTCACCAGCTTGGCCCACAGCATGCGCCCGGCCCGGAGCTTGGCGATCTCCATGAAGTGGTTCATGCCGATGTCCCAGAAGAACGAGATGCGCGGGGCGAAGTCGTCCACGCTCAGGCCTTCCTTGACGCCGGTGCGCAGGTACTCCACGCCGTCGGCCAGGGTGTAGGCCAGCTCGATGTCGGCGGTGGCCCCGGCTTCCTGCATGTGGTAGCCGCTGACGCTGATGCAGTTGAACTTCGGCATGTTCTCCGAGCAGAACCGGAAGATGTCGCCGATGATGCGCATGGAGGGGGTGGGCGGGTAGATGTAGGTGTTGCGCACCATGAACTCTTTCAGAATGTCATTCTGAATGGTGCCGCTCAGCTTCTGGGTGGGGACGCCCTGCTCTTCCGCCGCCACGATGTAGAAGGCCAGGATCGGCAGCACGGCGCCGTTCATGGTCATGGACACGGACATCTGGTCGAGCGGGATCTGGTCGAACAGCACCTTCATGTCCAGGATCGAGTCGATGGCCACGCCGGCCTTGCCCACATCGCCGGTGACCCGCTCGTGGTCGGAATCGTAGCCCCGGTGGGTGGCCAGATCGAAGGCCACCGAAAGGCCCTTCTGGCCGGCCGCCAGGTTACGCCGGTAGAAGGCGTTGGAGGCTTCGGCGGTGGAGAAGCCCGCGTACTGCCGGACCGTCCAGGGACGCATGGTGTACATGGTCGAGTAGGGACCGCGCAGGTAGGGCGGGATGCCGGCGGCATAGTCCAGGTGCTCGTAGTCCTCGATCGCCTTGCGGGTGAGGAAGTCGGGCACTTCGATGTGTTCGCCGGTCGTCCAGCTGCCGGCGGACTGCGTCTGCGGCGAGGCGGCGGTGCCGGACAACGCCGACCGGTAGTCTACTTTGGAAAAATCGGGCCTCATCGTCACTCCGTCACCCCCAGCCGCTTCTGCCAGCTGGAAAGCACATCAAGGGCATTGCTGCGCGCGTGGATGAAATCAGCCACCCCCGCCGCCTTGAGTTGATCCGTGGTGGCCGGGTTTCCGGCAACGATCACCGGAACCGTACCACCCAGTTTTTCGAGCAGAGGGCCGGCCATGGGCAGGTACTCGTCATCGGAACTGCAGAGCACCACCACGTCCGCCTTGGCTTCGGCGATCACCTTGGCCGCGGCCTCGGCGGTGTTCGCGCTGGACTCGGTCACCACCTCGAAACCGCCGCAGGCGATGAAGTTCAGGCTGAAGCCCACCCGGGCCTTGCGCATCTTCAGCTCGCCGAATTCCAGCAGCAGGAAGCGCGGCAGCGGCTTGCCCGCAGCCACGAACCGTTCGGTGGCCAGGCGCAGCGCCTCGTAGCGCTCGGCGCCGCGGCAGGGCAGCAGCGGGGTCACCTGGAGGGCCGTCCCATGAGGGGCGGGCACCGTCACGCTGGCGGCGACCGCGAGCTGATCGAGCGCCAGCTCCTTGCCATTGGGGAACTGGTTGGTGCCGAGGATGGCGTGCTGGCGGAACGCGACCGCCTTGTCCTTCTTGGCCCGGGAAGCGCTCACCTCGGTCTGCACGAAGCCGGAGACCAGGGCCTGGAGGTAGCCGCCCTGCGCTTCCACCTTCTGGAAGAAGGCCCAGCCGTCACGGGCCAGGGTGTCGGTGAGGGTCTCCAGGTAGTAGGAACCGGCGCCCGCATCCACCACGCGGTCGAAGTAGGATTCCTTCTTGAGGATGATCTGGGTGTTGCGCGCCAGCCGGCGGCTGATCTCGTCGGAGGGCCGGGAATCGGCGTCGAACACCAGCGTCTCGATCACGTCGGCGCCGCCGAGCACCGCCGACATGGTCTTGGTGGTGCCGCGCAGCAGGTTGATGTGCTGGTCGTAGATGGTGGTGTCCCACTGGGAGGTGGTGGCCACCACGTAGGCCTTGCCGCTCTCCGGCCGGGCCGGTTTGAACTGCGCCACCACCTGGGCCCAGAGCACGCGCAGGGCGCGCAGCTTGGCGATCTCGAAGAAGTAGTTGGCGCTCACGGCCAGGTCGAAGTAGATGGCCGAGGCGGCGGTGTCCACGTCGATCCCGCGGGCGGTCAGGGCCGCCAGGTACTCGGCGCCGGCGGCGATGGCCGTGGCCAGTTCCTCCACCACGGTGCCACCGGCCTCGGCCACCTGCCGGCCGCGCACGGCCAGGGTCCGGAAGCCGGGCAGCTGGGCCGAGGCCTTGACCGCAGCGGCCACGCCGTCGAACAGCTGATCGGCGGTCTGGGCGGAGCCGCCGCTGGCCAGCAGATCATTGAGCGGATCCAGATCCAGGGTGCCTTTGAGGCCCTTGACCGAGCCGGCCTTGACCGCGGCGAGCAGGAGCGCCTGCACCGAGGCGGCCAGGTCTCCGGCCCGGAAGCTCACGGGCGCCTCGATCCCGGCCAGGAGGGTGGCCACGTCCTGCACCGACTGGGGCAGAGGACCGGCCACCTGGTCGCCCTTGCGGGTGATGTGGAAGCTGATCGCGTCGGCCCCCTGCGCCAGGGCCACGCGGGCCGCGGCGTTGGCGTCAGCCAGGGAAGAGCAGTCGATGCCCTGGCAGACCGCCCAGTGGTTGTCGGTCTTGCCGCCGCGCAGGAACGGGAACTCGCCGGGCAGCGGGTTCAGCTGCGCGCCGAGCCCATCGAGGGCTTCTTCGCGGTAGTAGGGCCGCACCGTGATCTTTTCGTCGGTCTTCCAGAGCAGTTTCTTGTCGTAGTCGCCACCCTTGAGATCGTCATGGATGACCTTTTCCCACTGCTCGGTGGGCACGGCCGGAAAGTCGTTGAGGAGGGTTAGCGGTTTATCTTGAGTCATGACGCATCCAGTACCGGTTGGCATCTCCGCAAGCGGAGCCAAGGTGATGAAACTATGCTCTGGATCCAGAGGCCACATGCTTCCAGAGCCGACGCACGCAGCTCAACCCGCTGCAACTCGCGCATAGAACATTAAATTTTCCTAGTAAGAACCGACACACAACTGTCGCTTCATCATAGCACTGGCCCTAGACGTGTCAAAGATTTTGCAGGGTGCAATACCAGCGCTTGCCCATGGGCCGGGCCTGGGGTCGGTCCGGCCTGGCGCCTTTGCGTCCGCCTGGCGGTTCATCGATTTTTCCCAGGGGCATGAATCCGGCCAACAGGTTTTCATGGCGGATCGCTCGCTTCCTGCTTAGGCTGTTTGCATGTTCAACGTGGGTTACCAGCTGCGCCGTTTCCGCCGGAGGTCCGGCCTGACGCTCGACCAGTTGGCCGCGGCTTCGGGCGTGGACCGGGGCACCATCAGCCGGATCGAACTGGGCCACGTCTCCCCGCGCATCGAGACCATCGGCCTGCTGTGCCAGGCCATGGCCACCGATCTGGCCCGCTTCTTCGCCCCGGTGGAGACCGGCCCGAGCCCGCAACCGGTCCCGGCGGCCGCGCCACCGGCTGTCGGGGTGCCGTCCGCCCCGGCCGGGTACTGGCCGGTGCCCGCCTCGTTCTGGCAGGGCATGCTGGAGGTCGTGGACCGGTTCGAAGGGCTGCTCCGGCACAGCCAGGAGTTGATCCTGGTGCAGGACCCGGCCGGCTTCGTTCTGTACGCCTCGCCGGCCTTCGAGGGGCTGCTCGGCCAGCGTGGATCGGACCTGGTGGGCCAGCCGTTCGCGGCCCTGATGCACCCGGACGATCAGGACCGGGTGCAGGAGTTCCTGGGCATCCTCCGGGCCGCCCCGGACAGCACCGGGCGCCTGGACTTCCGGCTGCGGCACCGGGACGGTGCCTGGCGTTGGGTGTCGGCCATTCTGGGCAGCCACACCGGGCACACGGGGATAACCGCCCTGGTGCTCAACGCGCTGCTGATCCCGGCCCCGGAACCGGCCTGAAAGCCCCGGGACGCGGGGTCCAGGCCCACAGAAGGCCCCCGCGTCTGGTAACATCCTGGTTCCGTTCTTTCGATGGGGGATTCCGTTGGCGCACCAGACCTTCCAGGTAGGCTTGATCCAGATGTCCTGCGGGCCCGACCCGGACCTGAACCTCCAGAAGGCCCTGGACCGGATCGGCGCCGCCGCGGCCCACGGCGCCCAGGTGGTCTGCCTGCCCGAGCTGTTCCAGACCCAGTACTTCTGCCAGCGGGAGGATCCGGCCCTGTTCGATCTGGCCGAACCCATCCCCGGCCCCGCCAGCGAGCGCCTGGCGGACGCCGCCCGCCGGCACGGCGTCGTCCTGGTGGCCTCCCTGTTCGAACGGCGGGCGCCCGGGGTTTACCACAACACGGCCGTGCTGTTCGACGCGGACGGCGCCCAGCGCGGGCTGTACCGCAAGATGCACATCCCCGACGATCCGCTCTACTACGAGAAGTTCTACTTCACCCCCGGCGACCTGGGCTACGCCGCCCCCGCCACCCGGGTGGGCCGGATCGGCACCCTGGTCTGCTGGGACCAGTGGTTCCCCGAAGCGGCCCGGCTCACCACCCTGGCCGGCGCGGCGCTGCTGTTCTACCCCACCGCCATCGGCTGGCATCCCAGCGAGAAGGCCGAGTTCGGTTCCGCCCAGCGGGACGCCTGGACCACCATCCAGCGCAGCCACGCCATCGCCAACGGGGTCTACGTGGGTTCGGTGAACCGGGTCGGGTTCGAGACCGGAGACATCCGCGGCCGGGCCACCGGCGGCGACGGCCTGGAGTTCTGGGGCGGCTCCTTCCTGTGCGATCCGTTCGGGCGGGTCCTGGTCCAGGGCAGCGCCGACCGGGAGGAGATCCTCATGGGCGTGGTGGACCTGGCCCTGCTGGAAGAGACCCGGCGCAACTGGCCCTTCCTGCGCGACCGGCGCATCGACAGCTACGGCGCGATCTCGCGCCGGATGGTGGACTGAGCGTGGCCGCCGCCACCTGCCCCTGGCGCATGCCCGCCGAATGGGAGCCGCACGCGGCCACCTGGCTGGCCTGGCCGCACAACCGGCACGACTGGCCGGGCAAGTTCATGCCCATCCCCCTGGTCTACGCGGAGATCGTCCGCCACCTGGCCCGCCACGAGCGGGTGGAGCTCATCGTCACCGACACCCGGGCCGAGGCCCGCGCCCGGGGGACCCTGGCCGCGGCCGGGGCCGACCTGGCCCGGGTGCGTTTCCATCACTGGCCCACCGACCGCATCTGGGTGCGGGACTCGGGCTGCTGCTTCACCAAGGCGGGCGCGCGGCTGGGCGCCGTCAACTGGCGCTTCAACGCCTGGGCCAAGTATCCCGACTGGCAGCGGGACGCGGCCATCGGCCGGTGCATGGCCCAGGCCGCCGGGGTGGACCCGGTGGCGGCCATGACCGCCCCGACCGGCGGCGAGCGGGTGGTGCTGGAGGGCGGCTCCATCGACGTGAACGGTCGGGGCACCCTCATCACCACCGAGGAGTGCCTGCTCAGCCCGGTGCAGCAGCGCAACCCCGGCCTGGACCGGGCCGGCTACGAGCGGGTGTTCGCCGAACAGCTGGGGATCACCCGGGTGATCTGGCTGGCCCAGGGCATCGCCGGGGACGACACCCATGGCCATGTGGACGACATCACCCGGTTCGTGGACCCCAGCACCGTGGTGACCGTGGTGGAGCCCGACCCGGCCCACCCCAACCACGCGCCGCTCCAGGAGAACCTGCGCCGGCTGCGGGCGGCCCGGGACCAGGACGGCCAGCCCCTGCGGGTGGTGGAGCTGCCCATGCCGGGCCCGGTCGGCTTCAAGGGCCTTGGGCTGCCGGCCAGCTACGGCAACTTCTACGTGGCCAACGGACTGGTGCTGGTGCCGGTGTTCAACGACCGCAACGACCGGCTGGCCCTGAACCAGCTGGCCGAGCTGTTCCCGGACCGAGAGGTGGTGGGCATCTACGCCGGCGACCTGGTGCTGGGCTTCGGCGCCCTGCACTGCCTGACCCAGCAGCAGCCGGCCTGACAGGAGCCCGTCCACGTAATCGTACGTGTCCCTGACTCACGACCCGTTCGTTTCGACAGTTCGCTTCGCGAACGGTCGAAACGCAAGATATCGGCAAGGAACCCTTGGCCTGTGTTGCACCCCCTGATTGAAAATACGTAAATAATGTTGATATTTGGGTAAAGACTTGGTGGATTTGTACGATAAGAAGGTATGACCTAGCACTTCCGGCCCTGGGATCCCAAACAGAAATCGTTTCTTCCGCCTGAATTCACGGAGTTCATCCCCGAGGGGCATGCCTCCCATTTCAGCTTCTGGGCCACCTGTTGGGACGAGATACCCGGAGGGGAACTCGGGCCAGAAATGCCATCCGAGATAGGCGATAGCCGCTCACGGCAGTCGCGAACGCGACTGACCGGGAGCAGATGGGGCGAAATGTAGGGACCCGTACCTTTACGTAGACGGGCTCCTGCGTCGGGGCCGGTCGGCCTTCCGGACCCGGTCCGGGTTTGCCGTGGAGGATTCCCGGCGCCTGGGCTAGACTTGTCCCATATGAACTTGACATCGCCCGCTCCCGCCGGACCCCGCATCAAACTTTTGGCCCTCGACATGGATGACACCCTGCTCGATCGGGACCTGCGGATCTCCCCGGGCAACCAGCGCGCCCTCACCGCGGCCGAGGAGCGCGGGGTGCGGGTGGTGCTGGCCTCCGGGCGCGCGCCGGCGGCCCTGACCCCCTATGCCCGGCAGCTGGGCCTGGACCAGCGGCCCGGCGATCTCATCGCCTACAACGGCAGCCTGATCGTGGAGACCGACACCGGCCGGGAGCTGTGGGGGATCAAGCTGGACACCGCCCTGCTGGCCGAGGTGTGGGACACCGCCGCGGCGCTGGGCCAGCCGGTGCAGACCTATGTGGATGGGGCGATCCTGGTGAGCGCCGACAACCCGGTGACCCGCCTGGATACCCGGCTCACCGGCATTCCCAACCGCGTGGTCGATCGGGAAACCTTCCTGGCCGAGCCGCGGGTGAAGGTGGTGCTGCCCGGGGACCCCGAGGCCCTGGACCGGGTGCAGGCGCGCTTCGACCAGGTGTTCCAGGGGCGGGCCAACATGTATCGCTCCAAGCCCTTCTTTTTCGAGGTGATGCCCCTCGGGGCGGACAAGGCCCTGGCCCTGGCCCGGATCGCCGAAACCCACGGGATCCTCCAGACCGAGGTCATGGCCATCGGGGATTCCTGGAACGACGAAGGCATGCTCCGCTGGGCCGGCGTATCGGTGGCCATGATCAATGGCCCCGAGGAGATGCACCGGCTGGCCACCTGGGTCACCACCCGCGACAACGCCGCGGACGGGGTGGCCGAGGCCGTGGCGCGCTACATTCTGGACGTCTGAGGAGGCGAGGCCATGGATCTGGATTCCCTGGAACTGCGGGTGCTGGGCGTGCTGCTGGAAAAGGAGCTGTCCACCCCCGAGTACTACCCGCTCACCCTCAACGCCCTGGTGAACGGCTGCAACCAGTCCAGCAACCGCGCGCCAGTGCTGCATCTGGACGAGGCGCAGGTGCAGGCCGCCCTGGACAGTCTGCGGGACCGGCATCTGGCGGCCACGGTCCAGGGCGGCGGCGCCCGGACGATCAAGTATGCCCAGCGCATCACCGACACCCTGCACCTGTCCGTGCAGGAGGCGGCGCTGCTGGCGGAACTCCTGCTGCGCGGCCCCCAGACCCCCGGCGAGCTGCGCAGCCGCACCACCCGGATGTACCCCTTCCAGGAGCTGGAGGAGGTGGAGGCGGTGCTGGCGGTGCTGGCCGAGGCCGAACCCGAGCCCCTGGCGGTGCGCCTGCCCCGAGCCCCGGGCATGAAGGAATCCCGCCATGCCCAGCTGCTGGGGGGGCCGGTGGAATGGGCGGAGGCCGTCCCGGCCGCCGGACTGCCCGTGGCGACCCCCGGCCTGGCCGCCCAGGTGGCGGCGCTGACCGAGGAGCTGGCGCGGCTCCGGGCCGAGTTCGAAGCCTTCAAGCAGCAGTTCGACTAGTTTGAACGGGGATGGACGCCGATTTCCGGGGAAAAGCAGGATCAAGAAAGCCTGATCATTGGCTCAGCCGGGTTTGCCGACAGCGCCTAAGCGGACCGTCGCCGGTATTCGAGTGATCAGCTTCCGCAAGGCGAACGCCAGGGAAAGGAGGGCCTATGAGCAAGCCCAAGCCACTGATGGATGCAGCAGGCGAAGTCAGGGAGCTGGCCCTGGAGGACATCCAGCAGTTCAAACCGATCCATGAGGTCGGCCTGCCTGGTTCTTTGCTGAAAAAGCTGGGGGTGCGCGGGCCGCAGAAGACCCCGACCAAGGTCCGCGTCAGTCTCAGGTTGTCCCGCGAAGTGGTGGAGTATTTCCGGGCGACCGGGGACGGATGGCAGACCCGCATGGACGGTGAATTGCTGAAACTGGTCCACAAGCACAAAGTGAGTTGATGCTAGATCTGGGTGAGCAGATGGCCCAGCTTGAGCTTCTTGGTGCGCAGGTAGCGTGCGTTCCGAGTGCCTGACGCGATCTCGATCGGCACCCGCTCCACCACCTCCAGCCCGTAGGCTTCCAGGCCGATGATCTTCTTGGGGTTGTTGGTGAGCAGGCGGATCTGCTTGAGCCCCAGGTTGCGCAGGATCTGGGCGCCGATACCGTAGTCGCGCAGATCGGCCTGGAAGCCCAGCTTCAGGTTGGCCTCCACCGTGTCCAGCCCGCCGTCCTGCAGTTCGTAGGCCCGGATCTTGTTGCCCAGGCCGATGCCCCGCCCCTCCTGGCGCATGTACAGCAGCAGCCCGGAACCTTCGGCGCCGATGCGGCGGAGCGCGGCCTGCAGCTGCTCGCCGCAGTCGCAGCGCAGCGAGCCCAGGGCGTCGCCGGTGAGGCATTCGCTGTGCACCCGCACCAGGACCGGCTTTGCGGGGTCCAGCTCGCCCTTCACCAGGGCCAGGTGCGTCTCGCCGGAAATACTGTCCTTGAAGGCGATAGCTTTGAATTCGCCGCCCGCCCGGAGCGGCATGCTGGTCTGCCCTTCCCGGGCCACCAGCATCTCCGAGCGCAGCCGGTAGGCGATGAGGTCCTTGACCGAGATGATCTTCAGGTCGTGCTCGGCGGCGAACAGCTCCAGGTCCGGCATGCGGGCCATGGTGCCATCCTCTTTCATCACCTCGCAGATCACCCCCGCCGGGGCGCAACCGGCCAGACGGGCAAGATCCACGGAGCCTTCGGTCTGCCCGGCGCGCCGGAGCACCCCGCCCTCCCGGGCGATGAGCGGAAACACGTGGCCGGGCCGCACCAGATCCCCGGGGCCGGCGTGCTCGGCCATGGCCGCCTGGATGGTCCGGCTGCGGTCGTGGGCGGAGATGCCGGTGGTGACCCCCTGCCGGGCCTCGATGGAGACCGTGAAGGCGGTGCTGAAGGGGGAGGTGTTCTCGCGCACCATGGGCGCCAGGCCCAGCTGGTCGGCCCGGGCCTGGGTGACGCTCAGGCAGATCAGGCCACGGCCGTAGCGGGCCATGAAGTTGATGGCCTCGGGGGTCACGTGCTCGGCGGCAATGGTCAGATCGCCCTCGTTCTCCCGGTGCTCGTCATCCACCAGGATGACCATGCGGCCCCTGCGGATGTCCTCGACGGCGTCTTCGATGCGTGCCAGAGCCATGTGAAAAACCTTTCGGGGCGGGACGGCGCCGGTTGGACCCGGGCCCCCGGCCGGAATCAGGTCCTGCCGGAACGTCCGGCAGACCGCAACCTTCATCTTGCCACCAAAGGCTCGCCGGCGGGCCCGGGCCGCGGCCCGGCTCCGGACCTCAGCCGCCCAGCGCCTGGAACAGGGCACTGAGGTTGTCCAGCTGGCTGAGCCGGACCGCGGCCAGGGCGGACTCGGCGCTGCGCCGGGCCTCCTGGGCGTCCAGCCAGGTCTGCAGGCCAGTGGCCCCGGCCCGGTAGCGGACCTCGGCCAGGCCTTCCGCCTGCCGGGCCAGATCCAGGGCCTGGGCCAGGTCGACCCGCTCGGACTGGTAGCGGTCCGCGGCGGCCAGGGCGGTCTCCACGTCGGCCAGGGCCTGGTACAGGGTCTGCCGGAAACTGTCCACCGCGGCCGCGTACGAGGCCTGGGAGATGCGCAGGGTCAGCCGGGCGGTGTTCCACTGCAGGAACGGCAGGGTCAGCCCGGCCCCCAGGGTGGCCACCGGGTTCTGCAGCACCGACAGCAGGGTGGGGCTGCTGCTGCCCAGGCTGCCGGTGAGCGAGAAGGCCGGATAGAAGCTGGCCCGGGTTTCCTGGACCCCGGCCCAGGCGGAGCGCAGCCGGAACTCGGCGGCCCGGAGGTCCGGACGCCGGCCCAGCAGGCTCGCCGGCAGCCCTGCGGCCACGCCGGGATCGGGACCCTCGGGCAGGGCCTGGGCTTCGGCCACCGGATTTTCGGGCGGCTGGCCGAACAGGATGGCCTGCGAAGTGCGGGCCGCCTCCCGCTGCCGCAGCAGGTCCGTGCGGGTGGCGCGCTGGGCGGCCAGGGTCTGGGCGGCCTGCACCGAATCCAGGCTGGACACCGCCCCGGACTGCCATTTCACCCGCACCAGGGCCAGGGTCCGCTCCAGGTAGCTGATGCTCGCCTGGCTGGTGGCGATGCGCTGGTTCAGGTAGGCCACCTGCCAGTACAGGGTGGCGGTGGTGCCCACCAGGGCCAAGGCTGCGCTCTGGCGATCCGCCTCGGTGGCTTCGGCCTCCCAGCGGCTGGCGTCCCGGACGCTGGCCAGCCGGCCCCACAGATCCAGTTCGTAGCTGGCGGTGCCGGTCACCTGGTGGGTGGTGGTGCTGCCCGCTTGCTTCAAGTCACGGCTCACCGTGCTGCCGGCACTCACCGCCACGTCCGGGCTCAGATTGGTATCGCTAAGTCCGGCGGTGAGCCGGGCCGCCCGCACCTTCCAGGCGGCGGCCGCCAGGTTGGCGTTCCCGGCCAGGGCCCGGTCCACCAGCTGGTCCAGGACCGGATCCCGGAACGACCGCCACCAGGCGGCCGGATCAGCCGGACTGGCTGACGGATTGCCGGCTAAGGCGTCGGCCGAAGCTACGGACAGCGTGCCGGCCGAGACAGCGGCCGAAGCGGCGGACAGCGTGCCGGCCGAGACAGCGGCCGAAGCGGCGGACAGCGTGCCGGCCGAGACAGCGGCCGAAGCGGCGGACAGCGTGCCGGCCGAGACAGCGGCCGAAGTGGCAGGCGGCGTTCCGGCCGAGACAGCGGCCGAAGCGGCGACCGGTGTGCCGGCTGCCCCCCCGGTCGCACTCCAACCGCCGGGCAGCGGCACCCGGGGGGCGGCGTAGGCCTCCGGCCGGTGCAGGGCGCAGCCGCTGAACAGACAGGCGGAAAGGGCGGCGACCATCGGCCAGCGGCGCAAGGCTCGGGATAGTGGGGCCATGATCACTCCCTTGCCAGGGCCTGGATGGGATCCAGCCTGGCGGCATTACGAGCCGGCAGGAAGCCGAACAGAACCCCGATCAGGGACGAGCAGCAGCAGGCGGACGCGATGGACAGCACGGAAAAGCGCATGACGATGGCGGACACGAACAGCGGGAACACCAGCCCGACCCCGTAGGACAGAAGGATGCCGATCAGCCCCCCCAGCAGGCAGACCATGACTGCCTCGATGAGGAACTGCTGCAGGATGTCGTCCTGGCGCGCGCCCACGGCCATGCGGATGCCGATCTCGTGGGTCCGCTCGTGGACCGAGACCAGCATGATGTTCATGACGCCGATGCCGCCCACCAGCAGGGAGATCACGGCGATGGCCGAGATCAGCAGGGTGAGGGTGGCGGTGGTCTTCTGCACGGTCTTCAGGATGGTGTCGCTGCTGCTGGTATAGAAGTCCCGGGTCCCGTGGCGCTGCTGGAGCATGCGGATGAGGTTCTGCTCCGCCATGGGGTTGGAGACGCCGTCCCGGACCCGGACGGTGATCGAATTGAAGTAGTGCTGGCCCAGCAGCCGGCCCATGGCGGTGCTGTACGGCAGCCACACCTCCAGGTTCTGGTTGCTGCCGAAGGGGCTTTCCTTGGGTTGGGTGACCCCGATCACCCGGCACGGCAGGCTGCCGATGAACAGGATCTGGCCCAGGGCCTCGGCCCGGCCCGGGAACAGCTTCTTGCGGGTGTTGCTGTCCACCACCACCACCTGGGTCTGCTGGTCCACGTCGCCGCGCCGGAACCCGGAACCCTCGGCCAGTTCCAGGCCCCGGACCCGGAAGTACTGGGCCCCCACCCCGGCGACCGCGGCCGAGGCCTTGAGGTTGCCCAGGCGCAGCACCTCGTTGCCGCTGGTGGCGGGGGTGGCGCTGTCCACGTAGACCTGCTGCTCCAGGGCCTGCAGATCGGCGGGCACCAGGGTGCAGATGGACCCGGCCTTGTCGTCGCCCCAGTCGCTGCCCGGGTAGATATCAATGACGTTGGTGCCCATGGAGCTGATATCGGCCACCACCTTCTGCCGGGCCCCCTGGCCGATGGCCACCACCGACACCACCGAGGTGATGCCGATGATGATCCCGAGCATGGTCAGGGCCGTGCGCATGCGATGGGTGGCCATGGCCAGGATGGCCATGTGGAAGGCCTCCGCGAAGCGGCCCCAGGCGGCCTGGAAAGGGTTGCCGCCCTGGCCGGCCCGGGCCGGGGCCCGGGCCAGGATGCCCCCCGCGGCCGGGGCCGGCGCGCCGGGGACCTGCTGGTCGCGGACGATCTCCCCGTCGCTCAGTTCGATGATCCGGCCGGCGTGGCTGGCCACCTGGGGGTCGTGGGTGACCAGGATGATGGTGTGGCCCAGGCCGTGCAGCTCGTGCAGGAGGCCCATCAGCTCCTGGCCGCTGCGGGTGTCCAGGGCGCCGGTGGGCTCGTCGGCCAGGATCACGTCGCCGCCGTTCATGAGGGCCCGGGCGATGCTCACCCGCTGCTG
>Ga0302279_10001319_pt1 | contig 35367 bp, 24 predicted proteins | sample III_Bog_N3_3_FD_194541 | JGI IMG/M metagenome (GOLD analysis project Ga0302279, IMG submission 194541) | Peat permafrost microbial communities from Stordalen Mire near Abisko, Sweden - III_Bog_N3_3 | ecosystem: Environmental > Terrestrial > Soil > Wetlands > Peat | place: Sweden: Abisko...
AGGACTACACCAATGCCGGCATCTGGTATGCCAAGGCGATTGCCATCGATCCCGACCGCGAGACGGCCTATCGCTATTGGGGCGACGAGCTGTTGATGGCCGGAGACAGCAATGGAGCGCGCGATAAGTACGAGCAGGCCATCGCCGCGGAACCCTATACTCTGTCGACCATGAGCGGACTGAAGCAGTGGGGATCGCTGGTGCATACGGCGGTGCTGAATCCGACGATCCGTCGTCCCTACATGCCGCATGCCAGCGGCAAGGTTACAAACGCGGACCAGTTTGCCGAGAACGGAGACGGCAGAAGCTGCTGGCTGGTCTATGCACAGTCGCGGATGAACCGCAATCCTAACGTCATCGTCATCTTTGATGAATGGGTGATGGCGGGATCAGTTCCCAACACGCCGGAACTCAACTTTGTGCCCAATGGCTACATCCACACGCTGGCCGAGGAGGTCGATGCGATCAACGCCCTGCTTGACGACCTCAAAAAGAAGCTCGACGCTGGAACGGTCACCGAGGAGAAGCTGCTACCCGAGATGAAGGCCATGCTCCAGATGCAGAAGGATCATATGCTGGAGCCGTTCATCCTGCTCAACTTCAACGACGCGGGGCTGCGCCACGGCTATCCGGAGTACCGCGCGGCGCACCGCGATCAGGTGGTCGCGTATATCGACCGCTATCTGATCGACCACAGCGGAACCCCCGCAACGCAGCATCCCAACTGGGTGCCTATTCAGCCATAAACAGCAGATTGCGCCCTCGGGATCATAGGAATCTGGTGCGTCGCGAGGCGATTCGTCGCCGTGAATGATGGATTGGATGGTGAGAGCGCTGGGACTCGAACCCAGGACCAACGCCTTAAAAGGGCGATGCTCTACCAACTGAGCTACGCTCTCGAACCACACTCCAACGGTAGCATATCGAAAGGGCCTCAAGGTGGTGGGCGGATTTCGCAGGCGCAATCGGAGAGGCCATGGATGTGCGCGATTGCAGCGCGCGATCCAGTTGGCAAGCAGGGCCGCGCGGGGCAGGCGCGAGCGCTTTATGGTTTAGCTGCGCAAGGCGTTACGCGAAGGGCGGGCTGAGGATTGGCTGCGGCGCGGGATAGAGGAGCTTTCTTTGAAAGCAATTTGCGTGCCGTTAGCGATAAAGCGATGGAAAAATATTGGGCGAAATCCCTTCCGGGGATGGTTCGATAGCAGAAGAAAATGCCTAAAATTATGAAAAGAAAGACAAATTTACTAACACTAAAGTTGCAGAAAGACTGATTGACTTGCTCCCAAGACAAACGTAGGCTATGAGGAACAGATTGCTATAGTGCGCGTAAGTGCAATCAATGGAATCGAGTACGCCAGTCTAGTAGGTGGCGGATGCGATCTGGCAGACGGCGTGTACCCCGGCCCTGGAGTCATGGCGAGTCACGCGGCTGGCGATGATGACGAGTGCGATGCGCTAGCGGATAAACATACAGACCTATTCAGACAATCTGCCGCCGGCTGGCGGCGATTGTGATGCGGCAGAGGCCTACACGGAGCAGCAATGGACTCAAGCGGCAGAAAAGCGGGCTACGAAGATGCAATAGCCGGAACGCCGGAGGATGTGGCCGCACTTTACCTGTGGGCGAACCTGCAGGGGGCGAAGTACCGCGACTTCTCGGCCTCGCGCCGGGAGTACCGCGCGCAGGTGCGGTATCGCGCATCCCAGGCGCTGCGGGAGCGGGAGCTGCGGGCGCAGGCGGCGGCGGAGGCTGCGGTGGAGGCGGCACAACGGGCGGAGTCGGCCGCGCTGGCCGCAGCCCGATTGCAGGACGCGGACGACAACCGGGAGTTGCAGATCCTGTTATTGCAAGACGTGGAGGAGGCCGCGCGAACGGCGTCCGCCGAACGGGAGGAAGCGGCGCGCCGGGCCGAGGCCGTGGCCTGTGCCACAGCCGTTGTGCTGCGCGAGGAGCGCGAGATCGCCGAGGCCCAGGTGTCGGTCCGGCGCCAGGCTCTGCGTTACGCGGAGACCGATGTGCGGCGGCTTCAACTGGCAGGTCCTCAGCCACGCGATCCGATGGACTGTGGGACGATGGACAGCGCGCTCGCGCTTTCGGAAGATTTGCATTCATCCGCCACACAGGTTGAGTGCGCCGATGTTGAGCGTGCAGATTGCGTTGGCTCTCATGCAGGTGGAGATGAGGCAGCGGGAGCGGATCGCGATGCCGGTCTTACGGGACCAGCGTGGCTCTATGGTTCGCAGACCCCGCCGCAGACGCGGCTGTTGCAATCGGTCGCGAAGTTTCCCGTGGGGGAGACAACAGAAGGCAACGGTGAGGCGCCTGAGGGGGACACGCTGCAGGACTCGCGGGAGCGGGTTGCGTCGCGCTGGTTTGCGATGAAGGGAGTTTTCAAACACGCTGCTTCGGAGCTGCCCGCGATGCCCCTGACGAGGGCGGTTGAGGGGCGGATGCCGCTGTTGTTGGTCTATTCGCTCGCCGGAGGGGTGGGCAAGACGAGCCTTGCGGCAACGTTGGGACGCGCACTCTCCTTGCAAGGGGAGAAGGTTGTGCTGACCGACACGACCTCGCGTGGGCTGCTTCCGTATTACTTTGGGGAGCGCGAGCTTCGCCCCGGGGAGGTGCGCACCGTCCAGCCGCCGGCGGGGAGCCCCGGCGTGCCGCTGTCGCTGGTGACGTACGACGCCGCGAGCATGGGTGAAGACGAGAGGCAGCAGGAGTCGCTGACCGATGAGATCCTGCGCAATGGCCATGGCAATCAGCGCGTGGCGCTGGACCTTTCTTCGGGGTCGAGCTGGCTGGTGCGGCGCATGGTGGAGCTGCATCCCATTGTGCTTGTCCCGATGACCGGCGACATGAACTCGGTCATTAGTCTGCAAGCGGTGGAGAGGGTCTTCCAGTCCATCGCGGACCGCGACGGCCGGCCCCTGCTGCCCTATTATGTGCTGAACCAGTTCGAACCATCGCTCCCGCTTCACCTGGATGTTCGCGAAGTGCTGCGACGCCAGCTTGGAGACCGGCTGATTCGTTTTGTAATCCGTCGCTCACAGGCGGTGAGCGAGGCGCTGGCCGAGGGGATGACGGTGGTGGATTACGCGCCGGACGCCGCGGTCTCACGGGACTACATGGATGTGGCCTCGTGGCTGCGCAGCGTGTCGCCGCCGGCGAAGGCGGAGTCTTCCGCGCAGCAATGGAGCCAACAGTGACGCGCTCATTTTTGTGGAGAGAGTTCGAGTCGTCCAACAGCATCCAGATGCGCGTGCTGCGGTTCTCGGTGCTGGCGGGCGGGCTGCTGTTCTTCGTCTTTAGCGGAGTGCTCTCTCTCAACTGGCAGCAGCAGTTGATTCTGGCCCTGCTGACAATCATCCTTGCCATATGGATGGACCGCGGCTCGAGTTCCTATCCGGTGACACTGACGCTGATGCTGCTCTCCATCTACTCGACGTTTCGCTACGGGTTCTGGCGCGTCTCTACGGTGTTTGCATTCTTCCGCAATCCGGGCACGCACGGGGGCAAGCTGGATGCGTTCTTCGTGGTTCTTCTTCTGCTGGCGGAGTGCTATGCCTTCGTGATGCTTCTGCTGGGCTATATTCAGATGCTGTGGCCGCTCGGGCGCATGCCGGTTCCGCTGCCGGACGACCTGGATCAATGGCCTGCGGTGGACGTGCTGATCCCGACCCTCAACGAGCCTCTGAGTGTGGTGCGCTTCACTGCGCTGGCGGCGATGAATATCGACTGGCCGGCCGACAGGCTGAACGTATACATCCTGGACGACGGCCATCGCGAGGAGTTCCGCGCCTTCGCCGAAGAGGCGGGCATCGGGTACATGACACGCGACGACAACCGGCACGCCAAGGCGGGCAACATTAACCGGGCGCTGGCGCAGATCGGGTCCCCGTTTGTCGCCGTCTTCGATTCGGACCATGTGCCGACGCGCAGCTTCCTACAGGTCACCATGGGCTGGTTTCTGCGCGACCGGAAGCTGGGCCTGCTGCAGACGCCGCACCACTTCTACTCTCCCGACCCGTTCGAGCGCAACCTGGGCCAGTTCCGCATCACACCTAACGAAGGCGAGCTGTTCTATGGCGTGGTTCAGGACGGCAACGACTTCTGGAACGCGGCGTTCTTCTGCGGCTCCTGCGCGGTGCTCCGCCGCAGCGCGCTGGACCAGGTGGGCGGCATCGCGGTGGAGACGGTGACCGAGGACGCGCACACATCCCTGCGCATGCAGATGCGCGGATGGAACACGGCCTACATCAACATTCCGCAGGCGGCCGGCCTGGCCACCGAGCGGCTGTGCGCTCATGTGAGACAGCGCATCCGCTGGGCGCGCGGCATGGTGCAGGTGCTTCGGATTGAGAACCCGCTCTTCGCGCCCGGGCTGAGACCGGCGCAACGGCTCTGTTACTTCAATGCGATGTCACACTTTCTGTTCGCTCTGCCGAGGCTGATCTTCCTGACTGCGCCGCTGATCTATCTGATCTTCGGACGGGTAAACATTCCGGGCTACTGGCTGATGATCGTGGCCTATGCCGCGCCGCACCTGGTGCTGTCGAATCTGACCAACTCGCGAATTCAGGGACGCCACCGGCACTCGTTCTGGAACGATATCTACGAGACGGTTCTGGCGCCTTACATCTTTCTGCCCACGCTGCTGGCGCTCTTCAGCACCCGGACTGGCAAGTTCAACGTGACGGCGAAGGGCGGCGTGATCGACCACGAATACTTTGACGCCCGCATCGCGCGACCGTTCCTGGTGCTGCTTGGGTTTGATCTCATCGGCCTGTTGTGCGCCATTCCCAGGGCAATTCAGTTTCCCGCGTTCCATGTTGCGGGGTGGATGTCCTTCATCAACTGGCCGGCCAGCATCTACGACGGAGGCCATCCAGGAACGATCTTCATGAATGTTCTCTGGCTGCTGTTCAGCGTGGTGCTGCTGGGGGTTGCGACAGCGGTTGCGTGGGAGAGCCGGCAGCGCCGCCAGACGGTGCGCATGGCGAGGGCTATTCCGTCGGACATCCTGCTGCCGGACGGCTACATGGCCCAGGGAATCACATGCAATCTCTCCAACGGCGGCGTGCAGGCCAGTATCCACGGGCCCATCCATGCCGCGGTGGGCGATCCGGTGCGGTTCGTCTTCCCCATGCTGGATGGGACGGCGACGCTGCCCGCCACGGTGGTCACCGTCGAGGGAGAGACGCTGCGCGCGAAGTTCGACTCGCTCAACCTGCAGGAGGCCGAGGCGCTGACCATGATCCTCTACTCGCGTGCGGACACCTGGCTGGGCCCGCGCGAGGCGCGCGAGCCCGACCATCCCATGCGCAGCCTGGGCCGCATTCTGCGGCTGTCGCTCTATGGCCTGGCGCAGACGGGTGGCTCCTGGATGGGCAATCCATGGAGGAGCAGGAAGGGGACCGCAGCGAATAGGGGGCTGGCAACCAGTGTCGTCCCGATCCTGCTGCTTGCCGTGCTTGCCGCAGTTTCGCCGCGCGACGCGCGGGGAGTGCAGGCGGCCGGCGCGGGCTCCCAGGTGGCCATTGTGCAGACCTCGCAGTCGTCCGCAATCTCGCAGACGGTGAGCATGCTGCGCGGTACGCGGTTCGCCTCCTGCCAGATCGGAACCATCTGCACCATGGTGGGAAAGGTCCCGCTGCTTGCCCGCGCGACGAACGTCCTCACGGAGTTTCCCTGGCTGATCGCCCTTGTGGTGGTGATCTTCTGCTTCCCGATGGCGGCGCTGATCTTTGCGATGGTGCGGCGGCGCGCGCGCGCCCGGCTACAGGGAACCGAATAAAAACTCGTCACATCTCTGAAATATTCCTCCTCACAGTTGCTCAAAAGCGGCTGCACTATTCCTCGTGCAACCTGCAAAGGGGGCCGCGGTTGGCGTGATGATGCAAATAGTTGGAATTTCGTCCCTAGTTATCCTCAGATGATTGGGTTTGCAGGTCAAAATCGAGGTACAAGCCGGAAGTAAAGACGATACTCTTCAGAAATAGCGGCAGTACTAATCTTGGTTCTTATCGGACTTGATTCCTGTCGGCGTCGGGCAGCGCACAGACAACGATGATGAATTCGCGTGTAATCCGGCTCTGGGCCCATGCGATTCTACTTGGCGGCGTGGCGTTGACAGCGTCTCCCGTCCGGGTGGAAGCGATGACCTCCCAGTCGGGTACGCAGTCTTCTCCTCCCGGGGTGCAGGTTACAGCGCCGCCAACCAAGGCTTCTCCTTCCACAACACAGGCTTCCCCGCAGCCAACTCCGGCTTCTCCAGCCACAACCCTACCTGCACTGGCCCCGACACAGGGTTCTCCCGCTGGTGCGCAGAAGCCTGCCTCCGGTTTACAGGCGCCACCCTCGGAGGCGCAGCCCTCTCCCTCCGCGACGCAGGCCCTGCTGGACAAGGCGTATGGGTTCGAGGCGCGCGGCCGCATGGACCTGGCGGAGCAGACATGGAAGCAGGTGCTACAGGCGGACCCGAAGAATCCGGACGCGCTGGGAGGGCTTGCGCGCGCGGCTAAACAGGAGGGCAACACGGCGCTTGCCAACAGCTATCTGGAGCGGCTGCGCGCGGTGCAGCCGAGCGCCCCAAATAATACTGCCGGCTGGGCAGAGATGAGCGCGCAGCAGAAGCAACTGGCGCAACTGGAAGAGGCGGGCAAGCTGGCCGAGTCCGGCAAGTATGCGGCGGCGATGACGATCTACCGCCAGATATTCGGGGCTATCCCTCCTCCTGGCGACTGGTCGCTGGTGTACTACGAGACGGAGTCGGCGATCGATGAGGGCCGGCCACACGCCATCGCGGGGCTGCAGTCGCTGGCGGAGAAGTATCCCAGCGAGCCGCGCTACCAGATTGCGCTGGGACGCATTCTGACCTACAACCCGAAGACGCGGGAGCAGGGGAGGAAGTATCTGGAGCGCTATCCGCAAGACCGGCAGGCAGATGAGGCGCTGCGCCAGTCCCTGCTGTGGGATTCGTCGGACCCGGCTTACGCAGGGGAGATTCGCGCGTATCTGGCGAAGCATCCCAACCCGCAGCTTGCCGAGGCGCTGCAGGCTGCGGAGGCGGTGAAGTCGCAGCCGGATGAGAGCGCGGTCGCGGCGCAGCCCACCGTACGAGCACAGCAAACAGCTCCGGGCGGCCCCAGCGCACAGTCGGCTGCGGAGGTTGAGGCATACAAGGCGCTCAACGCCAAGCACATCGACCAGGCGGAGGCGCTCTTCAGGGCGGTGCTGGACAAGGAGCCCGGCAACTCACGCGCGCTGGCGGGGATGGGTTACATCCGCATGCAGCAGGGAAACTTCCTGGGGGCGATCAGCTATCTGGAACAGGCCAGGCAGGGCAACCTGAACGACAAGGGGCTGAACGAGGCGCTGGGCACCGCGCGCTTCTGGTTCCTGATGGGCGAGGGCCAGGCCGCGCTCAACGACAACGACCTGACGATGGCGGAGAAGCAGTACCGTGCCGCTCTGCTGCTGCGGCCCGGCAGTCCGGAGGCGCTCACCGCGCTGGCTGGAACGCTGGATAAGGCGCATCAGCCGGGATCGGCGGCCCCGTTCTACGAGCGCGCGGTGCAGGCGAACTCAGCGTCGGTCGACGGCTGGCGCGGGCTCTTTCTGGCGCAGGTTGCGGCGGGCAACGCGCCACTCGCGCTGGCCACCGACAAGCGCGTTCCCGCGGCGGTGCACGCGCAGTTGATGCGCGATCCCGCGTACCTGCGCGCGCTGGCTTCCAGCTACTCCGCGGTGGGGCGCGACCCCGAAGCGCAGAAGGCTCTGGAAGCCGCTCTGCAACTGCCCTTTCCAGCGGATGCGAAGAAGCTGAAGTCCGACATGCAGATCCAGTTGGCGAACATTTTGCTTGCCTCGAACCATCTGGAGCAGGCGGCCACGCTCTACTCCCAGGTGCTCGCGCTGGACCACGGGAATACAGCGGCGTGGCAGGGGCTGGTACGGGTGCAGCACGGGATGGGCCACGATCAGGAGGCGCTGGCAACGGTGGAGGGAATGCCTCCGTCGAGCTACGCGGTGGTGATGCGCGACCCTGGCTTTGAGGCCACCGTGGCTGCCATCTACCAGGCGGAGAAGAAGCTGGATGTGGCGCAGGATCTGCTGGAGAAGGCACTGGCGGAGCAGACAAGTGCAGGACAGAAGCCGTCGGCGGGAATGGAGATGCAACTTGCGGGCCTGCACCTGGAGCGTGGAGATCCCAAGCTGGCCACTCCGATCTACCAGCAGTTGCTGACCGACGATCCCAACCGCGTGGATGCGTGGGCCGGGCTGATCTCGTCGCTCCATGCGGTGGGCAACGACAAAGAGGCGGCCGCGCAGGCGCAACGAATTCCTGCCGCGGCGCGCGCCCAGCTTGAGAGCCACATGAACTACCTGCAAACCATGGGCTCGGTCTACCAGGCGCTCGGCCAATCGCAACAGGCGCTGGTGCTGCTGAACCGCGTGCAGCAGTATTATGCGGCGCAGCACACCGCTCCGCCGGTCGAGATCGACATCCAGAATGCGTGGCTGCTCTACAACAGCCAGGACGAGACGGGCCTCTATCGCCAGTTGATGAACCTGGGCGGACGGTCCGACCTCAGTCAGGAACAGAGCCGGACGGTGCAGGCGATCTGGACCAACTGGGCGGTGCGGCGCGCCAACCAGACCGCCGCGGCAGGGAACACGCGTCACGCACTGGCCATTCTGAACGCGGCGGCGCGCGCCTTCCCGGACAATCCGGCGGTACTCAGGACGCTGGCCAACGGATACGCGCGCGCCGGGCAGCCGGAGCAGGCCGTGCTGATCTACAAGTCGCAGAACCTGATCTCGGCGAGTGTCGAGGAGTACGAGGCGGCGGTGGGCGCGGCTCTGGAGTCGGGCGAGAACAAGGTCGCCGAAACATGGCTGCACTACGCAATGGCCGCATTCCCCAACGACCCTCGCATCCTGATTCTCGGCGCGCGCTTCGAGCAGGCGCGGGGAGACACGGCGAAGGCCATCGACTACTACCGCGCGTCGCTCAAGGCCTTGCCGCCACTGGATCGCGGCGCGGAGCTGGCGGCGGAGCTTCGTCTGCCCGCGCCCACCGAGTCTGCGCGCCTGCCCAGCGCGCAACAGGCGCAGGACCTCTCCATCCTGCTGGCTCCGGGGAACACAGGCAGCCAGTCCGGCGCGCAGACCCAGCCCTCTCTGCCCAGCTTCGGGTATTTCTATGCGTTGCCGAACGGCCAGGCTCCAGCGGCGCCGAACAGCCTGCCAAATAACGGCCCGTCCGGTGTTGTGCCGCCCTATATGACCAGTCCCACTCCCATTGCGCAGCCGGCGAAGCCGATGGAGAATGGGCCGCAGTCCCGCCTGGACCAGGGTGCGTACAACCTGCCCAGCCAGGCAGAGGTTGCGTTGAGGGTGCGCGATGCAATCTCTCGTGTGCTGGGCGAGTCCGGGGCTGCAACCGAGATCGCGGCGCAGCCCAATTCCGAGATCGCGCGCCAGCTATCCACTCAGACAGAAGCGCAGACGCCGCAACGGGCCGAACTCGCCGGCGCTGCGATGCCCTCCGCCGTCGCGGTCCAGCTCGGCGACAGCACGCCGCATTCAGCACCGGCTCAGGCTGAGGTGACGGACGTTCTTCCCACCACGCGTTACGTCTCCAACGCACGCGCCGTGCAGACTATCTCCTCGCACCCCGACATCGCCGCGGCCGAGGCTGCCGAGATTCGCCGCCATCAATCCGACCCCGATACGGCCCGCACCGGGCAGAGCAATCCTCCGCCCGAGGACTCGATCACGGCCACCGAAGAGAACGCGCAGTACACATCGCCGCAGCTTCTGGCGCAGAACCAGAGCAGCTCGCTAGTGGCCCAGCCGCCACGGCCGCCTACGGGCCAGCCCCTCTACATTCCCGACACCGGCGCACAGCAGTATCCTCAGCCGCGCGTAGCTCCTGCGCCTGCACCGGCTGCGCCGGCCCGTTCAACGGCCCCCTCGTCCAACGCACCGCGCCGCGCCACTGTTCGCAGCACACCTGCGCGAGCTCCGGCCCGTCTCCCGGTCCGCACCTCTACACCTGCTCCACACACCGCGGTCAGCGCGCCTCCGTCCGCGCCTGCACCAGCACCGCCCTCCGTCAATTCGCCAGCCAGTTCACCGGGCGCCAGTCAGCCGCTGGGCGGCCAGCCCTACCCGCTGATCGGGCCGCCGTATCCGCTTCCCGCTTATGGCGAACTGATGGCGCGCAACACGCCGCCTTCCGGTGGATTCAATGACGAGCAGGCCCCGCTTCCCATGACCCCGAGGCAGCAGGCCGAGAGCGAACTGGAGTCGCTGGAGGGTTCGTACAGCGGCTGGTGGGGCGTCACGCCTATCGGGCGGTATCGCAGCGGCACTTCGGGGCTCGACCAGCTCACCGATGTTGAAGCAACCGGCGAAGTCTCCACCGTGCTTGGCCGATCGGTGCGGCTCACTGCGGTGGCGCGCCCTGTCTTTCTCAACTCCGGCGTGCTCAACACCTCCTCGTTCACGGGCAGCCATGTACCCTACCTCGGCACCATGCCCGCCAACAGCGCAAACCCGCCAGCCCAGCAGTTTTCCAGCGGGGTGGGCGGCGAAGTGCAGTTGACGACCAGGAACCTTGGCCTCGCCGCCGGCTATACGCCATCCAACTTCCTCATCCAGAACATTACGGGCCACCTCAGTTGGCGTCTCTTTGGCGGCCACTTCACGCTCTTCGCAGACCGCGATCCGGTGAAGGACACGCAGCTCTCCTACGCCGGGCTGCGCGATCCCGCGACCATTACGCCGCTTTTTGCGGGGATTGACTGGGGCGGCGTCGTCTCCAGCACGGGCGGAGCGCGCATCGATCTGGGCAGTGGCGGCTCGGGCTTCTACTTCTCCGCGGACGGCGGCATCCTGCACGGCTACCACGTCCTTAACAACTCCAAGGTTGAGGGCGCGATGGGCGCCTACCTGCGCGTGAAGAACTGGCCCTCCGTGGGCAGCCTCACCGTGGGCGGCGCGCTCTTTGGCATGCACTACCACTACGACGAGGTTGGCCTCTCCTACGGCCAGGGCGGCTACTTCAGTCCAGACTCCTACTTCCTGGCCGCCGTGCCGGTCACCTTCAACGGGGCCTACAAGTCCAACTTCCACTATCTGGTCTCGGGGGCCTTCGGCGTGCAGACCTTCCAGCAGGACTGGGAGTACTTCTACCCGCTCGATGCGGGGCTACAGTCCAATCTGCAAGTCAATCTCGGATGCAGCGCGGCACAACTCGCCGCGCACACCTGCGCCCAGTATCCCGTCACGGTCGACACCAGGCTCAACTACGCCATCAACTCCGAGGTCTCCTACCGCTTCGGCGAGCACTGGTATCTGGGGGGCTTCGTCTCCGCCAACAACACGGACAACTACAACGCCGTCTCGGGCGGCTTCTTCTTCCGCTACGCACTCGGCAGGCAGCACGCCTCGGAGGGCTATCCCACGGGCCTCTTCCCGGTTGACGGCTTCCGCCCGCTGCGTGTTCCATAGGCCGAACCGAATTCTCCCCGCGCCGTCATTCTGGCGCAGCCCCATACGCGTCGTCATTCTGGCGAGCCCCATACGCGTCGTCATCCCCCTCTCCCGCGTCGTCATTCTGGAGCAGCCAGAATCTCCGTATTGGCCCTTGTTTTTGCTCTTGCCTTCGGAGGGAGCAGGGGGATTCATCCCCCTGAATAAGGCTAATCGAATCAAGGGGCTTTAGCCCAGGGCTTTTTTTTCGCACCATTGCCCTCAAAAATCCCAGCAAATCCGCGTGTCAAGCCCCTCGTCGCCCAATAATTCCAATAACTCCCACCCCATCAATCACTTCCACCAAAAAAATAGTTGGCATGGTAGTTATGCTCCACGGCGTATAATTAAAACAGTAGAAAACAAACAGACCCGGCCAATCGCCGGGCCTTCGCATTTAGCGCTCCACAACAAATCGTTCCGAATCAACGCATTATCAGAAATCCCAATAGAATGACGATTTTACAAACTCAACCCGCAAACGCCCAATTTTCACCCATAACCCGAATGTTTAGACGATTTTACCCGTAACCTGCTTGCAATGAAGATTTTGGCGACCTGGCACAACATAATCGACTGATTCCATTCCACTTGGACGAATTCCACCCCAAAGGGGGAGGGGGGGAGGGGGGGGTGAATAAACAACAAATAGAAGGCGAACAAACGGCAATAAACCAGCTTTGCTGACGATGCTCTAGGATTTCTCCGCAGTCTTCAGCGCAAAGGTCTCACCAAGCCACGAGCGCATCTCTGCCTGCATGAGCTTGAGCTTTGCGCCGGGCGATTCTTTGGTGCCCTGAAAGAAGTGGTCCGCGCCTGCGATCCATACCAGCCGCTTCGGCTCGGGCGCGCGCTCACAGACGGCGGTCAGCAACTCGCGTGGGCCAAACTCGTCGTGGTCGCCGCTGATGAAGAGCTTGGGAGCGGAGCACCGCGGCAGAAAGCTATAGGAATAGTTGCGACCTTCGGCGCGGACCGGCAGACCCAGGCCGATCAGCCCCTTCACCCGCGCATCGCCGCAGCAGGCCCGCAAGCCAACCTGCGCGCCGAAGGAGAAACCGGCGAAGAGGATCGGACGATGGAACTCCGCGTCCAGCCAGTCGAGCGCCGCGCGTACGTCGTCCTGTTCGCCGTGCCCGTGGTCGTGTTCGCTCTCACTCAGCCCCACGCCGCGAAAGTTGAAGCGCAGAACGGGAAGCCCAAAGGAGGAGAAGGTTTTCATCGCGTGGTAGACAACCTTGTTGTGCATGGTGCCGCCGCCCAGCGGATGGGGATGGCAGATCAGCACTGAATAAGGCGCATTCGAGCTGCCTGTGTTGAGGAGAGCTTCGAGCCGGCCCGCAGGACCTCGCAGGCCGTCCAGCGAGCGGATATGAGAGGAGGGACGCGGGCTGTGGGCTGTCGACGATGTCATCCACTCCAGTCTAATCGGCCCTGCGCGGATTCAACGCGGGAGGCTGACGGGTTATCCTGTAGCTAATGGCCATCGACGCAATCGAACTGACGCGCTCCCTCGTCAACATCGAATCCACCTCCTACAACGAGGGCGCGGTTGGCGCATATCTCGCCGACTTCCTCGCCGCGCAACGCTACGCCGTCGAACGAATGCCTGTCGATCAGAGCGATCCCGCGCGGACGCAGTGTAACGACGCAGGCGAACGGTTCAACGTCTACGCCGCGGAGCCCGGCGTTACGCCCGACGTTGTGCTCTCGACGCACATGGACACCGTTCCGCCCTTCTTCGGCTGCCGCGAGGACGATGAGTTTCTATACGGGCGCGGCGCGTGCGACGCCAAGGGAATCATTGCCGCGCAGGTGGCGGCAGCGGAGCGGTTGCGCGAGGCGGGCGTGAAGGTGGGGCTGCTGTTCGTTGTCGGCGAGGAGCGCGACTCGGCCGGCGCGAAGGTTGCCAACGCAAACCCGCGCGGCTCGCGCTTTATCATCAACGGCGAGCCGACCGACAACCGCCTCGCGCTGGCCACCAAGGGAGCGCTGCGCGTGGAGCTGCGCGCGCACGGACGCATGGCGCACTCGGCTTACCCGGAACTGGGTGAGTCGGCGATCGCCAAGCTGGTGGAGGCGCTGCACGATGTGCTGGCCATGCCGTTGCCCATCGAGCCGGAGTTTGGCGAGGCGGGCACGACGACGGTGAACATCGGCGTGATCTCCGGCGGCCACGCGCCCAACGTGATCGCGGACAAGGCCGAGGCACACCTGCTGGTGCGCACCGTTGGGCCGTCGCAGGAGGTCAAAGACGCTATAACGCGCGTCGTTGCTGGACGCGCCGAGGTCAGCACATCGCTCGACCTGGCGTGCGTGCGCATGAGGCGCGTCGGCGAGTTGCCGACGATGGTGGCGAAGTTTGCCACCGACATTCCCATGCTGACCGCGTGGGGCGAGCCGTTCCTGCTGGGGCCAGGGTCGATCCACGTCGCGCACACGCCGGATGAACGGATCAGCAAGAAGGAGCTGCTCTCCTCGATTGATCTCTACGTCGATTTGGCAACGAGCCTAGTGCGCTGAATTACAGTCTGCTTTTCCTCAGCGGCACGAGGCTTCCGGCAGGCTTAAACTAGAACCATGGCCGCTGAGTTCACCCATCTTCATCTGCATTCGGACTACTCCTTGCTGGACGGCGCATGCGACGTTGAGAAGCTGATGAAGCACGTCCACCTACTGGGGCAGACCTCGGTGGCGATGACCGACCACGGCAATATCTTCGGCGCGGTGCATTTTTTCAACGCGGCGAAGGAGAAGGGGATCAAGCCCATTCTGGGCTGTGAGCTGTACATCTGCAAGGAAGAGGACCACCGCGCCAAGCCCGATCCCGACCTGAAGTACAACCACCTGCTGGTGCTGGCCGAGAACCAGGAGGGCTATCGGAATCTTGTTCGGCTCACCAGCGAGGCAGCGCTGCATGGCTTCTATCGCAAGCCGCGCATCAGCAAGGACTATCTGGCGAAGCACTCGGCGGGGCTGATCGGATTTTCCGGCTGTCTGGCGGGCGAGGTCGCGCAGCACATCATGGAGGGCCACACCGAGCAGGCCAAGGCGACCGCCGGGCAGTATCAGGACATCTTTGGGCGGGGCAATTTCTTCCTGGAGATTCAGGACCACCAGTTGGGGCCGGACAAGCTGGTCTGCGACGCGATGTTGCAGATGGAAAAAGATCTGGGCATTCCGCTGATCGCCACCAACGATTCGCACTACATCGGTGCGGACGACAGCCGCGCGCACGAGATACTGCTCTGCGTGCAGACGGCGGGATCGATGAACGATCCCAAGCGGTTCAAGTTCGACACCAACGAGTTCTACATTAAAAGCGCCGACGAGATGGCGCGGCTCTTTGCGCACGCGCCGCATGTTGTCAGCGGCACCATGCAGTTTCCCGAGCGCTGTAACCTCGAACTCAGCAAGGTTAAAGATCCCTTCCCCGCCTTTCCTGTCCCCGAGGGAGAGACGCTGGACAGCTACTTCGAGAAGATATGCCGCAAGGGGCTGGAGAAGCGGCTGGCCACGTCGATCGAACACTTGCGCGCGAGCGGACATCTGAAGAAGACAATTCCCGAGTATCAGGCGCGGCTGGACCGCGAGATCGCCTGCATCAAGAAGATGAAGTACCCCGGCTACTTCATGATCGTGTGGGACTTCATTCGCTACGCGCGCGAGCAGTCGATTCCTGTCGGTCCAGGGCGCGGATCGGCCGCCGGCTCGCTGGTGGCGTACTGCATGGAGATCACCGACATCGACCCGCTACAGCACGAGCTTCTGTTTGAGCGCTTCCTGAACCCTGAGCGCGTCAACATGCCGGACATCGACATCGACTTCTGCATGAACCGGCGCGGCGAGGTGATCGAGTACGTCAAGCAGAAGTACGGTGAAGACCAGGTGGCGCAGATCATCACCTTCAACACGATGGCTGCGAAGGCTGCGATCAAGGACGTTGGACGCGCGCTGGACATGCCGTACGGCGAGGTCGATCGCATTGCAAAATTAATTCCGGCGACGATTGGGATCACGATCGATCACGCTCTCAAAGACTCTCCGCAACTGGCCGCGGCGTATGAAGACCCCAAGATCCGCGAGCTGATTGACACGGCGATGCGGCTGGAGGGACTGGTGCGCGGCGCGGGTGTTCACGCCGCGGGCGTGGTGATTGCGCCCAAGCCGCTTACCGAACTTGTGCCGGTGACGCGCACCAAGGACGATGCCATTGTCACCTCGTACGACATGAAGTCGATCGAAAAGATGGGCCTGCTGAAGATGGACTTCCTCGGTTTGACCACGCTGACCGTCATTGACGACGCGCTCAAGTTGATCAAATTGACGAAGGGCATCGACCTCGATCTCGCGACGATCGCGCTGAACGACGCGACGACGTACGAGCAGGTCTTCCATCGCGCGCTCACTTCGGGCGTATTCCAGTTTGAGTCGAGCGGGATGCGCGACGTGCTGCGCCGCTACCGGCCCACCACGGTGGAAGACCTTACGGCGTTGAATGCTCTCTACCGGCCGGGGCCCATCCAGGGCGGGATGATCGACGACTTCATCGAACGCAAGTGGGGGCGGCGCGCGGTGGAGTACATGCTGCCGGAGCTGGAGCCGCTGTTGAAGGAGACGCTGGGCGTCATCGTCTACCAGGAACAGGTGATGCAGATCTCCAATGTCATTGCGGGCTACTCGCTGGGCGAGGCCGACCTGTTGCGCCGCGCGATGGGCAAGAAGGACGAGAAGGAGATGAAGAAGCAGCGCGCGCACTTCATGGCAGGCGCGGCGGCCAACCATCATCCCAAGGACGTCGCGGGGACCATCTTCGACCTGATGGCCCAGTTCGCCGGGTATGGCTTCAACAAATCCCACGCCGCCGCCTACGCGCTGCTGGCGTATCACACGGCGTGGCTGAAGACGCACTACCCGGTGGAGTTCATGGCCGCGCTTCTGACCAGCGAGACATCGAAGCCGGAGAACGTGGTGAAGTACATCTCCGAGTGCCGCGAGATGAATATCCCCGTGGTGCCGCCCAGCGTGCAGGTGTCGGATGCCAACTTCACGCCGGTGCGCACGGATGCGGGCGAGGCCATCGGCTTTGGGCTGGCGGCGATCAAGAACGTCGGCCACAACGCGATTGTCTCGATCCACGCCGCACGAGAGGCGCTGCGCGCGGAAGGGAAGCAGGGCTTCAGCAGCCTGTGGGAGTTCTGCGACAAGGTCGATCTGCGTCTGCTCAACAAGCGCGTGCTGGAGTCGCTGATCAAGGCCGGGGCGATGGACTCCTTCGGGCCGCGCGGGCAGGTTTCCGCAGCGCTGGACAAGGCGATCGAGCGCGCGCAGAAGTCGCAGAAAGATGCGGCGGCGGGGCAGAGCGGACTCTTCGGCAATATCTTCGATGCAGACCTGACGCCCGCCGAGAGCAAGGAGAGCGAAGCTCTGCCGCCCGCGCCGGACTGGGACGAACACACGCGGTTGCAGAATGAAAAAGAGGTGCTCGGCTTCTTCGTCTCCGGCCATCCGCTGGACAAGTACCGCGAGAAGCTGCGCAACCTGAACGTGATCGACACGGCGGCGGCAATCGAGATGAAACCCGAACCGCAAAGCTACAGGCGCGGACAGAATGAGCAGCAGAACGAGATACAGATCGCCGGCGTCATCACTGGCCTCAAGGTGGGGAAGTCGAAGCGCTCGGGCGAGATGTACGCGCAGGCGGTGCTGGAAGATCCCGTCGGCAAGATCGAGCTGATCGCATTTTCTAGCGCCTACCAGAAGCTCTCCGAGAAGCTGAAGATCGACGTGCCGGTGCTGGTGCGCGGCGTGCTGCGGGGCGAAGAAGACTCCGCGCCGAAGCTGGCCGTCAGTAACATTCAGGCGCTCGAAGACATCGTCCTCAAGCTGCCGCAGTCGCTGCGAATCAAAGTGCCGTTGAACCATCCCGACGCCGCGCTGCTGGAAAAACTGCGCGCCATCTTCGTCAGCGCTCCGGGCAATGGCAAGCTGCTGCTCGACCTGGAAGAGCCGGGCGAGTTCTGCGCCGTGCTGGAGCCGCGCGGTGTGAGCGTCAGCGCCGACCGGCTCTTCATCGACCGCGTGGAGGAACTGGTGGGGCGGGGCGGGGTTCGCGTGATCGACTAGCTGTGCTACCAGGCTCCCACCATGTCGCTCTTCTTGTTCTGCGGTGGGGGGAGCATGTGGATGGTTGCGGGGGCGTTGCGGTCCACGGTGAGGATGCCGTTTGCTTCGTGCAGTTCGGTGACGTGGAGCACGGAGCGGCGCGCCCAGCCGAAGTCGTGTCCCTTGGCGTCGTCGCCGCCCTGCTGGGTGAAGTAGAAGAGCCAGGCGCGTCCGCTGCCATCGACGACCACATCGGCATGATTGCCCATGGCGCGGTCTGTGGGCTGGGTGCCGGGCTCGCGCAGAAGGTTCCGCGGCTGCTGATGCCAGTTGGTCAGGGCGTCGGAATCGGAGCGGAAGACGGCGAGGCCGGCGTGCGGGTCGTTGATCAACCAGTAGGAGCCGCGCCACTGGAAGACGACCGGGCCTTCGCCGTGGTTGGTGGTTGCGATGCCCTTGGCCGTCCAGTGAACCAGGTCGGATGAATCGCTGAAGTAGACCTTGGAGCTGTCGGCCTCGTTCTTGTACCAGAGCCGCCAGTCGCCACTGGGCAGGCGGAAGATGCATGCGTCGATGGTGCGATCCGATTCGAGATTGACGTTGTCGAGCGGCTTCCAGTGCAGCAGGTCGTGGCTAGTGAGGTGAAGGATGTGGCGGGGGTGGTTCCAGTCGGTGAAGGTGCCGGGGACGACGGTGAGGAACATGTGATACAACCCGCCGGTGTAGATCACCTCGGGCGCCCAGAGCGTGTAGTCCGGCTTGACCAGGGGAATGTCCGCCTCGCTGACGTACTTCCAGTGCGCGCCGCCGTCGGAGGATTCGGCGATGCCGATGTGCGTGCCATGCACCCAGGTCACGCCGTTTTTGTCAGCGAGGTCGGCGCGGCGATTGGTGTAGAGCATCCACCAGGTCTTGCGCGCGCGGTTCCAGACGACGACGGGATCTGCTGCGCCATCGTGGATGGGATCGCGGAAGAGGGGGACGGCGGCGGCCTGTGCCGCGTCGGAGTTAGACGGCAGCGGGGCAGGGGATTGAGCCCTCGCCCGATCCACTCTGGCCAGCCCAATCACCAACGCCAGAACCAGCAAACTCCTCACCACCCCACGCATCCCGATCTCCAAGGCCGCCTCCACAAATCCAAGCCAGTGTATAGGAGCCACGCCTCGCTACGCACCGGCAACTCTGTATTGCCGAACCTGAAGCTCCAGGGCAATCGCATGAATTGTTAATCAGTTAGTACCTACCCCCCCCCTCCCCCCCCCCATTTTTCGTGCTTCCTAACATCTCTGAAAACAACGAGATGTGAGTTCGAGCATGCAACGATCAGATTCCAGGCTACTTATATCTATCAATAAGAAAATAAACGGTTTCCTCCGTGCTTCGGTTTCGGGCATGAAAAAACCCGGCACGCGCCGGGTTTTTCCTTGTCTTCTCTACTGCTTTAATTATACGCGTTGGAGGGAAACTACTATGCCAACTATTTTTAGGAGGGAAGTGATTGATGGGGTGGGGTTTATGGGGATTTTGGGGCGTTGAGGGGCTTGACACGCGATTTTGCTGAGGTTTTTGGGGAAAGAAAGATGCGGGGGTGGGTTGGGGCTGAACCCACATCTCAGAAGCGAGATGTGGGGCACCGGGCGAGGAAGGCGTCGTGGCCGTGGTTCATGCTCGCCTTTGCCATTGTGCAGGATCGCGACTGCCATGGAAACAGGCAATGACGGTCAGCGTTGTGTCGGTTTCGATGACGAACATCAGTGCGTACGGAAAGCGGCGGAGCAGGGCTCGGCGGACGTTCTTATGGATGACAGGAAATTGTTGGGGATTGGCAGTCATACGCTGGACCACGTCGCCAACCGCCGTGCGGAAGTGCCGCCCCAGACCGGGAACTGTGCGGTTTACATCCCACCCTTCGCAAAAAGCGCGAAGGATGGGGCACCCGGCAGGCAGGGTGAAGGTAACGGGATAGGCTATGGGCACTAGGGGCAACGCTGCTCAAGTTCGGCCTTCAGGGCCGTCCAGGCGACGCCCTCGCGCCGGTCCAGGTCGAGCGTGGCGAGGCGGTTGTCCAGCTCCGCGCGCTGCGCGGCTGTCAGGGGAAGCTGGTTGTCTTCCATGCTGTCCCAAAGCCGCGAGATTAGCGCAAGGCGCTCCGGCGGGGTCAGACGGACAAGCTCGTCCTGGGTGAGCAATTCCATGCGTTGAGAATAGAAGACAACAAGAGCAAAAGCAACGACGGAGATTCTGGCTTCGCCAGAATGACGCCGTGGGGGGCTACGCCAGAATGACGACGCGAGAGAGGCTGAAGCCCGTCCCTTTCAAATCAACTGCAACGTGCGACTTGCGAGTCGCACTCCGATACAATGGAGGGGATGGCAGAACAGGAACCAGGCAAGCTCGCGCAGGTGCAGGCGGCAGCAACGGCTGTGCCGGAGGCATGGCGCAGGACGGAGCTGGCGCGGCATCCGGAGCGCCCCTATCCGATGGACTTCATTGCAGCAATTTTCACCGACTTCAGCGAGATCCACGGCGACCGCGCCTTCGGCGACGACACGGCGATGGCCTGCGGTATGGCGCGGTTCCATGGGCGGCCTGTGATGGTGGTGGCGAACCTGAAGGGGCGGACGGTGAAGGAGCGCGTGGCGCGCAAGTTTGGCTCGCCCGACCCGGAGGGTTATCGCAAGGCGCTGCGGGCGATGAAGATTGCGGAGAAGTTCGGCCACGCGATATTCAGTTTTCTGGACGTGGCTGGGGCCAATCCGGGCATCGGCGCCGAGGAGCGCGGGCAGGGCGAGGCGATCGCGCGCAACCTGCGGGATATGTCGCGGCTGCGGGTGCCGACCATTGCTACGATTACGGGCGAAGGCGGATCGGGAGGCGCGCTGGCGCTGGCGGTGGCGGACCGCGTGCTGATGCTGGAGAACTCCATCTACTCGGTGATCTCGCCCGAGGGATGCGCGTCGATTATGTGGAAGGACGCGACGAAGAAGCAGCAGGCCGCCGACGCGCTGAAGTACACGGCCAGTAGCGTGAGGTCGCTGGGCTGCGTCGACGACGTGCTGAGTGAGCCGGAAGGCGGCACGCACAACGATCCCGCGCTGGCCATGGCGATGGTGGACGAGCGGCTGCGCTTCCACCTGGCTGAACTCGACGCCAAGCCGCTGGAGCAGATGCTGGAAGAGCGCTATCAGAAGTTCCGCAACATCGCGCAGTTCTACACCACAGCCGAGTGAGCGTTTCATCCAGCGGGCGTATAAAGCTTCTTCGCTAATGGTGTAGACCATTGTTGAGCAGGCAAAAGCAGATTCCTCCGCTGCGCTGCGGAATGACAAAAAATGCGCTGCTTCCAGTTTGCAAATGCCACTATGCTGACCACGCCGACCACCGCCGTTCAACCGCCGCCGCTGCCCGAACCACGTCCGCGCTCATTGCAGTTTATTCTCTTTCTGGCCGCGATCTTTTGGTACATCTGCGCGCAAGTCCTTGCGGCAGACGCAGCCAGCATTATTGAATTTCGCTTCTACCTGGGCTACGCGCTGCCGCTCGTCGAGGCGATCCTTCTGCTGTTTTTTCTGGTCTGCGGGCTGGCGCTGCTGCGCGCCATCGAACAGCGGCGCGCGCCGCTGCGGCTGACGCTCGGGCTTCCACGACGAACCACCTCTCGCGCGGAATGGGCCACGGGAGCGGCGATTGGGTGGGGACTGGCCGTGGCCGCGGTGCTGCCGATGGCGATTGCGCGCACGCTGAACGTGCAGCTATGGACCGCGCCGAACGCCTTCACGCTGCTCGGCCTCAGCCTGCTGACGCTGGGCATCGCGACGCTGGCGCACGCGCTGGCGATCTACGGCTATGGCTTTCAGCGGCTGATCGAGGCGACCGGGCCGGTGCGCGCTACGTTGATTCTGGTTGCGCTGACGGCCGTTCACGCCGCATACACCGCAACCCCCTACGGTACGCCGGAGGGAACGCGCATTCTGGTTGCAATGCTGATGACCCTGCTGCTCACGCTCTGCTGGCTGCGCACCCACGGGTTGTGGCTGCTGTGGGGGCTGCACTTCGCGTGGGCCGCAGCGACCGCCGTGCTCTTTGGGCTGCCGCTGGACGGCAACAACAGCTTCATCTCTATTGTCGATGCGCGCGCTTACGGACCGGCATGGCTCACTGGCGGCGAGTACGGGCCTGCCGCGGCTGTGCTGTCGATTTTCTTTCTGCTCGCCGCCATTCCGATTCTGGTGCGCGCAACCAGCGACTACGCGTGGAGCTACACTCATCGGCCGCTGGTTCCCGGGGGCCGCGACGTAACGATTGCGCCGCCGGCCGCGCACGTTGCGATGGAGCAGGCTGCGGAGTCCGCCCAGCCCGCCACGCTGGTGCAGATTCTTCCCGCCACGCCGCAGAGTTCCGGCGTCCGCACTCCGACTGAATAGGCAGGCTCCAACTCATTTGCATCCGATCGCATTTCATCGGGACGGGTTGAGGACAGCGGGGTGAGGACGCGCCGCCAGCCTTCGCTTGTAAAACAGAACCAGAAGGCGCAAGATTTCTTCACTGCGAGGTGCATGCGATGGCCTTTGGTTCGCATCGATGGAGTTCGCTCGCCGCTCGACTTCCAGCCTGTATTTTTGCTGGAGCGCTGGCCTGCGTTCTGCCTGGCACGGCGCATGCGCAGGTCTTCGTGGTGGGCGAGAAGACGGCCATGGCGGATGTCTCCACCGAGTTTCATCCCACGCGCATCGAGCTGCCCACGGCCCCCATCACGGAGCGCGGACGGCGCGAACTGATTCGCAATCTGGAGGCCGAACAGGGCTTCGCGCACCGCGCGCTTCCGCTGGGCGAGGACCTTATTCTGGTGGCCAACGGCAATCTGCGGCCAAGCGGCGACGCCTACAAGGAGATGCTCTACAAGAAGGGCCAGTCGGCCGCGCCGGGCGACCGCGTGGTGCTGACTGCTGTGACGGTGAAGGACGACCGCATCGTCTTCGACCTTAACGGCGGGCCATACCTGACGCACCGCTTTCTGCGCCACATTGATCTCAACGACGTTCCCATTGTTCCCGACGACGGAGCACAGGTCACCGGCTGCCGCGTCACTCTGCTGTTCGAGGGCGGCCTGCCGGAGGTGAGCGCGCCGGAGGTGAAGGCGCTGCTCGACCCGATTGTGGACTTCGGCGTGAAGACCTCTGCCGAGGCGTACGCGGACAGCCTGCCGGCGTTCCTCAAGGACGCGGTTGCGCATCACGACGTGCTGGTGGGAATGGACCGCAAGATGGTGCTGGCCGCGATGGGCGCGCCGCAGTCGAAGGTGCGCGAGCTGGTTCCCGGTTCGACGACGCGGCGCTACGAGGAGTGGATCTACGGCCAGATGCCGCAGACTGTGCGCTTCGTGCGCTTCGAGGGCGACCGCGTGACCGAGTTGCGCATCGCCGCGCTGGGCAAGCCAATCGTGATTCACGACCAGAACGAGATGCGCGGCTATCTCGATCCGGAAGACACACACGAGATCGCCATGGGAGATGCGAAGCCGGGCAACGGCGAGGATGGCAGCGCCAAGCCGCCGACGATTCTCAAGCCGGGAGAGGCTGCGCCCGGCAGCCAGAAGCGCGTGCTGCTGCCGGTTCCCGCATCAAGCCCAACACAGGACAAGACCACCCCCGCAAATCCACCCGTCGCGCCTGCTGACAAACCCGCAGAGACGCCAGCAGCCTCGACTCCGCAGTAATTGTCTAGCTTGCGGAGGCGAGGGCGGCCTGTTGGGCGGCGAGGAGTTGGCGGATGCCCTTTTCGGCGTAGTCGAGCATGGCGGTGAGCTGGGCGCGGCTGTAGGAGACGCGCTCGGCCGTGGCCTGCGTCTCCACCAGGCCGCCATCGGCCAGCATAACGACGTTCATGTCCACATCGGCGCGCGAGTCCTCTTCGTAGGCGAGGTCGAGCAGGATGTTTCCGTCGACGATGCCGACCGAGGTGGCGGCGAGCATCTGGCGCAGCGGCGAGGCTTTGAGGGTACCGGCGGCGACCAGCTTGGAGAGGGCGAGGGCGAGGGCAAGCGATGCTCCGGTGATGGCGGCGGTGCGGGTGCCTCCGTCGGCCTGCAGGACGTCGCAGTCGAGGATGATGGTGCGCTCGCCGAGGGCCTTCATGTCGACGACGGCGCGCAGGCTGCGCCCGATGAGGCGCTGGATCTCGTGGGTGCGCCCGCCGACCTTGCCCCGCTCGGATTCGCGCGGAGTGCGGGTGAGGGTGGCGCGGGGAAGCATTCCGTACTCGGCGGTGACCCATCCGCGGCCGGAGTTGCGCATCCAGCCGGGAACGCCGGTCTCGATGGTGGCGTTGCAGAGGACGCGGGTGTTGCCGGTCTCGATGAGGACGGAGCCCTCGGCGGTGGCGACGAAGTTGGGGGTGAAGCGGACGGGGCGGAGAGCGTCGGCGGCGCGGCCATCGGGGCGGAAGATTGGGCTGGATGCTGGGGCCGAAGATTCGGAAGAAGCGAGTGCAGGGGTAGAAAGGGATGTCGTGAGGGAGATTGAAGCCATGGTGCGATTATAATGGCGCGGATTGGAGTCGGCCCCTGTTGGGAGAAGGAAAGCGGGATATGCATTGTTCTGGGGCCAACCGCGCTAGTGTCGCCAGCGTCTGATGGTTGAGTCAGATGCAGGCGGGGAGAACGAATTACGGAAGACGGAGTACGAAGAACGGAGGAGAACCAGGTTCTTCCGCAAACAGTTGATCTGCTGCTCGGGCAGGTTTCAAAATGGGAATGCGTCCCAATCTGGGAATTTCGAAGTTCTTTTTATTTTGTTGTAGTTACACGCGAGGGGGTGAATTTGCGGTTCCCAATCGGGAAATATGTGCCAGAACGGAACACAATGTATGTGTCGATTAAGTATATATTATCAGTAACTTACAACTAGTGTTTCAGTTTGGCACTCAACCTGATTATAGAGTAGGTGCCTGCATTCTCCGAACAGGAGAGAGACAGGCTATTACTGGTGTGTTGACCAATACTGGAGTACGAACCATGCGGGCAAAGCAGAGTTCCACCGCCTCAGGGATGTATAGCTGTACCGAAACACACACGCCGCCCATATCGATCGCTGCGGATACGCTTCTTCGCGGCCAGGTCTGCACGCCCGCCGAACGCGGTTGCGCGGCCGCTGGCGCGGAGGCGTACCAGGACGAAGGCCTGCTGCACGATGCGCGCAACCTGATGGGCACCATCGGACTCTACTGCGACCTGCTGTCGATGCCGGATGTGCTCAAGCCGGAGCACCGGCATTATGCGGAGGAGTTGCGGATGTTGGGAACGCGCAGCGGGGCTCTGATCCAGCGCCTGTTGGAGTACCCCAAGCAGGCCCCTCTTCCGCAAAGACAATCGCCGCAGGGGCCTGGCACGGGCGCTGCCTGGCAGGCGGGAGCCGTCTGCTCGCTGGCTCTGGAGAAGGTGCGTGCGGCCGAGGGTGGGGCGGTCGAGCTGCCTGCGCCGGTGAGCCTGCGCGCGATCATCGAGCGATGTTCTGGCCTGCTCAGCCAGGTTGCGGGCGGCAGGGTGATCGAGGTGAGCTACGGGACGGCGGCCTCCTTTCCGGTCTCGGTGGGCTGGGAGGCGGTGGAGCGGATCCTGGTGAATCTGGTGCGCAACTCGGCGGAGGCGATGCGTGGGCAAGAACGATCCGGCGGTCGGGCTGGAGATGCGATGGGGAGTGCTTTGCGGGGCAAGGTCCTGGAGAAGATCGCGGATGGAACAGCGGACGAGACTCCGGGCGCGATCCGGATTGGGGTGGGAGTGCTGGTCAATCGCATAGACGACACCAGACCGTGGCCGCTGCGCAGAGTGAGGTTGACGGTGGAGGACTCCGGGTGTGGAATGGTGCCGGAGCAGATTGAACGAATTTTGAGCGGATACAGGGCCCCGTCGCGCGGCATACACGGGATAGGACTTCGCGTGGTGCGAGAGTTGGTGGCTGCTTCGGCGGGAGACCTGAGAGTGATGAGTGCGCCTGGAATTGGCACGCGGGTGCAGATCGAATGGCCGGTGACGGCGGGCTTGCAGAAGGACGCGGCCGAGGGCAGCTCTGATTTTCACGGTAGATCGGCTTCGGGCAGGCGTGCGGAAACCTCCGCATCGCCTGCGCAGTGCCGGGAACGGCGAGGGGAGTACGCGGCTCAGGGATTGCGTGCGGTTGAGGCGGATACGGTTCCTGCGTCTGGTGTAGATTCCGCAGCAGGCGATGGGAGATGGACGATATGCTGACACCTGGATCGAATTGTTCTATGTCACTCTCAGGCAAATCGGAAGGGGCACGAAAGGCTGGACAGGCGGTTGCGGCGACATCTGCCTTGTCTGGGAGATGGGTGCGCGAGCCGGAACAAGCCGAGGCTGCTGCATCCATGCCGTCGGGGATTCTGGTTGGGGTATCAGGGATGGAGGGCACGCACCTGCTGGAACGCCTGCCGGAGGGGGTGCCGGCGTTTCGCATCCTGGTGGTGGACGACGACGCTTCGCTGCGCAAGGCGTGCTGCGAGATTGCCACCGGAATGGGCTTTGTGCCGCTGGCGGCGAACAGCGTGCCGGAGGCGCTGACGGTGCTGCGGCAACAGCCGGTGGAGATGCTTCTGCTCGACCTGAAGCTGCCCGGCGGCGGCGGACTGAAGCTGCTCAGCGAAGTCAAGACCCTTTATCCGGAGATGGGCGTGGTGGTGATGACGGCCTTTGCCACGGTTGCATCCGCAGTTGAGGCGATGCGCTTCGGGGCCGGAGACTATCTGACCAAGCCATTTGCGCTGGAGGAGCTGACCAGCGTTCTGGTACGCACCAGCCAGCGGCTGCACTTCGACATCGAGAGCCGGCGTCTGCGTGAGCGTCTGCGCGCGCAGACGGACATGGGAGGACTGATCGGCAGATCGCCGGAGATGGAGAAGGTCTACCGGATTCTGTCGAAGGTGGCGAACTCGACCCATCCGGTGCTGATCCTGGGCGAGAGCGGCACGGGCAAGGAGATGGTGGCGCGCGCGATCCACAACAACGGGCCGAATGCGGCGAAGCCGTTTGTCCCGGTCGACTGCGGCTCGCTGGTGCCGACTCTGATTGAGAGCGAGCTGTTCGGCTATGTGAAGGGCGCGTTTACGGGCGCCAACCGCTCCCGGGGAGGGCTGCTCTCCGCGGCCGACGGGGGAACCGTTTTTCTGGACGAGATTGGCGAGCTGCCGCTGGACCTTCAGGCCAAGCTGCTGCGGGCGCTACAGGAAAAAGAGGTGCGCCCGGTAGGGGCCACCCACGCGGTGCCAATCACGGCGCGGGTGCTGGCGGCGACCAACCGCGACCTGAGCGCGATGGTTGAACAAGGAACCTTCCGCAAGGACCTTTACTTCCGCTTGAGCGTGGTCAACCTGAAGCTGCCTCCGCTGCGCGAGCGCCGGGAAGACATTGCGATCCTGGCGGCCCACTTCCTGGAGCGGCTGCACCGCGAGACCGGCGCCTCCCACGTGTTTTCCGAGGACGCGATCCTGCTGATGACCGAGTACGACTGGCCGGGCAACGTGCGCGAGCTGGAGAACGCGATCGAGCGCGCCTCCTCCCTCTCTTCGGGGCCAGTGCTGCACATGGCCGACCTGCCCACGCAATTGCAGGACTTCCGCATGCATCGCCGGGAGGCCAACCCACCGCCGGCAGCCGAAGCCGAGGATGGCCCGGACGACTCCATCGTCTCCATTGCCGACATGGAGAAGCAGGCGATCCTGGGTACCATCCGCCAGTTGAACGGCGATAAGCTGATGGCGGCGAAGCTGCTGGGCATCGGCAAGACGACGCTCTATCGCAAGCTGAAGGAGTATGGCCTGGCCGGGACAGGGGAGGCGGCCGGCGACTGACGTCCGCGAAGGTCAGGGGTCATGGAAAAGTCGATTGATTTGTGCCGGCCGGAGTTGACGACTGTCCAGTGCTGCTCGGGGGCTGGCCAAAGCCGCTCGGGGACTGCCCAAAGCCGCTAGACTGGCCGAGTGTACCCGCGCCCAGCGAACTTGCTCCCCCATTCAGGAGTGCTGCCTGCTTCAGTTTTTCGATTCGCGGATCGTAGAGAAACTCCCAGGTCTGGTAGGTTGTCTGCTCATTCGGCGTGATGATGGAAGTGCCGGTCGCGCTACTGCCAACGCCCATGAAGGGGCCGGCCGAACCTGCAAATCCGGTTGCAGACTGGCTCTGCATTCCGGACGCGCTTCCAAGTCCTGACGAACCGCCGGACCCCGACGAGCTGCCGAAGCCTGACGAGCTGCCGGATCCTGACGAGCTGCCGAATGACCCGACCGAGCCGCTTGCGTTCGTCGAACCTGCGGTTGCCGATGCTCCCATGGAGCCGTTTGCGCCATTCGATCCAAAGCTGCTACTTGAACCGAAGCTGCTACTTGATCCGGCAGGTCCGCCAATGCCGTTCGACTGAAATCCTGCGGCTGCTCCCAGGCCAGTGGATGCGATTCCGGCCAGCGGCTCGCCGAAGAATCCCTTTACCGTGGTCTGGTTCTGCCCAACCCCGATCAGGCGATAGTCCGCCTTGCCAGTGAGCGGGTCGACATACCGCTGACGCAGATAGCGGACGTTGTTGGAGTTCTCCAACTGTTCGATGGTGGCGGGATAGCGGCCAAATTTCTTGTAGTACAACTGGATCGCGCGCACGTACTGGTTGGCCCGGCGCGCCGACTCCACTTCGCGCTCGCGGCGCAGATTGAAGGCCTCCTTCGATGCGGCCACGCTCAGCGCAATCAGGATCAGCGCGATAGCCACGATCAGGCCCAGCAGCATGAATCCCTGCTCGCCGCCGGGCTGCGGCCCTGCTTTGCCGCCTGCGGTTTGTGCCTTGTCGCTCTTCATCAGTTTGTCAGCAGCGGGAGCGTTTGTGTGTTGTTGTACTGCATGTCCTCCACCCGGATCGACTTCGCCTCAATCGAGACCACGCGGTAGCGGCGCAGCACAACGTCTCCGACGGAGGCCAGAAAGACGCTGTCGTCATGCAGCAGAAAGGCCTGTCGTCGCGTTCCATCGGGTGCGGAGACGATGCCAAAGAACTTCAGGTCGATGGGCGGCGGCGGCGGCGGAGGCGGCGGCGGTGGACAGTTCGGCGGACAGGGCACAACGACTGGGGCCGTCGCCGTAATCCGTGCCGACGCGAGCGGCTTCTGAATCACCACTGGCGCCGGCGCCGAGTTCGCCGAGAAGATATTGCGGCCGTTGCCGGAGTACTCCAGCGACTCGGTCACCAGCATCGCTTCCATGTGCAGGGTAGGGTCGAGCGCGGCCGAGGTAGTGCCCACCTGCTTTGCGGCTGCACCTGGGGCTGCCGTGGCTGGATTGTTGCCCGCTGTTGCAGCGGGCGCGGGCGCTGCTGCAACGGGCGCTGTCGTTGCGGGGGCGCTGGAGTAGAAGTACTCAAAGTAAATGAGCGCGGAGGCGATCAGCACAAAACCAATCCACGCGGCGATCTTCTTGCGGTCTTCCGAGCCTTTGCTGCCGGGTGTTTTCATCGCGCCGGCCCTCCCGAGGCAGCATCCGCACTGCCCGCAGTCTTGCTCTCAGGGGTTGTCGGGCCCTGCGCCACGGCTCCCCGTTCATACGTTGTCATGCCCAGCCTGAGGTTCACGGTTCCGCTCTGCTGGCCGGTGAGCGTCTCTGTGTGGATGACAAAGAAGAGGTTGTCCCGCTCAAGGGAGTTGATGAACTGGACCAGCGCGCGGTAGTCGCCGCTGAGGGTGGCGTCGATGCGAACCTCGGTCAACTCGCCCGCGGAGCCGGCAAGCACTGGATCATGAAAATACTGCGCTCGCGTCAGGCGCACGGCCTGCTTCTTGGTGAGTGTGCCAAGCTCGCCGGCCACCTCGGAGTCCGATGCAGGAAGCCGCTGACGGCTGAACTTGTCCGCCTCCTCGGTTGCTCGCGCCAGCTTTGCATCCAGCCCGCGCAGGGGCTGCGCGGCAATCTCCGCGGTCCTCAGCGCGATGCGCTGCTGGGCCATTGCGCCGGCGTTGTGATTGCTCGCCGCATTCCACAGGAACCCCATCTGCGCCAGCAGGTAGAGGTTCACCAGGGCCAGCAGCCCCACCCCGGTCCAGTGCAGGTTCAGCGCACTCAGCAGGCCCTGTGCACGTACAAGCACACTGCTGACAGAGACCGTTGGCTTCGTCGCGGTGACGGCGCTCATCGCACACCCCCGTTGGCTGCGGGCTTGCTGGCCTTTGTAGAGCCGCCAGCCGCCGTGGGCTTGATGTCTGCCGAAGGTTTCTGGCCGGACGCCGGCAGCGTGGGCTTGATGCCTGCCGCAGGCTTGAGGCCTGGAGTATTACTGGCGGGGGATTTTGCCGGCTTGCTCCGATTCGCCGTCTCCGGCTGCGTCTTGTTCTTCTGTGCAGGCGCTTTGACCATCTGCCCCTGCGCCTTGTCCTTGAGCGGCGCGGGCACTGGTTTAAAGTCAGCGGGCAATGGGTTGTAGCCGCTCAATATATCGAACTCCACGCCGCCGGGAACGCCGGTCTGTACGACGGGCGCCTGGCCGTTCGGCTCCTTGGTCTGCGATGTTTCATTGACCAGCCGCGGAGTCAGGAACCGCTGGCTGCGCTCCAGATTGCGCACCAGATCGACGGCCAGGTCGCGCTGCCCGCTGACGCGCATGCGGATATTGACGCCGCCCTCCGCGGTGATAGCGGGTTCGATGCTGGTGACCTGAACGCCCGCCGGAAGCACGCGTTCGAGGTCCATCATCACTGCGGTCCAACTGAAGCTCTTGCGGGCAAAGAGGTCGTTGAGGAAGGTCGAGCGTTCGAGCACGGCCTGGTTCTGCGGCTCGTGCATGCGCGTCTCGTTAGTCTGGCGCTCGATCTGGGCGGCGAGAGTCTGCGCTTTGAGGGAGTCCATCTGCGCCTCGTCGACACGCGCTCTGGCATTCAGAATGTGCAGTCCGGCGCCGAGTGCAACCGCCGTCAGCGCCAGAGCAGCCATTGTGAGGCGAAGGCGCGCGAACAGGGGCCGCAGTTCGACAAAGGGGCGCGTCGCGAGATTGATTGCAATGCGCATCAGTTGGTCAGCGCCCCCCGCACTCCCGCCAGCCAGCCTAACGGAACTCCGCCGGGAGAGCCAGCCGAAGCGGCTCCGGGACCCAGCATCTGGGAGCGCAGCATCTCCTTCACGGCGAACGGGCCGACGTGCGCCTCATCGAGCAGAGCGATGAGAGCCTTGGCCCCCAGCGTTCCGGCCGCGTGGATACCAGACGGAGGCGACTCCAGCGTGTCTTCGAAGTAGGCTGCGGCGACGCTGACAGCCTGGGCGACCTCGTCGGCTGACTCCGCGAGACTGGACTCCGCGGCGATCTCTTGTTCGATCTCTTGCATGATCTCTTGTTTGATGAGGGAGGTCTCGACTGCAGCGGCAGCGTCGTTCTGTTCGTCAAAACCGGTGGGATCCTGACGCGCCCACTCATCCGCGGAACGCTCGCGGTCGACCAGCGGGACCTGAATTGCGCTGCTAGCGAGTTGCGTGGCGGCGGCTCGCTGGTCCGCCCGCTGGTCCGCGCCCAGATCGACGGTGCGGTGCAGCAGCAGAACACCGGCCTTCACGATTGCCGTAGTCACTCCATCGCGTCCCGCGTTGACCACCAGCATCGGCGCCTCGCCTTCGGGCAGTCCGGCCAGCGCCGCCAGGGTGCTGGGGAGGATAGCGCCCGGCTCGAATCCGGCCTCGCGGACGACACTTTCGTAGTCGGCCAGCAGCTCACGCGGCATGGCGACGGCCAGCACCTGCAAGCTGTCCTTCGCGGTGGCCATCACCTGATAGCTGACGGCCGCGTCGTCGGCGTCGAAGGGAAGAAGTTTTTTGAGCCGGAAGCGCACCACGGGCAGCGCCTCGGCGGGCTTGGCAGGCAGTTCATCGAAGTCCAGCAGAAGGACACGGACGGATGCGTCGGGGACGACCAGCGTGACCTCGCGCGAGCGCAGGCAGACGGCTTCGAGCGCCTTGCGCACCGCTGCGACGACTACGGCCCGCCCCTTCGCGTCGCCGCCTACGCCACTGGATACGGCGGGTGCGGCGGAGCTGTCGACTGTGCCATCGGCTTCGATTGCGGTCAGTCGCGGGACAACGATCTCATCGGCCAGCGGCACACGCACGACCGCGGAGAGCACGGCGAATGCGTCCTCGGCGCGCGCAGCAACCACACCCTCTGCGCGCACCTCGCAGGCCAGGCGTGGCCGCGTTCCCAACGATCTCGGTATTAATTCCATGCTGTCCTAGACTACCTGTTCGTTCGATTCGGCGTTCTTCGTCTACTGCTAACTTTGCAGGCTAGACGACGCGAATCTGAAGTGTCTTGCCGAGGGCCTTCATGGCTCCGGCGATTCCGTCGATCTTCGAGGTGTGGTGGAGGTTGGTGAGCCGGTTGATCTCCTGCGGAGTGGTATTGAGTCGACGCGCAAGCTCTGCCGGACGCACCTGCTGGCGGATCATCTCATTCAGCAGCAGAACCTTTGCCGACAGGCTCGCGGGCAGCTCCACAAACCTTCCTCCACGTTTGATGGGCGATGGCGCGGGAACCTCACGCGGCTGCTCAAAGTAGAAGTCCAGCGCCGTCTCCAGTGCCTCTGCTGCCATTGCCAACGCCTCTTCCTCGCTCTTGCCCTGAGTGAGAGCCTCAGGAATGTCGGGGAAGCTGACCAGGAAGTGCTTGCCGTCGGGTTTTATATGGATCGGGTATCGCATAGAGTCTCCTACTTGAGTCCGAGCTGCTTTTTGATCGCCTGTACCAGTCCTGTGCCAAGCTCTTTGTTGTGCATCGGAAGAACCGAGTTCCTGCCCTTCAACGTAACCTTCAGATGCGATCCTTTGCCGACTTTGAAGGTCGCTCCCTGCTCCGCCAACCAACGCTTGAACTCTGTGCTTTTCATAAGGAGTATAAACAAAAATGTTTATAAAAACAAGCCTGTCCCCTGACTCTATCGTCCTGCCTCGATGAATGTAACCTTGTTGATCTCTTTCAGAGTGGTGATGCCGAGGCGCACGCGCTGGATGGCGGAGTCGCGCAGGAAGTTCATGCCCTTGTCGCGCGCCTTCTTGCGAATCTCGCTGCCCGGGCGCTTGGCCAGCAGCATCTCGCGGATCTCGTCGTCCAGCTCCAGCAGCTCGTGGATGGCCGAGCGGCCGCGGAAGCCGGTGCCCGCGCACTCCATGCAGCCGGGGCCTTCGCGGAAGGTAAAGCCGCGCCACTCGTCGGGGTCCAGGCCGCTGGCGAGTAGCTCCGCGTCGGTGTAGTGCACGTCGCGCACGCAGAACTCGCAGACCGTGCGCACGAGGCGCTGGGCGAGGATGCAGTTGAGCGCGGAGACGAAGTTGTACGGCTCGACGCCCATGTTGAGGAAGCGGCCGAGGACATCGACGACGTTGTTGGCGTGGACGGTGGTGAAGACGAGATGTCCGGTGAGCGCGGAGTTGATGGCGATCTGCGCGGTTTCGGCGTCGCGGATCTCGCCGACGAGAATCTTGTCGGGGTCGTGGCGCAGGATGGAGCGCAGGCCGCGCGCGAAGGTGAGGCCCTTCTTCTCGTTGACCGGAATCTGCGTGATGCCGCGAATCTGGTACTCGACCGGGTCTTCGATGGTGATGATCTTGTCCTCTTCGGATTTGATCTCGTTGAGCGCGGCGTAGAGCGTGGTGGTCTTGCCGGAACCGGTCGGCCCGGTGACCAGCACCATGCCGTAAGGCTCCTTGATGTAACGGCGGAAGCGCTCCAGATCTTCGGGCGCAAAGCCAACCACGTCGAGCGAGAGCTTCTTGAACTTCTCCGACATCGACTCCTTGTCGAGCACGCGGAGGACGGCGTTTTCGCCATGTACGGTGGGCATGATGGAGACGCGGAAGTCGATCAGCCGTCCCTTGTAGCGCACGCGGAAGCGGCCGTCCTGCGGCACGCGGCGCTCGGCGATGTCCAGCTCGCTCATGACCTTGATGCGGGAGAGGATCGTCTGGTGATGCTCGCGCGCGATGGGCGCCATTGCCTGCTGGAGGACGCCGTCGATGCGATACTTCACCATCAGGCAGTCGTCGCAGGTTTCGAGGTGGATGTCCGAGGCGCGACGCTCCAGCGCGGTGAAGATGGTGGTGTCCACCAGGCGGATGATGGGCGAGATGTCGTCCTCGCCGGTGAGACGCTCGATGGAGATGTTCTCGTCCGAGCTGTCGTCGCCGGAGAGCACGTCGAAGGCCAGGCCCTCGCTTGCCTCGTCCAGCACACGCTGCGACTGCTCGGTCTTTTTCAGAAGGTCGGTGATCTGCGACATGGTGGCGACGCGGGTGACCAGCCGCTGGCCCAGCAGGCCGGAGATCTCGTCCAGCATCATCAGCTTCGATGGATCGCTGACCGCAATGGCGAGGCGGCCCTCAAGCTGTTCCAGCGGGACAAAGTTGTAGCGGAACATCAGATCGACCGGCACACTCTTGAATAGCTCGTGCTGAATCTTGAAGTTCTTCAGGTCGACGAACTCGGCGTGGTAGCGCAGCGCCAGGGCCTGCGCGCGTTCCACCTCGTTCATCCCCATCTCGCTTACGCTGAGCGGCACTGCAACCGGAGTAGCCATATAACTGTAAGACTCCCATCAACCCAACTGGTTAGAACGAAACCGCAAAAAACTTTACAGCTATATCTGTCCAATCCTTGTTGTAAAACCGTTATTTGAGGCGCGCGCCAAGTTCCACGTCTTCTAGGAATCCGGTCAGCACCGGCGCACCGGCGGGGCCAATGCTGGCGGCGACGATCATCCCCTCCGACATCAGGCCGCGCATCTTGCGCGGGGCGAGATTGGCGACGATGACCACCTTGCGGCCGATAAGGGCCTCGGGTTGGTAGTACTCGGCGATGCCGGCGAGGATCTGGCGGCGGGGGAAGTCGGGGCCGAGATCGACTTCGAGACGGAGGAGCTTGTCGGCCTTGGGGATGCGCTCGGCGACGACGATCTGGGCGACGCGAAGATCGACCTTGGCGAAGTCGTCGATGGTAATTTGGGGCGAGTTGTTGGTTGCTGGTTGTTGGTTGTTGGTTGGGGCGGCAACAGCAGGAGCATCGGCGGTTGCTGCCGGCGAACTGCTTAACACCGATGCCAACGATGGAACCGATTGTTCTGGAGTTGGCGTTGTGGCAGGTTCGGGAGTTGCGGGTGTCGCGGGGTTTTCCATGTCGGTCATGATCTGGGCGAGTCCTTTGTCTGCTCGGGGAAAGATGGGGGCGAGCGGGCCGAGCTTTGTGCCGGGTTGCAGGCCGCCCCATTTCAGGTCTTTTAGTTCGCCGTTGCGCGCGGCCTCTTCAATGTCGCCGAGGCCAAGCTGACGCCAGACGTAGGCGGTCGAGTAGGGAAGGATCGGGTAGAGGAGGGCCGTAACGAATCGGACATCTTCAAATGCTGAGTAAAGTATTGACGCACGCCGACGATTTGCTGTGACTTCATCCATGCCATCAGGGATTTTCCACGGGGCCTGCTCAGTGATGAACCGATCTGTGATTGTTACAAGATGTGAAATTCGTTGTAGATCATAGGAAAAATCAGCGGATGAAAAGAGAGATAAAACATCGAGATTGTCATACTCATCAATCAAGTCATAATCTGTATTTGTATAGAAAAAGTCGTAAAATGCTAGACGATTACGAGCGAACTCGGGATGTTGTTCCCATTCCGGATGGGGAACCTGTCCCTCGAAATACTTCTAA
>Ga0302279_10001322_pt1 | contig 35270 bp, 32 predicted proteins | sample III_Bog_N3_3_FD_194541 | JGI IMG/M metagenome (GOLD analysis project Ga0302279, IMG submission 194541) | Peat permafrost microbial communities from Stordalen Mire near Abisko, Sweden - III_Bog_N3_3 | ecosystem: Environmental > Terrestrial > Soil > Wetlands > Peat | place: Sweden: Abisko...
GAGGAGCCCGCGTCCGACGAGGAGGCTCCCCCGACGCCCCCGCGCACGGCGCCCGACGACGCTCGCGCCGCCCGTTGCATCAGCACCCGCCCGCCCCCAGCCGTCGCGGTGCTGGAGCGCACGGCGGCGAGGGATGGGGAAGGTCCCTCGGGACCACGACGCCGAGGGTGAAGGCGTCCGGCGGGAGGCGGGCGCGGTGCGCCGGGCGTCCGCGGGGGAGGTTGACGCCCCGTCGAGGAGGGTTTCTTTCGGGCCGCGTTGCGCAGGGGAGCGACGAGGAGCGGAGCGTGGGTCTCCGGGGCGTACGCTCCACGGGTCGGTGCGAGGGGCGGGAGGGCGGTACGAGGCTCGTCCCGCGGGTACGAGGGCCGGGAGGGTGGTACGAGGCTCCGCGACGCGGGACGAGGGGCCGATCGCGCGGGACGAGGCTCGGCAGCGCGGGACGAGGCTCCGCGGCGTGGGACGAGGCTCGGACGGCGCCGGACGAGGCTCGTCCCGTCGGTTCGAGGGTCCGATGACGCGGGACGAGGCTCCGCAGAGCAGGACGAGGCTCCGCAGAGCAGGACGAGGCTCCGCAGCGCGGGACGAGGCTCCGCAGCGCGGGACGAGGCTCCGCGGCGCGAGACGGGGGCCGGACGGCGCCGGACCAGGCTTCGCGGCGCTGGACGAGGCTCGTCCCGTCAGTACGAAGGTCCGATGGCGCAGAATGAGGCTCCGCGGCGCGGAATGAGGCTCCGCGGCGCGGGACGAAGCTCGGACCGCGCGCAATGAGGCTCCGTGGCGTGGGACGAGGCTGGGACGGCGCGGAACGACGCTCGTGCCGCCGCGACGGGGCTCGAACCGCTGAGACGAGGCTCGGACCGCCCTTTCCGCCGCCGCCCTGTCGGGTGGGCTGCGCGGCCGCCGCCCCGCCCTTCGGTCCTCGGAGCGGGGGCTGATGGTGAGCGCCATCCCCCGCCGCTGCGCTCCTCACCGTCGCCCGCTCACAACTTCTGCGCGCCCGAGAGCTTCCCCAGCCCACGATCGAACGTGCCCAGAGGGACGTGCCCAGCGCCTCGGGCGACCTCGAGCACCAGGCAGTCGGAGAACCCCAGCCTGGGGTGCTTCCGGTACTGCGAAACGGCCACCTTCACGACGTCGGCGTCCTGAACCACCAGCTGGTCGTGATCCAGGAGCAACTCCACGAAGTCGGCAATCCGCTCGGGGGCGACGCCGTACACCGAGTCCAGCACCCAGACTGATTCCATCAGCACGAGATGCGAGACCCACGCCCCCGGCTGGACGAAGGTCTCGGCTGCGGCCACCTGGGCCGGGTCGTCGCGCGTCAGCAGGCGAACGAGGACGTTGGTGTCAACGGCGCGCATGGCGGGCCTTCACGCTCTGCCGGAGACCTTCCTTGAGCTCCTCCAGGCTCCGCGGCGGGGGCGGCTGCGGGAACAGCGCTCCGTGCAGATCCTCGAAGGTGTGCCGACCGACACGCCGGACGGTGATGTGATCGCCCTCGGCGTCCCACTCCAGCACGGAGCCCGGCACGAGCTCGAGGCGCTTGCGTACCTCGGCCGGTACCGAGATCTGTCCCTGCGCGGTGACCCTGGATTGCGCGAGCTTCATGCCCTCAAAGTACCGCGGTAATGAGCGCTGCGCCAGCCCGGCCTCTCCCATCAGGAAGGCACGCCACCGAACTTTCCGGCGTCGAGGTCCTCGACCGCCTCCAGGATCTCCTGCCGGGTGTTCATCACGAAGGGCCCGTGTTGCACGATGGGCTCCTCGATCGGCTCCCCCGCGAGGATCAGCAGGTGAGTCTCCTCCGTGGCGGTGAGCTCGAGGTGACCGCCGTCGTTCTCGAACAGGATCAGCTCTCCCGCCGCGCCGCGCGCCCCGCCGGCCGTCGCCTGCCCCGAGAGCACGATGGCGAGCGCGTTGTGGTGCGCCGGCAGGGACACGGGGAGCCGGCCCCCGGCGCTCAGGCGCACGTCCAGCATGGTGATCGGCGTGAACGTCCGCGCCGGCCCGTGCGCCCCGGCGTACTCGCCGGCGACCACCCGCACCGTCCCGGCCCCCTGGTCGAGCGCCACCGTCGGGATCGCGGCGGCGAGGATGGGCTGATAGGCGGGCGGGCTCATCTTGTCCTTGCGGGGCAGGTTCACCCAGAGCTGCATCATGTGCATCCTCCCGCCGCGGCGAGTGAAGGCCTGCTCGTGGTATTCCTGGTGGAGGATCCCGGCGGCGGCGGTCATCCACTGCACGTCCCCGGGCCCGATGATGCCCTCGTGCCCGGCGTTGTCGGTGTGCGCCACCGATCCCTCCCAGGCGAGGCTCACCGTCTCGAACCCGCGGTGCGGGTGCCAGCCGACGCCGCGCTGCCCCTGGGCGAGGGCCGGATAGTCGTGCGGAGCGTGGTAGTCCATGAGCAGAAACGGGCTCACCCGCTCCGCCGAGAGCTGGGCGCGCGGGAAGTAGGTGGAGACGAGGAAGCCATCGCCCACCCAGTGCAAGGGCGTGCTGCGAAAGACCCGGGCCACGGTGCGGGAGCCGGAGCGGGGCTCGGACGGGGCGACCGGGCGGGGCGTGAGGGTGCTGGCTACGCTGGACATGGGCTCAACATGGGGATGCTCTGCCGGAGCGAAACGGGGCGAGGGGTGATGCCTGCCATCACTCGGGGTGATTCGCTTCGGTTTCCGGCTCGATCGCGTCGCGACAGAGCTGGGTGAGCCGGGCCTCCACCCACTGCGCGACCGGTCCCATCGGCGCCCCCCGTCGCCGCACCAGCACCAGGGACCGCCGCGGCACCTCCGTCCCCCACGCCTCCAGTCGCAGCTCGACGAGGCGCCCGGCCCGGAGATCGCGCCGCACCAGGTGCTCCGGCAGGTGCCCCCAGCCCAGCCCACCGCGGATGAGAGCGTGCTTCGTCGCCAGGTCGGCCACCCGCCAGGTCCGCTGCGAGAGCACGCCCTGGTCGGGAGTCTCGCGGTCGCCCGCCTGGGTACGCTCGCTGAGGACGATCTGCACCGCCTTGGCCACGGCCGCCTCGTCGATGGCGCGCTCCAGTCGCGCCAGCGGGTGCGTGGGCGTTGCAACAGGCAGGAGGCGAACGACGGAGATGCCGCGGCGTTCGAGGCCGGTGAGGTCGGCGTCGTCTCCGGCGATCCCCAGGGTCGCGCGCTTCTCGCGGACGTGGGCGGTGACGGCGGAGAGGGCCTCGGAGAAGAGGACCAGCTCGACGCAGGGGTGGGCGCGGGAGAACTCGCGGCCGAAGGTGACCAGCGCAGTGACCGGGAACATCACGTCGACGGCGATCGAGACGCGGGTCTCGGCGCCGGTCTTCAGGCTGGCCACCAGCTCGTCGAGGGCCTCGACCTCGTCGTGGACGCGGGCGGCGGCGGCGAGGACGGCGTCCCCGTGCGGGGTGAGGCGGGGGACGCGGCCGGTGCGGTCGAAGAGGCGCAGGCCGAGCTGGGCCTCGAGACGGTCGATGGCCTGGCTGACGGCGGCCTGGACCCGGCCGAGCTTGCGGGCGGCGGCGGAGAAGCTGCCCTCCTGGGCGACGGCGCGGAGGGTGCGGAGCTGCTCGATGGTCACGCCTTCCAGCATTCGGGGGGCATCACAGGGGTGGGGGATGCCCGCGTCAAGCGCCTCCAACCTCGCCCTCCTGCGGCCACTTACCTCCCAGGGAATTGTGCGACCCCGGTGCCGTCGATATCCCTGTCTGCCCAACCAGGAGAGTTTCGATGTCCACCTATCGCGTTCACACCCTCGCGTCGGCTCCGGACCCGTCCAGGCCTGCGCTGCACGACCTGAACGAGGCCTTCGGTATCATTCCCAACGTCGCGGGGATCATGGCGACGTCCCCGCCGCTGCTGCAGAGCTTCGTCGGCACCTTTCACCCTTTTCATGGCGGCACGCTCACGGCGGCCCAGCGCCAGGTCCTCCTGCTCAGCACCGCGGTGGAGAACGCCTGCGCCTGGGCGGTCGCCTTTCACTCCACGCTCGCAGTCCGGGAAGGCGAGCGTTGCGCCGTCGCGGAGCAGGGTCGCCGCCTTCTGCATGCCGAGGCGCGTCACAGCGCCCCCATCCTCCGGCGACCCGCATGATGTCGTTCGAGGATCTCGAGCGGTGACCTAGACTGCACCGCCATGACCAAGGGCCGACTCGAAGCCTTCAGCGACGGCGTGCTGGCGATCATCATCACCATCATGGTGCTCGAGCTGAAGGTCCCGCACGGGAGCGAGCTCGCCGACCTCGCGCCGCTGCTCCCGGTGCTCCTCAGCTACGTGGTGAGCTTCGTCTACGTGGGGATCTACTGGAACAACCACCACCACCTGCTCCACGCCACGCGGCGCGTGGGCGGCGGGGTGATGTGGGCCAACCTGCACCTGCTCTTCTGGCTCTCGCTGGTGCCGTTCGTGAGCGGCTGGGTGGGCGAGCACCCGGACGCCTCGTGGCCGGCGGCGCTCTACGGGGTGATGCTGCTGATGGCGGGCGTGGCCTGGCTGATCCTGGTGCGCGCCATCCTGGCGGAGAACGATCCCACCTCGGCGCTGACGGCGCTGGTCAAGGACGACCGGAAGGCGAAGGTCTCGACCGCGCTCTACCTCGCGGCCATCGGCGCCGCGTTCGTGCGGCCGTGGCTGGCAGACGCCCTCTATGCGGGCGTGGCGCTGCTGTGGATCGTGCCGGACCGGAGGATCGAGGCCAAGCTCAGCGCGGAGTAACGGGATCGGTCCGAGCCCGCCACGGGGACGGCGCCGCGTGGCCCGGAGTCCTCGGCGTCGTGGCGTGGCCCTCGCGGTGGCGGGGCGCACACGACTCCCACCTCGACGGCAGCGTGCCCCGGACGGCGGTTGACAGTCCGCGCCCACTCGGCTGTCATGGCTTCCCATGTTTCTGATCGCTCACGACGACGAGCGCCTGATCAGCTTTTCGATGCACGTCGGAGACGGTCTCACCGAGGCCGAAGTCCAGGCGATCGTCGATTCGATCGAGCGATCGACCGCGCTGCTGGCGCGCGCCGGGAACGACGTGGTCTTCACGACCGTGGTCGTCGTCGACACCGACCACGGCCCGACCGCCGGCCAGCGCAAGCGGATCGGCCAGGCATCGAAGCTGCTCGCCCGCAGCAATCAGGTGCTGGTGACGCGCTCCGCGGTCGTGCGCGCGATGATGACGGCGATGCGGTGGTTCGCGCCGGCCGATGCCCACAACCACCAGGAGACCTTCGCGACCTACGAAGAGGCGCGGGCGTGGATCGTCCAGCGCTCCGGGCACCCGGCGCACGTCTTCGACGCGATGCGTGCCGAGCTGCTCGGGCGCATGCGCGCGCGCACCACCCCGCGATCGAGCGCGTAGGCTCACAGCCCGCACGGCTTCCGCAAGCCGCTCGGGTAGACCACCATCTCCCCCGGTTTGCACGGCCGCAGCGGCGGCTTGCCCTTCCCCCCGTCCGCGGCCCCCGCATCGAGCGGCCCGCTCTCCACCCGCTGCACCGACGCGTGGACCACCGGGGTCACGGCAACGCTGGGGGCCGCCGCGTCGATGCCGGACGCGTCGGTGACCGCGGCATCGAGCACGCCGCCGTCGCTCGCGCCCGAGCTCACGGGCGGGCCCAGCGACACCCACAGCGCGGCCGCCAGCGTGAGACCGGCGACGGCGACGCCCACGTAGGGGGCCCAGCCGAAGCGAGGGGGCCGGGTGGCCGTGGTGGCGCGCAGCCCGAGCGGGGTCGGGCGGCGCTCGGGGATCTTGCCGTCCGGATAGCTGGCGCGCTCGAAGCGGCGGATCGCCTCGATGCGCCGCGCCGTCTCGGCCGTGGCGAACGGGGCCAGCGCCTCGACGAAGCGGCCGATGCTCTGGTAGCGCTCGAGCACGCTCCGCGCGTAGGCGACGGCGATCACCTCCGCGAGCGCCTCGGATATGTCGGGCCGGTGCGTGCGCAGCGCCTCGGGGGGATCGAGGCTGACCTTGACGCAGAGCTCGGAGAACGACTCGGCGGTGAACGGGTGAGTGCCGGTGAGCAGCTCGTAGAGCGAGACGCCGAGGGCGTAGATGTCGGTGCGGTGGTCCACGGTCTTGGTCGAGCGCATCTGCTCCAGGGACATGTAGAGCGCCGAGCCCATCACCGCCGTGGTCTTGGTCAGCTCGAGGTCCTCCTTGGCGGCCTCCTCGATCACCTTGGAGATGCCGAAGTCGAGAACCTTGAGCAGGGGCGCGCCGTCGGGCCGGTGGGTGAGGAACAGGTTCGACGGCTTCACGTCGCGGTGGATGACGCCGGCGGCGTGCGCCCGCGCCAGCGCGTCGGCGGCCTGGACGACCAGGTCGAGGGCCTCGCCCACGGCGAAGCGCTTGCCCTGCCGTACGTAGCGGCCGAGATCCTGCCCCTCCAGGTACTCGAGCACCATGTAGGGCAGCCCGTCCGGGAGCGCGCCGACGTCGAGCACCCGGGCCACGTGCTCGCTCTCGAACCGGGTCGCCGCCGTCGCCTCGCGCGCGAAGCGCTGCGGCGCGTCAGGCAGGGTGGCGAGCTGGGGGAGGAGGAACTTGAGCGCGACCCTGGTGCCGAGCGCGAGGTGCTCGGCGCACACCACCCGGCTCATCCCGCCGGTGCCGAGCTCGCGGATGACCCGGTACTTGTCGAGCAGGACCGTCCCTGGGACGAAGCCCCCATCGTCGGCCGGCGCGGTCACCGGCGCAATGTACCGTGGGTCTCGCGAAAACGCAGGATCCTCGCGAAGTTCCAGGCTGGTGCCGGGGGCCCCGCGGCGCCGCGGGCCGGGCGCCGCGCCCCCGGCTCGGGCCCCGCAATGACCGAGCTGGGGCAGCTTTCGGCACCGCGACCGCGTACACTGCAGGGGCCCGGCCGGCCGGCGCGCCGCACCCCGAACCGCGCCCTCCAACTACCCGATGCCCGCGTTCAAGCCCGTCACGCTCTTCTTCTGTTACGCCCCCGAGGACGAGCCGCTGCGCAGCGAGCTCGACAAGCACCTCACGCTGCTGGAGCGTCAGGGCTACCTCTCGAGCTGGAGCGGCCGCAGCATCGGCGCGGGCGCCGACTGGCGCGCCGAGGTCGAGCGCCGGATGGCCGAGGCCCGGGTCATCCTGCTCCTGGTCAGCGCCGATTTCCTCGCCTCCGATCACCTCTACGAGGTCGAGCTGAAGCGGGCGCTGAAGCGTCGCGTCCAGGGGGCCACGGTCCTGGGGGTGCTCCTCCGGCCCAGCGACTGGGAGCACGGCGACGAGCTCCGCTCGGTGAAGATGCTCCCCACGCGCGAGGGCGACGGCCAGGTGGTGCCGGTGACGGAGTGGGCGAGCCACGACGCCGCGTTCAAGCGCGTCGCCGAGGCGGTCCGCGGCTGCCTCAAGGACTGGAGCGGCACCAGCCGCATCTCGGTGAACCCCCTCGGCGCCGGCGCCGTGCGCGCGAGCCAGATGGAGGCCCAGCACCTGCCGCCCGTGTGGAACGTGCCGCTGGCGCAGAACCTCAACTTCACCGGGCGCGCCGACGAGCTCGATCGCCTCCGCCAGAGCTTCACGCGCCGCGCGCCCAAGACTCCGATCCAGGCCATCCACGGCCTCGGCGGCATCGGCAAGACCCAGCTCGCGCTCGCCTACGCCTACCGCTTCGCCGCCCAGTACGAGGTGGTCTGGTGGCTGCGCGCCGACGAGCCGGCGACGCTCGCCGCCGATCTCGCCGATCTCGCGGTCGAGCTGCAGTTACCCGGGAGCGTCGAGCCCGATCAGCACGCCGCCGTCGAGGCGGTGCGCCAGCGGCTCGGGCGCGAGGGGCGCTGGCTGCTCATCTTCGACAGCGTCCGCGATCCGGAGGACGTGATCCGGTACCTCCCCGGCGGGATGGGGCACGTGCTCATCACCTCGCGTCACCCGAACTGGAGCACCCTGGCGCTGCCGCTCCCGCTGCGCGGCCTCAAGCGCAGCGAGTCGGTGGACCTGCTCCTCGCCCCGCAGGGCGCCGGTGCCGACGCGAAGGCGGCCCCGCGCAACGTGGTCGCGGCGCGCGATCTCGCCGCCGAGCTGGGCGATCTCCCGCTCGCCCTGGCGCAGGCCGGCGCCTACATCGAGGAGACCGGCATCAGCGTCGCCGAGTACCTGACCCGCTTCCGCGAGCACCGCGCCGAGCTGATGCGCCGGGGCGGGCAGGGCAACGACCGCACCGTGGCCACCACCTGGAGCATCGCCTTCCGCGACGCCCAGCAGCGCTCCAGGGCCGCGGGCGAGCTCCTCGATCTGTGCGCGTTCCTGGCCCCCGACGACATCCCCCGCAACGCGCTCGCCCTCGGCGTCGCCGGCTTCCCCCCCGCCCTGGCCGAGGCCGTCGCCGATCCCTTCGCCCTCGACGAGGCCGTCAAGGCGCTCCGCCGCTACTCTCTCATCGAGGTCCACGACGACGCCCTCTCGGTGCACCGGCTGGTGCAGGCCGCGGTGCGCGACCGCCTCGACGAGGGCGAGCGCCGCGCGTGGGCCGAGCGGGCCGTGGCCTTCGTCAGCAACGTCTTCCCCGAGGCGCCCGACGACCCGGAGCAGCGCAGCGCCTGCCGCCGGTGGCTCCCCCACGCCCGCGCCGCGCTGATGAACGCGCGCGCCGCCGCGGTCCCGCCCGGGGAGCCGGCCGAGCTCCTCCTCCGCCACGCGGCGCGCTACCAGCACGACTTCGGCTTCGACAACCACGCCCGGGAGATGCTCGACCACGCCCTGGTGATCGCGGAGGCGATCCACGGGCCCGCTCACGCCCACGTCGCCATGGTGCTCACCGGCCTCGGCCCGGTGCTGATGAACAACGGCGACCTGGAGGGCGCGGAGCGCGCCTCCCGTCGGGCGCTCAAGATCGACGAGGCCAACCTCGGCCCGCGCAGCTTCATCGTCGCCACCGACGCCAACAACCTCGCCGCGGTGCTCAAGGAGTGCAACGCCCTCGACGAGGCCCGCCGCCTCGCCGTGCGGGCGCTGAAGATCGACGAGGCGCTGGGCCCGAGCAACCTGGCCGCGGTGGCCCGCGACGCCAACACCCTCGGCATCATCCTCCGCGAGCAGGAGGATCTGGAGGGCGCGCGCCGCCTCTTCGAGCGGGCCATCGCCATCGACGAGCAGCGCAAATCCGACGACCTGGCGCCGCGCCTCAACAACCTGGGGCTGCTCCTTCGCGAGATGAAGGAGCTCGACGAGGCCCAGCGGCTCTCCGAGCGCGCGCTCGCCATCGGCGTCGCGCGCTACGGCAGGGACGACCCCAACGTGGCCACCTTCCACTCCAACCTGGCCAGCGTGCTGCACGAGCGCAGCGCTCCGCTCCCTCGCGGCGACGAGCGCGACGAGCTCCTCGGCGCGGCGCGCACCCACCTCGAGCGCGCCCTCGAGATCGGCGAGCACATCTACGGCGAGGATCACTACGTCGTCGCCATCCGCCGCAACAACCTCGGCCTCCTGCTGATGGACCTCGGCAACCTCCCGGAGGCGCGCGACCAGCTCGACCGCGCCGTGCAGATCGCCCGCCGCGCCCTCGGCCCCGAGCACCGCCGGGTGCGCAAGCTCCAGAACAACCTCGAGGTCATCGAGAAGCACCTCTTGCTCAAGGCCCGCAAGGCGCCGCCGTCCGCGCGCTGAGCGAGGCGGCCTGCGCGCCTCGAGCCGTTCACACTCCTTTCACACCCGAGGGCCCGAGGTTTCACCTGCCCGCGGTCGTGGATCCACGACGAGAGCCCATTGTCTCCTCGTCCCCGCCAGCGGGGATGCGGAGGAGCCGATGGATGCCTTGAATCACCTGTTCACGTTCACCGATCACCAAGCGCGCGCCGGCGAAGGGTCGGCGCAGAGCCTCCAGCAAGGGACCTTCGCGGCGCTCTCGGCGCTGGCGATCGGGGCCCTCTGGGGGGCCGCCGCCGGCAGCGTCTCGACCGGGCTCGCCGTGGCCAACCTCTACAAGGTGCCGATGGTCATCCTGCTCTCGTCGCTGAGCGCGCTGCCCGCGGGCCTCCTCGCCTGGCACGCGCTCTCGCGGCAGAGCGCGGCCTCGTTCCTGGTCGCGCACGCCCGGGGGATGCTGGGAGGTGCGCTGATCCTCGGAGCGTGCGCGCCGCTCGTCGCGCTTTACTCCCACACCAGCGCGCTGTCGGGGCCGGTGATCGCCCAGGTCAGCGTGATCGCGGCGCTGGTGTCGGGGGCGGCGACCTTTGCGTGGGCGGCGCTCAAGGGCGCGGTCCCCCGGGAGCGCCCGCGCCGGGTCCCGGCGGTGGCGCTGTGCGTGCTCATCCAGCTCGCGGCGGCCCTCCAGCTCAACGTGCTGGCGGCGCCCATCCTGCCCGTGCCGACCGCGTTCAGCGGCGGGATCGACGGGCTCCGCGGGCACGCCGAGCCCTGAGCGCCGCGGGAGATCACCATGAGCGCCCTCGTCCTCGACGCTTCCATCCTGCGCGCGGGCCCTCTCGCGCGCCTCGCCCATGCCGGGCCGGCGTCCGCCCTCACCGAGCCGAGCCCCGCTGCCCGCGGGGGGGCGGCGCTGCTGTTCTTCGTAGCCGTCGCTCTCCTCGTCTGGGCCTACCGGCGCCTCCGCGAGCGGGCCCGCGAGGAGGAGGCGAGCGCCCTGCTCCTCGAAGAGTTCGCCAACCTCGAGCGCCCCTCGGGAGCCCTTCCCTCGCGGGCCTCCGCGGCGCCGAGCGACAAGCGCGCTCCCGGGGAGGGGTGACCGATGTGGCCGCTCCTTCCCTTGCCCGAGACCATCGCGGTCTTCCTGGTGACCGTGGCCGTGGCCGTGGCGGCGCTCGCCGTCTTTCCGCGCGGAGCGTGGCGCACCCGGCTGGCCTGGACCGCGGCGGCGCCGGCGGGCGTGACGGCGCTGGGGTTGTCGCTCTGGGCCACCGGGTCCCCCACGTTCGCCGGGCGCGGCGTGTGGCTCTCCTGGCACGTCCTCATCCTCCTCGCGCCGCTCGCGGTCTCGCTCCTGCCTTCCGCGGTCCTGGCGAGGCTGTCGCTCCGCGCGGCACCCGCCGCTCCTCCGCCCGAGCGCGGTCGGACCTCGGCGCCACGGCGATCCACCCGGCGTGACCTCCTCGGCGGGGTCGCGGCGCTGATCCCCGTCTCGACCCTGGGCGGTGGCGTCCGCGGCCTGGACAACGCCAGCGCGCCGCAGCGCATCCCCATCGTGCGCATGCGCTATCCGGACCTGCACCCGGACCTCGAGGGCCTCCGCATCCTCCAGCTCAGCGACCTCCACCTGGGCGCGGCCATGCGCGCGCCCGATCTCGAGGCGCTCCTCGAGCGCGCGGCGGCGCTCGAGCCCGACCTCATCGTCCTCACCGGCGACGTCGCCGACGATCTCCACGAGCTGGAGGAGGCGCTGCGGATCGTCGCTCGCTACCGGCCCCGCCTGGGGGTCTTCGCCGCGCTCGGCAACCACGAGTATCTGCACGACATCGGCGCGACGCGCCCCATCTACGAGAAGAGCGCGGTGCCCCTCCTGGTGGACCGAGGCGTCACCTTGGGCGTCGGCGCGGCGACGCTCTACCTCGCGGGCGCCGATGACCCGATCGACAAGGGCGAGCCCAGGCGGTTCCTGGCCGAGGCGGTGGCGCGCTGCGCGGCCGGCGCGCCCGGCGACGCGTTCCGGTTGCTGCTGTGCCACCGCCCGGAGGGCTTCATCCCGGCGTCCGCGCACGGCTTCCACCTGACCCTGTCCGGGCACACCCACGGCGGTCAGGTCGGGCTCCTCGGCGTGAGCGCCTTCCAGCCGCTCCTGCCCGAGCAGTTCCTCTGGGGCGCCTACCAGCGCGGCGGCAGCAGGCTGTACACGACCTCCGGGTTCGGGCACTGGTTCCCGTTCCGGGTGGGCTGCCCCACCGAGGCGCCGCTCATCGTGCTGGGGCGCTGAGCCGAGCCTCGCGTCTCCTCGCGTCCACGCGCTGGACGGCGCCTGTCCACCGCGCGTACGGCGCGCCGCGCGATCGCCGCCGATCAGGCAGGATTGCCGGCGGTACGGGGCCTGCACTGGGGAGCTCACAACCCTGAGCCCTGGAGGCCCCCGTGAACCTCGCCCACGAGATCCGTCTCGGCGTATCCGAGATCGGCGTCGCCCTGCGCCGCCCTGAAGAGCTGGTCGTCCGGTGGCGCGATCGAACGCCCGAAGCGCCGCCCAGCCACGCCCTCTTCCCCATGCTCCTCGCCAACGCGATCCTCGGCCTCGCCGCCTACGGCCTCGTCATGGGCATGGACGGCGGCGCCGCCGGCATGCTCGGCCACGCCGTGCGCGCCCCGCTCGCCTGCGGCGTGGCCTGGAGCATCGCGCTCCCGGCGCTGTACATCATCAACACCATCCTCGGCTCGCGCCTCGACGCCTCCACGACGGCGCTGGCCGCGCTGGGCACGGTCAGCTTCGGCGCCCTGGCCATGCTCGCCAGCGTGCCCATCCGCTGGTTCTTCGGCCTGACGCTCCCCTACCGGGAGGTGCGGCTCGCGGTCGATCTGCTCGTCTTCGCCGGCGTCGGCGTCTCGATGATCGACGTCTTCCTCCGGGTGATGAAGGCGCTCGAGCCCGATCGCAGCCGCCTCTTCGCGCTGCTCTGGCTGGGCCTCGTCGCGGTCATCGGCGGCGAGCTGCTCGTCCTCTTCCACGTCTTCGACTTCTAGGAGCCCGCCATGGAATCCGCCGCCGTCCTCGCCCTCCCCGCCCTCGAGCCCGAGCCCGAGCCCGAGCCCGCCCCCCCCGTTCCCGCCTCCGCCGCGCCCGAGCCGGACCCGGCCGCGCTCGGGATGCTCGACCTCATCCTCCGCGGCCAGTCGCGCCTGACCCGCCTCCTCCTCGACGAGCGCGCGCTGCCGGTCGCCGTGCAGAGGCTCCTCGCGCTGTCGCTGCTCGGCCTCGGCGTCCACGGGCTGGTCGTCGGCTTCGGGGCCCAGATGCTCCACACCGCGCTGCCCTGGGGAGGCCCGCTCGGGCACCCGGTGGTGTGGATGCCGCTCGCGCTGGTGCTCGCCTTCCTCGGCGGGCTCTGCGTCTGCCTGCCCAGCTTCTATTTCTACACCCAGCTCGCCGGCCTCGACGCCTCCTTCCGCCTGGTCACGGCGCAGGCGCTGCGGGCCCAGGCGACCACCGCGGTGCTGCTCCTCGGGGTGGCGCCGTTCTATGCCGCGATGGTGCTCGGCTGCGTCGCCGGCGCGGTCGCCGACGCCCCGCGGGTGGTGCTCGCCGGCGTGGTGCTCCCCTTCGTCGTCGGCCTCCACGGCCAGCGCGCCCTCTACCGCGGCTTCAGCGAGCTCTTGACCGTGCTGCCGGTGACCCACCGGCGCCGCGGCCACTTCCTCCAGCGGATGATCGTCTGCTGGACCGTCGTCTATGCCGCCGTCGCGCCGGTGGCGCTGGTGCGGCTGGCGCAGACCTTCGCCCCCCTGATCTAGACCGCGGAGGATCGTCATGACCGCCCTCGGCACCCTCGTCATCTACGTGATCCTCGGCCTCGTCGTCGCCACCGCCACGGCCCTCCGCGACGTGCGCCCGGCGGCCCTCCGGCTCGCCTTCCTCTTCACGGCCGGCGTGCTGTTCTGGCCGCTCCTCGCCCCCTCGCTCCTCGGCGCCGCATCCCCCGGGCCCTCCGCGAGCGCGTCTCCCGACGGAGCGCTGGAGCCCCGCATCCAGGCCGCGGAGGATCAGATCCTGGCCGCGCTCGCCAGGGTGAAGGGCGGCATCGCCGCGGGTGCGCTGGCGCCGGAGGCCGCCCGGGTGCGGCACCTCGCCAGCTCGCTGCGGGCGCTGGCGACGCGCCTCGGCGAGATGGACGAGACCCTGCGTGCCCCCGAGCTCGACACCGCCAGGCTCGAGGCGCGCCTCGCCGAGCTCGCGGCCAAGGGCACCCTCGAGAGCGATGCCCGCACGGTCAGCCTGCGGGCGCGTCTCCGCAGCGTCGAGCGCCTCCGCGCGCTCCGGGTGCGCACCCACGACGACGTCGAGCGGGCCCTCTTCAAGATGGAGGAGATCACCTCGCAGATGCTGCTGCTCAAGTTCGCCGGGCGGCCGGACACCGAGGTAGCCGGGTTGATCGACGAGATCGCCGACGGCGTGGAAGGCGTGGCGGAGGCGCTCTTCGCCGTGGGCTGACGCTCAGCAGAGCTCGATCACGCCCTGCACCCTGGGCTCGCCATACTCCGCACCCCCGGTGACCACGCGCAGGTTGGGGAGGATCGCCGCCGTCCCCGCGCCGTGGGTGTGCCCGCAGAGGACCCGCAGGGTGCGATCCGGGTAGTCCACCGCCGCCCGCCGCAGCACCTCGCCGACGGCGCGGCAGGTGAAGTGCGGGAGCCAGTCATCGTTGGAGAGCTTGCCGTCGTGCCAGCACGCCTCCTTGAACGGCGGCACGTGGGTGGCGACGATCACCCGCCGGTGCCGCGGGAGCGCCTCGGCGAGCAGCTCCTGGAGGCACGCCGCCTCCGCGTCGCCGAGCCGGTGCAGCCGGTCCAGCCGCGCGGCGCGCCCGAGCCCCGCGAGCTCGGCGATGAGCAGGTAGTCGTTGAGCATCACCGGCGACCGGACGAAGTCGCCGAGGCGCCCGTCCGCCCAGCCGTCCACGCCAATCAGCGCCGTGTCCCTGCCGAGCGGCACCACGCCCGCCGCCGGCAGCCACGCGAGCCAGGGCGAGCGCTGGCACAGGGCGGTCACCGCCTCCCGCACGCGAGGGATGCTGCCGCGGTAGTAGTCGTGGTTGCCGAGGACGAAATAGATCGGCGTCTTCAGCTCCGCCGCCATGAGGGAGAGCAGCGGCTCGAGCGTGGGCGCCTCGGCGATGTCGCCGGTGAGCACGACAGCGTCCGGCTCCTGGCGCGCGAGCTCCGCGCAGAACGTCTCGAGCCCGCCACTGGAGAGGAAGTTGAGGTGGACGTCGGTGGCCCAGGCGAGGCGCCGGAGCGGGGAGCGCGGGGCTTCGAGCACGGGCCGAGCTTAGCTCACCAGCGGTTGATGCCCCCCAGATCGTGGACCGCGGCGATCCCGAGGCGAAGGAGCATCCGCCGCGCCTGCCCGCTGCGCATGCCGCTCGCGCAGTAGACGACGACCGGGGTGGACTCCTTCTTCAGCTCGCCGATCCGCCCCTCCAGCTGATCGAGCGGCACGTTGACCGCGCCGGGCAGGTGGCCCCCGGAGAACTCGCCCGGCGTGCGCACGTCGACGAGCCGCGCGCCGGCGGCCACGAGGCGATGCGCCTCGGCCGAGGACGTCTTGCCGTACCGGAAGAGGAAGAACCACGCGGCGACTGCCGCGACGACGAGGGCGACGTGCTCCAGGGTCATCGCTTGGTCACGGGGAGCGCCGGCCAGATGCGGGCGAGGGCGTCGGCGGGGACGGGGTGCTTGGGCGCCTCGGTCCCGTGGGGATCGCCGAGCACCCAGTCGACGTAGCCGACGTTGGCGGCGATGGTGTGGGGGCTGACGACGAAGTGCTCCCCGTCGTCGCTCACCGCGAGCTCGCGCCCGCCGTTGTAGGCGCGAATGGCGGCGCGCAGGATCATCCCCTCGGGGGGCTGGGCGAGCTTGGGGTTGGCCTTGCGCAGGTTGGCGACCTGCCGGCGCGCGGTGGGCACCTTGGTGGAGTTGAAGTGGTCCATCCCGCTGACCACGTTCTTGCGCCAGTCCCAGAAGATGCGCGGGAAGAAGTTGGAGGGGGTGCTGAGCCGATCCTTCGGCCACACCCACTCTCCCTCCTCCGGATCCTGCTGAGCGATGCCGACGCCGGAGGGCGGCCCGTAGCGGGGCTGGGTCCGCTGGAACTCGGCCAGCGTGTGATCCGACTCGTGGCAGAACATGCGCAGGAACAGCCACGCCAGATCGCCGGCCTGGTCGACGATGAACTTCTCGACGTCGGTGCGCGGCGCGTCCTTGCCGACCACCTTGAGCCCCTTGAGGACCTGGACGACGGTGACGCTGGCGAGGTCCGGTCCGCCCTCGAAGGTGGCCTTGATCTCCAGGTCGCCGCCGACGATCTCCGCCGGGGTGAGCAGCACCGAGAGCTCCTCGTTGGGCTTGGTGCGCGCGGTGCCGGCGGCGAACTTGAACTCCTGCCAGCGGTAGTTGCCGTCCACCTGGTGGTCGCGCACCCGGTACTTGCCGGAGATGGTCAGCTCCCAGCGCACCGATCCGACGCTGCTCTCCTGCCCTTGCACCAGCACCTTGGCCTTGAGCAGCACGTGGGGCATCGACGGTGCAGGCCCCGGGTAGGTGCCCGGCTCGATGGAGAAGACCGTCGCCGGCGCGGGCGAGACGATCTGCACGGCGATGGGCACGTCGTGATCGGTCGGCTTCGCCTTGGCCGTCGGCTGGGCGGGCGTCTGGCCGACGGAGATCGCGGCGGGCACGGGCTTGGGCGCGGCGGCCGCAGGGGCAGGCGCGGCGGCGGCGTGGGCGGGCGCCGCGGCGGCGGGGGCCGGTGCGGCAGCAGGCTTGGGCGGGTCACCCAGCTTGACCTGGTAGGCCCCCGGCTTGTCGACCGGCAGGCGTACCCGGCCGGCGCCATCGGTGGCCTGCGGGGCGGAGGTGGTGCCGTCGGCGTGCTCGACGTGGACCCGCGCACCGGCGATCGGAGCGCCGTCGGACACGAGGCGGAGCCACACCAGGTGATCGCCCGGCGGCGGCGCCTTGGCCGCGTCGGCCTTCTTGGTGACCAGCGGCGGGTTGATCTGCACGTACGGCTCGCCCTGGATGACGACCGTGCCGCCCGCCTGGATGCGCACCTGGTGCTGCGCGGTGACGGTGATGTTGGGCCCGTCGAGGACGATGGTGGAGCCCCCGGTGGTCAGGGTGATGCGCTTGGCGATGATCTCGCGCCGGGTGTCGAGCGGCGTGACGTTGGGCGCGCCCTGGTCGCCGCCGTTGGAGGCCGCGACGGTGGCCATGCGCACCTCGTGCATCTGGCCGACGGTGGTCGCATCCTGGGTGCCGATGGTGGTGCCGAGGTGGCGGCCGACGACCGTGCCCCGGTTGCCTCCCACCTCCTCGACCTCCTCGCGCACCACGATCTTCTCGAGATCGCGCTCGGACCGGAGGAGGAAGCGCTCGCGCCCGGCGGTGTCGTCGAAGGTGAGCTCGTGGTAGCCGGCGCCGGTCGCCGAGGGCGACGACGAGGTCCGCCACGTGCTCACCGCCAGGGCCCCGGGCAGGCCCTGCGGGACCGGGTTGGCCTGGTCGTAGACGCGGCCGACGATCACCGGCTGATCCGGGTTGCCCTCGTAGAAGGCGACGACGACCTCCTGGCCGACGCGGGGGATGGAGATCATCCCGAAGCCGGAGCCGGCCCACCCCTCGTCGACGCGCACCCAGGCGCTGTGGTGGTCGTCGCTGGAGGCGGCCGAGCCCTCGCGGTCCCAGTGGAAGCGGACCCGGACGCGCCCGAACTCGTCGGTGTGGATGTCGCCCGGGCCGATGACCACCGCGCTCTGGAGGCCCTCGACCCGGGGCCACGGGGTCCGCTCCGGCGGGCGCACCTTGGACTGGGCGAAGGCGGCGGCGACGCGCACCGTCCAGGGCTCGTTGATCTTGCCGTCGATGTGCGTCTCCACCACCAGCAGGCGCTGATCGGCGGCGAGCTCCGGGCGCGGCGCGCCGGCGACGGTGAGCACGGCGCCCGGGGAGAGATCGACGAGGTTGGTGGTGAGCTCGACGCGGCGGCGATCCTCCCGGATGGACTGGAGGCGGCGCTCGGCGAGACCGTAGCCCTGGTGCTCGTCGGCGCGGGCGGAGCTCTGGTCGTCGGCGACGGGGGTGTCGGTAGCCGCGCTCGGCACGTCGGCGACGGCGGAGCCGGGGGCATATCCGTAGCGCTCCAGCCGCGCCTCGCCCGGGCCGGACTGCTCGGCGTGGTAGACGAGCGGGTAGTTGGGGCGGCGGAAGTCGAAGTCGGCGACGGTGACGCTGCCGTGGCGGGTCTCGTGGGCGATGCCGACGTCGGTGACGAAGGGCAGCGGCAGGGTCGGGTTCGGCGCGCTCCGGGCGGGCACCGCGGCCCGCCGCGTCTCGGCGCGCTCGGGGCCGTCGTCGAGCACCAGGTGGGCGATGCCGTCGCCGCGCTGGTCGTCGAAGAGGTAGCTGATGCCCGCCTCTTCGAGGAGGCGCTCGAAGAGCTCGAGGTCGGTCTCGCCGTACTGCACCCGCACCTCGTGCCGGGCCAGGTTCGCCTCCACCACGCGCGCCGTCAGCTCGATCTTCCACTCGCCGAGCAGGGCGCGCACCATCTCCAGCGCGGTCTGGTGCTGGAAGATGCGGTTGCCGCGGCGCTGCGAGAGCAGCCACAGGCGCGGCACCACCCGCACCGCGTAGGTGCTGAGGCCGCTCGGCTCCAGCTCGATCTGCTCGACGTAGGAGACCAGCCCGGAGAAGGCGCGGGTCCCCAGGGGGGCCTTGTCGATGTGGAGCGTCGCCTCCGCGCCGAGGAGGCGCTCGAAGTCGAGGTCGGCGTCGGGCGTGACCGCCGTGAACGCGACCTCGAAGGGCCGGGAGAGGCCCTCGACGATGTCCACGGAGCGGACGGTGAGCCCGTGGCCGGCGAAGGAAGGGATCTCGATGTCGACTCTCACGGCGCGCTCCCTCAGCAGTTGATCTTCACGTTGGGACCGCCGCGGATGATCACGTCGCCCTCGTGGGCGATGATGGTGATGTTGCCCTTGGCCTCGAGCGTCAGGTCCGGCCCGTCGAGGGTGAGCGTCGCCTCGCCGGTGGTGGCGACGAGGCGCTTGTCGGTCATCTCCAGGCTGGTCGGGGTCTGGCCCACGGTGACCACGTGCCGCGTGCCCACGGAGGTGGAGTCGACGCCGCCCACCGTGGCCGTGCGGCTCTTGCCCACCGCGACGGTGCGGTCGGTGCCGGTGCGCTCGGTCTCGTTGGCCTTCACCAGCTTGTGCAGATCGCGCTGGGCGCGCAGGCTCACCAGCTCGGCGTCCTTCTTGTCCTCGAACATCAGCTCGTTGTAGGCGGGCGACGACGGGTCGCCGGGCGAGGACTGGGTGCGCCAGCCGCTCTTGGTCCGGTCGTCGGGGAGCTTGTAGGGCACGCGGTTGACGGCGTTGTAGACGCGGCCGACGATCACCGGCTGGTCGGGATCGCCCTCGAAGAAGCCCACGGTGACCTCCTGCCCGACGCGCGGGAGCACCATCATGCCGAAGCCGGTGCCGGCCCAGCCCTGGCTCACCCGCACCCAGCACGAGCTGTTCTCGTCGAGCTTGCCCTCGCGGTCCCAGTGAAACTGCACGCGCACGCGGCCGAGCTCGTCGGTGTAGATCTCCTCGCCCTTGGGGCCGACCACGATCGCGCTCTGCACGCCGCCGACGCGGGGGTGCGGCGTGGTCTTGGCGGGTCGGAACGGGGTCTCGGCGGGGACCGCGCGCCCGGAGATCGACCAGTCGCTGCCCACCGTGCCGTCGACGACCAGCTCGACGCCGAGGAGCAGGTGCGGGGCCGAGATCTCCGTCTTGGGGTGGCCGGTGATGGAGAAGATCTCGCCGGGGGCGAGGTCGACGACGTTGGTCGAGAACGAGACGACCTCCTTCATGGCGCGCGCGGCCTCCAGGGTGCGCACGGCCAGGGCGGTGCCTTCCTTCTGCTCGGCGAGGGCCGCGTGCTCGGCGCCCGGCTTGCCCTCGTTGAGGAAGGCGCCGGGCACGTAGCGGTACTGCTCGAGGGCCGCCTCGACGCCGGCGGCGGGGGTCGACTTGCCGAAGAGGGGGTAGTCGAGGCGGCCGCGGAACTCGAAGTCGCGCAGGGTCACGGCGCCGGGTCGGATCTCGCGGGACACGCGGACCTTGGTGACGAGATCGCGGTGGGCCTGGCTGTCGACGTGATCGAGGTAGGCGATGGGGCCGCCGGCGCGCGGGGCGCGGTGGTTCGGCTGGTCGGAGAGGAGGAGGCGCGTCCCCTTCTCGGGGTCGAAGACGAAGCGGTAGGTGATGCCGGCCTCCTCGAGCAGGCGGCTCACGAACGCGAAGTCCGTCTCGCCGTACTGGACGCGGTACTCCTGCTTCGCGTAGGTCGCCGCGTCGATCTCGAAGGTGTGCTCGATGCTCCACCCCTGGAGGACCTTGGCGACGATCTCCGGCAGGGTCAGGTGCTGGAAGATGCGGTGGTTCTGCCGCTGGGTGAGCAGCCAGAGATCGGGGGCGATGCGGACCAGGTAGGTCGACAGGCCGGTCGGCTCGGCCTGGATCTGCTCGAAGTGGTAGCAGACGCCGCGCCACTCGCGCGAGGCCCGGAGCCCGTCCGAGCCGCTGCTCTGGAGGCGCACCGAGGCGGGCTGGCCGATGATGGTCTCGAAGTCGATGTCGTCCAGGGGCGACAGCGCCACCACCGAGATGTCGAAGAGCGCCGAGAGCCGCTCCGTCACGGTGACGCGACGGACCGACAGGGAATCGTGCTCCGACGCGAACGACAGGCTCGGGCTGACGGACATGGGGGGTAGGCTACTAAAGACCGGGCCCCCCGGTCACGCCCGCATCTCGCGTTGGCGTCTAGAAGCCTCTCTTCGAGTCGATCAAGATGGTCACCGGCCCGTCGTTTTCGACGTGGACCGTCATGTCGGCGCGAAACTTCCCCGTCGCCACGGTGACGCCGCGCGCCCGCGCCTCGGCCACGAAGCGGTCGTAGAGGCGCTCGGCGGCGACGGGCTCCATCGCCCCCTCGAAGCTGGGCCGGTTGCCCCGCCTCACGTCGCCGAAGACGGTGAACTGGCTGATCACCAGCAAGCCGCCGCCGATGTCGGCGAGGGCGTGGCGCATCTTGCCCTCGTCGTCGGGGAAGACGCGCAGCGCCACCACCTTGTTGACCAGGTAGGCGAGGTCCCCGTCCCCGTCGCCGGTGGCCGCGCCGACGAAGGCGACCAGCCCGCGCTCGATGGCGCCGGTGACCTCCCCGGCGACCTCCACGCGGGCGCGCCGGGCGCGTTGCACGACCGCGCGCACGCGTCCTCAGCCGAGGCCCAGCTCGCGCGAGAGGCGCGCGGTGAGGGCGAAGTAGGTGCTGCGGTCGTAGGCGCGGTTGAGGATGTGGAAGTCCTTGCGGGACAGCCCGACGCAGCCGAAGCAGTAGGTGCACCCGGTGCAGTCGACCGACTTCACCAGGTAGGACGACTGGGTGCAGCGGTCGCAGGCCACGCAGTGGTTGCAGCCGAGGAGCTCGCGCGAGGCGCGGCAGTGGGTGCTGTCGACGCAGCGCTGCGAGTCGACGCAGTAGTGGCAGCGCACCAGCGCCTTGCTGCCCTTGCAGAACGTGCAGTCCTTGCAGCGCTCGCAGGCCGAGCACTCGATGCAGCGCTCGTTCTCGGTCTGCTGCTCGTGGCTCTGGACGAGCCGGCGGAGCTCGGCTTCGAACTCGGCGCGGGGGAGCGCCGGTACCTCGGGGCGGGCCATCTATTCGTCCTGGGGAGCGTCGGGGATCGCGGGGTCGACGGGCAGGGGCTCGGCGGCAGCGGGCCCGTCGGACGCGGCGGCAGGCTCGATGGCGGCGGGCTCGTCCACCTCGTCGTAGACGACCTGGACCGACTGGATCGAGGACACCTCGAGCCGCTCCCCCGGGGGTTTGGGGGCGGAGCCCCCCTCGTGAGAACGCCCACCGACGCGGCGCCGGAGGCCCTCGGCGACCTCCCGGGTCAGCGCCTCCTCGGCGAACTGCTCGATGCGGCGCAGGCGGGACTCGAGCACGGCGCGGCGCTTGGGAAGCTCGCCGGCGAGGATGGAGCCGAGGCGGTCGATGGCGACGCGGACGTGGGCCTCGTTGGCGTGCTCGAGGAGCTGGAGGTAGACGTCCTGCTCCTCCGGCAAGGTGAAGCCGGCCTTGACGAAGTCGTCCGCGGCCTTGGAGATCTTGGGGCGCCCCTCGGCGAGGAGCAGCTTGTGGAGGAGCTTCTGCCGCTCCACCGTGCGCGGATCGGACTGCGGCGCCGACGCCAGCACGATGCGGCCACCGGGCTTGGACGGCGTCCCGGCGCCTGCGGCGCGGTGGCTGGAGGTGCCAGCGCGGCCGTCGTCCGGCTCAGGCTCGCGCTTGGGCGCGAAGAGCGCCTCGAGCGCGGCGCGGTGCTGGTTGGCCGAGCGCCGGTCCTCGGGGTTGTCCGTGGGAGCACGAGCGACCCCGCCGGTGCCGCCGCGGGTCGAGAACGTGTTGAGCTCGGGGTTGTGCCAGACCTTGGTCGCGTCTTTGCGTATACGCCGCATACACCGACTGTCCTTGCTGCTCTGGTCGCGAGACCCGCCGCATCTGTCCCGGGACGCCGCGCCGGCGATCCCGACACGAACGGTTTGGGGACGGAGCCCCCGACGCGAGCGCCGGGGGTTTGGGGCGGAGCCCCCATCGCCACGTAGCTCGGGGGTTTGGAGGCGGAGCCCCCATCGCCAGATGACGCCAGATGACTCGGGGACTGCTGAGATGATTTGAGGGGGGTCTCGGTGCGCCATCCATCCCCCCGGGCGGCCAGCGCAGAGGCGGATCGTCTACCACAGGCTCCGGGGAAAGCCGCACAAAATTGGGCCCTGGTGCCGGGAGTGTGACAACCGTGGGGCTGGAAGGCGAAAGAGGAGGAAAGCTCGTCATGGGGAGCCGTCGGCACGGTGAATTCAGGCGTTCGTTCATGTCCGCGCTGGCGGCGGTGCTGACCGCGACGGTGCCGGCGCTGGTGGCGAGCCCGGCGCTGGCCGAGAAGGCTGCGGACCCGAGCCCGGGCGCGACCGCGGATCCCTCGGCCAGCAGCGCGGATCCCCCGACGAAGTCCGAGCCCAGGCGCCCGAAGAAGGCGCCCGCCAAGGCGGCGCCCGCTGTCACGGGCAACAAGGCGAAGAAGGCGGCCTCGCGCGCCGCCTCCAAGGGCAAGAAGACGGCGAAGAGGGCCGACGCGGAGGCGCCACGACGGCGCTGCCTGGGCACGCCAATCGCGATCGATCGAGGCGGCCTCGAAGGCCAGAGCCTCACGCTCGTCGACTGCCATGACCGACCGCTGGAAGAGGCGCAGACGGCGCTGAGCGTCCTCGCGCGCCCCTGGGGCGCGCAGAAGCCCGCCCACCTGGCGCCGCTGCACGCGGCCAAGACCAAGGGGCCGAAGGCGCGGTCTGGCCCCGCCGGCGAGATCGCCCCCGGCGTGCGCCTGCTCGACCGTGGCTTGCTGGCCCGCATCGACGCGGTGGGGCATCGCTTCCCGGGGCGGCCGATCTCGCTGGTGAGCGGCTACCGACCGCAGAGCCGGGGGAGCCTCCACCAGAGCGCGCGGGCGCTGGATCTCCGGGTGGCCGGCGTCGGCAACGAGGAGCTGGTGGCGTTCTGCAAGACGCTGGAGGACACCGGCTGCGGCTACTACCCCAACAGCTCGTTCGTTCATTTCGACGTGCGCAACCCCGGGACCGGGAGCGTGAGCTGGATCGACGCCTCCGGCCCGGGGGAGACCCCGCACTACGTCCACCAGTGGCCGCCGCCGCCCGAGGACGCCGACCGGGCCGTGCTCCCGCCCGACACGGAGCCCCACGACGGCTCCAGCGATCCCTGGGCGGACGATCCCGCCGACGAGCACGCGGCCTCCGTCTCCCCCTCCCCCGCCCCCACCCCGCTTCCCCTCCCGGGGCGCTGAAATTTCCGGCGGCTCCCCCTCGAAGCGCCCGCGGTGGATGCGCTAGCATCGCGCCGCGCAGGGGCCCCCCAAAGAGGCTGGGCCGCGCCAAGGAGACGTCATCATGCCCAAGGGAGCGGAGAAGCCCAAGAAGACCAACAAGCCCAAGCTCTCCACCAAGGAGAAGCAGAAGAAGAAGAAGGAGAAGGCCGGCGACAAGTGATCGGTTGAGCTGACTTTCTTCTCCGAGCGGCTGCGGGCAAGGTGGCGTCGTGAACGCCACCCCCCCGCCTCCGCTGTCCTCCCCCACCCTGACGGCTGCCCAGCGCGCGTCCTGGGACCGCGACGGCTTCCTGGTCCTCCCAGGGTTCGTCGCCGCCGACGCCTGCGATGCGCTGATGGCGCGCGCGGGGGCGCTCGTGCAGGCGTTCGACCATGGGGCCGAGGCGCCGCGGGAGGGCGAGGCGTCGGTCTTCTCCACCACCGACCAGGCGCGCACCTCGGATGCGTACTTCCTGGGCTCGGGCGACAAGATCCGCTTCTTCTTCGAGGAGCGGGCGTTCGAGGGGAGCGGCTCCTCGCGGCGCCCGACGGCGCTCGCGCTCAACAAGATCGGGCACGCCCTCCACGACCTCGATCCCGTCTTCGACGCCTTCTCGCGCACCCCGGCGCTGGCGGCGCTGGCGAGCGCGCTCGGCCTGGTCGATCCGGTGCTGCTCCAGTCGATGTACATCTTCAAGCAGCCGCACATCGGCGGCGAGGTGACGTGCCACCAGGACAGCACCTTCCTCTACACCGAGCCCCACACCGTCACCGGCTTCTGGTTCGCGCTCGAGGACGCGACGCTGGAGAACGGCTGCCTCTGGGCCCTCCCCGGCGGCCACCGCGCCGGCCTCAAGGCGCGCTTCCTGCGCTCGGGGGCGGGGGTTCGTACCGACGTGCTCGACGCCACGCCCTGGCCGCCCTTCGGGCGCGAGAGCGGCTACGTTCCTCTGGAGGTGAAGAAGGGCACACTGGTGGTGCTCGACGGGCTGTGCCCGCACCTGTCGGGGGGCAACACGTCGGCTCGATCCCGGCACGCGTACACGCTGCATGCCGTCGAGCGCGGGGCGCGGTACCCCGAGGATAACTGGTTGCAGCGCGACCCGAGCGTCGGGGCGCCTCGCGGCTTCGGAAGCGCCGCCTAAGTCCCCGTGCACAATTCTGCGACGGTAGTCCGCACCGCGAAGCGTCAGCGAGCGGAGGCCATCGCTGCCACCAAGCCTGGGTGCTCTCCCGAGCCTCCGCTCCCTCACGGTCGCGGTGCGGGTGGTAGTGCCCGCACTGTTCGAGAATCCCGCTTGGTGATTCAGATCCCGAAGAGCCGCAGCTTCTTGTGGAGGCCCTCGCGGGTGATCCCGAGGACCTTGGCCGCGTTGGTCTTGTTGTTGCCGTGCTCGCGCAGGGCCTCGATGAGGAAGAACTTCTCCACCGAGTCCATCATGTCCTTGAGCGTGCCGCGGGTGGCGCCGGCGCGGAGGACCAGGCCCTCGACCTGGCGGACGCGCTGGGAGAGCAGCTCGGGCGTGGCGAAGGCGCCGGGCTCGAGCTGGATCACCAGGCGCTGCACCTCGTTCTGCAGCTCGCGCACGTTGCCGGGCCAGTTGTAGCTGAGCATCAGCTCGGCGGCCTGCTGGGAGAAGCCGCCCACCGGCTTGCCGATCTCGGCGGCGTAGCGGGCGAGGAAGTGCTCGGCGAGGAGGGGGATGTCCTCGCGGCGCTCGCGCAGGGAGGGCAGGCGGATGGGGAAGACCTTGAGGCGGTAGTAGAGGTCCTCGCGGAAGCGGCCGGCCTTGACCTCCTCTTCCAGGTTCCGGTTGGTGGCGGCGACGATGCGCACGTTGACGTGCTTGGGGGTGGTGGCGCCGACGGGCCGGATCTCGCCCTCCTGGAGGGCGCGCAGCAGCTTGCTCTGCAGCGACATCGGCGTCTCGGTGATCTCGTCGAGGAACAGAGTGCCGCCGTCGGCGATCTCGAAGAGGCCCTTCTTCTCCTCGGTGGCGCCGGTGAACGAGCCCTTCTTGTGACCGAAGAGCTCGCTCTCGAGGAGGCTCTCGGCGAGCGCGGCGCAGTTCTGCGCGACGAAGAGCTTGTCGCGGCGGCGCGAGCGGTAGTGGACGGCGGCGGCGATGAGCTCCTTGCCGGTGCCGGTCTCGCCCTCGATGAGCACGGTGACGCGGGTGTCGACGACCTTGTCGAGGTGCTCGATCACCTTGGCCATGGCGGCGCTCTTGCCGATGATCTCCACCTGCCCGCCGCCGCGCCGCTTCTCCTCGCGGCCCTTGAGGAAGCTGTTCTCCTTGATCAGCCGGTCCTCGGCGGAGGTGAGGCGCTTGATCAGCCGGGCGTTGGCGACCGCCAGCGAGGCGTTGGCGGCCAGCACCAGGAGCAGCTCCACGTCCTGCGCGTTGAGCGTGCCGGGGGCGGAGCCCTCCGACGAGCGGTTGTCTGCCTGGAGGACACCGAGGATCTCCTCCCCCTTCCAGAGCGGCACGCCGATGGTGCTGCGGATGGAGGCGCCCATGATCGACTCGGTCTCGCCGACCTCGGTGGGAGCATCGGCGGCGAGCACGGCCGCGCGCTCCTTGACGACGCGCCGGTAGATGCTGCGGGTGATGGGCACCGGGCCCGCGGGGGGCCCGCTCACGCCGCTGGGCAGCCGCACCCGGGTCATCACCGGAACGAAGGCCGCGGCCGTGGTGTCCTGCCGGAGCTCGTCGTCGCGGAGAACCAGGGTCACGTGAGTCGCCGTCGGCACCAGGAAGAGCACCGCGTCCGCGACCTCGATCAGCACCCGATCGAGATCGGTGGCCGCCCCGATGCGCTTCTGCGCGGCATAGAGCTTGGTGAGCGCGCCCGGATCGCGCTCGATCTTGGCGGCGGCCGGCTCCAGCTCGTCGAGGCGACGCATCGAGACGATGTGCGCCGCGAACGGCTCGTCCGCGATGGTCACCCGCAGCGACGTGACCCCATCGCCCGAGCCCAGCTCGACCACGTCCCCGGTCTCCAGGTCGGTCGAGCTCTGCTCCCCCGCCAACCGTCGCCGCTCCCCCCCTCGCACCAGCGTGGTGCCGTTGGTGGACCGCAGATCGTAAAGGACGACCCTGCCCCCCGTCACCACGATGCGCGCATGCTCCCCCGACACATGCATGTCGTCGAGCACGAGCTCGTTCGAGGGCGCCCTCCCGATCGTGATGAGCTCCCCCGGCAGCTCGAACGTGGTGCCCGCCGCAAGGCCCTGCATCACCGCGAGCAAAATCATGAACTACCGGGTCGAAGCAGGGGGGTGATACTCAGAGCGTGAATCCAGCCCACGAACCAGAAGCCAGCCCCCGAAGCCACGGGCAAGAGCCAACGGGGGCAAGAGCCAACAGCCAGGGGGGTATGGGGGGGGCCTTCGGCCCCCACCATCTCTACTGCGCGCGGGCGTTGAGCCGATAGATGAACTGGTTCAGCGTGGGGTTGAACCGCATCTTGTCGGCGTCCTTGGTGGCCTTGGCGTCGTCGACGGCCTTCTGGAGCTGCGCGGCGATCGCCGGGTCGCCCTTGGGCGAGAACGCGTCGACCGTGGTGAGGGCCGCGAAGCGGATCGCCGGGTGGCTGATCTTGGGGTAGACGGCCATGATCTTGGTGCGGACCTCGGGGACGTTCAGCTCGCCGAGCATGTAGGCCGACTTGATGCCGATCGCCTGCTTGTCGTCGGTGTTCACCGCGGGATCGGTGAGCTTGCTCATGTAGCAGTCGGCCTTGTCGCCGCACTCCGCGAGGAGCCCCTTGGCGAGCTTGATCTCCTTCTCGTAGCCCTTGCCCAGCGTGCCTTCGCCCGCCTTCATCCCGGCGAGGTCGTCGATGAACTTGATCTGATCCTTGGTGGCGAGGTTGAGCGTGGCCGCCATCGCGCTCTCGCGGATGGGGGCCAGATCGCCGTCGTCACCCTTCATCCCGCTGACGCTCTTGCCGATCCAGGGGACGAAGGTGGAGTCGAAGAAGTTGGGGGCGACGCCGAGGAGCACCTCCCGAGCGCCGCCGCGGGCGCCGGGGATGGAGAGCGCCACGGGCATCTTGTCGTAGGTGTCCTGGAAGGCCTTCTTGGTGGCGGGGGAGAGCGGCACCTTGGTGAGCTCGCGCGCCATGATGGCCTTGGCGATGTCACTGTCGGACTTGTTGAGGGCCTCGATGAGGGGGGCCGCCGTCTCCTCGCGGCCGATGGTGGCGAGCACCAGCGCGGCGGCGCCGACGTAGGCGGTGGCGGCGCCCTTCTTGGCGGCCTCGTCGGTGCCGGCGGCCTTGAGGGCCTCGGCCTTGGCGTACTCGGAGAGCTCCTTGTCGTCGCCGCGGAGGAGCGCGACCGTGGGCGCGATGGCCGGCTTGCCGATCTTGACGAGCGCCAGGACCGCGTCGCCCTGGGCGGCGCCCTTGGCGGGCGTGAGCATCAGCTTGAGGAGCGGCTTGACCGCGTTGGCGCTCTTCATGCGACCGAGCAGCTCCACGGCGGTGACCTGCCAGTACATCTCGTCGGTGAAGGTAGCCTGCTCCTTCTGGTCCACGGGGTGGCCGAGGAGGGTGATGAGCTGCCCCTCCCACGCCGGATCCTCGAGGGCGATCATGGCATCGTGGACGTCGCGGGTGGCGGTCTGGGCCTTGGGCTTGGAGTTGTGGATCTTGGTGAAGACCTCCATGAGCGGACCGGCAGCGCTCTTGAGCTTCATCCCGGCGACGGCGCGGCTGACGGAGCGGACGTCCTCTTCGGTGGCGTCGGGCTTGTAGTCCTTGAGCGTCTTGATGATGCAGGGCTCGGCCTTGGGGTCGCGCGTGTCCGAGAGGAACTTGATGAGCTTGGAGTTGGTGCGATCGTCGAGGTCGCCGGCGACACAGCGCTGGGTCATCGGCTCGACGATGAGGTCGAGCAGCGGCTTGACCTGGGGACCGTTCCGGTCGTCCTTGTCCTGCGTCATCTTGTCTTCGTAGAACTGGATCAGGCGGCTCACGGCCGGCGCGCGGGTGGCGGCGTCGTCGAGCTTCTTCACCCAGGTGGCCGGATCGTTCTCGTCGGCGCACCCCGTCATCACGCCGGAGGCGCCCACCGTCGCGGCGCTGATGAGGAGCGTCGAGAGCAGCGGGGTGAGTCGTCGAGCAGTGCGGAACATGGTTTCCTCCGAAGATCTCTGGCGGTTCGGTGCGCGATGCGCCGGATTGCACCACGGCGGCACGCAGAGAGGGCGCGCCGACACTATTCGCCGCAGGCGAGGCTGTCAACGCGAGCGCGGGAGGTGCAGCAACCGGCGGATGCCGCTCGCGAAGAGGCGGTCGGGCACCACCCTGCGCAGCGTCACGAGCGTACGGGCATCGATCCCGATGAGAGAACGGAAGCGGGGGGCCGGATCCGCCACCAGCGCGGCGATGGCTTTGCCCACCGCATCCGGCGCCGGCGCCCGCTCGCCCTCGTCCGCCAGGAGCTGCTCGACCTTCTCCACCATCGCCGCGTAGACCCCCCGCCGCGCCGGGTCACGCCCCGACGGCGGGCCCGGGGCGCGGGAGCCAGGAAAGGAGATGGACGTCTTGAACGTACCGGGCTCCACCAGGCACACGTCGATGCCGAAGGGCTCGACCTCCCAGCGCAGCGCCTCGCTGAAGCCCTCGACCGCGTGCTTGGTGGCCGCGTAGACGCTGAGCAGCGGGAAGGCGACCCGCCCCGAGAGGCTGGAGACGTTGATGATCCGCCCGCGCTCCGCCGCGCGCATCGACGGGAGCACCGCGCGGGTGACCGCCATCATGCCGAAGACGTTGGTCTCGAACTGCTCGCGGACGTCGGCCTCGGACTGCTCCTCGAAGGCGCCGCCCCAGGCGATGCCGGCGTTGTTCACCAGCGCGTAGACCGGACCGTACTTGAGGGTGAGCTCACGGATCTTGTCGGCCGCGCCCGCGGCAGTGACGTCGAGCTGTTCGACGTCGAGGCTGACGCCCCGCGCCGCCGCCGCCTCCAGCAGGGGCTTGCCCCGCTCCGGGCTGCGCATGGTGGCGATGACCCGGTGCCCCGCCGCAGCGCACTCCACCGCGGCCGACAGTCCGATGCCGCTGGAGGTGCCGGTGATCAGGACGAGCTCGCCCAAGAGGCCGGCAGGGTATCACAACGGAGGCGGCTACAGCTTCCCGTTGCTGAAGGCGATGGTGACCCCGTTGGCGAAGCCGTCGTGCCGCCAGGCCGCGTGCCAGCTCTGATCGCCGTCGACGCTGTTGGCGGGCCCATACATCTGGAAGAAGTGCCGGGTCTCGGTGGCCGCGTGCAGGTTGTGGGGATCGTCCTCTTTGAGGCGGGCATAGTTCTCGAGCGTCACGGTGTCGGCCCCCGACCGCGCCACGACGCCGCCCCAGTGGTATCCCCAGGGGTCGGCGATGTCGGCTCCGCTGTGGTGATCGAAGACGCCGGTGGGGGTCTTGGCGCCGATGGAGAACGTCGCGTACGTCTCGCCGACCTTCGGCGTCGCGTAGCTGTTGACCCCGAGCTGGCGGCTGATGTCGTCGATCACGTTCTGCGTGGCGACGGGGCCGTACTGGAGGGCGATCGCGGCCCGGAGCACGCCGACCTGGATGGCGTTGGTCGGAAGCGGAAAGCCCGCCGCCAGCGCCGCGCCGGGCGCGTCGCCGCCGTTGTTGGCGTACTCGCCGAGGAACGTGGCGACGCGCTCCTCGGCGAGGAAGCTGTCGTGCACGTCGAGGATCCCCCCCTGGAGGATCGGCTTCTGGAACGTCTCCGTGCCGGCGCCCGTCACCTCGCCTCCCATGGCGTTGCAGTTCTGGGAAGCCTGCATGTTCACGCCGCGGGTGCCGTTGGTGGTGTTCCTCGGCATCACCTCGTAGAGCTTGTAGCGCCGCCCCTGGCCGAACAGCGCCCAGTGACGGTGCTGGTGCCCGGCTCGGTCGGGGACCGTGATCCAGTTGTTCTCGTTGACCACGAGGCGGAACGCCGACCCCACCGCGCCGAGGCGCTTGTTGCTCGCCTTCACCACGTCCTTCTCGGCATAGAACGACTTGGCCTGCCGCGTGTTGATGTCGGTGTCCTCCATCGCCATCCGGCCGTCGTCGGAGATCCGCAGCGTCAAGCCGCCCACGTCCTTGTCGGAGCGGCGCACCGCGCCGCCGCCGTCGAGGAACGAGCCCGTCCCACCATCCTTGTCCTGCCCGGTGAAGACCGCCGTCCCTCCCAGCGCCACGTTCCGGGTGCCGAAGTCGGCCGCTCCGACCTTGAAGTAGCGCTGCACGGTCCCCTGCCCGCGCGCGATGGCGGCGGCGGGCACGCTCGGCGCCACCGGCCCGGCCACCTTGCGTTGCACCGCTCCCCGGCCGACGTTCCCTCCGCACGGTGCCGGCACGCTCGGCGCGACCGGCGCGACCGGCGCGACCGGCGCGACCGGCCCTGCCGCCTTGCGCTGCACCGCCCCGCGGCCGACGTTCCCTCCGCACGGCGCCGGCACGATCGGCGCGACCGGCCCTGCCACCTTGCGCTGCACCGCTCCGCGGCCGACGTTGCCTCCGCACGGCGCCGGCACGCTCGGCGTCACCGGCCCTGCCGCCTTGCGTTGTACTGCCCCGCGGCCAACGTTCCCTCCGCACGGCACTGGCACCCTGGGCGGTGGCGGCGGCGCCTTTCTCTGCACCGCCGCAGAGCGCGGAGGCGAGGCGCCCCTCGGCAGGACGGGCGGAGCAACCCTGGGGAGCGCGGCGGGTGGGGCGAGCGGCCGTTGCCCTTGCATTCGAGCAAGATATCGCGGGTCCCGCCTGCGGTCGTGAGAAATGTGGACGCGCAGATCCCGGCGCGACTGCCGCTCTACCCGATGATCATCGCCTCCGAGAGCAGCCGCCCCTCTTTGAAGCGGCGCAGGTTCCACCGGTCGAACATCGGGATGTCGCTCCCCTCGGCGAGATGGCGCGCCAGGATGCGCCCCATCACCGGCGCCATCATGAAGCCGTGCCCCATGAACCCGGAGGCCTGGTAGAAGCCCTCGACGTCGTCGACCTCGCCCACGATGGGGTTGGCGTCGGGGGTGAGATCGTAGCAGCCGGCCCACTGGCGCAGCACCTTGACGCTGCCCAGGATGGGGCAGGTGCGCAGGAGGGCGCGGCTGTACTTCGCGAGGAAGTCCGGCGAGGAGCCCATGTCGAGCCCCGGCGGGACGTGCTCGTTGCCGATGCCGCCGACGATCTCGCCGCGCATCGACTGGGAGAAGTAGAGCCCGTTGGAGAGATCCGCGACCAGCGGCTTGAGCCACAGCTTGAGGGGCTCGGTCGAGCAGATCTCGTGGCGGTGGGGGTGGTTGGGCAGCTCGACGCCGAGCAACCGGGCGACCTCGGGGCTCCAGGCCCCGGCCGCGTTCACCACGCGGTGCGTCCGGATCTCGCCCTTGTCGGTGACGACGGCGTCGATGCGCTTGCCGGTGGTGCGGAAGCCCGTCACTTGGGTGAACGTGGCGATGTCCACGCCGAGGCGCTCCGCCCCCTGGGCATAGCCCCAGACGAACGGCCAGGGGAAGACGACGCCGTCCTCGGGGTTGTAGCTGGCGGCGACGACGCCCTGGAGGTCGAGCTCGGGGACGACGCGCTGCGCCTCCTTCGGGGTGAGCATCCGCGTGCCGAGGCCGCAGGAGTTCTGCACGGCGACGCTCTTCTCGAGGGTGCGGCGGCCGTCCTCGCTGCGGACCAGGAAGAGGTACCCGCCCTGGCGGAACCAGACGTTGATCTTCATCTCGTGGGCGAAGTCGCGGCAGATGCGGATGCTCTCCTGCATCAGGCGGATGTTCTCCTCGCTGGAGAACTGAGCCCGCACCCCGCCGCCGTTGCGGCCGCTGGCGCCGCCGCAGAGGTAGCTCTTTTCCACCACGACGACGTCGGTGATGCCGTGGTGCTTCGCCAGGTTGTAGGCGATCGCCAGGCCCATGATGCCGGCGCCGATGATGACCACCTCGGCCTTGTCGCGCATGGGGGGATCCTACTCCGTCGGCGGCGAGCGCAGGGTGCAGGAGCGACCGAACCGGAAGCGGCAGCGACCGGGGGGCGAGCGCCGGGGGCGAGCGGAAGCGAGCGGGTGGGGTCGGCGGGCTCCGCGAGGAGCGAAGGTCGGGTTTGTCAAGCGAAAGGCTTCGCGGTCAAGCAAAAACCCTCGGCGTTGAGCGAACGCCTTCGGCGTTGAGCGAAGGCCTTCGGCGTTAAGCGAACGCCTTCGGCGTTAAGCGAACACCTTTGCCATCAAGCAAAGACCTTCACCGTCAAGCAAAGGCCTTCGCCGTCAAGCAAAGGCCTTCGCCGTCAAGCAAAGGCCTTCGCCGTCAAGCAAAGACCTTCGCCGTCAAGCAGAAGCCTTCGCCGTCAAGCAAAGACCTTCACTGTCAAGCGAAGGCCTTTGCCATCAAGCGAACACCTTTGCTGCCAAGCGAACGCCTTCGCCGTCAAGCGAGCGCCTTCGCCGAACAAAACGCGCCCTCGCTCGAAAATGCGGGCTCGAATTGTCGAGCGAGGGCGTCGCGTCTTCGGCAGGACGCTGTCTCTCTTGAAAAAAGACCCCGGCTGCGGCCGCGGGCTCAGGTCACGACGATGGGGAGGACGGTCCAGGTCGTATAGCCGCGACCACGCACGTACGCGCGCACGCGGACGTTGATGCTCTGCCCGGAGGTGAGCCCCGTGATGTCGCCCTTGAGATGCTCGGTGTCGACCGAGCGGACGAAGGTCTTCCCGCCGTCGACACTGATCTCGGTGAACCACATGATGGCCCCCGGGGTGGGGGGAAGCTCGAAGTGAACGACGGTGGGCGCCCCGTTGGTGAGCTCGGGCGCAGACAACGGGATGCGCTGAGCCCTCTTGGCCACCTGGAGGCCGGCGGTGGTGATGTAACTGATGGCGTCCGCGGAGGGCAGCGCGTCGGCACCGACCTGCACCCAGGCGGCGTGGGCCCCGATGAGCTGGAGCACCTTGGTGGTCGCCGTGACGAGCGCGGACTGCGCTGCATCCGGCCCGCCTTGGGCCGCGATGATCGCGAGAGAAAGAGCGGCGCTCGCCGTCTTGAGCGGCGCGACGTAGGGCGGGCTCACGAAAACCGTGGGGGCCGCATCCGCAGCGCCGGTGAGCTTGTTGGCGAACGTCGCCATCGCCCCCGCATCATGGACGGGCGCCTTCACGGCGACGCGCACCCTGGGCGGTGGCTTCGGCGTTGCCTTCCGCACGCGCGTCTTCTTTGTCGTCGTCGTGGCTACCATCGGAGGACCTCCTTTGCTGGGGTGGTGACGGGGACGAATTGGAGCGTTGCAGTGTTTCCGGGGCGTGCAAGGGGAATTTCGCGAGGGTGTGGCGTCGAGAATGTGCTGGTCCGGGAGGGGGCGAGGGAGGCGAGGGGGAGGGAGCTGGGATGGGCAGCTGGCGACGCCGGAAGATGGGCATGGTCCAGGATGTGGGTGGATGTCGTCGGCGTCCGCATGTCCTTGGGCGGGGCTGGGACCGCCCGGATCTCGAGGGGCGACTCCAGCAGGGAGGTCGCGAAGCGGTGGTGCATGGTGTGACCGGTGGTGGGCTCGTCGATCACGGGGGCGGGAGACGATGCGAGCGCGAGCGTTGCCGGGAACCGGGGCGAGATAAGGACGGGATTGGGGGGAAAGGGGCGCGGCGGGCGCGGCGACATTATGCCGGGATTAGGGGGATAGGGGCGCGGCGGGCGGGTGAATGAGATGTTCGGCGGCCGGAGGTCGTGCCACGTGGACGATCGGGCCGACCGTGCCTCCGTGCGATCCTCCCATCGTGCAGACCGCTCCCAGCCCGGCTCCGCGTGGCGGCAGTGAGCAGGACGAGCAGCTGCGACAGCGGCTCTGTCCAGCCGTTCGCCAGGCGAACCAGCAAGCCCCTTGCCATCATGCCCGCGGTCGCAGTACAATCCGTGTATGACCGTATCGCGCTCGACCGATTCGCTCATGGAAGAAGCGTCCAAGTGGACTCGGGGCGATCTGTAGCAAAGCTTCGCTTTCGTCTCGAGGGGCGGCCGCCATCCACGATGGCAGTTCTCTTCAGCGTCAACGACTTTTCGCTTCCTACCGAGGTTTTCACACAGTTCGCATCCCCCTTGAACGTCCTGCTTTGGGGCAGTTCCGATCTTGACGTTGCGCTTCCAGCGGGATCGATGACCGAGCGACTCAGGCAAAGCTTGAGTACGCCATCGAACATGGATTGCCACTCTACCCGTTCGCGGGGGGTTGAATGAATTCATGGATCTTTGTCGAAGGAGCAACCGCTCAAAAGTTGCTGGCTCGGGTGCTTGAAGATCTGAAGCCGAGGTATGCGTCTAGGGTTGTCCAAGGGGGCGGACGTGATGCGGTTCGACCGATGGCGCGAAGGCAACTGTTGACAAAACGTGAGCCGGTTGCGCTCGTTGTCGATTCCGATACGACGAACGAACGGAGGGCAAAGACTCAGCGTCGCGAACTGGAGGACTATTTGGCTTGGGGGGCTGCAGGAACGCCTTTTAAGGTAGTTCAGTTTATTCCCGAGATCGAAGTGGTCTTCTTTGACTGTCCGTCGGTTCTCTATAGAATTGTGGGAAAGAAGATTGATACGCATGCGCAAGAGGCGGGGAAATTGGCCCCCCATCGAGCTCTCGCAATGCTGATGCCTGCATATGAGAAGATCGCTGGCATCGACAAGCTTC
>Ga0302279_10001323_pt1 | contig 35249 bp, 31 predicted proteins | sample III_Bog_N3_3_FD_194541 | JGI IMG/M metagenome (GOLD analysis project Ga0302279, IMG submission 194541) | Peat permafrost microbial communities from Stordalen Mire near Abisko, Sweden - III_Bog_N3_3 | ecosystem: Environmental > Terrestrial > Soil > Wetlands > Peat | place: Sweden: Abisko...
TGAATTCTGACCGGCTCCAAGATCCTCATTTTTGAGACTGGCGTTCCAGTGCCAGTCGGCCGCCATCCCGTAGGACCGCCTCGGTTTCGCGCGTGAATTTGCCGTCGGGCGCGTGAAGGGTTAATCCGGCAAGGACTTGGAACTGCGATCGAGCCCCTTTGGTCCCTTGTAGCAATATGAGCTTCGCGGCTCGGCCAGGCTTCGGCCACAGCGGGAGCAATGTGGCCGCCGCGCAGTCGGTGCGGTCGAACCCTCCTAGCGCCTCTGGCAGTCGGGCGGCTGAGACGATGATCGTGAGCGTGCCCCCTGGGCATACCATGCGGGCAAGAATGGTGACCCAGTGCGCGACCAGTCCCGGCACAGCACGCTTTGCGGCATCGCGCGCTAAGGACGGTGAAGTGGTGCCGGCTGCATGGTGATAGGGTGGATTGGCGCAAGCGTGGTCAAACAAACCCAGCGGGGGCAGCGCTTCGATATCGGCGGCGAGGAACGTCATCCCCATCCACCCGTTCGCTGTCGCGTTGGCCGTCGAGAGGGCTACAAGTTCAGCGTCGCGCTCGATGCCGACGCAATTGACGCCCGGAATCCGTGCGGAAAGACAGAGCAGGCTCGCGCCGGCGCCGCAGCCGGCTTCGAGCACGCGGTCGCCCGGTCGGGCAGGAATGGCAGCGGCGAGCAGCACCGGTTCGATGCCGCTCCGAAATCCGGTCCTCGGCTGGGCATACCGAACGCGGCCGCCAAGCAGGTGGCCCTCTGTCGCCTCCATGCCCCGCTAGCTCTCTCCAGCCTCGGCGAGCACCCGATGGGCCCGATGCTCGTCCTTGGTGGCAACCGCCAAACGGCGCTGGATGGCTCCGGCGCTTCCCTCGGTGATGCTGGCGTGCAGATCGAGCACAAAAGTCTCGATACCCGCCCCGGCGAGCAGGGAGGCCAGGTAGGACAGCCGCACCGGGTCGTTCGTCGTGGCTATTATCCGCATCGTCGCTTTCGCGTATATGGACAAGGACCGATACCGGGTCGGCTTGACCCGTTTTCCGGCCCGCCGATATGGTGCCGTCGTTCGTCAGTTTTGCAAGCCGGGAGAGCCATTTGGGCGCCGTCGCCACATCGCTGCAGTCAAGTGTGGCGCCTCCGCCACGTTCCGAGGGCTGCGTGAGCCAGAACGGCGGCGAGGACGCACTCGCATCCCTCGTTGATCTGGTTGGTCCCGACCTTGAGCATTGCAATCACGCGATCGTCGCGCGAATGGAGAGCCCGGTTGCGCTGATCCCCCAACTCGCCGCGCATATTGTTGCGGCCGGCGGCAAGCGTCTCAGGCCATTGCTTACACTCGGTTCGGCCCGACTCTGTGGCTATCCCGGCGAGAGCGGTGGCAGGCGGCACGTCAACCTCGCCGGCTGCGTCGAGTTCATCCATACAGCCACGTTGCTCCACGACGATGTGGTCGACGAAAGCACACTGCGCCGCGGTCTGGCCTCGGCGAACGCCGTGTTCGGCAATAAGGCCTCGGTTTTGGTCGGGGACTTCCTGTTTGCCCGTGCCTTCCAGTTGATGGTGGAGGACGGGTCGCTCAAGGTGCTTGCCATTTTGTCGCAGGCGGCGGCGACCATTGCCGAGGGCGAGGTTCTGCAGCTTGTCACCCAGAACGACCTGTCCACCTCGGAGAACCGCTATCTGGAGGTGATTCGCGGCAAGACCGCAGCGCTGTTCGCAGCGGCCTGCCAGGTCGGCGCGGTGGTCGCCGATCGGCCGGAGTCCGAGGAGGCGGCGCTCGCTGACTATGGGATGAGCCTCGGCATCGCTTTTCAGCTCGTCGATGATGCGCTCGACTATGCCGCTGATCAGGCGACCCTGGGCAAAACGGTCGGCGATGATTTTCGGGAAGGCAAGATCACGCTGCCGGTGCTGGTCGCGTACCAGGCCGGTGACGCAAGCGAACGTGCGTTCTGGCGCCGTACTGTAGGCGACAGTGAACAACGCGATGACGATCTCGATCACGCCTTGGGCCTGATGGCAAAATGTAACGCCATCAAGACGACTCTCGATCGCGCCACGAGCTTTGCCGATTCAGCCAAGACCTCTCTGGCGGTGTTCCCGGATTCGCCGCTGCGGCGCGCACTGATCGAGGTGTCGGACTACGCGGTCAATCGCGCCCGCTAGGCTTGTTGTCGGCCACTCAGCAGCACGGGCGGCAGGCCAACCGCCCGGATAGGAGTCTTCTGCGCGGCCTGGGGTTGGGCGAACCAGCGCCCCATTCAACCGCTGACCGCGGCATGGCTCAACTCAGCTCGCAAAGGCGGGATGCTCGCTTCGCAGTTGCACGGTCAGTTCGTCCAGCGCCTTGCCGACGCGGCTCAGCATTTCGTCCACCTCCGCCTCGGTGATAATGAGGGGAGGGCTGAAGCATATCGCGTCGTTGACGACGGCGCGACCGATCACGCCGTGCTGCTCGAACGATCGCACAAGGCGTGCGCCGACCTTCAATGTGGGATCGAAGTTCTTGTGCGCCGCCTTGTCGGCGACCAATTCCATCGCGGCAATCAACCCGGTGCCGCGCACTTCGCCCACCAACGGATGCGCGGCGAACAGCCGGCGCAGTTCCGTCTGCAAATGTGCGCCGACCGCGCCGACATGCGCGCCGATGCCGATCTCATCGTAGATCTTCAGGGTCTCTATCGCGACCGCGGCTGAAACCGGGTGACCCGAATACGTGTAGCCGTGGCCGAATGTACCGATCTCATGGCTCAGTGTTGCCAGCGCGGTGAACACCCGCTCGTTCACCATCACGGCGCTGATCGGCAGGTACGACGACGACAACGCCTTGGCGCAAGTGATGATGTCGGGCTCGATGTTCAGTGTCTGACTGCCCCAGTAGCTGCCGGTCCGCCAGAATCCGCAGATCACCTCGTCCACAACGAACAGCACGTCGTATTTCCGGCAAACGGCCTGGATCTTCTCGAAATAGGTGGCAGGCGGCACGATGACGCCGCCGGCGCCCATGATCGGCTCGGCCCACATTGCGGCAACCGTGTCGGGACCTTCGTCCAGGATCAGTTTCTCCAGCTCGTCCGCGCATCGTGTGGCGAAGGCTTCCTCCGACTCGGCAGGCTCCGCAAAATGGTAGTGATGCGGCGTCATCGTGTGGATGAAGCCAGGCAGCGGCACGTCGAACCCGCGGTGATTTGTGGCGAGTCCGGTCAGCGAAGCGGCAGCGACGGTAATGCCGTGATACCCTTTGACCCGGCCGATAATCTTCTTCTTGCGAATGCGGCCGAGCGCATTGTTAAAGTACCAGACCATCTTCACGGCGGAGTCGTTCGCCTCGGAGCCCGAATTGGCGAAGAAGACCTTGCTCATAGGCACGGGCGAGCGCTGGAGCAGCATTTCTGCAAGTTCGATCTGCGGCCCGTGCGACTTCGCGTTGAACCCATGATAGAAGGGCAGCTTGCGCATCTGGGCAACGGCCGCCTGCACCAGCCGCTCATTGTCGAAGCCGAGTGCGGCGCACCATAGCCCGGCAGCGCTCTCGATGTAGTCCTTGCCCGCGTCATCCCACACGCGCACGCCCTGTCCACGCGTAATGACGACCGGGCCGACCTGCTGGTGCGCCTCAAGGTCGGTGTACGGATGCAAGACGCTGGCGATGTCGCGCGCGGCGGTGGAGTTGGCGCCGAAGGTCGGGGCAGACGGGGGCATGGTTGGTTCTCTCGCGCTCATCCGGCTAAGATAGGGCTGTCCCCATGGACGTGGAACCACCGGCGGCGGGAGACAGGAATGCCGGGCTGACTTCGCCGCTGAATGGTGGGCGCCTGCCGGGCGTTGAGACGGGTGCGAACGCGCCGGCTGTGCGGCACCCGGGTTTGCGCTAACAGCAGTGGGCTATGGAACACCGAGCTCATCCTGACGCAGGTACTTTGAGGCGGGTCGATGCTTTGGTCCTCGCCGGACTGCTTTCACCCGAGGCGCGGGACCGCGCCTTGCTGGTCGAGGAGCGGTATCCGATCGCTATCACGTCCACAATCCAGGCGCTGATCGAACATTCGGACGACCCGATTGGACGCCAGTTCGTGCCCGACCCGGCCGAGCTGGTCACGACTGGCCAGGAGGACCCCGATCCGGTCGGCGACGACGCGCTTTCGCCGGTGAAGGGCCTGGTGCACCGCTACCCGGACCGCGTGCTGCTGAAGCCCCTCCTGGTCTGTCCGGTCTATTGCCGCTTTTGCTTCCGGCGCGAGCGGGTCGGGCCGGATGGAGGCTTGCTGACAGAAGCCGAGCTTCAAACCGCCTACGACTGGATCGCAGCCCGCCCGGCCATTCGCGAAGTGATCCTGTCGGGTGGCGATCCGCTGATGCTCTCCCCGCGGCGGCTCGCCGCCATTCTTGGTGCCCTTTCAGCCATCCCGACCATCGACATCCTGCGGGTTCATTCGCGGGTGCCGTTGGCCGACCCCGGGCGCCTGACCGACGCCTTGGCTGCGGCGCTTGAGACCGAGAAGGCCCTTTGGCTGGTCGTGCATGCCAATCACTCACGCGAGTTCACGCCCGAAGCGCGGCTCGCGCTCAGGCGGGTGCAGACGTTGGGTGTGCCGGTGCTCGGCCAATCCGTGCTGCTTCGCGGGGTGAACGACAGCGCCGAGGCGCTTGAGGCGCTGTTCCGCGCGATGCTGGCTGCCCGCGTGAAGCCGTATTATCTGCACCAACTCGACCGTGCCCCCGGGACGTCGCGGTTCCACGTTCCGATCGGCGAGGGCCGCCGGCTGCTGTCTGACCTGCGCGGCAGGATGTCCGGGCTCGCCTGGCCAACCTACGTGCTGGACGTTCCAGGCGGTCATGGCAAAGTGCCTATCGGCCCCGATTATTGGGATGGCGACTCGGTGCGCGATGTCACCGGCCGCCGGCACCCGCTTGGCGGCTCGCTTGATCCGTCGGGCGCACCGGTCTAGAAGCCCGCACCCCCACAGCAACCGATGCAGGCTATCCGATGAAGCAGCAGGCCAACCTGATTCGTGCCGGCCAGGTGATCGAGCACGATGGCCGCCGCTGGACCGTGCTGAAGCAGCAGATCATCAGCCCTGGAAAAGGCGGCGCCTTTATCCAGGTAGAAATGCGCGACCTCAAGACCGGCAACAAGACCAACGAGCGCTGGCGCACCGCAGACACGGTCGAGCGGCTGATGACCGAAGAGAAGGAGTACACCTACTCCTATACGGATGGCAGCAATCTCGTGTTGATGGACCCGGAGACCTACGAAGAAAATCACATCGCCGCAGAGTTGCTGGGCGACCTGGCGCCATTCCTGCAAGACAACATGAAGGTGACGGTCGATCTGGTGGAGGGGGAGCCGGTGGCAATCCACCTTCCCGCCACGGTTGTGCTCGAAGTCGTGGAGGCTGATCCCGTCGTCAAAGGGCAGACCGCCGCCTCATCGTACAAGCCGGCGCGGCTGTCGAATGGTGTGAAAAGTTCGGTCCCGCCCTTCGTCGAAACCGGCGAGAAGATCGTCGTCCGCACCGAGGACGGCAGCTACGTGGAACGTGCAAAGGCCTGAGCAGACCTTCAGGCACCCGCACCGGACGTGGCACTCCGCCTTTCCCCTCACCTTACCGTGATGGCCAATGCCGCCCAGAAGGCGGCAAAACGGTTATTGCGCGATCTTAACGAGGTGGAGCAGCTCCAGGTCAGCGTAAAGGGGCCATCGGACTTCGTGTCCCAGGCCGATCTGCGCGCTGAGCAGACGCTCCGCGAGGAGCTGACGAAGGCACGCCCGGGCTATGCATTCCTGATGGAAGAGTCCGGCGCGCACGGCTCGGCCAATTGGGCCTGGCGGTGGATCGTTGACCCGCTGGACGGTACGACCAATTTCCTCCACGGCATCCCGCATTGGGCCATCAGCATCGGGCTGGAGCGGCGCTTGCCGGATGGCGGGTCCGAACTTGCCGCGGGCTTGGTGTATGCGCCGGCGGTGGACGAGATGTTCTGGGCGGAGAAGGGGGTGGGCGCCTTCGTCAACGAGCGCCGGCTGCGTGTCTCCGCCCGGCGCGACCTGAAGGACGCGCTGTTTGCCACCGGCATCCCGTTCGCTGCCGCCAGCCCGCAGCGCAGACAGGCTTTCAGCCGAACCCTTGCCGGCCTCATGCCTCGCGTCGCCGGCATCCGCCGCTTCGGCGCGGCTTCCCTGGACCTCGCCTGGGTGGCCGCTGGCCGGTATGACGGTTTCTGGGAGCTGGGGCTGAAGCCATGGGACGTTTCGGCCGGTCTTATTCTGGTCCGCGAAGCCGGGGGGTTCGCGACCGATCCGGCCGGCGGCGACCCAAGGGAGTCAGGAGACGTGGTCGCGGCGAACACGCATCTACACGCGATACTGTGTGAAAAGGTGACTGCAGGCCGGGACGGCACGGCGGCTTAGGAGGTCGGTCTCCTTCGTGCATGGAAGGGATGCCGTCATCTTCGGCCTCCAGAACTTGACCGGCTGCGAACCAAGCAGCTAATCGCGCCTTGGACGGATCACAGTCACCGTCCCAAGTCGCTTTGTTATGCAGTCCCCGCTCCCGCTCGCTTCCTCAATCAGGGACGAAAAACACCATGAACTCGAAGATCGTCGGCGCTTTCGCCGCCGTCGCCTTGCTGGCGGCGTGCGCTCATAAACAGGACACGGGTGCCGCAACGGGCGCCGGCGGCGCCGGCGGGGCCAACGCAGGCCCTGTTCCGGGTAGCCAGGAGGATCTGGTCGCCAATGTCGGCGATCGGGTCTTTTTCGGCTTCGACAAATCCTCCCTGAGCCAGGAGGCGCGCGCCACGTTGGATCATCAGTCCGATTGGCTGGGTCGGTATGGCCAGGTCAGTGTGCAAGTCGCCGGCAACACCGACGACCGGGGCACCGAGGAATACAACCTGGCGTTGGGCCAGCGCCGGGCGAACTCGGCACGCGACTATTTGGTTGCCAGGGGCGTTGGAGCGCCGCGGATCAACACCATCAGCTACGGCAAGGATCGCCCGACGGCGGTAGGCGACGACGAACAGGCGTGGGCCCAGAACCGCAACGCGATCACCTCCGTGCGATGATCCCTGTCGGCCCGGACGTCTAGTATTCGCCGGCATGCATGTTGCGGGACCGGATAGAAGACCGCCGGGAAGCGGTTTTCCTTTCGGTTGCGCGCCTCTATCGGCCGATTTGCGCATGGCAGTCAGACATGAAACGCCAACCGGCCGAAGTTGATAGGGACGGCAGGATGACTCGTTTGCTCCGGCCCATGGTTATCTCGGTTCTGCTGGTCCTTCCGCTGGCCCTGCCCGCTCACGCCCAGATGGAGAGCCGCGAGGGGATTGCGCTTCAGAATCAGATCTACGAGCTGCGCCAGCAATTGCAGGCCCTGCAGAGCGGGTTGGGCTCGGAGCGTGGCAGCGGCAGCAGCTACCTGGGACGCGCTCCGGCGCAGCCGGTCGCACCATCCAATGATTTTCTGGCCCAGCTTTTGGCCCGGGTCGATGTGATCGAGGAGCAGCAGCGCCAGCTCCGCGGACGCGTCGACGAGATCCAGAACCAGGTGCAGCGTCAGGGGGCTGACCTGGGAAAGCGGATAGACGATCTTGCGTTTCAAGTTCGTAACCCGCAGGCGGCGGGTGCGGCTGGCGGATCGTCATCAATGCCGCAACCTGCCCCACCAACGCTTCCAGCCGCGTCTGCTGCTGTGCCACCGAGCGCGGCGCCTCCATCGGGTGCGGCGGGCCGCCGTACGCCGGAGCTTGCAATCCTGGACGGCAATGCCGCGCTGGCCCGGCGTGACTATGCGGCCGCCGAGCAGGCCGCGCGGGAGGTATTGTCCAACAACCGCACCTCGCCCCGGGCGTATGATGCGCAGTTCCTGCTGGCCCAGGCCTTGCTCGGCCAGCGGCAATATTCCCAGTCGGCGATCGCCTTCGACGACGCATATAACCGCAGCCGCAAGGGCGCACATGCGCCGGAAGCGCTGTTAGGACTTGCCAACTCCCTGATTGCAATCAACGAAAAGAAGGCGGCCTGCGATACCCTGTCGAAATTGAGGGCCCAATTTCCTGGTGGCCGCCCGGACCTGCGCGATGCGATAGCGGCGGCGGACCAGCGGGGAGGCTGCAAGTGATTGATAACGAATGACGAGTCGCTGATCGCTGCCGGCGCTTTCGCTGAAGCAATGGCTGGGCTCGGTCCGTTTGAGCCTGCTCCCAGGGTTGCCGTCGCGGTATCCGGCGGCGCGGACAGCATGGCGCTAAGCTTGCTGGTCGCCGTATGGGCGCGGGCGATGGGCGGGAGTGTGCTTGCCCTGATCGTCGATCACGGCCTTCGAGCCGAATCGGCGACGGAAGCGGGCGAGGCCGCCTCACGGCTGCAAGCCTGTGGAATAGCGCCGCGCGTGCTTCGGCTGACCGGGCTGGTCCACGGACCTGGCCTGGCGAGCAGGGCACGGGCCATGCGGTTTGCGGCTCTGACATCGGCCTGTGCGGAGGCCGGGATCGTACACCTGTTGCTCGGTCACCACGCCGCCGACCAGGCCGAGACAGTTCTCATCCGTGTGCTCGGCGGCACGGGTCCAACCGGGTCGGCGGCCATGCCCGCGCTGGCCGAAGGCGCCCAGATCCGACTGCTTCGTCCACTGTTGCGCATTCCGCCGCTGGATCTTCGCGCCTACCTGCTGCGGGCCGGCGTGGCGTGGACTGAAGATCCGTCGAATGACGACGTTCGCGCGCTACGGCCGCGTCTCCGGATGCTTCGGGCTGACCGGGAAGGTGCTGGCGCCGCGACGTCCGCATTGGTCGCTGCCTCGGCAGCCAGCGGCGCGGCACGGGCCGATCAGGACGCGCTGGTGGCGATGTTGCTGTCCGAGCGCGTGTCCTTCCGGCCGGAGGGCTTTGCCGTGATCGATGGCAGGCCGCTTTCTCCGGCGGCGCTCTCCGCCTTGATCCAGGCCGTGTCCGGTGCGGCCTTTCCGCCCTCGCCGCGCCAGGTCGCAGCGCTTGCCGCGTCACCCAGGCCGGCGACGCTGGCGGGGACACGGCTCGTTCCATCGCGCGACGGCTTGCTGCTGGTTCGCGAGGCCGCCGCCATGGGGCCGCCGGTCGCGGCGCTCCCAGGTGCTGTCTGGGACGGGCGCTTCCGCCTGCCTCTCAAAAGTTCGCCGCCGGCCGGGGCGGTGCTGGGCCCTCTCGGCGGTGAGGCAGCCAAACTGCGACGCAGGTCGCCGCTGCCCGCTTCCGTGCTTTACACCCTTCCAGCACTACGCTGCGGCCAGAGCCTGATCGCAGTGCCCCATCTGCTCTATCCCGACGAGGAGGTTTGTGGACGCGTCCCCCTTATAGTCTGTCCGCCACGGGCGGCATCGGGTGCCCCCTTCCACATTGCTCAAGGCCGGGGGTGCCAGACGGGGGAAGGCACCCTATGTTGACTTTGGCTGGTGCGGCGGCCGTTGCCGTTGCATAGCATTCCCCGGCGCGATCAAGCGTAGGGTGCACGTGTGGACGTGAGCGACAGATGAGCAATTTCGGCCGGAACCTCGCGCTTTGGGTGATCATCGCCCTACTGCTTGTGGTGCTTTTCAACCTTTTCCAGCCCGGCGCAACGCATCCCGCGGCAACCCAGGTTGCCTACTCGGATTTCATCTCCGAGGTGAACGGTGGCCGTGTCCGCGATGTGGTCATCCAGGGCCGCACCGTTTCCGGGCAGTTGACGGACGGGCGCACCTTCCAGACCTACACGCCTGAAGATCCCAGCCTGGTGCAGCGTCTGACAGACAAGGGCGTGCGCGTCATCGCCAAGCCCGAGGATAGCGACGTCAATCCGCTGCTGCATTACCTGCTGTCCTGGTTCCCGATGCTGCTCCTGATCGGCGTCTGGGTGTTCTTCATGAGACAGATGCAGTCCGGCGGCGGCCGCGCGATGGGGTTTGGCAAGTCGCGCGCCAGGATGCTCACCGAGAAGCAGGGGCGCGTCACGTTTGAAGACGTGGCGGGTATCGATGAGGCCAAGGGGGAACTCCAGGAAATCGTTGAATTCCTGAAGGACCCGCAGAAATTCCAGCGCCTGGGAGGCAAGATCCCCAAGGGCGTGCTGCTGGTGGGGCCGCCCGGCACGGGTAAGACGTTGCTTGCTCGTGCAATTGCCGGTGAGGCGAATGTGCCGTTCTTCACGATTTCCGGCTCGGACTTTGTGGAGATGTTCGTCGGTGTCGGCGCCAGCCGCGTGCGCGACATGTTTGAGCAGGGCAAGAAGAACGCTCCTTGCATCATCTTCATCGACGAAATAGACGCGGTTGGGCGGCATCGCGGCGCCGGTCTGGGCGGTGGCAACGACGAGCGTGAACAGACTCTCAACCAGATGCTGGTCGAGATGGACGGCTTCGAGTCGAACGAGGGCGTGATCCTGATCGCCGCCACCAACCGTCCTGACGTGCTCGACCCGGCGCTGCTGCGCCCTGGCCGGTTCGACCGTCAGGTCGTCGTTCCCAACCCGGATGTGAACGGGCGTGAGAAAATCCTGCGTGTGCACATGCGGAAGGTTCCCCTCGCGTCCGACGTCGATCCGAAGGTGATCGCACGTGGCACGCCGGGCTTTTCGGGCGCCGACCTTGCCAACCTGGTGAACGAGGCCGCGTTGCTCGCCGCCCGCATGGGTAAGCGCGTTGTTGCCATGGCCGAGTTCGAGGCGGCCAAGGATAAGGTGATGATGGGCACCGAACGCCGCTCGCTGGTCATGAGCGAGGCGGAGAAGCGGATGACGGCCTATCATGAAGCTGGCCACGCCCTCTGCGCCATGCACGAGCCGGAGTGTGACCCCGTTCACAAGGCAACGATCATCCCGCGCGGGCGCGCGCTCGGGCTGGTCATGAGCCTGCCGGAAGGTGACCGCTACTCCAAGTCCAAGTCCAAGCTGCTTTCGGAGCTGATTATGGCGATGGGCGGACGTGCGGCGGAGGAGATCATCTTTGGCCCCGATAAGGTGTCTAACGGCGCTGCGGGCGACATCAAAATGGCCACCGACCAGGCCCGGCGAATGATCACTGAATGGGGCATGAGCGAGAAGCTCGGCATGATCGCCTACGGTGACAACAGCCAGGAGGTGTTCCTTGGCCACTCGGTGACCCAGAACAAGAATGTTTCGGAGGCGACGGCGCGAGAGATAGATTCCGAAATCAAGGAGGTTATCGGTAACTCTTATTCGAAGGCCCGGCGTGTGCTCACCGAGAACATCGAGGAACTGCACCGTCTGGCGCGCGGCCTGCTGGAGCACGAGACGCTGTCCGGCGACGAGATCCGAACCGTCCTGCGTGGCGAGCCGGTGATCCGTAAGGTCGTCGATGAGCCGGCGCCGGAGAGTCGCCGCGCCTCGGTACCGACCGCTGGTCGTCCGGTTCAGCCGGCGCCTCCCGCCGGAGGGCTAGGGCCTGCGCCACAACCGGGTTGAGCCTGGGCTGAGTACCTGATTTTGAGCCCGGCCCCTCTCGGCCGGGCTCAAAATCTTTGGAGCATAGGCGCCGCTGTCTTGCCGCTGTCCGTGCCCGATACACACGTAACACCAATGACACGGCGCATCCGGCAACCCAGGCAAGACGTTTTTGCCGACTGCTTTCGGTACGGCGTTCCGCCGCCTCCTGGGTTCTATGCTAATGTTGCGCGTGCGCTCCAAGCTTTCCAACTTTGGTATGGGCTTTGCCTGGACGCGTTCTGCTCCGCCGGCCGGTAAGTCTGACCGGACCTGGCCAGCCACCACGGGGAGAGACCATGAGCAATTCGCGGCGCCTGTTCGGCACGGACGGGATCAGGGGCAAGGCCAACACTGACCCGATGACGGCCGAAACTGCGCTTCGCCTCGGGCAGGCAGCGGGCCTGATGTTCACGCGCGGCAGTCATCGGCACAAAGTGGTCATCGGCAAAGACACGAGGTTGTCGGGCTACATGATCGAGCCCGCGCTCACCGCCGGGTTCACCGGTGCCGGCATGGACGTAACATTGGTCGGACCGCTGCCAACGCCGGCGATCGCCATGCTGACCCGCAGCATGCGTTGCGACCTCGGCGTCATGATCTCCGCTTCGCACAACCCGTACGAAGACAATGGGATCAAGCTGTTCGGTCCCGACGGCTTCAAGCTCTCCGACGAGACCGAGGCGGAGATCGAGGCCCTGATGGCGACCGACATCGCCCATCGGCTCGCCCCTTCTCAGGCGCTCGGCCGCGCCGTCCGGCTGGAGGACGCGGCGGGACGCTACATAGAGGCAGCCAAGGGCAGCTTTCCCCGCGGACTTCGGCTTCAGGATCTCAAAATCGTGGTCGATTGTGCCAATGGCGCAGCCTATCGCGTCGCGCCGACGGTGCTTTGGGAACTGGGCGCAACCGTTATTCCTATCGGCGTCACACCGGATGGGTTCAATATCAATAAGGGCTGCGGCTCAACCGTCCCCGACTATTTGTGCGCCCAGGTCGTGGAGCATGGCGCCGACCTTGGTATCGCCCTGGACGGCGACGCCGATCGTATCCTGATTGCGGACGCCAACGGGGAGCTGATTGATGGCGATCAGATCCTGGCGCTCATCGCCGCCTCCTGGGCTGCCGCCGGGATGCTCCGAGGCCAGGGGATCGTTGCCACCGTCATGTCCAACCTGGGGCTGGAGCGTTTTCTCGCTGGCCAGGGACATACGCTGTATCGCACACGGGTAGGCGACCGCTACGTTGCCGAGCAGATGCGCGAGTGCGGCTGCAATGTCGGTGGCGAACAATCCGGACACATCATCCTGTCCGACCTGGCCACAACCGGCGACGGCCTTCTGGCGGCGTTGCAGGTTCTGGCGGTCATAGTGGAGCAGGGTCGCCCGGTGAGCGAGGTCTGCCGGGTATTCGCGCCTCTGCCGCAGCGGCTCAAGAACGTGCGATTCTCCGGCCCCTCGCCGCTGCGGAGCCAGCGCATCCAGCAGGTAATTGCCGCGGCGGAAGCGGAATTGAACGGTTGCGGACGGCTGCTTATCCGCGAAAGCGGCACCGAGCCCCTGGTGCGGGTCATGGCCGAGGCGGAGGACGAGAGTTTGGTGGCGCGGCTGGTCGATGCCCTGTGCGCCGAAATCGCCGCCGCGGCCCGGGCGAGCGAAGACGCGGCCTGATGCAGGGCCGCGTGCTGGTGGTGGCAGGCTCCGATTCCGCCGGCGGAGCGGGGATCCAGGCCGACATAAAAACGATCACCGCGCTCGGGGCCTACGCTGCCACCGCGATCACCGCGGTCACTGCGCAGAATACCATAGGCGTGGCAGCGGTTTATTTGCTGCCTGCTGATCTGTTGCGGCTGCAAATGACGGTGGTGCTGGACGACATCGGCGCCGATGCGATCAAGATCGGCATGCTGGGTAATGCGGAGGCCGTTGAAGCCGTCGCCGACGTGCTGGGTGTCTACGCCAGGTCCTTGCCGGTCGTGCTGGACCCGGTGCTCGTATCGACCACCGGTTCCCCGCTGTCAGATCGTGGAGCGCTGGACGTATTGATCCGGCGGCTCCTGCCGATGGCGACCGTTGCAACGCCGAACTTGCCGGAGGCCGAAGCCTTGATCGGAAAGCCGATCACCGACCTCTCGGGTATGCGGGCCGCTGCGGCTGCCATCCTGGCCCTTGGTGCCCGCGCGGTGCTGCTAAAGGGGGCGCATCTGCCAGGCGACGGGATAATCGACGTGCTGGCCACAGCCGACTGGGTTGAGGAACTGGCTGCGCCCCGCATTGCAACCCGGCACACCCACGGGACCGGCTGTACCCTGGCCAGCGCCGTGGCGGCTGGGCTCGCGCAGGGGCTCGATTTACGCATGGCTGTTCAGCGTGGCCGCGCCTTTGTCCGAGCGGCGATCACAGCCGCCCCCGGGTTTGGCGCTGGCAACGGCCCGCTCAATCACGGGGTCACCGTGGACCCGAGTCGGCTCGACCGGCTCCACTAGGCCATTTGTTCCCCTAGCCGGTGGTGGCTGGTTGCTGAGGGGCTGCTGCCATTGTGCTGCACCAAATCGAACCAAACCGCTAAGCTAACGTCAGTGTTCGGCTCGACGCGCCGCCCCGGCGCGCTGCAGGCTCAGCCTGCATCGAAGTTGACCAGGGTGGTGGCGGCCTGATGGTCGGATGATCGATATCGAGCTGTCTTGCCCCGATCTTGCCGAACTCGGCCCTCGATGGCGCGCGCTTGAGGCGCGGGCTGATTGTTCGTTTTTCCAAAGCTGGACGTGGACCGGCTGTCTGGCAGCCGAGCGCTATTCCAGCCCGGTGCTGCTCGTGGCCCGGGACGATCGGCGAGACAAGGTTTTGGGACTGTTCAACCGGCGCCCTGTGCTGCCGGAGTTGGTCTGCCTTTGGCTTGGCGAGAGCGGCGACCGGACGCTGGACAGCATCTATATCGAGCATAACGGCTTGCTGACGGAGGCGGGTGCCACAGACAGACTTATCGCCGATTGCCTGCATGCCGCCCGCATCGCGCCAATCGACTTAAGGCAACCGCTGTTCGCCCGTCGCCTGATGCTCAGCGGCGTGCTGAATGCCGGGCTGGCGACCGAGGCCGGGTCGGCGGTCCGGTTGCTCCGCAGTCACGCCGCACCTTTCGTCGATCTGGTCGCGCTCCGCCGCGGCGGCGCCGATTATCTCGGTGCCCTGAGCGCCAATACGCGCCAGCAACTCCGACGCTCGGACCGCGCCTACGCGGCCATGGGACCGTTGGCTCTGCACCGTGCCGACAGCATTTCGGAGGCGCATCAGTTTTTGGACAGTCTTGCGGCGTTGCATCAGGCGCGCTGGACGGACCGCGGGCGTCCAGGCGCCTTTGCCGCCCCATTTTTTCGCCGCTTCCACGGCGCGCTTATTGAGCGTGGATTCCCGCGAGGGGAAATCGACTTGCTCTGCGCGACGGCTGGAGGACAGGTGATCGGTTATTTATACAACTTCAGGTATCGTGGCCAGGCGCTGGCTTATCAAAGCGGCTTCGACTACCGAGTCGCCGACAAGCACCAAAAGCCGGGCCTCACTTGCCATCACGCAGCCATCCGGAAATCTCTGGCAGATGGCCTGGATCGTTATGACTTCTTGGCAGGCGACGACCGTTACAAGCGCAGTCTTTCGACAGGCACGGATCTAATGCACTGGCTTGAGATCGGCGTGCCCTGGGCGCCGCATCGGCTGCTGCGGGGCCTTCGGAAGCTCGGATCCAGGCCCAATGGATTCTCATGCCATTGACGAGCCGCCGCCACCCCGTTCATTAACGGCAATTGAAATAGTGTCCTGGCTCACCCTGAACCAGGAGCGTGGCGGACGCAGCCCGAGGCTGCGCGTTCCAAGGGAGCAGCTATGACGAAGTCCCGCAAGAGGCGTCCCGCCTTCAGCCAGGCCAGCGGCAGGCCGTCGATCGTGTCTGCAGAGGCGGAGGCCGCTATCGAGGCTGAGGCGGAAGCCGAATCCGGCCATGAGCACGAACCGCTGGAGACGCATGACACTGGCCTGAGCACCGATAACGCGGAGATCGGGGCAGAGCCGCCGGCTCAGACGCAGCCCCGCATAGACGACGCGGTTGAACAGGAAAGCGATTTCCACAGCGGCACGGGCGTGGCCGCGGCGCCTTCCGAGGCCGAAGTCGCCACCGAACGGAAAGGAATCAGGGGCCTCTCGGCAGCTTCGTACCTTCATCAGGCGCCATCGGCGGGCGCTGAGTTCACACGGCCTCCGGAGAGACGGCCGGGTCGTGCAGGAAGACGGTGGGCCGTCGCCCTAAGTGCTCTGATCGCCGTCGCTGTGGGCGTGGGGGCAGGCATTTGGTTTCTGGCGCCGACGGATAGCATCGTGCCGGCAGCTCCCGAGGCGATGCGCATCGCCGTGCCTCCGCCGAGCCAGGTGGCTGCTCCGCCCGGCAGTGCGTCGGTCGCCGAGGCGAAGCGCATCGAGCGAGGGCGGGCCAGTGGTGTGCTCGCCTTGGCCGAACAGTTGCGCCGAGAGGTTGAGGCCGGGGCTCCGATCGGGCAGACCTTGGACTCTATTGGGGCAACCGGAGCGCTTCCGCCACCGGTAACGCAGGCGATCGCGGAACTTCGCCCTCTGTCCCAGGGCGTGCCGACTCTTGGCGACCTCTCGCGAAGCTTCCAGGCATTGGCTGATCAGGCCGCGGTGCAGTCCGTCCTAAACCAGCCCTGGCCGACGCGTTTCATGGCCAAACTCACGGCGCTGATCGGCGGAGGACCGTACAATCCATTGGCGGCCACGGTGGCGAACTTGCGCTCCAAGGTCGATGGGGGGCGTGCTAACGAGGTCGCCGCGTGGGTCTCGGAATCGCCTTGGGCGAAGATTGGATCCGACTGGATCGGACAGGAACGCGCCCGGGAATCCGCGGTGACCGCGGCGCAGATTGTCACCGAGCACGCGCAGCAGCGCTATGACGCGGCCGTCGCAGCGGCGGGAGGCAATTCGTAGGATTGGGTCGCGAGGGGGGCGCGGCGATGTGGCGCCCTCCCTCAGTCTCGGTCGGCTGATTCTGCGGGCATCGGGAGAGGCGGAATTTCAGAACAGGGTCATACCGGCCAGTTGGTATCGAAACCCTGGAAGCGAGATGGAATGCGCCTGATGTCGGAAAGCAGGTCGTGTTGCAATCCCGCCGGCGTTCCCTGTGGGAATGCAAGGTCGATCGAATCGGCCGCCCCGCCGTAGCGTGCCTCGATCGCCGCGACAAGTTCATGATACGTCCCGCATGCTGCGAAGGTTCGCACGACGTCGTCGGAGACCAGCGGCGGCATCTCGGCCCAGCGTCCCCTGATCGACAGAGTGTGTAACCGACCTCCCAACTCTTCCAGGCCGTGCAGGGACAGTATCGGCAGGTAGGTCCGCGTCGAGCCATAGAACGCAATGCGCGCTCGCGCCGCTTCCATCTCGGCAGCCACTGCCTCGTCGTCTGGACCGGTGCACACGAACCCGCCGCCTCGTACGTCGAAATGTTCCCGTTCACGCCCGCTCATCCGCATGCCTTCCGCAACGCGCGGCAGGCAAACCTCCTCAAGATAGCGGCGTGAGCAAAGTGGGTGCAGCCGCACCCCGTCGCAGACCTGGCCCGCAACGCGCAGCATCGCCTCGCCGACAGCCGCGATCGTCACTGGTATCATCGGCAGGCCGGTCGGCTCGGGCGAGAAGTCTGGGGTCATCAGTGTGAGCGTGTAGTGAGCGCCGTGATAGTCGAGCTTCTCGCCCTTCTCCCAGCAGCGCCAGACGGCCCGCAGCGCGCCGATATAGTCGCGGAGCCGTGGCGCCGGTGGCGTCCAGGGGATGCCGAAGCGGCGCTCGTTGTGCCCCTTCACCTGGCTGCCGAGCCCCAGCACGAACCGTCCACCGGAATTGGCGTGAAGGTCCCAGGCCGTGCTCGCGAGCACGGTCGGGCTGCGCGGGAAGGCTATCGCCACAGATGATGTCAGCTCCATTCGCTCGGTCGCCAGCGCCGCGAACGCCAACGGCGGGAACGGATCGTGCCCGAGTTCGGCCGTCATAGCCCCGTCGAAACCCGCATCTTCCGCCGCCTGGGCCGCTTGCGCGACTTCGCGCCAATGGCGCATCGGCAGCACGGTGAATACGCGCATGGATGGCTCCTCCGGCGGCAATACTGCCGGTGTTGAGGTCGTGCGAGTCAAGCGTAGGCCGGGTGGGCGCCAGGGTGGTGCTGGCGAAGAAGTTCCGCAATTCGGCGTTCCTTCTCGCAGCATGCTGTGCCTATGATGCGCCGGAAGACGGGCACCAACGCCCGTGTGGACCCGTAGGACGGAGGCCACGCCGGATGGTTCAGGACAGAGGTCTCGGTCCGACGCTTGCGGCGCATCCGTTCTTCGACGACATGGACCCGGTTGCACTGGAGACGATTGTCGGTTGCGCCGCCAATGCTGTCTTCCGCCCGGGCGAGTTCATCTTTCGCCAAGGGGAAGCCGCCGACAATTTCTACCTGGTCCGCGAGGGCCGTATCGCGCTGGAAATTTATGTCCCAGGCCGCCAAGGTGGGATCGTCGTCGAGACCGTGGAGGCCGGCGAGATCGTCGGCTGGAGCTGGATAAACCCCCCATATCGCTGGAGCAGCGACGCGCGGGCTGCAGCGACGGCCCGTGTGCTGACACTCGACGCCGCCTGCCTCCGTAACAAGATGGAGGATGACCGAACCCTCGGCTACGAGCTGTACAAGCGTTTCGTTCCGGTGATGGCCAGACGCCTTGCCGCGTGTCGTCTGCGCATTGTGGAACTGGCTACCGAGCCGGAAGGCTAGCCATGCCCGATTCGCCTCTGGTCGCATTGGCCCCCGGCGTGTCCCCTGTTCCTGGCGAGGACATTCACACGCCGCGGCCGTTCCGCATTGTCCAGGTCAAGCGGGAGGTGGCTGGGGTCTTCACCTGGAAACTCGCCGCGTGCGACGGCAATCCCTGCGCGTGCCGTCCCGGTCAGTTCAACATGCTCACAGCATTCGGCGTTGGCGAGGTGCCGATCAGCGTCAGCGGCGACTGCCGCAACCAGGGGGAGCTTGTCCACACAATCCGCGCCGTGGGTCCGGTGACGCGCGCGATGGAGAACCTCAAGCGGGGCGCCGTCGTCGGAGTCCGCGGCCCGTTCGGCCGATCCTGGCCGGTGGACGAGATCACGGGTTACGATGTTCTGTTCGTCACCGGGACCATCGGGCTCGCACCGCTGCGGCCGCTGATTCTGGAGGTTCTCGCGCGCCGGCAGGAGTTCGGCAAGGTGGTCATCTGCTACGGCTCGCGTGGCACCCATGACATCCTCTACGAGGCGGATCTGCACACTTGGCGTGGTCGGTTCGATACCAACGTCCATGTCACAGTTCATGTCGCGCCGTCGGGCTATCGGGGGCGGGTCGGCAGCGTCGCCGCGGCCGTGCGCATTGCGCGCATTGATCCGTTGAGCACACAAGCCTTCGTCTGCCGCTCCGAGGCGATGACCCGGCCGGCGGTCGATGCGCTTGCAGAACGGGGAGTGACCACAGACCGCATCTGGACCACGCTGGAGCGCTCCATGAAATGCGGCGTGGGGCTATGCGGCCATTGCCAGTTCGGGCCTACGTTCATGTGCAAGGACGGCCCCGTGTACCGGTTTGACACAATCGAGCGGCTATTCGGAATGCGGGAGATCTGACGACCTGCGCAGCAGCCGGCCGTGTTTGGCTGGAGACTGGACATTACTCCACGGCCTCGAATCACATGCTTTGTGAATCGGGAGCGTCATGCTTCCAGGGCACCCAAGCTGCGTATGAGCGCTGCGCACCATCGGCAACTGGTCAGGCGACAACTGGTCGGGCCTTCTACGGCCCGACCTGCTAACGAGTGGCTACAGCCCTTCGAACAGCGCCGTGGTAATGTAGCGCTCGGCGAACGACGGAATGATCGTCACAAACAGCTTGCCGGCGTATTCCGGCCGGCGCGCGATCTTCAGCGTCGCCGCAACCGCCGCGCCGGAGGAGATGCCACCCGGAATGCCCTCGGTCCGGGCCAGGCGTTTGGCTGTGGCGAATGTCTCCTCGTTGCTGACCTGCACGATCTCGTCCACCAGCGAGGTGTCCAGGACCTGCGGCACGAACCCGGCGCCGATGCCCTGAATGGGATGCGGACCCGGCTTGCCGCCGGACAGCACTGGGCTGGCCTCCGGCTCGACCGCGAAGAACTTCAGCCCCGGGCGGCGTGACTTCAGCGCCTGCGCCACGCCGGTCAGTGTTCCGCCGGTGCCGATGCCGGAGACGATCGCGTCCACCTGGCCCTCGGTATCGTGCCAGATTTCCTCGGCCGTGGTCAGGCGATGGATTTCGGGGTTCGCCGGGTTGCCGAACTGGTTAGGCTGCACTGCCCCGGGCGTCTCCGCCAGCAGCTCGTTGGCGCGCGCGACTGCGCCGCTCATGCCCTTCTCGCGCGGCGTCAGGACCAGTTCGGCCCCGAGATAGGCCAACATCTTCCGCCGCTCGATCGATACCGATTCCGGCATGGTCAGGATCAGGCGGTAGCCGCGTGCAGCGGCGACGAAGGCGAGCCCGATTCCGGTGTTGCCCGAGGTGGGTTCGATCAGCGTCGAGCCAGGCTTGATCTTGCCTTCGCGTTCCAGCGCCAGGATCATGTTGACGCCGATTCGGTCCTTGACGCTGGCAATCGGGTTGAAGAACTCGAGCTTCAACGTAAGGTCGGCGGTGATGCCCTCCTCGGCGCTGATGCGCGGGATGCGGACCAGCGGCGTGTTGCCGATTGTCTCGGCGATGCTGTTGTAGATCCGGCCGCGCAGCGGGCGGTCGAATACCAAGGGCTTTTGCTCGGACATGGGGCGTCCCTTTATGCGAGGTTGATGTCACAAAAAGAGGACAGTTTTCTACCAACCGCAAGGGTTCTTCGTTTGGCTGCAATTCCTTCCTGTCGGTGTGCGAAAAAAGAAAAATACTGCTAAAATCGCCAGCGGGCAGGATAGATCATCGCTGTCCCGGCTGCCGTTGCCAGTGACGTGTCATCCTCGCATGCTTGCAGACTGGACCGGAGCCGAACGGACGATGGACGAAACCCTACGCAAAGCCGCGCTCGACTACCACCGCCTGCCGCGGGCCGGGAAACTCTCGGTCGAGTCGATCAAGCGGATGGCGACCCAGCGCGACCTGGCGCTCGCCTACTCTCCCGGCGTGGCCGCCGTCTGCGAGGCGATCAAGGCCCATCCGGAAAGCGCGCATGACTACACCGCCCGTGGCAACCTGGTCGCGGTGATCTCCAACGGCACCGCGGTGCTGGGGCTGGGCAATATCGGTCCGCTCGCCAGCAAGCCGGTAATGGAGGGCAAGGCGGTCCTGTTCAAAAAGTTCGCCGGCATCGACGTGTTCGATATCGAGGTTGACGCAGCCGACCCCGCCCGCTTCTGCGACGTGGTCGCCGCGCTGGAGCCCACTTTCGGCGCGATCAACCTGGAGGACATCAAGGCGCCGGAATGCTTCGGCATCGAGGCCGAGCTGCGCGCCCGGATGCGCATTCCGGTGTTCCACGACGACCAGCATGGCACCGCGATCACCGTGGCTGCGGCGGTCCGCAACGGGCTGCTGTTGCAGCGAAAGACGCTGGCGGATGTAAAGCTGGTCACCTCCGGCGCCGGAGCCGCGGCGCTGGCTTGCGTCGATCTGCTGGTTGCCATGGGGCTGCGGCCAGAGAACGTGACGCTGACCGATATCGCCGGCGTCGTGCGCACTGATCGCGAGGGCATGTTGCCCAACATGGCGCGTTACGCGCGCGATACCGGCGCCCAGCAATTGGTAGACGTTCTGCCGGGGACCGACATCTTCCTCGGCCTGTCGGCGCCGGGCGTGCTGAAGCCGGAATGGCTGCATATGCTTGCGGAACGCCCGCTGATCCTGGCACTTGCCAATCCCCACCCGGAGATCATGCCCGACCTGGCACGGGCCGCGCGGCCGGACGCGATCGTTGCCACCGGCCGCAGCGACTTTCCGAACCAGGTGAACAACGTCCTGTGTTTTCCGTTCATCTTCCGCGGCGCGCTGGACGTGTCAGCGACCACGATCAACGAGGCGATGAAGATCGCGGCGGTGGAGGCCATTGCGCAGCTTGCGCGGGTGGAGCTCAGCGATGTGGTGGCCGCCGCATATGGCGGGTCAGAGCCGGTGTTCGGCCCGGACTATATCATCCCGAAGCCGTTCGACCCCCGGCTGATCCTGCAGGTCGCGCCGGCGGTGGCGCGTGCGGCGATGGCAAGCGGCGTTGCGCGCCGGCCGATCGCGGATTTCCACGCCTACCGGGTTACGCTGGAGCGCTTCGTCTTTCGCTCCGGGCAACTCATGCAGCCGGTATTCGAGGCCGCCAGGAAGGACCCGAGACGCATCGTCTATGCCGAGGGCGAGGACGAGCGCGTGCTGCGTGCGGCGCAGATGCTGGTGGACGACGGCATCGCCCGGCCGATCCTGCTGGGCAATCGCGAGGTAATCGCGCGCAAGATGCAGGAACTCGGTCTTCGGCTGGATCTGGATCGCGGCGTGACCGTGCTTGACCCGGCGGCGGATCCCGACGTGTTCGGTCCACTGGTGCCGGCGTATCAGCAACTGGTCGGGCGCCGCGGCGTTCGGCCCGAAGCTGCCGCGCGGCGTCTTGCCACGCGCAGCTCGGTGGCGGCCGCGATGATGCTGCAAACGGGTCTTGCCGACGCGGCGATCTGCGGCGGTGCGGCCGGCTGGTGGCGGCAAATCGAGTACATCCTGCCCATCATTCCCCCCCGGCCCGGGGTCGAGCGCATTTATGCTCTGTCCGGCCTGATCCTGCAGACCGGGGTGCTGTTCATCTGCGACACGTACATGGTCGTGGACCCCACCGCTGAGCAGATCACCGAGATGACGCTGCTCGCCGCCGAGGCGGTGCGTGGTTTCGGCATCACGCCCAAGGCGGCGCTGCTGTCGCACTCCAACTTCGGCGCGAGCCGGTCGGAGAGTGCGCGCAAGATGCGCCAGGCGCTGGGGATGATCCGTGCGCGGGCGCCGGACCTGGAGATCGACGGCGAGATGCACGCCGATGCCGCGCTGGTCGAGGCCGTGCGCAAAAGCGCCGTGCCGGACAGCAGGCTGACAGGCGTGGCGAATCTGTTGATCATGCCGACGCTGGATGCCGCCAACATTGCGTTCAATCTTCTGGGGGCCGCGGCGGACGGGTTGTCGATCGGGCCGATCCTGATCGGCACGTCGAAGCCGATTCACGTGCTGGTGCCGAGCGCAACGGCACGCGGTGTGCTGAACCTGAGCGCGATAGCGGTGGTGCAGGCACATGTGGCTGCCAGCGAGGGTGCCGGGGGATCAGCGGCGCGGTAAGCGACAATCGAAAGCGCCAACGGTTTCCGCTAGCCTTGATGCATGCTCTGGCTTGTCCTTGGCGGCCTGACGGTGTTCGTTCTCCTGACCGGTCTCAGCGCGTTCGAGCGCGCCTCGGTCACCACCATCAAGTCCTTGTTCGCCTGGATCGCCGCGCTGGCCGGCCTGAGCTTCGCCGTGCTGCTGTTTCTCTCAGGCCGCGGCGGGATCGCACTGGGGCCGCTAATGTTGTTCGGGCCGCTGATCTGGCGGCGGCTTCGTGGAGCGCCGCCGGCCGCGCCGCCGCCTGGCCCACCGCCTGGTCCCCCGCCCGGTCCGCAGCAACGCTCCCGCAGCGGCGCGATGACCCTTGATGAGGCTTACGAGGTGCTTGGCCTCGCACCCGGCGCGAGCGAAGCCGAGATACGCGCCGCACATCGCCGGCTCATGCGGGTCGCCCATCCCGATAGCGGCGGCTCCGACTGGATCGCGGCGCGGGTAAACCAGGCGCGCGACCTGCTGCTCAAGCACCCCGCCTGAGCCGAAACCGAACGCCGCTCAGCCAGCGGGCGCCGTCATGACGGCCTCGCAGGCGGCGGGCAGCGGGGGAGGGTGGTGCGGCTTGCCCGGCGCCGCCGGTTGATCCAGCCGATCGAACCACCATTGCAGCGTCGCGTCGCAACCGTCGCCCGGCGGCGGCGGCGGCGCCTGCTCGCAGGCCGGCTGATCGGCGGGACAGCGGAACCGGATGTGCATGTGCGCCGCGTGACCGTACCAGGGCCGGATCAACCGCAGCCAGGACCGGTCGCCCTGCACCTCCTGGCACAGTTGCTGTTTGATCGCCGCATTGACCAAAATCCGGTCCACATCCGGCAGTCCGGCGGCGAGGCGCAGCAAGGTCACGACGTCCGGCGACCAGCGCGAGGTGTCCACGCCACGCTGATCGGCGCGCACCATGCCCGGCAGCTCGACCGATTCACGTGCTGCTGGGCCCAAGGCGGGCTTGGGCCGCGCGTCCAGCCCGAGATCGGCATCGAGTCCGAGTTGGTGGCTGATATGCCCGCCCGGCAGCGGGCCGCCGCGCGGGCGCGAGATGTCCTCAACGTAGAAATCTCCGAGCCCTGCCTGATGCGTCCGCTGCCCCAGCAGCTCGATCCGCGCGATGGTCGGTGGCGCGCCCCAGAACGCGCTGCGGCTGAGATGGATGGTCTGGAATCCCGGGCCGGAATCCGGCAGTCGCACTGCACCCGCCAGGCACCCAGCCGCCTGGCCTCCGATGATGCGCAGCGGTCCCGGTGCGGGCGTGGTGGCCGGTCCCGGCGCGGCCGCCGCCAGCAGGCTGATCAAAACGACTGCGCAACGCCGCATCAGAACCGCCGTTCGAAGATTGTCACCACGTCGCCGGGCTGCAGGTAGCTTTGGCGCCACACCTTGCCCTCCACAGCCGTCACGCCCACCGTTCGCACGACGGAAGCATAGTCGCTTATGGCGCGATAGGTGAAGCCGCCGGCCACGGCAACCGCGGTCACCACGGTCATGCCGGGCTGCCACGGAAACTCTCCCGGCTTGTTAACCTCGCCGAGCACGAACACCGGCCGATAGGCGATCACCTCGACCGCTATGGAGGGATCGCGGAGCAGTTGCGCACGCTTCAGCGCAACCGCGACGGCCGCTTCCAGTCCACTCGAGTCCAGCCCGGCCGCCCGCACAGGCCCCACAAGCGGCAACGCGATGTTGCCCCTGTCGTTCACCCGGAACTCCCCGGTGAGCCGCTCCTCGCCGAAGGTGATGATCCGAACCTGGTCGCCGGCGCCGAGTTGGTAGCTGCCAGCCGGGGGGTCAGGCAGCGGTAACAGGTCGTCGCCGGGCTGACAGGCGGCAACCAGCAGAGCCGTGAGGATCCAAATGATGGATCGCGCAGAGGGAAACGTCATTGAGCTCGCTGCATACCATCCTGCTGCATACCATCATGGGTGACGGTTAGCGCGTCGTTAAGTCCGTGGCCGATACGATCGCCCGATGCTGGACCGAGCAGCCGGAAACGAGACCGAGACCCCTCGCCCAAGGCGGCACACAACGCCAAGCGCCGGTTGCCGGCCGCCGGAGCCAGCACTTGGTCTGCCCGCACTGCTCGCTGTCCTGCAACGCCGCAGGGCACCGCTGATCGCCGTGGCCTTGCTGGTGCCGCTCGCTGCGCTGGTGGCGCTGAACCAGGTCTCGCCTCGCTACACCGCCACCGGCGCCCTGATCTTCGAACCGCCTGAGTACAAGCTTCAGGAGCTGCAAAGCATTCTCCGCAGCGATCCCGCGAACGAGGCGGTGATGGCAAGCCAGGCGGAAATCATCCGTGGCCGTCGTGTGGTGGAGCGTGTCGCCCAGCAACTCGCGCTGTACGATAAGCCCGAGTTCAACCCGGCGCTCCGACCGCCCGCTCTGATCAACCGGCTGCTGGCCATGGTACTGGCGCCCTTCGCGGCGCCGGAGCCGGCGCAGACCCTTGGTTCCGGTCCGCCTATCGACGACAACCGGAACGCCGCGCTGCTCGCAGTGCAGGGGGCATTCAACGTTCAGCCGGTCAAGACCTCCCATGTGCTGGAGATCAGCTTCACGAGCGCAGACCGCATTCTCGCTGCCGCCGCCGTGAATGCCGCCATGGATGTGTATGTGAAAGAGCAGCTCGGCGCGAAGTTCCGCGCCGTTCATCATGCCAACGACTGGCTGGAAGCGCGGGTCGTGGAGCTGCGCGACCAGGTGCGCGATGCCGAGGACCGTATCGCTGCCTACCGCGCCAAGCAAGGCATGGTGCAAGGCATGCACGCCGGCCTGGATGCGGAGCAGATCAGCCATTTGACCGAAGGCCTGGTGCGGGCCCGGAACGACCTGGCGGCGGCCGAGGGGCGGCTCGATGCCGCGGGCGGCTCCCAGGGGGCGGCAGCCCAGGCCGCCATCGCGCCAAGCGTGGTGCAGCTTCGCGCGCAGCAGGAACAGTTGGCCGCCCAGCTCGAGTCGCTGCAAAGCCGAGCCGGTCCGAGCCACCCGGACGTCATCGGACTGCGGACCCAGCTCTCCCAGGCCCAGCGGGCCGTGACGACCGAAGCCGCCCGGGTGGTGGCTGCCAGCCAGGCCGAGGTTCGGGCGGCGCGCGAGCACGTCGCCGCGCTCGAGCAGATTCTGGGCGAAGCCGAGCGTGCCAGCGATCGCGGCTCGGCGGCGCAGGTCTCCTTGAATGCTATGATGAGGGACGCAGATGCGTCTCGCGGCCTCCTGCAGGTCGTTTCGGAGCGTGTTCAGCAGACCGCGCAGCAGGCGGCGGTCGAGGCGTCCGACGCACACGAGATTTCCCTTGCGTTGCCCCCGATCCGGCCGAGCTATCCGCGTACCGGTCAGATGATGGCCGTTGCTTCCGCCGCCGGCGTAATGCTCGGCCTGTTGGCCGTCTATCTCCTGGAGCTGACCGACGGTACCTTTCGCAGCGGCGAGGACATCCGCACCGTGCTCGGCCTGCCTTGCTTCGCGCTGATCCCGGAGGTGCGTCGCCGCACGCTTGGCAGGCTTAGCGTTGACGCCTATGCGGCGCAGAAGCCGCACTCGCCGCTGGCCGAGCAGGTGCGGGCGCTGCGCGCCGGTCTGTGGCTGGGACCCACGCGCCCACGCGTCATCGCGATTACCGCCGGACGTCCCGCCGAGGGCAAGACTGTCGTCGCCCTGGCGCTCGCCCGTGCCGCGGCGATGGCTGGGGAGCGCGTGCTGGCGATCGACTGTGATATCCGGCACCACTCGTTTTGCCATCGCATGCACGTCGACATGGAGCCAGGTCTCGCCGATGTCTTGCGGGGCCAGGCGACCCTGGACCAGGTCGTGCGCACCGAGTCGGCCAGCGATCTGCACTACATTCCTGCCGGAAGCACCGATGCCGACCTGCTCGGCCTGCTGATGGCGGAGTCGGCAGCGGAGCTTCTGAAGCGCTTGCGGCAGGAGTATGACCTTGTTGTGCTGGATGCGCCGCCAGTGGCACCGATGGCCGATGCCCGCGTGGTGGCTGCGATCGCCGACGCAACGCTGCTTTGCGTACGCTGGCACAGCACGCCCCGCGCTACAGCGTTGCACGCGCTGGAAATGCTGGAGGACGTACAGGCCAAAATTGTCGGCGTCGCTTTGACCCGGGTCAACCCTCGCGCGCATGTGCGCTCCGGATACGCCGATGCGGAGGTGTATCATCACCGCTACGGCAGGTATTTCCGGGAGTAGATTGTGATGGCGCGGCGTTATCTGGTGACCGGGGGGGCAGGCTATGTCGGCAGCCACCTCGTCGCGGATTTGCTTGATCGGGGTGAGAACGTGGTGGTCATCGACGACCTTCGCACCGGCCATCGCGAAGCGGTGCTGCCTGGCGCGCGGCTGATCGAGGCCGACATCGCCGATCCGGCCGCCATCGGCAAGGTGCTGGCTGATGGCCCATGGGATGCGGTATTTCATTTCGCTGCGATGTCGATCGTGGGCGACAGCATGCGCGAGCCGTTCCGCTACCTGATCGAGAACGCGATGACCGGTATCCGGCTTATCGAGGCTTGCGTCCGCCACCAGGTACCACGCTTCGTGCTGTCGTCCACCGCCGCGCTGTTCGGCACGCCGAAACAGATGCCAATCGCCGAGGACTGCCCGATCGACCCGGGTTCGCCCTACGGGGAAAGCAAGGCCATGATCGAACGCGCGCTGTTCTGGGCGGATCGCATTCACGGGCTGCGCAGCGCCTGTCTGCGCTATTTCAATGCGGCTGGCGCCGATCCGGCCGGCCGGATCGGCGAGGACCATAATCCGGAGACCCATCTGATTCCGCTGGTGATCGACGCCGCCCTTGGAAGGCGCCCCGAACTGCTTGTTTTTGGCAATGATTACCCGGCGCCCGATGGCACGTGCATTCGCGACTACGTGCATGTCACCGACCTGGCGGATGCGCATTTGCGTGCGCTGGAGCGGCTCGAGACCGGCAGCGTCACCTACAACCTGGGCAATGGCCAGGGCCATTCGGTGCTGCAAGTGATCCAGGCTGTCGAGCGTGTCGCAGGCCGGCCTGTTCCCTATCGCGTGGTCGAGCGCCGTCCGGGTGATCCGGCGGTGCTGATCGCCTCGTCCGAGCGCGTCCAGCATGAGGCGGGGTGGCAACCGCGGTTCGGCGAGATCGACTCGATCGTGCGCACTGCGCTGGCCTGGCGTGAGGCGCATCCGAACGGCTATGGCGACCGGTAGCAGGGTGGCCGATGTTGCTGCCGGCTCTTGGATTCCGGCACGGCAGCGGAACGTCGCCAAAGCTTGCCTTCCGCGATGGCGCGTGACGGCGGTGACGTCTTGCCGGTCATGAATGGCTGGCCGCGCCATGCGGCGTCCGACCGATGAGGGCTGGCACTGCGACCAACGTATTCTGGTCCGCGTTCGAAGCCGGTACCTCCGCCGCGCTGTCCTTCATGTCCGCTTTCGTCGTCGCGCGGCTGGTTGGACCAGCCGAGGTCGGTATCGGCGCCGCTGCGGTCGCTGTCCATGTTCTGTTATGGGTCACTGTGAACGCGTTGTTCGCCGACGCGCTGGTGCAGCGCCCGGCGGTCGATGACGTAGCCGCTTCCAGTGCGTTTTGGACCTCTGCCGCGATCGGGGTCTTTGCGGCCTTCTTGCAGGCGGCGGCGGGCTGGCCGCTTGCAAGCGCCTTCTCGGACGCGCGGCTTGGACCGATGGCGGTCGTCCTGGCGCTCCCGCTGCCGCTGGTGGGCGCGGGCGGTGCGATCCAGGGACTGCTGACGCGTGATCGCGCCTATCGGGTGCTGGCCGGCCGGGCGGTGATTGGCCAAGGCCTCGGCACACTGACCGGCATCTGCGCAGCGCTCGCCGGAGCAGGGGCGTGGGCACTCGTCCTGCAGCAGCTTGTCACCTCGTCGGCAGGGGCGCTGGCGCTGCTGCTGCGTGCCCCGTGGCGACCGCGCGCCGTCTGCCACTGGGCGCCGGTGCGGGAGATGCTGCGCGTTGGTCTGCCGCTGACCGCGAGCACGTTGGTACAGCACGGACGCTACCGGTTGTTCGCAGTACTGATTGGGGTCACCGCCGGCGCGGCGCCGCTCGGCCAGGTGCACATGGCGTTCCGGCTGGTCGATACGGTGCGCGAGCTGGCGATGACGGCGCTATGGCGGTTGATGCTGCCCGGACTTGCCGAGCGCCAGAACGACCTGCCGGCGCTGGGTGCCCAGGTGGACCGGCTGCTGGCGTTGTCCGCCTTGGTGGTCTTTCCCCTGTGCGGCGCCATGGCGGTATCGGTCGGTCCACTGGTCCGGTTGTTGCTTGGGCCGGTCTGGGAGCCCGCCGGATTGGCTGCGCTGCCGCTGCTCGGTGTGAGCGCGTGGCTGTTCCTGGGCTTTCCCGCGGGCGTCGCGGTGGTGGCACGCGGCAAGGCCCGCTACACCCTGATCGCCAACCTGGCTGGGACGGGGGCCGTTTTGCTGGGCGTGCTGTTGCTGCGTCCCGCGCACGCATTTGAAGCGGTGCTCGTTTGGCTCGCCGCACAACTCATGATCGCACCGTACACGCTCATGGTGGCCGCGCGGTTTCTACCCTCGGCCGTCGGTTCGTCCGGCCTTTCAAGCCTCGTGCGGCCGATCCGAGCAGGACTGCCAGTTATGGGGCTGGCAGTCCTAGCCACGGCGATGGCGGCGCTGGTTCCCGGCATGGTCGCCCGGCTCGCCGTTGGAGCGGCCGTGTACCTGCCAGGCGTCGCGTGGCTATATGGCAGCACACTGCGCTTGCGTGTCCTGGGTTGCCTGCGAGACGGGCTGCGGCGTCAGCGGCGTCTTGAAGTGGCGGATGCGGAACTCCGTTAGTCGGACGTCTTCATCGTAGCAACGCTCGCAAGCAAGGAGCAGCGGGGGTTTCGCTTGCCTGAAAACAGGGCGATCGGACGTGGGCGAGGCGCGGCTAAGCCGGGGTTCCGCTTCGAGTGCTTCACGCTTGCCGCGCCGCCGGACCGGACGCCGGTGTAGCGCGACCATCAGGACGGTTGCCGTGTTGCCTCGGCCGCGCGGCGCCGTGGAGCCGGCAAATCCGGAGATCTTGGCCTACTGCCCCGCGTCCTTGACTCTGACGTGAACGTCCGAATCGATGTGCCCGTAACGAATGACGGGGTCGATTCGTGGCGGTGGAAATCGCGGTCAAGAAGTACGTGGTGAAGCTCAGCGATGAGGAGCGAGAGCGGCTTAATGGCTTGATCAAGAAGGGCAAACACCCGGTGTCACCTGACAAAAGAGTTCTTCCTGTGACAAAAGAGTCCTTCCGGCGACAATAGAGTTCTTCCGAGTACAATAAAGTCGAACCAGATTTGGGATGGGCATGCCCTTGCGCGGTCCTGGCGGCAGACTACTGGAACGCTTAACCCAAATCGGGCGTCCGGACGGGAACGGCTCAACCGGGACCGCGGCGGCCGCGACGGCGGGTGCTGGAGTTTCGCGCGTTTTGGCGGTTGCCTCATGACCGGCGATCGCCGCCGCCGTGGGCATGGCGGGAAGCAGATCATGAAGAACCCCTCCCATACCAGTTCGACCGGGTCACGCCCCGAGGCGCCGCGCATCGCCGGCCTGCCGGTCACGCACTGAACTCGGCTTTCCGCATTTTATATGAGTTGTTTCAACCCGAGTTTCGCTCGGCGAACCGGCAGAGGTGGTTCAATCTATAACCTGAACCAAGGCCGCAGCCTCATGCCCAGCCAGCACCCGGGCAACACGGCGATGAACCACAGGAACCCGTGCAGGCTGCCGGAGGCGATGCCGCCGACCAAGGCGCCGATGTTGCAGCCGAAACCAAGCCGCGCGCCGACCCCCATCAGCAGGCCGCCGACTGCCGCCGCGGCGACCCCGCGGGCCGGCGGCCACGCCTGACCGCGGAAGCTCCCCCGCCATGAAGCGGCGGCCGTCGCACCCAGGATCATGCCGATGTCCATCAGCGACGAGTCGTGCGCCAACACCGATCCCGCCAGCGCCTGACGCGGGCCATCCCAGGCCCAGAAGGTGGCCTGCGCGATGGGGAAGCCCAGTGCCGCGGCGACTTTGGCGCCCCACAGCGTCAATCCAATCGTGACGCCCCAGGGCTGGCCCGACAGCAGGAACGCTGCCGCCGCCAGCGTGCCGATCAGCGCCGCCACGCGCAGCCGTGCCAGGTCGGGCAGCGGGCCACGTCGCAGCAGCACGAGGCACAGCGCGCCAACCAGAGCCAGCGTCGCCGCCAGCCCGCCCCACGGCCCCAGCAGGGCGCCGAGCGCGACCGCCGGCAGCGTGGGCCAGGAGAGCGCCGCCGGCAGCATCAGCGTCCCCAGCACGCCGCCCAGGCAGAAGAACGGCAACACCACCCACATCCGGGGCGAGCCGCCGCCCGCCGCGTAGAGCGTGCCGGAGGCGCAGCCATTGCCGAGCTGCATGCCGAGGCCGAACAACGCCGCGCCGACCACCGCCGGCAGGCCGAGCGGTGCGACGAACCCGCCATAACCCCCGACCAGCGCCGACACCGGGACGATCACCAGCGCCGCGACGGCGGCCACCAGCAGCCCAGCCGCCAGACCGGACCCGTCGCCGCGCGCCAGCCAGTTGCGGAACGCACCGGTGTAACCGAAGGAGGCGGTGAGGAAGACCCAGCCCAGCGCCGCCGCCACGCCAAACAGCGCCACCGACGACCATGCGCCGGTGCGCACCAGCAGCGCCGCAACGACAAGCATGCCGCTTGCGGCCGCAGCCAGCACAATTTTGTCGCCGCGCCAACGCCGCCGCGCGGCGTAGGCGACGGAACTCATCGTTCGACCGGCCGCGACGGATCGGCGGTCCACTGGGTCATCGACCCATCATACAGCCTGGCGCCCTGGTGGTGCAGTACCTCTGACAGCACGAACCAGTCGGTGGCGCTGAGATAGCCGGCGTTGCAGTAGGTGATTGCCGGCTTGTCGCCGACCGCAGCGAACAACGGCGCCAGCGCCTCCGTGGGCTTCAGGCGTCCCTCCGGCGTCAGCGCCGTATGCTGGTCCACCCACACCGCGCCGGGCAGGTGGCCGAAGGCGTGGACCGCCGGCATCTTTGCCGTCCCGAGCCACTGGGCCTGTGGCCGCGAGTCCACCAGTGCCGCGCCGCCATCTGCCACCGCCGCCACGACCTCCGGCAACTCCGCCCGCACCGAGGCGTCGTACCGTGCCGTGAACGCGGCTGGCTTGGGCATCACGGGTCCGGTTTCCACCGGTCCGTTCCAGGCACGCGACCCGCCATCGAGGATCGACACCGCGCCGTGCCCCAGCACCTTGAAGGTCCAGTACACCCGTGCCGCTGCGGGGAAGTCGTCGCCCACGATGACCGCCTGATCGGCGTCGTCCACACCGAGCGCGCCGATGGTGCCCGCGATCACCGGCAGAGGCGGCAGGGCCCCGACGGAACCGTCGCGCTGAGCGACCAGCCACCCCGTCCGGCCGAACTCGGCCGACACCGCGCCCCGGATGTGCCCAGCCTCATGCTGATCGGCCGGGCGAATATCCAGGACGACCACGTGCGGATCTTGCAGGTGCGCCGCCAGCCAGTCGGCCGACACCAGCGGCTGCGCGGCTGCGGCCGAAGCACCGGCTATGGCAAACCCGATGGCCAAGGCAGAGAGCGTTCGCATGCGAGACAGTCCTTCGTTTGTGGACAGAGCCAAAGCCGCACATCGTGCGGCTATCGCTGGTTTGGATTTGGGGGCATCGGTGGCGAACCGACCCCTGAGTAGAAGCATTTGTTAGAGCGCCGAGCCAAGCTTGGTCTGCAGCACGCAGGGCGGCGCGCAGCCCTTTTTGGTTGGATCGACACCGACATGGGCGATTGGGCTAGCCCTCAGCGAGGAATGCCCATAATATAACGAATCACTCCATTAGCTACCCCTAATCCCCGCAGGGCACCATGGACCTCGCTCCCGCTGATCTGGCTCTTTTCGAGGCCCGCGCGACGGAGGTCGCGCGCATCCTGCGCAGCTTGGCCAACGAACGCCGGCTGATGATCGTCTGTAAGCTGGTGGAGTGGGGCGAGGCCAATGTCGGCACACTGGCCGACGCCGTTGGTCTCTCGCAATCCGCTCTGTCGCAGCATCTCGCCAAGTTGCGCGAGGACGGCGTGGTTGCGACCAGGCGGGAATCGCAAACCATCTGGTATCGGATCGAAGACGTGCGGGTGGAACAACTCCTGGCCGCGTTGCACTGCCTGTTCTGCAAGCCGGATTCGCCGGCAACCTGACAATCGCACTCATGGAATTCCCATGCCGTGCTTGACCCGCTGACACTGTCGCTTGCGGTTGCCGCGGGCAGCCTCGTCGGCCTGGTCCTCGGGTTGATCGGTGGGGGCGGATCGGTCCTGGCGGTACCGCTGCTGGTCTATGCTGTCGGCGTCCCGTCGCCGCATGTCGCGATCGGCACCAGCGCGCTGGCGGTTTCGCTCAGCGCCGCCGCCAACCTGGCAGCGCATGCGCGGGCTGGCCGCGTGAAATGGCCGTGCGCCGCCGTGTTCACCGTGATCGGCATGCTGGGCGCCTATGGCGGCTCGACGGTTGCAAAAGCCGTGAACGGAGAGAAGCTGCTGGCGCTGTTTGGCATGGTGATGATCGCAATCGGTATCGCCATGCTGCGATGCCGCGGTGCGGTCGGCGACCCGACGGTTCGGCTGACGCGCGCGTCGGCGCGGCGCATGCTGCCTCCCTTACTGGGGGCAGGCCTCGGCGTCGGGTTGCTCTCCGGCTTCTTCGGGATCGGCGGCGGCTTCCTGGTTGTCCCCGCGCTCGTCGCTGCCACCGGGATGCCGCTCACCTTCGCGATCGGCACCTCGCTTGTGTCCGTCACGGCCTTCGGCGCGACCACCGCGGCGAGCTATGCGTGGTCCGGCCTGTTCGATCTCCCGCTCGCCGCTTCGTTCCTCGCGGGCGGACTGGCGGGCGGGGCTGGCGGCTTCCTGCTCTCGAAGCGCCTTGCCGGCCGCACCAGGACGCTTGGCCTGATCTTCGGCTGCGTGGTGATCGCGGTTGGACTTTATGTCGTTGCCCGCGGGGTGATGACTCTGACGGGGCACGGTTGACGCGATCCGGGCGAAGCCGGGATGATCCGCCCTGCCCGCTGGTGCCGCGAATCGCTAACCCGCGCCACCATGCAGCAGGATAACACCCATCACCAATGCGGCCATGAAGACTGTCTCGATCAGCAGCAACATCACCGGCCGCGGACCGAGCTGCAGCATGGCCTTCAGCGACGTCTTCATGCCGAGCGCGGAAATCGCCGTGACCAGGCACCAGCGCGAGAAGTCGTTCACCCCGTCATGCAGCAGTTTCGGCACGACGCCGGTGCTGTTGACGACCACAAGCACGGCAAACATCACCAGGAACAGCGGCAGCAGCGGCGGCCGCTTCCCGGTGGGCTGCTGGCTGCGGAATTGCAGCGAGATCGCCATGACCGCCGGCAGCAACATCGCCACACGCATCAGCTTGACGAAGGTCGCGGTATCGCCGGTCTGCACCGATATGCTGTAGCCGGCGCCGACGACCTGCGCGACGTCGTGGATGGTCCCACCGAGGAAGATGCCGGCACTGGCCGGTCCCAGTCCGAACAGGCTAACGATCATCGGATAGATGATCATCGCGACGGTGCTGAGTGTGGTCACGCCGATGACGGTGAAGATGGTGTCGCGCTCGGACGTCTGGTGCTTTGGCAATACCGCGGCGATGGCGAGCGCGGCCGATGCGCCGCAAATTGCCACCGCGCCGCCGGTCAGCACGCCGAAATCCTTGCGCAACCCCATCAGCCGTGACGCTGCCCACCCCACCAGGATGGTCATAATCACGGCGGAGCAGGCCACTGCCGGCGCGAGCGGTCCGAGACCAAGGATCTGGCCGATCGTGATCCGCATCCCGAGCAGCGCAACGCCAATGCGCAGAACTGTGCGCGACGCGGTGCCGATGCCGGTGACGCAGCTTCCCCCCTCCGACAGGAAGTTGAACGCCATGCCGAGCAGCAGGGCATACAGCATCACCGGGCCGCCGTAATGGTCGGACAGAAACGTTGCAGCGATGCCGACCGTTGCGGCGGCCAGGACGCCGGGGAACTCGGCTTTCAACCGGTTCGCTGTACGCTGCAGCAGGTGATGCCGGCGGGTCGGCAGAATCTCGCTGTCGGTTCTGGCCATGTCCGAACGCGTCTCCTTCGTGCTGCTGCCACAAGTCGGCGGACCGGCTCCGGCATTGCGGGGGTTTCCCGCGAAACTACTACTTGAGCATCTTCTAATCTACCAGTATGAAGGAGCGCAAGCGCGGAAGCGGTTCGGGAGAACGAAGATGGCCAAAGGCTGTGTCTACCTCGTTGGCGCTGGGCCTGGGGACCCTGACCTGCTGACGGTCAAAGCGCTGCGCCTGGTCGGCGCCGCCGACG
>Ga0302279_10001325_pt1 | contig 35228 bp, 30 predicted proteins | sample III_Bog_N3_3_FD_194541 | JGI IMG/M metagenome (GOLD analysis project Ga0302279, IMG submission 194541) | Peat permafrost microbial communities from Stordalen Mire near Abisko, Sweden - III_Bog_N3_3 | ecosystem: Environmental > Terrestrial > Soil > Wetlands > Peat | place: Sweden: Abisko...
TGTCCGATACGACGACGCACGCGAGCGTCTCCGGCCAGCACGCGCTGGTGAACACGTTCATCCTGCGACTCGCGCACTGCCGTCTGCAGGAGATTGCGCCGCTCAATATCCTGCGGACGGGTCGCGCTGCATGAACTGATCGAGCCGCTGGTTCACATCCTGCGGCGTTATCAGGTCCATGGCATCGAGGTTGTGCTCGATCTTGACCCACCACGGCAGGTCTTCCGGTGCCTTGCCCCTGATCTTTCGTGCCGCCTCGTCGAAGCGGCTGACGCACCAGCGCAGGCTCTTGTAGGGGCCGCTGCGCGCCGGGTTCGTCGGTGCGTACAGCCCGATCACCGGCGTATCGACCATCGTGGCCATATGCGCAGGACCTGAGTCGGGCGTCAGCAGGACGGTCGCCCGCGCGAGCAGCGCCAGCATCTGCGGCAGCGTGTCCTTGCCGATCTGGTCGATGATGCGGTCGCGGCATTCGGCGGCCGCGAGCACGCGGTCCCCGGTCTCGCGCTCGAGCGGGGTCGGGCCGCCGCAGAGGATCACCCGCATGCCCCAGCGTCGCATGGCGTGGTCGGCCACCGCGGCAAAGTTCGCGGGGCGCCAGTTGCGCATGCGGTGGCTGGAACAGGGGCTGATCAGCAGCGTCGGCTGCTCGTCCGGGACGATCCGGCGGGCGTAGTCCGTGGCCTCGGCCGGCAGCGGCACGTTCCATTCGAGGCGACGTTCGTGGATGCCGAGCGCCTCGGTGAAGCCCCAGAAGCTGTCGAGCACATGCTCCCGCCGGCGCGGCGCAATCCGGTAGTTGGTGAACAGCCACTGGAAATCGCGCGACCGCGCGCGGTCGAAGCCAAGCTTGACCGGTGAGCGGACGAGCGTGCTCAGCAGGCTGGAGCGGAAAGACACGTGAATCTGCAACAGGACGTCGAAGCGGCGCGATGCCAGTTCCCGGCGTACCCGCCGGAACTCAGGCCAGAACCTGCGCTTGTCGATCGTGATCAGTTCGACCTCGGGCAGCAGGGACATCAGTTTCGCCTCGACCCGCCCGATGATCCACGTGATCCGGCAGCCGGGCCATTGGGCCTGCAGGGTGCGGATCAGCGGGATCACGTGGCAGGTGTCGCCGATCGCGGAGAGGCGCAGGATGCAGATCTCGCGCGGCGGATTGGCCGCCAGGCGCGTCGCAAGCGCCGTCGGCTGGGACGGAGTTGTCATGGTAATGTCATGATTTTCCGGTGTTTTTGCGGCACTTGCAACCGCCGCGGACAGTCCCCATCTCCGGGCACTGGTGCCGGCATGGTAAAATGCCTGCAGTTGACGGTTCACAGAGGAGTCTTCTTGCCATGGCCAATTATCCCCGTTCCTTTCCGAGTGCCGGGCTCGACAGCCGCAGCGTGTTCATTACGCGCACCTACACCCATGTAGTCGGCGGCATCCTCGGCTTTGTCCTCGTTGAGCTCGCGCTGTTCGAGTCGGGACTCGCCGGCGACATCATGAGCTTCATGACGCATGTGCCGTGGATGCTGATCCTCGGTGCGTTCATGCTGATCGGCTGGCTCGCGACGCGCACTGCGCAGACCAGCAGCTCGCTCGGCATGCAGTACTTCGCCTATGCGATGTACGTCGTCGCCGAGGCGCTGATCTTCGTACCGCTCCTGTACATCGCCGATGCCAGGGCACCGGGCGCGATCGACAGTGCGACGCTGGTGACCTGCCTCGGAGCCGGCGGCCTGATGTTCGTCGCACACCGCACGCGCAAGGACTTCAGCTTCATGCGCGCGATCCTGATGTGGGGCGGCGTCCTGGCATTGATCGCGATCGTCGCGGCGCTCGCCTTCGGCTTCCAGCTCGGCACCTGGTTCTCGGTCGCGATGATCGGGCTCGCGGGCGCAGCGGTGCTCTACGACACGTCGAACATCATCCATCAGTACCCGGAAGACAGGTACGTCTCGGCGGCGATGCAGCTGTTCGCCTCGATCGCGATGATGTTCTGGTACGTGCTGCGGCTGGTGATGGGCAACCGCAACTGATAACCCGGGAGGTCACCGCAGCTCGGTGACCCCTCCCATGTAGGGCCTCAGCACGGACGGCAGCGTGATGCTGCCGTCCGCCTGCTGATAGTTCTCCAGGACCGCGACCAGCGCGCGACCCACCGCAACCCCCGACCCGTTCAGCGTATGCACCAGTTCGGGCTTGCCCGTGGCGGGATTTCTCCAGCGCGCCTGCAGCCGCCGTGCCTGAAACGCCTCGCAGTTGCTGCACGAGCTGATTTCGCGATACTTCCCCTGGGATGGCAGCCAGACCTCGAGATCGTAGGTCTTGGCGCTGGAAGGACCGACATCTCCCGCGCACAGCGCGAGGACCCGGTATGGCAGCTCCAGCGCCTGCAGTACAGCCTCGGCATGGCCGGTCAGCTGCTCGAGCGCTGCATAAGAATCCTCCGGGCGCACGATCTGTACCAGCTCCACCTTGTCGAACTGATGCTGGCGGATCATGCCGCGGGTATCCCGGCCGGCAGCGCCCGCCTCGGAGCGGAAACAGGGCGTGTGGGCGACAAATTTCAGCGGTAGCGACTCGGCCGCGACGATCTGGTCGCGGACCAGGTTCGTGACCGGCACCTCGGCGGTCGGAATGAGGTAGAAACCCGGATCACCGCGCACTGCGAACAGGTCCTGCTCGAACTTCGGCAGCTGGCCGGTGCCCTGCAGCGCCGTCGCGTGCACGAGGTAGGGAACGTAGGCTTCCGTGTAGCCATGCTGCTGCGTGTGCACGTCGAGCATGAACTGGGCCAGCGCGCGATGCAGCCGCGCCAGCGCGCCTGTCATCACGACAAAGCGCGCGCCGGAAATGCGACCCGCGGCCTCGAAATCCATGCCGAGCGCTGCGCCGAGCGCGACATGGTCCTTCGGCTCGAAGCCGAGCGAGCGCGGCGTGCCCCAGCGGCGCAGCTCGAGGTTCGCCGCCTCGTCGCGACCGTCCGGAACGCTGGCATCCAGGATGTTCGGCAACCCGAGTTGCAGGGCGGACAGCTCCGCCTGCAGCGACTCCAGCGACTGTTCGGCGGCGACGAGCTTCGCCCCCAGGCCCTCGCCGGCAGCGAGCAGCGCGCTCGCATCCTCGCCCCTGCCCTTGGCCATGCCGACGGCTTTTGCATTCGCGTTGCGCTCGGCGCGCAGCCGATCCGCCTCGATCTGCGCGACCTTGCGGCGCTCCTCGACCTGGCCAAACGCGGCCGTGTCGAGCACGAAGCCCCGCCGGGCGAGCTGCGCAGCCACGCCGGTCAGGTCACTGCGCAGCAACTTCGGGTCAATCACGGTCGGCTCCTGAATACCTTGGGTTCAATGGGGCGCTATTGTAGGCGAAGATCCGGGCGCGAGCGCACGGCCGTGTGCGGCATCGTCTAGGGTTTGCGCGCCCGTCGCGCTTCGAGGGCTTCGGCTATGCGGATCTCGAGGCCGCGGGGCACCGGCTCGTAGTAGCGTTTCTCGGCCATGCCGTCGGGAAAATACCGCTCCCCGGCCGCATAGCCGCCGGGCTCGTCGTGCGCATAGCGATAGCCCTTGCCGTAGCCGATGTCCTTCATGAGCTTCGTCGGCGCATTGCGCAGGTGCAGCGGCACCTCGAGCGACCCCAGCGACTTCGCATCCTCGGTCGCCGCCTTGTAGGCCGTGTAGACCGCGTTGCTCTTCGCCGCGCAGGACATGAACACGATCGCCTGCGCGATCGCGAGCTCGCCTTCCGGGCTGCCGAGGCGCTCATAGACCATGCAGGCCTCCAGCGCCATTGTCAGCGCGCGCGGATCGGCGTTGCCGATATCCTCGCTCGCCATGCGCAGCGCGCGGCGCGCGATGTACAGAGGATCGCAGCCTCCGGCCAGCATCCGGCACAGCCAGTACAGTGCCGCGTCCGGATCGCTGCCGCGCATCGCCTTGTGCAGAGCCGAGATCTGGTCGTAGAAGTTCTCGCCGCCCTTGTCGAAACGCACGTAGGTCGTGCCGATCACGGAACGCGTCGTCTCGAGGTCCAGGCGCTTGTCCACTGCGAGGTCCGCCGCCGTCTCCAGCAGGTTCAGCATCCTGCGCGCATCGCCGTCCGCTGCGGCGATCAGCAGCTCGCGCGCCTGCGGGTCGATCGACAGCCCGAGGGCGCCGAGTCCGCGCTCGGAGTCGCTGAGCGCGTGATCCAGCAGCTTGCCGAGGTCGGCGGCGGTCAGCGATTTCAGCACATAGACGCGGGCGCGCGACAGCAGCGCATTGTTGACCTCGAACGACGGGTTCTCGGTGGTCGCGCCGACAAAGATCAGCGTGCCGTCCTCGACATAGGGCAGGAAGGTGTCCTGCTGGGTCTTGTTGAAGCGGTGGACCTCGTCGAGGAACAGCACGGTATCGCGCGTGCCGCGCAGTGCCTTGGCCTGTTCGACCAGCGCCCGGATATCCTTGATGCCGGCGAGCACCGCGGAGAGCACCACGAACTCGGCATCGGCGCGGCTGGCGACGAGTCGCGCGAGCGTCGTCTTGCCGGTACCCGGCGGTCCCCACAGGATCATCGAGTGCGGGCGACCGGATTCCAGCGCGCGGCGCAGCGGGGCGCCGGCGCCAAGCAGGTGTTCCTGCCCGACATACTCATCGAGGGAGCGCGGCCGCAGCCGGTCGGCGAGCGGCCGGTAGGCGCCCTCGCCGCCCTTCCTCACGGCGAGTTGCCGATCACATCAACCCCGGGCGGCGGCGTGAACGAGAACAGGTCCGGGGCGAGGGTGGCGTTGCGATGGGTCGACGAGAATTTCAGCGTCGTGACCTGGTTCAGCTTGTCGGCCAGCAGCATGCGCACGAGTTCGCCCTTCGCGAAGCCGACCCGCACACCGATGAAATCCGTGTCCGCATGCTTCGGCACCAGCTGGAACCATTCCAGCCCGCCGGCCGGGGGGAGCTCGCTGATGTCGAACTGGCTGCCGAGCGGCGCGCCGCCCGACAGCAGCGTCGCCGGCGTATTCGCCAACGTTGCGTCCATGTCGCGCACGTTGGCCTGCTGCAGGTCCTTGTCGTAGAACCAGAGCTTCATGCCATCGGCGATGACCAGCTGCTCGGCGGGCTTCTGGTAGTCCCAGCGAAACCTGCCCGGGCGCTGCAGGTACAGGTGTCCTGAGGCACTGCGCAGCGCCTTGCCGGCCGAGTCGTCGATGGTCTGATCGAAATCCGCGCTCCAGCTGGACAGGCCGGCAAGATACCGCTCGACTTTCGCGGCAGCGCTCTCGGCGGCGTGCACAGTGGCAGCGCCGCACAGGAGCAGCCCGATCAGCAGGCGGGCGGCACAGGCGCGCATGAGGCTACTGTTCCGGCGGCGGGGCGCCGAAAATCTCACGCGCGCCGTTCGATTGCAGGGGCCCGACGAGGCCCGCAGTCTCCATCGCCTCGACGAGGCGCGCGGCGCGGTTGTAGCCGATCTTGAGGCGCCGCTGCACACCCGAGATCGACGCCTTGCGGGTCTCGGTAACGATCTTGACGGCCTCGTCGTACAGAGGATCGGCCTCGGCATCGCCCGCTCCGCCCTCGCCGCCCTCCTCGTCGTCGGGGAATCCGGGGATTGCCGTTCTCGGCCCGTCGAGGATCTCGTCGATGTACACGGGCGGTGCGGCGGACTTGAGATGCACTTCCTGGTCGGAGACGAAGGCACCATGCACGCGCACCGGGATCGAGGTTCCGGGCGGCAGGTACAGCATGTCGCCGTGCCCGAGCAGGGATTCGGCGCCGCTCTGGTCAAGGATCGTGCGCGAATCGACCTTGGCGGAAACCTGGAACGCGATGCGCGTCGGAATGTTCGCCTTGATGAGTCCGGTGATGACGTCGACGGACGGTCGCTGGGTCGCGAGGATCAGGTGTATCCCGGAGGCGCGCGCCTTCTGCGCGAGCCTTGCGATCAGCTCCTCGACCTTCTTGCCGACGATCATCATCAGGTCCGCGAGCTCGTCGATGATGACGACGATGAACGGCAGCGACTCGAGATCGGGGACATCCTCGGCGACGACGCCGGGTATGCCCTGCGCGACCTTGGCCATGCGGATCGGATCCTTGATCGGCTTGCCGGCGTCGGCCGCATCCTTGACCTTGCGGTTGTAGCCGCCGATGTTGCGCACGCCGAGGAGCGACATCAGCTGATAGCGCCGCTCCATCTCGGCCACGCACCAGCGCAGGGCATTTGCGGCCTGTTTCATGTCGGTGACAACCGGCGAAAGGAGATGCGGGATCCCCTCGTAGACCGACAGTTCCAGCATCTTCGGGTCGATCATGATCATGCGCACGTGTTCCGGCGTCGCCTTGTAGACGAGGCTCAGCACCATCGCATTGATGCCCACCGATTTGCCCGAACCCGTGGTGCCCGCGATCAGCAGGTGCGGCATCCGCGCAAGGTCCGCGACTACCGGCACGCCGCCGATATCCTTGCCGAGCGCGAGCGCCAGCGGGGAAGCGACCTCGTCGTAGGGCCGCGACTTGATGATCTCGCCCAGCGTCACGATCTCGCGCTTCTCGTTCGGGATCTCGAGGCCGACGACGGACTTGCCGGGAATCACCTCGACGATGCGCACGCTGATCGCCGACAGCGCACGCGCCAGGTCCTTGGCGAGGTTGCTTATCTGGCTGACCTTGACGCCAGGGGCGGGACGCAGCTCGAAGCGGGTGACGACGGGGCCAGGCTGGACGGCCACGACTTCCGCCTCGACGCCGAAATCCCGCAGCTTGATCTCGACCAGGCGCGACATCGCTTCCAGCGCCTCATCCGAATACGACGCCTCGCGCGCGACCGGCTCATCGAGCAGCGACAGCGCAGGCAGTTCGCTGGACTTCGGCGCATCGAACAGCGGCACCTGGCGTTCGCGCTCGATGCGCTCACTCTTCTCAGGCACAGGTGCCGCGTCGATGCGCGGCGGCGGCCGGGCGGCGACTTTCTTGCGCTCCTCGCGCACGACTTCCTGCCGGGCCTGCTTGCGCTGCACGCCCGAGGCCAGCTCGCGGCGCTGATCGAGCTTCGTCTGGATCCAGTCGATCGCGGCCAGCGTCCATCCGCCGAGCCGGTCCATGACCGTGAACCAGGAGATGCCAACGAACAGCTGTACGCCGGCGAACCACAGGCCGAGCAGCAGCAGCGTCGCACCGAGCAGGCTCATGCCGGCCGCAGCACTGCCGCCGACGAGCGTGCCGAGCGCGCCGCCGGCCGTGTTCGGCAGCGACAGGCCGTCCCAGTGCAGCGTTGCCAGCCCGCAGCTCGTCGCCAGCGTCAGCACGAACCCGGCGGCCCGCAGCAGGGTATTGATCCGCGTGCGCGCGTCGGGCAGCGAGTGGTCTTTGTGAACCAGCCAGCCGGCGTACCCCAGCAGCAGCGGGAACAGGTATGCCGGTCGGCCGAACAGGAACAGGAAGAAGCCCGACAGCCACGCACCGACGGGGCCGACCCAGTTGGCGATGGGCCCCGGCTCACCGGTGTCGGCGAAACCCGCATCCGTGTGGTGGAAACTCGCGAGTGCGAGGAACAGCAATACAGCGAGCGCGCCGAGCGCCCAGAACGTGCCCTCACGCAGGCTGCGGGCAACTGCGGCCGACAGCTTCGTCTGGGACTTCGGACGGCTGTCCGGGCGCTCGCTGGCTAATTCTAGACCTTTAATGACGTTACCTTCTTAAGCGATTGAATATTATGTAATACTACTCCCGTCAGCGCCAGGTTGCCACTTGCCGTGGTGGCCCCCTTCCCGATCTTTCCTTACCATGCGAATCCATGAGCAACGTCAGGCACAGCCGTCTCGTCATTCTAGGATCCGGCCCCGCCGGCTACACCGCCGCCGTCTACGCCGCCCGGGCGAATCGCGACCCGCTGCTGATCACGGGCCTCGAACAGGGCGGCCAGCTGATGACCACGACCGAGGTCGACAACTGGCCCGGGGACGTCGAGGGACTGCAGGGCCCGGCGCTGATGGAGCGCATGCGTCGCCATGCCGAGCGGTTCAGCACCCAGGTCGCGAACGACCACATCCACCGCGTGGACCTCGGCGTGCGCCCGTTCCGGCTCGCCGGTGACAGCGGCGAGTACACCTGCGACGCCCTGATCATTGCGACCGGTGCCTCGGCAAAATACCTCGGCCTGCCTTCCGAGGAGCGCTACCGCGGACAGGGCGTCTCCGCCTGTGCAACCTGCGACGGGTTCTTCTATCGCGGCAAGGCGGTCGCGGTCATCGGCGGCGGCAATACCGCTGTCGAGGAAGCGCTGTATCTGGCGAACATCGCCTCGCACGTGACGCTGGTACATCGCCGCGACCGGCTACGCGCCGAGAAGATCCTGCAGGATCGCCTGTTCGCGCTCGAGGGAAAGGGCAAGGTCAGTTTCCTGTGGAACCACAGCGTCGAGGAGATCCTCGGCGATGCAAGCGGAGTCACCGGCGCGCGCGTGCGCAGTGCCGACGGCGTTTCCCGCGACCTCAGCGTCGACGGTGTCTTCATCGCGGTCGGCCACCAGCCGAACACGCAGCTCTTTGACCAGCAGCTGGAGATGAAGGGCGGCTACCTCATCGTGCGGGGCGGCTCCCAGGGCGAAGCCACGGCGACCAGCGTCGCCGGAGTATTCGCGGCCGGCGATGTCGCCGACCACGTCTACCGCCAGGCCGTCACGTCGGCCGGCACCGGTTGCATGGCGGCGCTGGACGCTGATCGCTACCTCGAGCAGCTCGACGCCGAGCTCGCCTCGCAACGCCACGCCGCGAGCGCGTGAACGCCGCCGACGGCGCGACACCCAGGGTCAGCGGGCCCGGTCTCGCCCGCTTCCACGATGCGATGGCCGATATCGATGCGGCCCTGTGGAACCGTCTCGCCGGCTCCTCCCAGCCGTTCCTTCGGCATGAATTCCTGCGTGCGCTCGAGGAGACGGGTTGCGCGACGCGTCGCTGCGGCTGGAGACCCCGGCACCTGGTGCTCGAGGACAGTGCCGGGCAGGCGCTCGCGGCGATGCCGCTGTATGAGAAGAGCCACTCCCGGGGCGAGTTCGTATTCGACTTCGCGTGGGCCAACGCCTACGCGCAGCACGGCCTGGACTACTATCCGAAGCTGCTGTGCGCGGTGCCGTTCACGCCGGTCAGTGGACCGCGGCTGCTGGTCGCGCCGGACGCTGACCCCGCTGCGGCGCAAGCCGCCCTCGCCGCCAGCGTAGCCGGCTACGTGCGCGCGGCGGAGCTGTCCTCGGCGCACATCCTGTTTCCGCGCGAAGCTGAGGCGGCGAGCCTGCATCAGGCCGGCCTGATCCTGCGCCGCGACTGCCAGTTTCACTGGTACAACGACGGCTACGCGTCGTTTGACGCCTTCCTCGCAACCTTCACTGCCGAAAAGCGCAAGAAGGCGAAGCGCGAGCGCAGGCGCGTCGCCGAGGCCGGCATCACGTTCGACACGCTGTTCGGCGGCGATATCGACGCGCGACTGTGGCAGGTGCTGTACGGCTTCTATGCCGACACCTTCCACCGCCATGGCCACGAGCCCTACCTGAACCTGCAGTTCTTCCGGCGCATCGGTGCAGCGCTCCCGGGTCAGCTGATGGCCAAGGTCGCGCGCCAGGGTGGCGAACCGATCGCGGTGGCGATCTTCTTCGTCGGTGCCGAGGCGCTGTTCGGCCGCTACTGGGGCGCCGGCGGCAACTACCACAGCCTGCATTTCGAGACCTGTTATTACCAGGGCATCGAGTTCTGCATCGAACACGGCCTGCAGCGCTTCGAGCCGGGAACCCAGGGCGAGCACAAGGTGCCGCGCGGGTTCGTCCCGACGATCACGCATTCGGCCCACGACATCGTCGACCCGCGCTTCGCGGCGGCGATCCGCGACTTCGCGGCGCGCGAGGCGCGCGGCGTGGACCAGTACGCCGCGGCGGTGGGCGAACACGTGCCCTATCGCAACGTCGACGAGGAGCTGCGCCTCTGAGCCGCCTGGCATGGCTCGGCGAGAGTGCGGACCCGGAGTGGTTTCCGCCAGTCGAGCATGCGCTGCGCGATCCGCCCGGCTTGCTGGCGGCGGGCGGCGACCTGTCCCCCGCGCGGCTGCTGGCCGCCTATGAACGCGGCATCTTTCCGTGGTATTCGGCCGGCCAGCCGATCCTGTGGTGGTCGCCGGATCCGCGGATGGTGCTGTGGCCGGAGCGCTTCCGATGTTCGCGGAGCCTCGCTAAAACCCTGCGCACGGGCCGCTTCGAGACCCGACTCGACTGTGCCTTCGGGGCGACCATACGCGCCTGCGGGGGACCCCGGCGCTCCGGCAGCGACACCTGGCTGGATGCGGCGATGATCGGCGCCTACGAAGCCCTGCACCGGCTCGGGGTGGCCCACTCGGTGGAAACCTGGGCTGGCGGCGAGCTGGTCGGAGGGCTCTACGGGATCCATCTGGGCGGGGTCTTCTTCGGCGAATCGATGTTCAGTCACGCCACCGACGCCTCCAAGGTCGCGCTGGCGCGCCTGGTCGGGGAGTGCGCTGCACGCAACATCCGGCTGATCGACTGCCAGGTCGCCAGCGCCCACCTGGCGAGCCTCGGTGCGGCGGAAATCCCGCGCAGTGAGTTCCTGGTGCAGCTCAGGCGCCACTTAAAGCGCGAGCCGCGCAGCCGGTGGAGCGATACGGAGCGCTAAATTGCATTAACGGAGGGGTTTATGCACAATGCGCCCCGGTTTACGGTACACCCAGGGACGCATGTCAAAAGAAGAGGCTATTCAATTCGAAGGTGAGGTCGTCGAGACGCTCCCCAACACGACGTTCCGGGTCAAGCTGAAGACGGGTCATCTCGTGACTGCGCACATTTCGGGCAAGATGCGCAAAAACTACATCCGCATCCTGACCGGCGACCAGGTCACCGTTGAAATGACCCCCTACGACCTGACCAAGGGCCGCATCGTCTACCGCGGCCGCTAGCCCCCGCGCGCAGACTCAGGTCTGCGGTGATGCAACCAGAGGTTCTTCGGCGCTGCGCGAGTCCAGGTGCAGCTTCTCGCCGCCCTCGGCAACGCTGACCTCGACGTGACCACCGTTCACGAGGCTGCCGAACAGCAGCTCCTCGGCCAGCGGGCGCTTGATGTACTCCTGGATGACCCGCGCCATCGGACGCGCACCCATTTTTGAATCGTAGCCGCGCTTCGCGATCCAGCGCCGGGCTGCCTCGTCGACAGACAGCGATACCCGCTTGTTCTCGAGCTGCGCCTCGGCCTCGACGAGCAGCTTGTCGACGACCCGGTCGATCGTGTCCTGGTCGAGTCCGTCGAACTGCACGACCGCATCCAGGCGATTGCGGAACTCCGGCGAGAAGCGCTTGCGGATCGCTTCCATGCCGTCGGAGGCGTTGTCCGCGTGCATGAATCCGATCGCGGTGCGGCTCATCTCGTAGGCTCCGGCATTGGTCGTCATGACGATGATCACGTGGCGGAAATCGGCCTTGCGGCCGTTGTTGTCGGTCAGCGTGCCGTGGTCCATGACCTGCAGCAACAGGTTGTAGACGTCCTCGTGCGCCTTCTCGATCTCGTCGAGCAACAGCACGCAGTGCGGGTGCTTGGAGATCGCCTCGGTCAGCAGGCCGCCCTGGTCGAATCCGACATAGCCCGGCGGCGCGCCGATCAGCCGCGAGACGGTGTGCCGCTCCATGTACTCCGACATGTCGAAGCGCACCAGTTCCACGCCGAGCGCGATGGCAAGCTGGCGGGTGACCTCGGTCTTGCCGACCCCGGTGGGTCCGGAGAACAGGAAGGAGCCGACCGGCTTGCGCTGGTCGCCCAGCCCCGAGCGGGACATCTTGATCGCGGCGGCGAGCGCCTCGATCGCCTTGTCCTGGCCGAAGATCGTCAGCTTCAGGTTCCGCTCCAGGTTCCTGAGCACGTCGCGGTCCGACAGCGACACGTTCTTCGGCGGGATGCGCGCGATGCGCGCCACGACATTCTCGATGTGCGTGACGGTCACCGACGCGTCGCGCTTCTCGACCGGTTGCAGCCGCAGGTTCGCCCCGGCCTCATCGACGACGTCGATCGCCTTGTCCGGCATGTGCCGGTCGTTGATGTGGCGCGCGGCGAGCTCGGCGGCCGCCTGCAGCGCGTCATCCTCGTACTTGATGCCGTGATGTTCCTCGTAGCGCGACTTCAGGCCGCGCAGGATATCGACCGTGTCCTGGATCGACGGCTCGGTGACATCGATCTTCTGGAAACGACGCGTCAACGCGTGATCCTTCTCGAAGATGCCGCGGTACTCGTTGTAGGTCGTCGAGCCGATGCAGCGCAGCTCGCCGTTGGCGAGCGCCGGCTTTATCAGGTTGGAGGCGTCCATGACGCCGCCGGACGCAGCGCCCGCACCGATCACCGTATGAATCTCGTCGATGAACAGGATCGCACCGGGCTGCTTCTTGACCTCGGCGAGCACCGCCTTGAGGCGCTTCTCGAAGTCGCCGCGGTACTTGGTGCCCGCGACCAGCGACCCCATGTCGAGCGAATAGATCGTCGCGTCGAGCAGCACATCCGGCACCTGGTTCTCGACGATCATGCGCGCGAGGCCCTCGGCGATCGCGGTCTTCCCGACCCCCGCCTCGCCGACGTACAGCGGATTGTTCTTGCGGCGCCGGCACAGGATCTCGATCGTGCGCTCCACTTCGAGCTTGCGTCCGATCAGCGGGTCGATCTTGCCCTTGCGGGCGCTCTCGTTGAGATTCGTCGCATACTTCTCGAGCGCGCTGCCACCGGACTCGCCGTCACGCTCGGACTCGGCCGCGGCGCCGCCCTCTTCGCGCTCCCGGCCCTCCTCGCCGGCGGCCTTTGACAGACCATGGGCGATGAAATTGACGATGTCGAGGCGCGACACGTCCTGCATGCTCAGCAGGTAGGCGGCATGCGACTGTTTTTCGCTGAAAATCGCGACCAGCACGTTTGCGACCGTCACTTCCTTCTTGCCGCTCGACTGCACGTGAAACACGGCGCGCTGCAGCACGCGCTGGAAGCCGAGCGTCGGCTGCACATCACGGTCCTCGCCGGCAGGCAGGCGCGGCGTGGTCTGGTCGATGAACTGTTTCAGCTCGGTCTTGAGCTTGGCAGTGTCGGCGCCGCAGGACTTGAGGATCTCGCGGATCTTCGGCGTATCGACGATCGCCAGCAGCAGGTGCTCCACGGTCATGAATTCGTGCCGGGCCTCGCGGGCCGCGGCGAATGCATCATTCAGGCAAAACTCGAGTTCTTGGCTAAGCACTGTTTACGCCTCTTCTAGCGTTGCCATCAGCGGATGCTGATGTTGTCGCGCATATGCGATCACCTGGGCCACTTTCGTCTCTGCGATTTCATATGTAAAGACCCCGCAGACACCCTTACCCTTCATGTGCACTTCCAGCATAACCCGGGTTGCCTTGGTGCGGTCCATGGAAAAGAAACGCTGCAGGATGTCGACGACGAACTCCATCGGCGTGTAGTCGTCGTTGATCAGCAGGACCTGGTACAGGGGGGGACGCTTGAGCCTGGGCGCCGCTTCCTCGACGACCAGTCCGGCATTGCCATCACGTCCGCGCAGGGGTTCACTCATGTCAGGTTGATTTATAGGGCGCGTTTGCCCGCTTTACAAGCGCGGGGGACAGGCCCCGGCGTGCAAGGTTCCCTGTCGCCGCTCGGTGTCACTTTACTTTAACAAGCAAAAACAAATGCTTGAGCGGCCAAGCGGGAAGCCCGTATGATTGGCTGTTAGTGTAACTTTGCGGCCCCTGCCACGACTGGCTTCCCCTATGACCGATCCGCGTATCCAGGAATGGCTGAACCGCCTGCCCCGCAACGGGCCCTGGCTGGTCACCCTGCTGCTGGCGGCGCTGATTGCCGTGGAACTGGCGCGGGCGACCCTGCTGCTGGTCAGTTCCCGTCAGGTCAGGACCGTGCAGGCGCAGCCGCTGCACACCGGCAATGCCGTGCGGCGCGCCGCGATCAACATCGGCAGCATTGCGAGCGCCCACCTGTTTGGCACCTATGTGCCGGACAGCGCCGCGCAGGATCCGTCCAACGCGCCCCTGTCCAGCGCGAACCTGGTGCTGGCCGGTACGATCGCGACCAATGACCCGAAGCGCGGAGTGGCGATCATTGGCGATGGTGGCCCTTCGAAGGTCTATTCGGTCGGCGACAACGTCAGTGGCGCCTCGCTGCACTCGGTCTACCTAGATCACGTGATCCTCGACCGTGGCGGCAATCTCGAAACGCTCCTGCTGCCGCGCCAGCTCCCCCCGTCGCGCCCGCCGATCGTCGCACGCAGCAACGCGCCGGCGCAGATACAGAACCTGCGGCGCATGGTCGAGAAGGACCCGGCGATCCTGTCGCAGGTCATGCGCGCCGTACCCTCCTACGACAGCCAGGCGGGCAAACTTCGCGGCTTCCGCATCTACCCCGGTAAAAACCGCAGTGCATTCAATAACCTGGGTCTAAGGCCCGGCGATCTCGTCACGGCCATCAATGGCACGACGCTGGACGATCCGCAGCACGGCCAGGAGATCATGAATACGCTCGACTCGTCCGACCGGGCGACGGTGACGATCGAACGCGGTGGCCAGATGCAGGACCTGACCCTGAACGTATCGCAGGTGGCGAGCGAGGCGACCGAAGGCCTGTCGGGCGCCGGCAATGCGGCAAGCGGCACACCGGCGATGGCTCCGGCCGCAGGCGCGGCGCGAGGCCTGCCGTTCGGCGCTCGTCCTGCGCTGCGCGGCGGCGGTGCAGGCCCCGGCAGCTTTGGCGCCGGCACCCCGGCTGGCGGCAACGCCGCTCCCGACGGGGACGCGATGCAGCCCGCGCCGACAACTCCTGCGGCGACGATCCCGCCGCCGGCGCCCGAGCCCGAGCCTTCCCCGGATGGCAGCAGCCAATGATCACTGCAGCGCCAGGGAACGCAGCCGACAGGTTAAGAGTCTAAGATGTGGAAATTAATGAACACGACCCACTCACTCCGCAAGGCCGCCGTCACGCTGGGCGTTGCGCTGGCGACCTGCGCAGCCTTTGCGGCAGCGCCCAACGGCTTTCCGGGCGCTGCCGGCTCCCCGGGCGCACCCGCCGCCGCCGCAGGCGCCACGATCACGCCGAACTACAAGGATGCTGACCTCGGCCAGATCATCCAGGCAGTCAGCGAGGTCACCGGCAAGAATTTCATCGTCGATCCGCGCGTCAACGCCAAGGTGACGATGCTGTCGGCGACCCCGATGTCCGCAGCGGCCTTCTATGAGGCCTTTCTGTCGGTCCTGCAGGTCTACGGCTACGCGGCGGTGCCCGCCGGCAAGATCATCAAGATCATACCGAACACCGATGAACGCCAGTTTCCGTCCAAGGACCTGGCGGCAGACGTGAATTCAACCTCGGACGAGATCGTGACGCAGATCGTGACGCCGAAGAACGTCAGCGCCCAGTCGCTGGTGCCGCTGCTGCGGCCGCTGATCCCGCAGTACGGGCAGCTCGCCGCCTACCCGGCCGGCAACATGCTGATCATCTCCGACCGCTCCAGCAACGTCAGTCGCATCATGCGCATCATCGAGCGCATGGATGAAAGCGGCGACGAGCCCTACGAGGTGATCCCGCTGAAGAATGCGACGGCTACCGACCTCGTGCGCACGATCACGCAGCTGAACCAGGGCGGCGGCGGCGCCGGCGCCGAGGGGGCAGGCGCGGGCTTCAAGGTGGTTGCGGACCAGCGCACCAACAGCATCCTGATCAGCGGCGAGAAGTCGCAGCGCCAGCGCATCAAGGCGCTCATCTTTGACCTCGACCAGCCGCGCCAGGGCGCCGGCGAGACCGAGGTGCGCTACCTGCGCTACGCCGACGCCGAGAAGCTGGCCGAAAAGCTCAAGGGTCAGGCGAGCGCGTCACAGAAGGCGCAGAGCGGCCCGCAGGGCGCCGGCGGTGCCGGCGCCGCGATCTCTGCCGTCGGCGGCGGTGGCGGCGGCTCCTCGAACGTCGATTCGAGCGTGACGATCTGGGCCGACATCCCGACGAACGCGCTGGTCGTGACCGCACCGCCGAAGATCATGAAGTCGCTGATGGACGTCATCGACAAACTGGACATCCGCCGTGCCCAGGTTCAGGTCGAGGCGCTGATCGTCGAGGTCGACGTCAACAAGAGCTCGGACATCGGCGTGCAGTGGGTCCTCGAGGGCAACGGCACGACCATACCGGCGGCGGTCTCGAATCTCCCCACGTCGGGCGGCGCCAGCATCGTCGACCTGATCGGGGCGGCCATCGGGGCCTCCTCCAGCGGCACCTCCGCCGCATCGGGAATCACGAGCTCGACGCTCGGCACCGGCGCGACTCTCGCGATCGGCCGCTACAACGCGAACTCCGGCATCAACTTCGCGGCTCTGATCCAGGCGATACGCAGCGACGGCAGCAGCAACGTGATCTCGACGCCGTCGCTGATCACGATGAACAACGAGGAGGCGCAGGTCAAGGTCACGCAGGAGATCCCGCTGATCACCGGCTCCTATTCAAATACGACGCAGAGCGTCAACGGCACCTCGAGCCCCTTCACGACGATCCAGCGCGAGGAGGTCGGCACGATCCTGAAGGTCACGCCGCACATCAGCGAGGGCAATGCCGTGCAGCTGAAGATCGAGCAGGAGGATTCATCGCCCGGCGCCAAGCTCGCGAACTCCTCCGACATCTCGACCAACAAGCGCGCGATCAAGACCACTGTGCTGATCGAGGACGGCGGCGTCATCGTACTCGGCGGCCTGATGTCCGATACGGTCAGCGAGGCCGAGGATCGGGTCCCCGGGCTCGGCGCGATCCCGATCATCGGCAACCTGTTCAAATCGCGCAGCGGCTCGCGGCAGAAGAAGAACCTGCTGGTGTTCATCCGGCCGAAGATCCTGCGCGACGACGTGCAGACAGAGTCCCTCAGCGAGGCCACCTACAACCAGATGCGCAGCGACCAGAAGTCGCTGAACAAGGGCGGCCACATCATGCTGCTGCCCGGCGAGAAACAGCCGTTGATCCCCGCGGTAGCGACGCCGCCGGCGCTGAACAAGGCGCCGTTGCCGCCGGGCCCTGCCGCCCCCGCGGCGCCCGCCCCTGCAGCCACGGCGCCTGACGCGTCCGCACCGGTGACGCCGCCATGAGCGCGGAACTGCAGGAAGCGCCGCCGCAGCGCAAGCTCTCGTTCCCGTTCGCGAAGCGCCACGGGATTCTCGTGCGCGGCATCGTCGGCGGCGTGGCGGAGACCGTATGCCGTCCGGGCGTCAGTGCCCTGAGTCTCGCCGAGGTGCGCCGCTTCATCGGCGTGCCCCTCAAGCTCCAGCGCCTCAGCGTGGAGGAGTTCGACGAGCTGCTGCGCATTACCTATGAGGCGGGCTCGGGCGCGGCGATGCAGATGCTCGAGGGTCTCGACGACAATACCGACCTCGCGCACCTTGCCGAGGACATCCCCGAGTCCTCGGACCTGCTGGAGAGCGACGACGAAGCGCCGATCATCCGTCTGATCAACGCGCTGCTGACCCAGGCGGTGAAGGAAAACGCCTCGGACATCCACATCGAGCCCTATGAAAACCGGCTCGTGATCCGTTTCCGCGTCGATGGAGTGCTGCGCGAGGTCCTGCAGACCAAGCGTGCGGTCGCGCCGCTGGTCGTCTCGCGCATCAAGGTCATGTCGAAGCTCGACATCTCCGAACGGCGCCTGCCGCAGGACGGTCGCATCTCGCTGCGTATCGCCGGGCGGGCGGTCGACGTGCGCGTCTCGACACTGCCGTCCGGCCATGGCGAGCGCGTCGTGCTGCGACTCCTCGACAAGCAGGCCGGGCGCATCGAACTGACCTCGCTCGGCATGGACCCGCGGACCCAGGGGACCATGGATGAGATCATCCACAAGCCGCACGGCATCATCCTGGTCACCGGGCCCACCGGCTCCGGCAAGACCACGACGCTGTACGCCAGCCTCGAGCGGATCAACGACAACACCCGCAACGTGATGACCGTCGAGGACCCGATCGAGTACTACATCGACGGCATCGGCCAGACCCAGGTCAACACCAAGGTCGAGATGACCTTCGCCCGCGGGTTGCGCGCCATCCTGCGCCAGGACCCCGACGTCGTCATGGTCGGCGAAATCCGCGACCTGGAGACCGCGCAGATCGCGGTACAGGCCTCCCTGACCGGCCACCTCGTACTCTCGACGCTGCACACGAACACCGCCGTCGGCGCCGTGACGCGACTGCGGGACATGGGCATCGAGCCGTTCCTGCTCTCCTCGAGCCTGATCGGCGTGCTCGCGCAGCGCCTCGTGCGCGTGCTCAACCCCGCCTCGAAGGAGCCGTTCCTGGCCGGCGAGTACGAACGGCGGCTGCTGAACCTGGAAAAGTCGGGGCCGCCGGTCACGCTGTACCGGCCAAGCAGCGAGCCGGGCAGCGGCTACCGCGGCCGCACCGGCATCTACGAGCTGATCGCGGTCGACGACCACATGCGCACGATGATCCACGACGGCGCGTCCGAGCAGGACCTGGAACGCTATGCGCGCAACTCCAGCCCGGGCATCCGCGATGACGGTCGGCGCAAGGTGCTTGCCGGCGAGACCACGCTCGAGGAAGTACTGCGCGTCACCCGCGAGGACTGACGAACCATGGGCGCCTTTGTCTATACCGCGCTGGATGCGCAGGGCAAGGAGCGCAAGGGTCTCATCGAGGGCGACAACGCGAAGCATGTGCGCCAGCTGCTGCGCGAGAAGCAGCTGCTCCCGGTCGACATCCAGGAGGCCGCGCAGAGCGAACAGAAGCACGGCAAGCCGCGCCTGTTCGTGCGCCGCGGGCTCTCGACGCTGGATCTTGCGCTGCTGACCCGCCAGCTCGCAACGCTGCTGCGCTCCGGCCTGCCGCTGGAGGAATCGCTGCAGGCCGTTGCCGAGCAGACCGAGAAACCCCGCGTGCAGCGCATCGTGATGGGCGTGCGCAGCAAGGTCGTCGAGGGTCACCCGCTGGCGGACGGACTGGGCGACTTCCCGCAGGCCTTCCCGGAGATCTACCGCGCGACGGTGGCCGCCGGCGAGCAGTCCGGCAAGCTCGACTCGGTGCTGGAGCGCCTGTCGGACTACACCGAATCCCGCCAGGTGATGGGCCAGCAGGTCAGCAACGCGCTGGTATACCCGATCGTGCTGATGGTGCTGTCCTTCGCGATCGTCTCCTTCCTGCTGGCCTACGTCGTGCCGCAGGTCGTTGCCGTCTTCGAGTCCGGGCACCAGCAGCTGCCCCTCGCGACGCGCATCCTGATCGGCGCCAGCGACTTCGTGCGCCATTACTGGGTCTATGGCGTCATCGCGATCGGCGCGCTGATCTGGGGCTTCCGGCGCTGGCTCCGCGTAGCCGAGAACCGCGTCCGCTTCGACCGTTTCCTGCTGCGGGTGCCGCTGGCCGGCAAGGTGATCCGGGGCCTGAACACCGCGCGCTTCGCGCGCACCTTCAGCATCCTGACCGCAAGCGCGGTGCCGGTGCTCGAGGCGCTGAAGATATCCGCAGACGTCGTCAACAACCTGCCGATGAAACAGGCGGTCGTCGATGCGGCATTGCGGGTGCGTGAGGGCGCCCCGATCGGCCGCTCGCTGGCCGCGCGCAAGATCTTCCCGCCGATGATGATTCACCTGATCTCGAGCGGCGAGAGCTCGGGCGAGCTCGAGAAGATGCTCGAGCGCGCGGCGAGCAACCAGGAGCGTGAGATGGACGGGCTGCTCTCGACCATGACCAACCTGCTCGGGCCGTTCATGGTGGTGTTCATGGGCGGGGTCGTGATGTTCATCGTGATCGCGCTGCTGCTGCCGATCTTCCAGCTCAACGATCTTGTGAAGTAGTCCACACTGGATTCCGCCGCAGGGTATTGCATGGCGGCTGCCATACGTTTATAAACCGCGCATGAGTCTCCGCTGAAGGAAGCGCAGCAGTAGGGTCATGAGCGAGAAGCCGGAATCAGAAGAGTTTGATGAAGAGGACGCGGAGGAGTCCGCGCCCGGCGGCGACGACGTCGACGTCGACCACATCATGCGCGATGTCGAATCGGCGCGCCGGCGCGCCCCGAAGGGGGGCGAGCCCGCCTGGCGGCGCCTCGAGCGCGTCATGGAGGAGCGGCGTACCGCGGAGCTGCTGAGCGATTTCGACGATTACGAGATCGATGCGGCAGACGACGCGGAACCCTCCCCGGGAGCCGCAAAGCTGCGCAAGAAGAAGAAAAAGGCGGGCTGACCATGCGCACTGTGCTTGGCTGCGCGTGGCTCTTGCTGCTGCTCGGCGTCGCCACCACCGCGACGGCCCGCCACCATCGCAACGCGTCCGATGCGGTTCCGGGCCGTTTCGACTATTACCTGCTGTCCCTGTCCTGGTCGCCTGCATTCTGCCTCGACTCGCCGCAATCGGCCGAGTGCCAGGGATCGCGGCGCTATGGGCTCATCGTGCATGGCCTGTGGCCGCAGCTGGACGATGGCGAGCGCATCGGACACTGCAACGTGCGTAGCCAGGTCGACGAGCGGGTAGCGAACGGGATGCTGGACCTGATGCCGGCCACCGGCCTCATCTACCACGAGTGGTCGGCGCACGGCACCTGCAGCGGCCTCGAGCCTGGCGAGTACTTCGCGCAGGTACGACGTGCCCGCGGGGAATTCGCCGTACCCGCCGTTCTCGCCGAGCCGGGCGCGCCGATCACCCAACGCACCGCGACGCTGCTCGAGCAGCTGCGGGCGGCGAACCCGCGGTTCCCCGACGACTCGGTCATCGTGACCTGTTCCGGCCAGGATGTACCGCGGCTGCGCGAGGTGCGCGCCTGTGTTGATCGCGAGCTGCAACCCCGCCGCTGCGGTGCGGATGTGCTGCGTGCCGCGTGCCGCGCCCCGCAGCTGCTGATCCCGCCGCTGCGCTGACTGGAATTGTGATCGGCCCGCGGCGCGAGTACGCTGGCGGGCGTGAATGCGTCCAGCTACTCACCGAACGAAGAGATCGCGCACGCAGTGACGGCCGGGCTCGGCGTCGTCGCGATGCTGGTAGCGACCCCGTGGCTGGTCGTGACGGCGTCCGCACAGGGCGGCGCCTGGCGCACCGTCGGCGCGATTGCGTTTGGCGGCGGCGCGCTGCTGATGTTCCTGACGTCGGCGCTGTACCACTCGGTACGCAACCCGGGCACCAGGGCTACGCTGCGCAAGCTCGACCATTCGGCGATCTACCTGCTGATCGCCGGCACCTATACGCCGTTCGCGATCGGCGTCGTGAAGGGATCCCTCGGCTGGGTGCTGTTTGGCATTGTCTGGGCGCTTGCCGCACTCGGTGTGCTGGCGAAGATGACCGGTATGCTGCGCAGAACCTGGTTCTCGACCGTGCTCTACCTCGTGATCGGCTGGACAGGCCTGATCGCCGCCCGGGAGCTGTACGCCAGCCTGAACGCAGCCCAGTTTGCATGGCTCGTCGCCGGGGGCCTGTGTTACACCGGCGGCGTACCGTTCTACCTGTGGAAGCGCCGGGCATACACGCACGCCGTGTGGCACCTGTTCGTGTTCGCCGGCGTCACCTGTCACTTCATCGTGATTGCCAGCCTGCTGTCTGCTCCGCCGGCCCAAGACTGTTTTCACGTGCGCTAGTGAAAGTTGCGCGCTTCGACGATGAGCTCGCCGAGCAGTGCGGACAGGTTGGTCAGGCGCTGCGCAATCAGGTGCAGCACGTCTCCCTCCCGCTGGACCCTGCCGCGCACCTCGAGTAGCCGCGACTCCAGCAGCGGCTCCCGCTGCGCCGTGGCGAGGCGCTCCCAGACGATGACGTTCAGGTAACCGGTCTCATCCTCCAGCGTCACGAACGTGACGCCGCTGGCGCTGCCGGGACGCTGGCGCGTGATCACGAGCCCGGCGGTGCTCAGGATCCGCCCGTTAGGCTGGTCCCACAGCGCCTGCGCCGGGACCAGGCCGCGGCGCCCGAGCTGCGCGCGCAGCAACGCGAGCGGGTGGCGCCGCAGGGTGAGGCCGACACTGCCATAGTCGGCGACGATGTCCTGGCCCTCGCGCGGCGCGCGCAGCAGCGGAATGCCCTCCGGCACGACCGTCGCGGCCGGCAGCAGCGGCAGCACGCGCTCGACCCCGCTGACCTGCCAGACGGTGCGGTAGCGATGGCCCGTGAGGTCTGCGAGCGCATCGGCGGCGGCCAGCGCCTCGAGGTCCGCCTTGTCGAGCGCTGCGCGCTCCGCGAGGTCCGCAGGATCGGTGAAGTCGCGTTGCGCACGCGCCGCGAGCAGCCGCCCGGCACCGGCACGCGACAGCTGGCGCACGAGCCGCAGCCCCAGCCGCAGCGCCGGCAGGCCGTCATCGCGCCGCTCGAGCGTGCAGTCCCATTCGCTCGTGGCAAGCGCAACGGGCCGCACCTCGACGCCGTGCGCCGCGGCGTCGCGCACCAGCTGCGCAGGCGCATAGAACCCCATCGGCTGGCTGTTCAGCAATGCGGCGCAGAATGCGGCCGGCTCGTGACACTTGAGCCAGGCCGAGACATAGACCAGCAGCGCAAAGCTCGCCGCATGCGACTCGGGGAAACCGTATTCGCCGAAGCCGAGGATCTGCTGGAAGATCTGCCGCGCGAAGGCCTCGGAGAGGCCGTGGGCGCGCATCCCGTCGATGAGGCGGCGCTCGAACGGCTCCATGCCGCCCTTGCGCTTCCACGCCGCCATCGCACGGCGCAGCTGGTCCGCCTCGCCCGGCGTGAAGCCCGCGGCGACGATCGCCAGCTGCATGACCTGTTCCTGGAAGATCGGCACGCCGAGCGTACGACTCAGCACCTCCTCGACCGCCAGGCTCGGGTAGGTGACCGGCTCCTCGCCGTTGCGGCGGCGCAGGTATGGATGCACCATCTCCCCCTGGATGGGCCCCGGGCGCACGATCGCCACCTCGATCACCAGGTCGTAGTAGTTGCGCGGCCGCAGTCGCGGCAGCATCGCCATCTGCGCGCGCGACTCGATCTGGAACACGCCGGTCGTGTCGGCCCGGCAGATCATCGCATAGACCGCCGGGTCCTCGGCCGGGACGCCCGCAAGGCTCAGTGTTCCGGCCAGCGCCTTGCGGCCGTCGTAGCCGTTGACCAGGTCGAAGGCGCGGCGGATCGCCGCGAGCATGCCCAATCCCAGCACGTCGACCTTGAGGAGTCCCAGCGCGTCCAGGTCGTCCTTGTCCCACTGGATCACGGTGCGGTCGGGCATCGAGGCGTTCTCGATCGGCACGAGCTCGTCGAGCCGGTGGCGGGCGATCACGAAGCCGCCGACATGCTGCGAGAGATGGCGCGGAAATCCCTGGATCTGCGTCGCCAGTGCGATCAGGCGCGAAAAGCGCGGATCGGCGGGGTCGAGGCCGCAGGCGCGCACCCGCTCCGGATCGATGCGCCGGCCGTCCCACCATTGCACGCTCTTCGCGAGCCGATCGAGCCGCTCGGCCGGCAGCCCGAGAGCCTTGCCGACGTCGCGCAGCGCGCTGCGCGGCCGGTACGAGATCAGCGTCGCGGCGAGTGCCGCACGCTCGCGACCGTACTTGCGGTAGATGTACTGGATCACCTCCTCGCGCCGCTCATGCTCGAAATCCACGTCGATATCAGGCGGCTCGTTGCGCTCGCGCGAGATGAAACGCTCGAACAGCATCGACATGCGCGACGGGTCCACCGCGGTGATCTGCAGGCAGTAACAGACCACCGAGTTGGCCGCAGAACCGCGGCCCTGGCACAGGATCCCCTGTGCGCGCGCGAACTGCACGATGTCGTGTACCGTCAGGAAGAACGGCTCATAGGCAAGATCGGCGATCAGCGCCAGTTCGTGCTCGATGCCGGTGCGCACTCCCGGCGGCACGCCGCCGGGCCAGCGCTCGCGGGCACCCGCTTCGGTCAGCGCACGCAGATGGCTCGCCGGAGTGGTTCCGGGGGGCACGATCTCTTCCGGATACTCATAGCGCAGCTCATCGAGCGAGAAGCGGCAGCGTGCGGCGATCTCCAGCGTCGCGGCGATGAGCGGCGGCGGATACAGCCCGGCGAGGCGATTCAGGGGACGCAGGCAGCGCTCGCCGTTCGGGAACAGCGCGAAGCCGGCGGCATCCACGCTCGTGTTCAGCCGGATCGCGGTCAGCACGTCCTGCAGCGCGCGGCGGCTGCGCCGGTGCATGTGTACGTCGCCGGCGGCAACGCAGGGCAGGCCCAGCCTCGCGCCGAGCGCCGTGAGTTCCGCGAGACGCCGTGCATCGCTGCCGCTGGTCAGCAGCTCCACGCCGATCCAGAGGCGCCCGGCGAAGCGCTCGCGCAGCCACGCGCCGTCCGCAACTGCGCCGTGCGTAGCGGCAGCGGCCGGCGGCAGCCAGATCAGCAGGCACTCCGCCAGCGCGCCGTCGAGATCGGCGCGCTGCAGCGCATAGCTGCCCTTGGCAGCGGCACGCCGCCCGTGACTGATCAGGCGGCACAGCGCGCCGTAGCCGGTGCGGGAGGTGGCGAGTGCGACGACTTTCAGCCCATCGGCCAGGCGCAACTCGCTGCCGGTCAGGAGATGGAGCCCGCATTGTTTCGCAGCGACGTGGGCGCGCACGATGCCGGCGAGCGAACACTCGTCGGTCAGCGCCAGCGCCCGGTAGCCGAGCCACGCGGCCTGCGCAACGAGTTCCTCCGGCTGCGAGGCACCGCGCAGGAACGAGAAGCAGCTCAGGGCATGCAGCTCGGCGTACATCGGCTGTTCAGCCGAAGACGCCGTGCAGGTACCACTGCTTGCTGTGCCGCTCCTGGAACACCCACAGCCGCGCGCCGCGCGCGCCGCGCACGACGTAGTAGTCGCGCGCGATGCCCCGGCCGTCCCACCAGCCGCTCTCGATGCGCTCGGGACCGTCTGCGCCGGCCACATCGGCCGGCGCCACCGGCAGTGGCGCCTCGAGGATCCACACGGGCCGCGGCTGGAACTGTGCGGCACCGGGCGCCGCCGCCGCCGCGGCTGCCAGCTGCAGCGCATGGACGCGCCGCCAGGCCGCCTCGGGACGGTGCGCGGGCAACGGCGAGACGCCGTAGACCGCACGCGCACCCAGACGTGCGCGCAGGCGCTCGACGAGCTGCATCGCGGTATCGCGGCCCTGCGCCGCGCCCTGTCCGGCAAAGACGTTGAGGGAAGCAGCCGACAGGGGCTGCAGCCGGCCGGAAACCAGCTCGAGCGCGCGCACCGGGGCCGCGAGCACGAGGTTCTGCAGCCGCTGCGCGAGCACGTTGCGCAGGCGCCGCGACTCGCCCGTGACACTGGCGAACCCGAGACGCAGCCGCGTCGCAGGCAGGCTGCGATGGTGCAGCCGCAGCTCCACGCCCTGAATACCTGCCTGGCGTATGCGCAGGAACCCGGCACACTCCTCCAGCAAAGGCGCAATCATCTGTTCGAGGATCGCGGCCTGCTCGATCTCGGCCTCCAGGTCACAGCGGGCACGAAAGCGCTCGCGCGGCACGAAAGCACGGCGCGGTGCGCGCTGGCGCGCCAGCGCGATGTCCAGCTCGCGCACCGCATCGGGGCCGAAGCGGCGTGCGAGTCCCGCGCGCGGCAGGCGCAGCAGCTCCCCTAAGCGCCTGACGCCCATCGACTGCAGGGTCTGCAGACGCGCGCCATCCCAGCCCGTGCAGGTGACGGGGAGAGGCGCGAGGCCGCCCGCGAGCAGCGCCGGATCCTCGACCAGGACGCGGCTGCCGGCACGCGTGAACCACAGCGCGGCGAGCGTGCTGGGTGCGATCGCGCTGTGCGCCTGCAGGCCGAGCGCGCGCCAGCTGGCATCGATCTCGTCATGCAGCTGCGCGGCGCTGCCGAACAGGCGCAGGCTGCCGCGGATCTCGAGGACCAGGGCCTGCGGCGGCTCGAGGCTGACGAGCGAGGTGAAGCGCTGCGCCTGGCGAGCCAGGCGCTCGAGTGCCGGCACAGGGTCAGCGATGCCCGGGAGCGCCGGGAACTGCACCGCATACCAGAGCTGCCGGGGGTGAACGATCTGCGGCAGCCGGCCCTGTGGCGGCGTTGGCGCGAGTGCCGCCGCGGGGAGGCGGGGCGCGGACGGGTTGTCGACGGCAAACAGGTCTGCCGTGCGCGAGCGGGCACGACGCACTTTCATGACTCGCCGGCAGCGACGGGTCCGGGCCGTCCCCCTTGTACCTTGAGCAACTCGAGTTGCGCGGCTGCGCGCCCCTGGGTCATCAGCAGCCGCAGGCTGGCCGGCGAGGACTCGAAACGGTGCCGCTCGGGACGGAACAGCACGCCGAGGGCGCCACCCTCCTCCGCCGCAAGCTTCAGCCGCCGCAGCCAGCGATCATCGCTGCCCTTGAGCCACAGCAGCACCGCGGCGCATACGCCCGAAGCCAACGCCTGTTCGGCAGCCCACAGGGCCTCGGTCGCCGTCGTGGGGCGCACGATCAGCAGGCGTTCGAGGATGAGCCCATTCTGGGCGAGCGCCGGCGCATACGGTTCATGCGGCGGACCGATCCAGACGAGCCAGGGGATATCGGCACCCACCTTTGGCTGTTGCGCCTGGACCAGGGCCGGCAGGAACAGCTGTACCTCGCCCAGCCCCGTGGCGTCGAGCAGGATCTCGACCAGCGACGCGGTCGGCCAGCCGCCGCCGGGCAGGCGGGCGTCCAGGGTGGGATTGCCGGTGGGCCAGACAGGACGGGAGGGCGCCGCTGCCCCGTCCTTCAGCTTCCAGACACGCGCATCGGCCAGCAGGTCCGCAAGCGATGTCGCCTCACGCAGCATCCACGTCTTTACCGCGACGCAGGACCCCGACGACGACGCCCTCGATGATCATCGGCTGGGCCTTGAGATCGACCCGGATCGGCTGGAAGTCGGCGTTCTCCGGCAACAGCCAGACGATCGTCCCTTCCTGGCGGTAGCGCTTGACCGTGACCTCGTTCTCCAGCCGCGCGACGACGATCTGGCGGTTGCGTACCTCGGGCGTGCGATGCACGGCGACCAGATCCCCATCGAGGATGCCGGCATTTTTCATACTCATGCCGCGTACTTTGAGCAGGTAATGCGGTTGCGGCTGGAACAGCTGCGGATCGATCTGGTAACGCGCCTCGATATGTTCCTCGGCCAGGATCGGCTGGCCGGCGGCGACCCGGCCGATCAGCGGCAGGCCCAGTTGTTCACGCAGGATGTCCTTGAGCTGGATACCGCGGGAAGCACCGGGAATCAGGTCGATGACTCCCTTGCGCTGCAGGGCACGCAGGTGTTCCTCGGCTGCGTTCGGCGACTTGAAACCGAGGGTGCGCGCGATTTCGGCGCGCGTCGGCGGCATGCCGCTCTCGGCAATGGCGTCCTGGATGAGTCTGAGGATCTGCGTCTGGCGGGGAGTGAGGTCGGACATGCGGCACCTGTATATGTAACCAGTAGCTGGCATTATATACAGTTGACAGGACTTGGCAAGTCGCGCTTTGCGTAGCGGGATGGGCTGTGCGCAAGCGTACAGACGGGTCCCGCAGATCACGCAGAAGCTGTCGCCAACAACCAACATTACCCAAGATTTAGTTGCATTGGATCGGGTACCTCCGATCTAATAGGAGGCTGTATTGCAACACGAGTGAGCCCGACTTTTTGAAGACTGGGCGCGCTTCTGGCAATGCTGCCGCTTTTTTTGACGACTGTTATAACCCTAGGGGAATTACTATGAAATTTGCAACGACCTTGAAAGTAACGGCTGCCGCCGCCTGCATCGCCGCCCTCGCCGGCTGCGCCGACCTGAAGCCGCTCCAGGCCCAGATTGACGACCTGAAGTCGCAGGTCAGCAAGCTGCAGGGCGACACGGCGAAGGCCTCGAGCGCCGCCGCCGCTGCCAGCAGCGCCGCTGCGTCCGCCTCCTCCGCCGCCTCGGGCGCGCAGAGCACCGCGAACCAGGCCCTGTCCCTGGCCCAGTCCAACTCCTCCGCGATCGCCGCGCTCAACGAGAAGCTGGACCGCGTGTTCAAGAAGAGCGTCTCGAAGTAAGCTTCGATCACGCACTCGCAAGAGTAAAACGACGCCGCGGCAACCCCGCGGCGTTTTTTTTGCCTGTATCCCGCGCGCTGCCGGCAGCCTAGCCGCCGAGCACCGCACCGATGATGAGGCCCGCCTGCGCGCAGAACTGCGCCGCGCTCATCTTCTTGCCGTCCTCGGGACGTACCGTCTGGATCTCGATCTGGCCGCCCTGCGCAGCCACGACGATGGACTTCTCGTTGATCGCCGTGATCGCGCCACTCGCACCCCTGACCTGACCGAAGCTGCGTACCGGATGCTTCGCTGCCGAGAACAGCTGCAGCTTCCTGCCGGCCACGGTCGTCCAGGCGCCCGGTGCCGGGTCGCAGCCGCGGATCAGGTTGTAGATCTGGTCGGCGTGCGCATGCCAGCTGACTCGCGCCTCGGCGGCACGGCACCAGCCCTCATAGCTCGCGAGCGACTCATCCTGCACCACTTCCGTCGCCCTGCCGGCGACGACCAGATCGGCTGCCTCCAGCAGCGCCGCAATGCCCATCGGGAAAATACGGTCGAAATACACTTTGCCGAGCGTATCGTCGGGACCGATCGGCGTCGTCTTCTGCAATACGATCGGACCCTCATCGAGGCCGTCGGTGGGACGGAAGATCGTCAGGCCCGTCTGGGTACGCCCCAGGATGATCGGCCAGTTGATCGAACTCGGGCCCCGATAGCACGGCAGCAAGGACGGATGGAACCCCAGCATGCCGTGGCGCGGCACACTGGCGAAGTCCTGCGGCACGAACTGCAGAACATAGGCCATGATGCCGACGTCGGCGTCCAGCGAGCGCAGCACCTGACGCGCCTCCTCGGTCTTCAGGCTCGGCAGCCGGAATACCGGGATACCCCGCTCCTCGGAAGCCTGGACCAGCGGGTCGGCCGGCCCACCCGCCTTCTCCGGTGCACAGAACACTCCGGCGATCGTATCGCCTCGCGCGGCAAACGCCTCCAGCGAGGCCTTGCCGAAGTCTTTTTGTCCGACGATTGCAACGCGCATGGTTCAGTCATCCTGTAGCCAATCCCGTCCCGAAGTATGATATATCTGAGGGACAAGCGCTTAACAATCCCTTATAAGCCTATTCAAATCAGAGGAGCACACACCATGGCTGGCCGCAATTTCCTGTTCGTTCCGGGACCCACCAACGTACCTGACCGCGTGCTGCGGGCGATGGTGGTCTCGCAGGAGGACCACCGTTCGCCGGTCTTCCCGGAACTTGCGCGTGCCTGCCTCACTGCACTGAAGCCGGTGTTCAAGACGACGACCGGCGCGCCGATCCTCTTCCCTGCGTCCGGCACCGGCTGCTGGGAAGCGGCGGTAACCAACTGCCTGAATCCGGGCGACAAGGTCCTGATTGCGCGCTTCGGCCAGTTCAGTCACCTGTGGATCGACATGTGCCAGCGGCTCGGGTTCGAGGTCGAGATCCTCGAGACACCGTGGGGCGAAGGCGCCCCCGTGGACCGCTACCTCGCGTCGCTGGATGCGGACAAGCAGCACAGGATCAAGGCCGTACTGGTCACGCAGAACGAGACCGCGACCGGCGTGACCAGCGACGTCGCCGCGGTGCGCCGCGCGATGGACAGCGTCAAGCACCCGGCACTGCTGTTCGTCGACTCGGTCAGCGCACTGGCCAGCATCGACTTCCGCATGGACGAATGGGGCGTGGACGTCTGCGTCAGCGGCTCGCAGAAGGGTCTGATGCTCCCCGCCGGCCTTGGCGTCACCTGCGTCAGCCAGAAGGCGCTCGCCGCCGCCAAGAGCGCCACGTCGCGCCGCTGTTACTTCGATTACGCCGACATGGTCAACGCGAACGCCAGCGGCTACTTTCCGTACACGCCGTCGATCCCGATGCTCTACGGTCTGCGCGAGTCGCTGGCGATCCTCGCCGAGGAAGGCCTGGAGAACGTGTTCCACCGGCACAGCTACCTCGCCGGGGGCGTGCGCGCCGCGGTCTTCGAGGGCTGGAAGCTGAAGCTGTGCGCGGTTGCGCCGCAGTGGTACTCGGACACCGTGTCCGCGATCATGGTGCCGGAAGGCATCAACGGCGCGGACGTGATCTCGCGGGCATTCAAGCGCTACAACCTCGCGCTCGGCGCCGGCCTCTCGAAGGTCGCGGGCAAGCTGTTCCGCATCGGGCACCTCGGCGACATGAACGAGCTGATGCTGCTCGGCGCGATTGCGGGCGCCGAGATGGCGATGCTGGACGTCGGTGTGAAGATCGAGCCGGGCAGCGGCGTCGCCGCCGCGCAGAAGTACTGGCGTGCGCATTCGCCCGTGGTTGTCGCCAGGGACGCGGCTGCATGAAGCACCGCGTCGTGTTCCTGGACCGCGCCTCGCTGAAAGCGACGGTGCGCAAGCCCGCCTGCGCGAGCGACTATGTCGAACACGAGAAGACTGCGCCCGACCAGGTCGTCGCGCGGCTGGCGGGCGCATCCGTCGCGATCGTGAACAAGGTGCCACTGCGCGCGGCGACGCTCGCCGAGCTGCCTGACCTGCGGATGATCGCCGTGGCCGCGACCGGCTATGATGTCATCGACGTGCCGTACTGCCGCGAGCATGGCATCGCGGTTGCGAACATCCGCAACTACGCCGTGCACACGGTGCCGGAACATGCGTTCGCAATGATCCTCGCACTGCGGCGCAACCTGCTGGCCTACCGCCAGGACGTCGAGGCCGGCCTCTGGCAGAAATCCGACCAGTTCTGCTTCTTCACGCACGACATCGGCGACCTGCATGGCTCGACGCTCGGCATCATCGGCGAGGGCGCGATCGGCCAGAGTACCGCCGCGATCGGACGCGCGTTCGGCATGCGGGTGCTGTTCGCGGACCATGCACCGCCGAAGATGGACGGCGTCGTGTTCACGCCGCACGAACAGGTACTCGCGGAATCCGACGTGATCTCGCTGCACTGCCCGCTGATGCCGTCCACGAGGAACCTGATCGACCTTGCGGCGTTTCGCAGGATGAAGCGCAACGCGCTGCTGATCAACACGGCGCGCGGCGGCCTCGTGGACGAGGCAGCGCTGGTCCAGGCACTCGACGAGGGCCTGATTGCCGGCGCGGGCTTCGACGTGCTGACCGTCGAGCCGCCGCGGGGCGGGCACCCGCTGCTCGACGTGCACCGACCGAACTTCATCCTGACGCCGCACGTCGCCTGGGCGTCGGACGGCGCGATGCAGTTCCTCGCCGACCAGCTGATCGACAATATCGAGAAATGGGATGCGGGCACCCCGCAGCACCTCGTCACATGAAAAAACTCCTCTACCAGTTCGACACCGACGCGCTGCCGGCGGTGTTCGACAACGTTGTCGCCTACGACGGCGGCGCCGATCACGTGACCGCCTATGGCGGCATCACGGCGGCCAACGTCGGCCCTCTCGTCGAGGGTGCGATCTTCACGCGCGGACCCAAGGACAAGAAGAACACTGCGATCTTCATCGGCGGCGGCAACATGCCTGCCGGCGAAGCGGTGCTCGCGGCCGTGCAGAAGAAGTTCTTCAGCCAGTTCCGCGTCTCGGTCATGTTCGACTGCAATGGCTCGAATACGACCGCGGCCGCCGCCGTCGCATGGCTCCAGCACGGGCGCAGCCTCGCCGGCAAGCGCGCCGTGGTGCTGGCCGGATCAGGTCCGGTCGGGCAGCGGGCTGCCGTGCTGCTGGCGAGCGAGGGCGCGCGGGTCGCGATCACCGGGCGCAAGCTCGCCGCCGTACAGGCCTCCTGCGACCTGATCAAGGCACAGTTCGGCGTCGAGGCGGAGGCGATCGAGGCACCAACGCATGCCGAGCGCGGCGCGGCGATTGAGGGCGCGCATATCGTACTCGCGACCGGCGCTGCCGGGATCCAGCTGCTCGAGGAGCGTCAGTGGGCCGGGAGCCCGACACTGGAACTCGTCGCCGATGCCAATGCGTCCCCGCCAGCCGGGATCGAGGGCGTCGGCATGGCCGACCGCGGTATCGTGAAAGCCGGCAAGACGCTGTTCGGGCCGCTGGGATTCGGCGCGCTGAAGCTCGCACTGCATCGCGCGTGCATCGCCCGCCTGTTCGAACAGACGGGACTGGTGCTTGATGCGCAGGAAATCTACCGCATCGCAAAGACGATGGTCGGCTAGTCCGCGACGGCCGTTCAGGCCGTCGCGATCCTGATCAGGTTCGTCGTGCCGGGTACGCCGAACGGCACGCCGGCCATCGCAACGATCGTCTCGCCACTCTCGGCAAAGCGCTCACGCCGCGCGACTTCGCGCGCGACCGCGGTCATTTCCTTGACGTCGGCAACGTCGGCAATGTGCACCGAATGGATACCCCAGGTGATCGCGAGGCGCCGCGCCGTCGGCAGGAAAGGCGAGACGCCGAGGATCGGCGACTGCGGACGCTCGCGCGCCGCGCCGAGGCTCGTATGGCCGCTGCGCGAGTAACAGACGATGGCCGACGCGTTCAGCAGCGCGACGATGCCGCGCACCGCGCTGCAGACGGTGGCGGCGACGGTCGCCTGCCCCGCCTCCGCCGGGATGTGCGACGCCTCGATCAGCTGCCGGTACTGCGGATCCTGTTCGGTCTGTTCAATGATGCGGTTCATCATGCTGACCGCCTCGACCGGGTACTTGCCCGCCGCCGACTCCGCCGACAGCATCACTGCGTCGGCGCCGTCGTAGATCGCGGTGGCGACGTCGGACGCCTCGGCGCGCGTCGGCACCGGGCTCGTGATCATCGACTCGAGCATCTGCGTCGCAACGACCACCGGCCTGCCGAGACGGCGGCAGGCACGGATAATGCGCTTCTGGATCGCCGGCACGCGCTCGGCGGGCAGTTCGACGCCGAGGTCGCCGCGCGCCACCATGACCGCATCCGACTGCGCAACGATTTCATCGAGCCGCTCGATCGCAGCCGGTTTCTCGAGCTTGGAGATGATCCAGGCCTTGTCGCCGATGATCGCACGCGCCTCGACGACGTCCTCGGGACGCTGCACGAAGGACAGCGCAACCCAGTCGCAGCCGAGCTCCAGCGCCACCTTGAGGTCCGCATGATCCTTCGGCGTCAGCGGCGTCAGCGGCAGCAGCACACCCGGCACGTTGACGCCCTTGTGCTCGGAGAGCTTGCCGCCGATGACGACGGTCACCTCGGCGAAGTCCTTGCCGCAGCGCTCGACCGAGACGCGCAGCTTGCCGTCATCCAGCAGCAGCTCCGAACCCGGCGCCAGCACGGAGAAGATCTCCGGATGTGGCAGGCAGACGCGCGCGCTGCTGCCCGGGGCCTCGTCCAGATCGAAGCGGAAGGGCTGCCCGGCCGCCAGCGTCACCGCACCGTCGGTGAACAGGCCGACGCGGTGCTTGGGGCCCTGCAGGTCGGCCATGATGCCGATCGGGCGCCCGGTCTCCTTTTCGAGATTGCGGATGATAGAGACCCGGCGGCTGTGATCCTCAGGGGTGCCGTGACTGAAATTCAGCCGGAATACGTCAACTCCGGCCAGGAACAGCCGCCGGACGGTCTCCTCGGTGGAACTCGCTGGGCCCAGCGTCGCGACAATCTTGGCATTCCGGGTTCTACGCACGTCTTCCTCTCAGGTGGCCAACGTTCAAGCCGCGCATTCTCCGCCACCGGGCGCTGCATAAGCAACCGCGATATAGTGCCGTCCAATGCGGCCCCAAAACCTGCATCGCAAACTCACATGGTTCGGTGTCCTGCTGCTGACCATCTCGTGCCTGTCGCCAATCGTGTCCATTTTCGGCACGGGCGGTGACGTACTGCAGCATGCCGGCACCGGCGCCGCCGCAACCTTCCTCCTCGGCATCGCCGTCGCCGTCGTCTGGGCTGTCATCTATGCCGAACTCGGCTCCGCCTACCCCTACGCCGGCGGCGACTACGTCGGCGTCGGCAGGATCCTCGGCCCCTGGGCGGGATTCGCGAGCCTGACGCTGTGGAGCGCCACTGCGGGTCCCGGCACGGCCTTCCTGGTCAGGACCCTCGGCGTCTATTTCTGTGACCTCGTGCCGACCGCCTCCCCGGGGCCGGTCACGTTCCTGGCGCTGCTCGCTGCGACCGCTGTCGCGCTGCTGGCGGTGCGCACGAGCGCCCTCATCACGGGGCTGTTCCTGGCGGTGGAGATGGTCGCCGTCGTCGCGCTGATCGCTGCGGGCCTGTGGCATCCGGCACGCAGCCTCGGCGCAGCGCTGCTGCATCCGGTCACGCTCGGCGCAGCGGGCGCAACGGTTCCCACGGCGCTCGGTGCGATGGGGCTCGCGGCAGTCAGCGCGGCCTACGCCACCACGGGGGGCAACCAGGCGGTGGCCTTCGGCGAGGAGCTGATCGAGCCGCACCGCTACATGGGCCATGTGGTGATGCTCGCGGCCGCCATCGGCGCACTCGCGACGGCGGTGCCGGTCATTGCGGTCGCGCTCGGGGCTGCGGACCTCGGCGCCGTGCTCGGCAGCAAGGCGCCCTTCAGCACCTTCGTCGCGGGCGTCGCAGGCCCGCTGGCCGGGCGTGCACTCAGCGCAGGCGTGATCGTCTCGCTGTTCAACGCGCTGGTCGCCGCGCTGATGTTCTATGCGCGACTGCTGTTCAGCCTCGGTCGCGACGCGATCTTCCACGGTGCCGTCAATGCGCAGCTCGCCGCCGTGCATACGGACTCCGGAGCGCCACGCGTCGCGACGGTGGTGTTCAGCCTGATCACGGGCGCCTGTTGCCTGCTGGCGACGCACACGCTGATCGTCTTCACCTCCGGACTCACGGTCTACAGCCTGGCCCTCGTCAGCATTGCGGTGCTGGTCGGCCGCCGCCGCTGCCTGACCGGGCAGCCGGGCTACTGGCGCTCGCCGCTGTATCCGCTGGCGCCGCTGCTCGGGATCCTGCTGGCGCTGGCATTCGGCATCGCCGATCTTGCGGATGGCGCCGAAGGGCGCCCGAGCCTGCTGCTGCTCGGCGCGATCATCGCTGCCGGACTCGCCTGGCATCATCTCGTGCTGCGCCGCCGCCCGGGCGGCTGGACGCCGATGGTGCTGATGCCATCAGCCGAAGCTGTTGCGCAGCGTGCCGATGCCATCGATTGAGACCTCGACCAGGGCTCCGTCCTTCATGGAGCCGACGCCCAGCGAGGTACCGCAGGCGATCACGTCGCCCGGCAGCAGCGTCATATCGCCGGAGAGGCGACTGACCAGCAGCGCCGGCGACATGATCATGTCGCTGAGCGGATAGTCCTGGCGCACGTCGCCGTTTAACCGCGTGACAACCCGCAGCTGCGCGACGTCCAGGCCGGTCGCGATCACCG
>Ga0302279_10001327_pt1 | contig 35217 bp, 32 predicted proteins | sample III_Bog_N3_3_FD_194541 | JGI IMG/M metagenome (GOLD analysis project Ga0302279, IMG submission 194541) | Peat permafrost microbial communities from Stordalen Mire near Abisko, Sweden - III_Bog_N3_3 | ecosystem: Environmental > Terrestrial > Soil > Wetlands > Peat | place: Sweden: Abisko...
TGTCGCCGGCGTATCCGCGGCATAACCTGAGGTGGTGACGGTGCCGGCGTTGGCGATCGGATTGCCGCTGTTGTCGAGCTGCTGGGTCGCGGCAATCTGCCCGACCGTGCCGGCCGGCACGGCGTTGCCGCTGGTGCTGCCGAACTGGACGTCCGCGGCGCCAAGCGCCGGATTGAGAGTGGGGGGCACGGTTTGCGGCACCACCGTGGTATCCTGCGCGTCCGGCGCGACGATCGAGACCGTCCAATCGTTGTCGGCGTTCTTCACCCAGTTCAGCGAGACCGTATGCACAGTGCCGAGCGCGTCGTACACATCGATATCCGACGAAACCGGTGCTGCCAGCGTGGCCGTATTGACGGCGGGTGTCGCCGGCAGGTTCGCCGACAGTGTAACGGCGCTCGAAGCCACCGGGTTGTAAGTGCTCTGCGATACCTGGACCGGCGCCAGGGCATTCTGGTTGGCAATCCCGGTCACCTGGTCAACCGGCCAGCCGTTGAGGAACTGGCCGGCGCTGTTCACCAGGTAGCCGTCCTTGTTCATCTGAAAATTGCCGGTCCGGGAATAGAACTGCTGCGGATTGAAGGTCGGCCGACCGCTGATCTCGCCGGTCTGCTGCGACACCGCAAAGAAGCCCTGCCCGGCAATGGCAATGTTGAGCGGGTTGGAGGTCTGGCTGATGGCCCCTTGCTCATTGTTGACATATTGTGGAATGGCGACCACCGCGCCGGGCGAGTTGATGGCGGCGGTGCTGGTCGTCAGGTAGTCTTCGAAGGCGGTATCGACCCGCTTGAAACCGACGGTCTGGCTGTTGGCGACGTTGTCGCTGATATTGCCGAACGCGGCGGCTTGCGCACCGATCCCGCTGATCGCGGTATTCATCGCACCGAACAAGGACATGGCGAGGCTCCTGCGTGGTCTGTCGCTGGGCCATGCGCAGGAACCGTGCCAACTTGCAGCCATCGGAATTTGCAGGATTTCGGGCGGGTGGCCCACACCCGGACAGACCCGTCGGCATAAACGCCCCGGCAAAATGTGCCGGATGCCGGTGTCGAAGACGGGTGTACCGCGGCAATCGCATTGGCACGCGGCTTGCGCAGGCTGCACGCAGGAGATCATGCGATGCAAGCCTTGCCAGTCGCCAGCCTGCTGTCCGCCGCCCCCGCGGCGAATGCTCCGCCGCAGCCCGCTGCCGGTGGATCGGGGTTCGCGGGGCAACTGGATCAAGCCTTGTCCGCCGCCGGTTCATCGGCGGCGGAGCCTGCTCCAGCGCCGGATGCAGCCGCGCCCGCACAACGCGCCGCGATCGCGCAGACCGGGCCGAACGGGGTTGTGGTATTGCGGTCCGGATCGGCGAGATCGCAGCCTGTGGTGGCGCAGCCGACCGGGGGCAGGGGGGCGGCCGGGCCGCCGTCATTGCAGGTCCAGGCGCAAGTCGCCTTTGCCCCGGCCAACGACTGGCATGGTGCCGTGCAAGGCCGGTCATCGCTGCCGGGTCCTCAGCCGGCGGCCTGCGCAGGCCCCGGATCGGCCCAAGGTTTGTCGCAAGCTCAACCGGCGACCTCGGCCGGGGCCTCGCAATCGCCGTCGCCGACCCTGGCCATGCCACTACCAGCTTCCGACGCCGCCGGCGCCGTGCCGGTTCCGATGCAAACACCAGATCCAGCCCGCGCCATGGAGCGGGCGGCGCCGGGTGCCGCGCCCGCCGGCCCGGTTCCGATGCAGACACCGGTCCAGACCCGGCTTGTGCCACAAACGACGTCTGATGCTGTTCGGGTTGGCGGGGGCTCGTCACCAACACCGGCTCCGGTCACGCAATCCGCCACCATGGCCGCTCAGGGGGCGATTCCGGCAGGACCCCCGACATCGCCGGCCACACAGCCCACGGTGAATGCGGGTGCCGCGGCAGGACCGGATCCGCGGCCAGCATCATCGCCTCCAGGTTCCATAACGCTGGCCGCCGCTGGACCGGTTGCCACGCCTGAACCGCCGCCGGCGTCATTGCCGGTCACGCAGCAGATCCCCAGCGCGGCCCCGCGCTCCGAACCAGATCCGGTTCCAACCGTCGCAACGCCAAACGCGGACGCGTCCGCCACGCAGGCGCCCGCGTCCGCGCCAACGCCATCGCCCGGCCTGTCCGGCGCCCGGCAAGCCTTCAGCGAGCGTGCCGACAGGGGCGGGTGGAGTCCCCTGCAAAGCGAGGCGCCGCCCGCAACCGCATCTTCTGGCGGCACCGCGCAACCGGTCCTGGCACAAACCGCGCCGGCTTCGGCGTCCAACCCGCCAGGTGCCGCCATCACGGTGAGCGGTGAGGCCGCGGGCTCGACGGGCCCGCATCTGCCAATCGGCGCCGCGCCCACGCCCACGCCCAGCCCGGTCGCCGGTCAAGACCAGCCGGTAACGCCATCCGAACCGCCCCTCGCGACCGGGCCCACCACGACGGCACCAGATCAGACACGCGCGACCCGGTCGGCCCCTGTTCCGCCGCCACCGTCGATCGAGGGTCATGCGCCGGTCGTCCCGGCGGCGCCGTCGAAGGGGGCAACCGGCCAGGCAGCCGGAACGCGGCATGCGACGACACCGCAGGCCCGTGGCTGGCCGGCCGCCACGCAGCCTGCGCCGTTGCCACAGACCCAGCCAGCCGCCACGCCCGCGCCGATTTCACCCCCCGCGGCCGCCCCAACCCGCGTGCAAACGATACCGCTGGGAACCCGGGAGCGGTCGTCGCACACAGAACCACCGGTTGCCGCGCCGGTGGGGCCCGCCGCTCCCCCGGCCACCAGCGCTTCGACCCGGACGCTGGCGGCTCAACCAGCCACAAGCGAACCAGCGCCCGCGCTGCCGGCGCCTCCGGTGCCGATATCGCCGAACCCGGCGGTTCCGGTCGCGCCGGCCGCGGTGGCACCGCAGCCGGCAAGTGCGGAAACCGGCCTCACCGCCACGCGGCGCCCGACGAGCCGGCACGCGGACATCGCATCGGCTGGCATGGCGGCCGCACCATCGCCGTTGGCGACAGCGCCCGATCCCGCGGTGTCCCAGGCCGCATCAGGTCAGGCCGCCGTCGCGCCAGCGCCGGCTCAACCGCCTGCAGCCACCACGGCGCCGCAACCCAGCGCGATAAACCCGGTCGCGGCACCGGCAACACCCGTTGGCCTGACACCGCCTGCGACGGCCAGCGAACTCATGAGCGGCAACGTCGCGGCGGTCACCCCAGCCGAGACACCAGATCGGCCCACGCCCCCCGGGCCGGCCGCACGCTTCCCGAGTGCGCCTCGGACTATGGCTTCCATGGCAACGCCGACCGCCGCAACGGCGTCCAACCCAGCCGTCCCGGCCGCGGTGAGCCCGATCCAGCCGGCCCCGTCGGACCCGGTCCCGGCCGTTGCGGTCGCCAGCCAGGCGGCCGGACCGGTGGCTGCGGTGACGTCGGCGCGATCCGACGCGCCACAGCCGAGGATTGCCGGAGACACCCCGAAAGATGCGGCGACCGTGTCGTCAGGTCCGGCCGAGGCATTGCCAAGCGCGGCACCGTTGGTCGCGGATCCGGTTCTGCCACAAGCGAGTCCGCCGATCCCAGCCGCGGCAGCCGGGTCATCATCTGGCACACACGACGTGTCGCCGGCTGGACAAGTGGCCCCCGCGCTGGTCAGCCTCGCCCAGGCCCCCGGTGGTGCGCAGCGACTCACGTTGCATCTGGAACCGGCGACCCTCGGTCACGTGCAAATCCAGATCGACCGAGCACCGGACGCGACCGCCAGGGTGGAGATCACGGTGCAGCGGCCCCAGACACTCGATCTGTTGATCCGCGATCAGCCGCAGTTGCAGCATGCGCTCGACCAGGCTGGCGTGCCGGCGGACGGCAGGACCTTGACCCTGCATCTGGCGCCGCAGGACACCAGCGGATCGTCGTTCGGCGCGCAAGGCGGCGCCCAGGGCAATACCGGATTTAGTGGCGGGTTCGGCACCGGGCCGGGGAGCAGCGGCTTCGGCAACGGGTCGCCGCGCAACGGCGGCGGCGCGAACGGCGACGCTGGCACCGATACCGACACCCCGCAGACCGGTGGACAGCGGCCCCGGGTGTACCGCGCCGGCCTGGACATCACCGCATAACGGAGGTCACACCATGAGCATCGCATCCGTCGCGGCACAGCAGAGCAGTGCCGCCGCCGCGTCCCAGAGCAGCACCACAGGGTCCGCAGCGTTGTCGTCGCTGTCGTCGAACTTTGGCGACTTCCTGAACCTGCTGATGACGCAATTGCGGAACCAGGATCCGTCCAGCCCGTTGGACGCGAACTCGTTCACCAATGAACTGGTGCAGTTCTCCAGCGTCGAGCAGCAGATCAACACCAACACCAGCCTGACGCAGTTGATCCAGTTGACCCAGGCAACGCAAGTCGAACAGTCGTCGGCCATCCTGGGCAAGCAGGTCGAGGTGCAATCGCCCCAGATGTCGCTGCAGAACGGAACCGGCTCAATCGTGTACAACACGCCGGCGGCCGAACCGATTTCGATCACGGTCACCAACGCCTCGGGCGCCCAGGTCGCGAGTGCGGCACTGACGAGTACTGCGGGCAGCAACAGTTGGACCTGGAACGGCAAGGATGGCAACGGCGTGACCCAGCCGGACGGGGCTTATACCGTGGCGGTCAACGCCGTCAGCAACGGCGGGGCCACCTCGGCCGTGCCGTTCTACGTGATCGGCACGGCGACCAGCGTGACCACGCAGAACAACAGCGTCCAGTTGCAGATGGGCGCAGTGTCGGTGCCCTTCAGCGCCGTGCAGTCGGTGGGGAACTGATGGGAGACCCGGCTATGAGCATCGTCCTCGCCAAAGCGGCCTTGCCGATCCACGCCGCGTTGTTTGCCGGCAGACCGGCCGGGACCGCCTTTGCCGCCGAAGCGCTGTGGATGCAGCGTGGCCGTGTCCGGTTTCCCTGGCTGGCACTGGCAGCGGTCTCGAGCAGCGTCCTCGGTTCGATCGCCGGCATCCTTGCCGCTTTGCGGCTTGCCGGGATTGGCGGCTGAGCGCGGCCCTTGCCCGCGGGCCGTCGCAGCGCCAGGATGCAGTCGGGAGGATGCGGGATGCGCTTCGGCTACTTCACGCTCAGCGACAACGCCTATCGCGACAATCCGCGCGGGCCGAACCAGTTCGTTGCGAACATCATCGACGAAGCGGTCTATGCCGACCGGCTTGGCATGCATTCGGCCTGGATCGGCGAGCACCATTTCAGCACGCTGGGTGTGCTGTCCTGTCCGGACCTCGCGCTGGCCTATGTCGCCGCGCGCACCGAACGGATCCGGCTGGCGCCGGCGGTGACGGTGCTGCCGCTGCACCACCCGATCCGGGTGGCGGAACAATGGGCGAGCCTGGACCTGCTCAGCGGCGGGCGGGTCGATTTCGCCGCCGGCCGCGGCTACGACCGGCGCGAATACGCGCCGCTGGGCGTGTCGTTCGACGACAACCAGTCGATCTTCGAGGAGGGGATGGAGATCGTGCGCCGGTTGTGGGACGCGGACGGGCCGATTTCGCATCACGGCAGGCATTATCGGTTCGACAACGTGGCGATCACGCCACAGCCGGTGCAGCGGCCGATCCCCGCCTATGTCGCCTCATTCTCCGAACCTTCCATCCGCCTGGCCGCTCGGCTTGGATGCGGATTGATCGTGGCGCCTTTTGCTGCCGCGCTGAGCTTTGGCGGGCTGCAACAAGTGGCCGATCTGTATCACCGGACCTGCGCCGAGTACGGCACCGCGCCGGGGCGGCTGATGTGCAGCTACTTCATCCATTTCGCGGATGATGCCGCCAGCGAGGCGCAAGCGCGGGCGCGGCAGATCCGTTACTACCGGGAATGCGTCATTCCCGCATTTCCCGGCGACCCCGCGACGGCGCCGCCGAGCTACCGGTATTTTATCGGGCTGGTTGAACGGTTGCGAACGGTGCTGCCGGAGGACCTGGGGGAGAATTCGGTGCTGATCGGGTCGGCGGCGCGCATCGCCGACGTGCTGCACAAGGTGGAGGCGGCGGGGTTCGACGAGGTGATCCTGTATTTCAACGTCGGGCTGAAGCCGCATGCGATGGTCAAGGACGAAATGGCTCGTTTTATGGAAGACGTGGCGCCGGGGTTCGGTTAGGGCATTTTCAACACCGGCGGCAAAATCGTCCTTTATTCGTCATCACCGGGACAGCCCCGGCCATGACGGTTGGGGCACGCCAGTCCAGGTGCGGTGAAAACGCTCTAACCCTGCGGATGAGCGCCGAAAAACGCAGTGTCGTCGGGCCTGGCGCGGAAGTCCGGGTTGGTCGGCCAGTCCTTGGTCCGGGTGGACATGTCCTCGCCATACCGCACCCGGAACAGCAAGGTTCGTTCCGGTCCATTTACATACTCATGCAGTTCGCCGCGTGGATGCACCACGAATCCACCCGGCCTGATCATTACGGAACCGCCTGGCGTGTGCATTTCGCCGCCGCCCTGCACGCAGAAATAGATTTCCGTCGCGTTGGGATGCAGGTGGTTCGGGCTGCACTGCCCGGGCTCCCAGCAGGCGACGGTGACATCGCCCTCGGCCACCTTGCCCAGAATCTTCTCGACATGCCGCCGCGGATCGAACACCGCCTCGGCCCCCAGATCGAACGCCAGCATCGTCTGCCCTCCCCTGTCCGGACCCGGTTGCCAGTCCGGATGACGGCTTCTACCCTGACACCAACGATTGCGACAATGCAAGGGAGAGACGGCATCATGATGATACGCAGCGTGCTTCTCGGGGCCTGCCTGCTGGCGGCCGGCCCGGCCGGGGCGGCGACGACCGATATTCTGATCGGCCTGGATCAGAAGGTGGTCTATGGGCCGGACGGCCAGGTGAACGGTCCGCCCGGCAAGGATGCCGTGCTGGTGCTGGATGTTTCGCATCCCGCGACGCCGAAAATCAGAGCCAGTCTGCCGCTGATCAACTCGCTGCTTGGGCCGCCGACGAATTTGCAGATCACCCCCGACGGGAAGCTTGGATTGGTTGCGAGTTCGGTGACGAACGTGGCGGACGGCAGCGCGTGGAAGACCGTGTCCGACAACAAGCTGTTCGTCATCGACCTGACGGCCAATCCGCCGAAGCTGATCGATACGGTGACCGTGGGCACGCAGCCCTCCGGCCTGTCGGTGTCGCGCAAGGGCGACCTGATGCTGATCGCCAACCGCGAGGGCAAAAGCGTCTCGGTCGTGTCGATCCGGGGCACCACCGTCAAACTGGTGGCCGACGTGCCGGTGGGCGAGCAGGCCGCGGCGGTGGTCATAACCCCCGACGGGAAACGGGCCTTCGTCTGCCTGAACCTGGTGAACAGGATCGGCGTGCTGTCGATCGACGGGCAGACCGTGACCTATGATAAGGCGCTGGACATTCCCGCCGCGTTCAATCCCTACAACATCGATGTGACACCGGACGGACGGTACGTCGTTGCCTCGAACACCGGCGCGGGCAAGGGCAACGGCGATGCCGAGGTGATCATCGACCCCACCGGTCCGCACCCGCACGTCGTCGGATTGATGTCGCCCGGCAACGGTCCCGAGGGTTTCGCCATCGCGCCGAACGGCCGGATCGCGGCGACCCCGTTGCTGCTGGGCTCCGGGGCGAAGCAGAGCGACTGGTTCCGCACCAAGGGCGGCGAGCTGGCGCTGATGTCGGTCGGCGCCGGTGGCAGCCTGACAGTCACGGCGCGGGCGCCTCTGGGACGGCTGCCCGAGGGGATCGCCTACAGTCCGAACAGCGACTACATCTATGTCGGCAACTACATCGATCAGGACCTGCAGGTGTTTCACGTCACCGGTGGGAAGCTGGTTCAGGTGGGCCCGAACATCAAGTTGCCCGGCCAGCCGGCGTCGATGCGCGGGCCGGCGCACTGAACCGACATCGCCTGGCGGCGGTCGAGCCGTTCGCCGTCACAATGACCATGGGCCGCCGGACGGTGCGCCGCGCGCTCGAGACCCGGGCCTATCCGACGGGGATCAAGGCCGGCAACACCGAGATGGCCGCTCTTGACGGCAACGATGACGTCTTCCATCCGAGCCGGAATGATACCATCTCGTTCCGGCAGCCGCTTTGCAGCGGTCGTGGTGGGTCGTCGCCTAAGGCCGCTGGCTCCGGCGCTCAATCGTGACGATCGCCCAATACACCAGCAGACCGGCAAGCAATGCCGCGGCGGGCGGCGCAAGGGTCGTGATTGCGATATCGCGCACCATCGGCATCATGGGAACGGTTTGACCGACGACGGTCCAGGCGCCATCCACCGACTGGGACCAGTGACACGTGATGGCTCTGAGGCCTGCCATATCTTGCAGCGCGCAGTTGGCTCCGTAATGCCAGGCCCAGTACGCGATCCAGCCGCCGCTGAACAGGAGCCAAACAGTGAAAAGTCTGCGGCGGTAATTCACCTTTCGGCTCTCCGGTTCCGGTTGGGGTCGCCGGTGGAACCGATCTGGCACCGCCGGTGACATCGGCACGTCCGCATTCTTTGGGACGGAAGAAGAATGAAGTCCACAAAGAGCGACCGAGGTTGATTCCTGCGGGCGGCAACCAGCCCCGTGAGTATCCCGCTCAGGGCGGGTGTCGGACGGTCAGACATCGAGGTCGCCTCCGCGGCACACCGTGCGCTCATTTTTCCGGCCATGAAAATAATGCCCCCGGCGTATCGCCGCCAGTCCCAACCATCCCCGCGCAGCCTCGCCTGTTGGCCGGCGCCAAAGAAAGAATTTTCAACGCAGATTACGCAGATTACGCAGAGTACGCAGATTAAAAACGATGCTGGGGGCGGCGTCCGGACCGTCAGGGCGGCGGTCTCCGCATGGATCTGGCGACCGGGGCGGCGATCGTCAGGATTTGCTGGTCGAGCCAGCCGCTCGGTCCGGTCCCGATTGCGGTATCGAGGTTGCAGGTGGCATCTGCGAAATCTGCGTAATCTGCGTTAAAAAATGCGGACTTGCGAACGTCTCGGGCGTCACCAGGAGGTTTCCGGTACTGATGCGACAGGCAACGCCGCCATTGAACACAACATGAGTCATTCATTCCACCGGCAGCTCGGCTCGCTGCGCCGCCGAAGACCGCAACGAACCGCCACACCAGACTGGCAGGCGAAGGCATCGATCCCCCTGTTATCGGCCGCTCCGGTCAGTTGCGGGGTCTGGGTCGTGTTCAGCCCGAGTCCGCCAGGTACCGCCGCAGCGTCTCGCGTTGCTCATGGGTGACCCGCAGCCCCAGCTTGCTGCGCCGCCATAGTATATCCTCCGCCGAGACGGCCCATTCGGTGCGCACCAGCCAGTCCACCTCGCGCTGCGTCAGTCCGGCACCGAAATCCTGTCCCAGGTCCGCCCAAACCCTGGCGTCGCCCAGCATGTCAACAGCCAGAGTGCCATAGGCGCGGACCATCCGGCCCGCCACACCCGGCGCCAGGAACGGATACCGCCGGACCAGCTCATCCCGCAACGCCGTCGCACCGTCCCACGGGAAATCGCCACCCGGCAGAGCGGCATCCGTGGTCCAGGGACCGCGCAGACCGGGGAAATAGGGCGCCAACCGAACCATCGCCGCTTCGGCCAGCCGGCGGTGCGTGGTGATCTTGCCGCCGAACACGCTCAGCACCGGCGGGGAGCCGCTCAGTTCCAGCACGTAATCCCGTGTCGCTTCCTGCGCCTTGCTCGCCCCGTCATCGCGCAGCGGACGCACGCCCGCATAGCGCCAGACGATATCCGCGGCCGTCACCGGCTGGCGCAGATATTCACTGACGGCAGCGCACAGATAGGCCTCGTCCCCGGGCGTCACGGTCACCGACGCGGGATCGCCAGCGAATTCGTCATCCGTCGTGCCGATCAACGTGAAATCCTGCTCGTAAGGGATGGCGAAGCAGATCCGGCCATCGGCGTTCTGAAACAGATAGCACCGGTCGTGCGGAAACAGCCGCCGCACCACGATATGGCTCCCCTTCACCAGCCGCACCCGGCTTGGCGCGTTCTGCCGCACCACCGACGACAGCACCGAGGACACAAACGGCCCCGCCGCATTCACCAGCACGCGCGCCCGCGCGTCCGATCCGTCAGACAGGATCAGCGACCAGGCGCCATCGGAAATCCGAGCGGATTCGCAACGAGTGCGGGTGCGGATGTGGGCGCCGCGCAGGGCGGCGTCGCGCGCGGTCAGCACCACCAGACGCGCATCGTCCACCCAGCAATCGGAATACTCGAACGCACGGGTGAAGTCGGGCCGCAGCGGCAGGCCCGCCGGATCGGCCCGCAGGTCCAAGGTCCGGGTGGGCGGCAGGATGCGCCGTCCGCCCAGATGGTCGTACAGGAACAACCCGGTCCGGATCATCCACCACGGCCGCAGCCCCGTGTGGTGCGGCAGCACGAAGCGCAGCGGCCAGACGATGTGCGGCGCGGCGCGCAACAGCACTTCCCGCTCCGCCAGCGATTCCCGCACCAGGCGGAGTTCAAAATACTCCAGATAGCGCAGCCCGCCATGGATCAGCTTGGTCGAGGCCGACGACGTGGCCCCGGCCAGATCGCCCTGTTCCAGCAGCAGCACCGACAAGCCGCGCCCCGCCGCATCGCGGGCGATGCCGCAGCCGTTGATGCCGCCGCCGATGACCGCGAGGTCGAAGACCGCCGTCACGGTTTATCGTCAGGCGCCTCGATCACCGTGCCGGAATAGGGTTCGACATAGACCAGATGGTCATGCACCGTCTTCACCCCCGGCGTGTTCTCGGCGATCACGCAGATGGCTCGGCGCTCGTCGTCGTTGGTGATGGTGCCCCAGACATCGACCACGCCCTCGGCCACCGTCACGTTCAGGGTCGTCATCGGCGCCCAGGAGGCATTGTCCAGCGCATCCAGGATCGAGGCTCTGATGGACCGGTCGTCGGTCGCAGTCGGCGCTTCGTCGCGCGACCGGCCAACCAGAGCACGCAGCAGGTCCGACCGGCTGACGACGCCGATCACCCGCCCCGCCTCGGTCACCGGCACCCGCTTGATGCGGTGCTTCTCCATCGTATCGACCACGTCTTCCAGGGAAGCGTCGGACGCAACGCTGATCACCGTTTCGGTCATGACGTCCTTCACCCGCCGTCCATGGGTGCGGGTGAAGTCGGCGGCCTGGCGTCCCGGCGAGACGAGCAGCCGCAGCCACCACGGCCGGTGGCGTTCGGTGCCGAGTTCGTCGCGGCGCAGCAGGTCGCCCTCGGTCACCACGCCGGCCAGGTCGCCCTTCGCGTCAACCACGAACAGGCCGGAAATGCCGCGGGACAGCATCAGCTTCGCCGCGTCCTCCACGGTGGCGTCGGGGGCCACAGACAGGACGTGGCGGGTCATGACATCGGCGACGATCATCGGTTTTGTCCTTTGCCCTTCGCGGTCAGGCGGTCCAGCCGCAATCGCTGGCGCTCGTCTGACAGCCGCGTGGCGGCAAGATAGACCACGGCCACGGCCGCAAGACCAGAACCGCCCGACAACAAAAACATCAACACGATCTGGTATTTCGCCGCCTCCAGCGGATCCATCCCCGCGAGGATCTGTCCGGTCATGATGCCCGGCAGGGTGATGATGCCGGCCGCCGACATCTGGTTGATGATCGGCAGCAGCGCCCGCCTGACGGATTCCCGGACCAGCCGGCGGATCGCCTGGCGGAACGGCACACCGAGCGCCAGTTGCGCTTCGATCGCGGCGCGTTCGCGCACGACGCCGCCCAGCATGGAATCCAACGCCAGCGAGGCCCCGTTCAGCACATTGCCCAGGATGATGCCGGCGAGCGGAATGGCGTAGTGCGGGTCGTACCAGGGATGCGGGCGGATCGCCGTGGTGAGTGCCAGAATCGCCGTCACCGCGGTGGCGATGAAGACCGCGCTGGCGCCCACCGCGTAATTCCCGAAACGGCCCATCCGTTGTTCCGGGCGCGCGGCGACCTCGCGGCCGGCAATGGCAATCATCGCCAGCACCACCCCGAGCGTCAGCAGCGGCGAGGCAATGGCGAACACGGCGCGCAGGATGAAGCCGACCAGCACGAGCTGGACCACCATCCGCACCGTCGCGATGGCGAGCTGGCGGTGCAGGCCCAGGCGCAGCAGCACCGACAGCACACCGTCGGCCACGATCAGCACCGCGGCGATCGCCACGTCGAACGGGGTGAGCAGGATCGGGGTCATGCCGGCACCAGCCGCCGGTCCGCCATCCGGTAGTGCCGATGGCCGAGGTGCTGCGCCTGCTCGACGCTGTGCGTGACAAGAAGGATCGCGGTCCCGGCGGACAGGCGCTGGCGCAGGACCGCCTCGACCAGGCCGGTGCTGGCCTGATCCAGGGCACCGGTCGGTTCGTCCAGCAGCAGCACCGGCGGGTCCAGCACCAGGGTTCGGATCAGCGCCAGCCGGGCCCGCTCCCCGGTGGACAGGCGCAACACCGGTCCATCCAGCAATGCGGGGTCCAGTCCGAGCGACGGGGTGATGGCGCGGGCTTGGGCCAGGGCAGGTCCGGGGAAATGCGGGGCGACGAGGTCGTCCCACCAACCGGTCTCCGCGGCATTGTAAACCACCTGCCGCCGCCAGTCCGGTGCCGGAAAGGTTCGGCGGTCCCGCCCGTCCAGCATCACCTCACCCTGGTTCGGGTCGAGGTCGGCCACCATGCGCAGAAACAGGCTCTTGCCGGACCCGGACGGCCCGGTGATCGCGACACACTCACCGAGCGCTACAACCAGATCGAATGGTCCGGCGAGCGCGCTGCGCAGACCGGCGATCCGCAGTCGTACGGCCGGCGTTTGGCTCACCCGCCGGCGAATTTCGCCAGCAGCCGCACGTGCGAGCGAATGCCGTGGTGGAAGCAGCGCAGCTCGAACTTCTCGTTCGGGCTGTGCACCTGGTCGTCGTCCAGGCCGAACCCCATCAGCAGCGAATCGATCCCCAGCACCGTCCGCAGCGACGTCACCACCGGGATCGAGCCGCCGCAGCCGATCAGCACCGCCGGCTTGCCGTATTCTTCGCCCAGCACCGTCGTGGCGGCTCTGACCCAGGGGGAGTCGACGTTGACCTCGATCCCGGGGGCGCTGCTGAAGTTGGCGAACGCCGCGACCGCACCCGGCGGCAGGCGGTCGGTGACGAAGTGCTGGAACTGCGCGAACACCGCGTCGGGGTCCTGGTTCGCGACCAGGCGGAACGACACCTTCGCCGAGGCCTCCGACGCGATCACGGTCTTCGCGCCGGCGCCGGTGTAGCCGCCCCAGATGCCGTTGATGTCGGCGGTCGGCCGCGCCCAGAGCCGTTCCAGGCCGGAATAGCCGCGCTCGCCCACCGGGGTGGACAGGCCGATCGATCGCAGGAAGGCCGACTCGTCGAAGCCCAGCGAGTCCCATTGGGCGCGCTGCGCGTTCGTCACCGGCAGCACCGAGTCGTAAAAGCCCGGCAACTGGATGCGCCCGTTTTCGTCCTGCAGATCGCCCAGGATCTTCGTCAGCGCATTGATCGGGTTCAGCGCGGAGCCGCCGAAAATGCCGGAGTGCAGGTCCTTGTTCGCGGCTTTCAGGGTCACCTGAGCGTAGCACATGCCGCGCAGCCGGGTGGTGATCGCCGGGGTATCGACATCCCACATCCCGGTATCGCTGATCAGCGCCAGATCGGCGGCCAGGTCCTGCTGGTGCGCTTTCAGGAAGGGTTCCAGGTTGACGGAGCCGACTTCTTCCTCGCCCTCGATCAGCACCGTGATGCGGGCGGGGATGGTGCCGGTCGCGGTGTGCCAGGCGCGCAGCGCCTCCAGGAACATGACCGTCTGGCCTTTGTCGTCCACCGCGCCGCGCGCGACGATGCGCTTGCCGCGGGGGCCGTCCACCAGTTGCGGCTCGAAGGGCGGGTGGGTCCACAGGTCCAGCGGATCGACCGGCTGCACGTCGTAGTGGCCGTAGAACAGGACATGCGGGCCGGTGTAGCCGGCGGGCCCGTCATAATGGCCGACCACCACGGGGTGTCCCGCTGTCGGCCGGATGTCCGTCCGAAAGCCGAGTCCGGTCAGTTGGTCCCGCCACCAATCCGCCGCCGCGGCGCAATCCCCGGCGTGGGCCGGCTGCGCGCTGATCGAGGGAATGCGCAGCAGTTCGAACAGAATCTGCTGCGACCGTTCCAACGCGGTGTCTGCCTGGCGCAGCACGGCGGCGAGGGTGTCGGGCGAAAGGCGGGTCATACGGGTCATCCACAGGCTGGTTGGCGAGCGGCGCACCATGGCACGGGACGCGGCCGGGTCAACAATTGGCTTCTCCGCCGCTCCGCCTGCCAGTCACGGTTGCGTCAAGCCCTCAGGCTGCCAGTGTGCGCATCTCGGCGTAGAGGTCGGATTTTCCCTCGAATCCGATCCCCGGCAGCTCCGGCAGGGTGACGACGCTGTCCTTCACCAGGGTGCCATCGGGAAAACCGCCATAGGGCTGGAACACGTCCGGGTAGCTCTCGTTGCCGCCGAGCCCGAGACCCGCGGCGATCGCCAGCGACATCTGATGCCCGCCATGCGGAATGCAACGCTTCCAGGACCAGCCGGCGTCCTTCAGCATCCGCAGAGTGCGCAGATACTCGCACAGACCATAGGACAGAGCGCAGTCGAATTGCAGCCAGTCCCGGTCCGGCCGCATGCCGCCATGGCGGATCAGGTTGCGCGCATCCTGGTGGCTGAACAGGTTTTCGCCGGTGGCCATCGGCCCCGGATAGAAGTCCGCCAGCGCCGCCTGCAACCGGTAGTCCAGCGGATCGCCGGCTTCCTCGTACCAGAACAGGTTGTAATCGCGCAGCATCTTCGCGTAAGCGATGGCGGTTTCCAGGTCGAAGCGGCCGTTGGCGTCGACGGCCAGACGGGCCCGGGGGCCGATCTCGCGCAGCACCGCCTCGATCCGGCGGCGGTCCACGTCGATCGGCTCGCCGCCGATCTTCAGTTTCACGACGGTGTAGCCGCGGTCCAGGTAGCTGCGCATTTCCGCGCACAGAGCGCTGTCGTCCTTGCCGGGGTAATAGTAGCCGCCGGCCGCGTACACGAAGACCCGCGGGTCGGCGACCACCCCATGGCGTTCGGCCAGCAGGCGGAACAGCGGCTTGCCGGCGATCTTCGCCACCGCGTCCCAGACCGCCATGTCGATCGTGCCGACGGCGACGGAGCGGTCGCCGTGCCCGCCGGGCTTTTCGTTGGTCATCATCGCCGACCAGACCCGGTCGGGGTCCAGATTGTCGCCGGTCGCATCCACCAGCGAGGCCGGTTCGGCTTCCAGCACCCGCGGGGCGAATCGCTCGCGGATCAGGCCGCCCTGGCCGTAGCGGCCGTTCGAGTTGAAGCCGTAGCCAACCACCGGCCTGCCGTCCCGCTGCACGTTGGTGACCACCGCGACCAGACTGGTGGTCATCTTGCTGAAGTCGATATAGGCATTGCGGATCGGCGAGCTGATCGCCTTGGTGACCTCGCGGATATCGGTGATGCGGACGGGCATGGCGGCCTTGCCTTGCGGATCGGGGTGAGGCGGACGCCCGTGTTATGGCGCAGACCGCCTGCGAAGGCCACGGCCCCGAACACCCCAGGATCAGCGGAAGATCGAATGCGGGCGCGCGGCCTCCATCGGGGAGCCGCCAACCGGCCAGGCAGCCGAACGCGCTTCGTCCTGGCTGTGCGCCGCGGGCTGGCCGGGTGAAGCACCCAGCGCCTGGGACAATTTGACCGCCGCCTCGATGACGGCGGGCACCAAAGCGCGCGGCCGAGGCGGGCGCATGCGCATCGACGGCGCGCTGAGATGCAGAATCGCCACCACCTGGCCCGATGCGTCCCGAACCGGCGCCGCCACGCCGACGGCGCCGGCGACGACCTCATCGGCGGTGATCAGATAGCCGCGGGTGCGGATACGCTGCAGATCGGCGGCGATCCAGGCGGCATCGGTGCGGGTCGCCGGGGTGAAGCGCGGCAGGCGCTGCGCCAGGACCTGAGTCTGTACCGCCTCGGGCGCATGGGCCAGCAGCAGCCGGCTGGAACCGGCGTGCAGCGGGCCACGCTTGCCGACTTCCGTATAAAGGCGCAGCGCGGGGTCGGTCTGGAAGATGGCGACGGTCTCGCTTTCCATGCCGTCGCGAATGCGCAGATAGGTGTTCTCACCCGTCGCCTTGCCCAGGTTGGCCAGGATCGGCATCGCCGTGGCCGCCAGCGCGCCTTGTTCGGCGGCCGCGCGTCCCAGCACGCCCCAGCGTGCGCCCAGGCGCCACAGGCCGCGGGCATCATCCTGGATGGCGAAGCCACGCGCCTGCAAGGTGCGCAGCAGGCGGAAACCCGCGGTGCGGGTGCAACCGGCGGTTTCCGCCAGTACGGCGAGCGGCGCCGGTCCGACGCGGGCGAGCGCCTCAAGCAGGTCCAGGGCCCGATCGACCGCGGCGATGCTGTAATCGCGCGCCTGCGCCGCTCTGGACGGGGGATCGGCTTGTTCGCTGTGGGCGGGCTTGGGCCGCTTTGCCTTGGCCGGCCTGGATTTGGGGACGCTCTTCCCGTTGCTGCGAAGGCTGGACGCCATGCTGCGACCCTTACTTAAGGTTGGTCTGATGGGCACTCACGCCGGGGCGTGGCTACCGGGTAGTAGGATCGCATTACATGGCGGTTGGGGCAAAGCTGGAATCGTGCAAGAGGGACTGCCGCTGCCATTGAGTCTGGTATGCGCTCAGGTATGACCTGCCGGTTCCGCGCGCCGGGTCCGGCCGATCCGTCCGCCGGCGGAACCAGCGGTTCTCGTTCTGGCGCGAAGGCGTTGCACCATCGTCATGGCCGCGCTTGTCCCGGCCATCTACGCCAGTTCGGTGCTGCGACAGATAGCCGGCACAAGGCCGGCCATTTTGAAAAGGCAACGCCGCTCGGCCAAAATGAGAACGGCTGCGGCGGCACACCGGCGCTTGTGGCGCGGCGGGGCCTGCGCTAAAGCGCCGCGTTCACGGCCGCACCAGCCCGGTCCAAGGGCGGGTCGCGCGCGGGCGTGGTGGAATTGGCAGACACGCCAGATTTAGGTTCTGGTGGCGCAAGCCGTGGGGGTTCAAGTCCCTCCGCCCGCACCACGAAGCCGCTGGCACACAGGTTTCTATAAGGATTGGCTGGCACATGCAGGTGACCGAGACGTTGTCCGACGGGTTGAAGCGCGCCTTTGCGGTCGTGGTTCCCGCGGCGGACATTGAAAGCCGCAAGACCGAACGCCTGACCAGTCTGGGCAAGACCTTGCGCCTGCCGGGCTTCCGCCCGGGGAAAGTGCCGCTGCCGGTGGTTCGCCAGCGCTACGGCACCGCCGTGTCGGCCGAGGTGGTGGAAGAAACCGTCAACGAGGCAACCCGTCAGGTGCTGACCGACCGTGGCCTGCGCCCCGCGCAGCAGCCGAAAGTCGATCTGGGCGGGTATGACCCGTCGAAGGCCGGGGTCGGGACGGACCTGGCGTTCAATGTCGAACTCGAACTGCTACCCGAGATCACCCTGCCCGATTTCGGCGCAATCAGCCTGGCTCGTCCGAAGGTGGAGGTCGATCCAGCCGAGGTCGACACGGCGCTGGCCAATCTGGCGAAGGCCAACCGCGACCTGATCGACTTCTCGGAGGAGGAGCTGGCGGCGCGCGGGGAGAATACCGGCGCGGCGGACGGCGATGTGCTGACGATCGACTTCGTGGGCAAGATCGACGGTGTCGAATTTCCCGGGGGCGCGGGGACCGATACGCACGTGGATATCGGCGGCACCGGCTTCATCCCTGGTTTCGCCGAACAGCTCGCCGGCCTGCGCCCCGGCGAGGCGCGGACCATCGAGGTCACCTTCCCGGTGGATTACGGCACGGCGACCCTGGCCGGAAAGGCGGCGACCTTCGATGTGACCGCCAAGCAACTGCGCCGGCCCGCGGTGCCGGAGATCGATGACGCGCTGGCGACCAAGCTGGGGTTCCAGACGGTCGACGAGTTGCGGCAATTGTTCAGCGACCGCAGCCGGCGGGAATATGATGGCCTGGCTCGCGTGCGCCTGAAGCGGCAGTTGCTGGACGCGCTGGCGTTGTTTGCGACGTTCGAGGCGCCACAGGGCATGGTGGACCTGGAATTCGGCCAGATCTGGCAGCGTCTGGAGGCCGACCGTTCGGCCGGGCGGCTGGATGACGACGACAAGGACAAGGACGACGACACCCTGAAGGCCGAGTACCGCGCGATCGCCGAACGGCGGGTGCGACTTGGCCTGCTGCTGGCGGAAATCGGCCGGATCAACAACCTGACGGTGACCCAGGAGGAGCTGACCAGAGCAATGCGCGAGCAGGCCTCGCGCTATCCCGGGCAGGAGGCGCAGATGATGGAGTTTTTCCAGAAATATCCGCAGATGGCGGACAACCTGCGCGGGCCGATCTTCGAGGAAAAGGTGGTCGACTTCGTGCTGGAACTGGCCAGGGTGGAAGACCAGGCGATGACCGTGGCCGAACTGATGGCGGAACCGCCGTCGCCGGCTGCGGCGGGCTGAACTGGATTGGATGGGTGTCGGGCGCAATCCTTCCCCCTCCCCTTGTGGGAGGGGCTCTGCCAGGAGAAGCTTCAACCTCTCAGGCTACCTCCGACCGCCCCCTCCCCCCAACCCCCTCCCGCTAAGGGGAGGGGGAGTCGTGATCTGCAATCCGAACACCATGGCAGGTATCTGCCGTAAATTCCCCCGCCGTGTGGCCGGGGGTGCTGGATTCCCGCTCGACGGCGCCCACCTATGATCGCTATCTCTGTTCGCCGTTCTGCAACACAAGGTGACCGCACATGAGGGACCGTGACCCCGTCGAGGTTTACAACAATAACCTGGTACCCATGGTGGTCGAGCAGTCCGCCCGCGGGGAACGGGCGTACGATATCTACTCGCTGCTGCTGAAGCAGCGGATCATTTTCCTGACCGGTGCCGTCTATGACCAGGTCAGCTCGCTGATCTGTGCCCAGTTGCTGTATCTCGAGTCGGAGAATCCGAGCAAGGACGTGTCGTTCTATATCAACAGCCCAGGCGGCGTGGTGTCGGCTGGCCTCGCGATTTACGACACCATGCAATACATCCGCAGCCCGGTCAGCACGGTGTGCATCGGCCAGGCCGCGTCGATGGGCAGCCTGCTGCTGACCGCCGGCGCCAAGGGCAAGCGCTTCGCCCTGCCGAACTCTCGCATCATGGTGCACCAGCCGTCCGGCGGCGCGCAGGGCCAGGCGACCGACATCGAGATCCAGGCGCGCGAGATTCTGCTGCTGCGCAAGCGGCTGAACGAAATCTACGTGCGCCACACCGGCCAGCCGATCGAGGCGATCGAGCGGAAGCTGGAGCGCGACTCGTATATGTCCGCGGAGGAGAGCCGGGATTTCGGCCTGGTGGACGAAGTGGTCGAGGTTCGCCCGCCCTCGGGCGATGAAGCGACTCGCGGCTGACGCTATTCGGAATCCCTTGATTTCCCGTGATTTCAACGGGTTCAGGGGAATGCCGGTCTTTGGTCCTGCCCCTTATGGCATGTTTTTAGGGCATCCCCGGGCGGCGTTCTTGTCCCGGACCGCCAGAAGGGGGTAAGGTGCCCCGTTGTACCCCCCGGTCCCCGGGGGAGGAGTGTGCATGAGCAAGTCCGGCGATTCGAAAAACACCCTCTACTGCTCGTTCTGCGGCAAGTCCCAGCACGAGGTGCGCAAGCTGATCGCCGGTCCCACGGTGTTCATCTGCGATGAGTGTGTCGAGCTTTGCATGGATATCATCCGTGAAGAGCACAAAACGCATCTGGTCAAATCCCGCGATGGCGTGCCGACGCCGCGTGAGATCTGCAAGGTGCTGGACGATTACGTCATCGGGCAGGACCACGCCAAGAAGGTCCTCTCGGTCGCGGTGCACAACCATTACAAGCGGTTGGCGCACGGCCAGAAGAACAATGACGTCGAGATCGCGAAGTCCAACATTCTTCTCGTTGGCCCGACCGGGTCCGGGAAGACCCTGCTGGCGCAGACCCTCGCGCGTATTCTGGACGTGCCCTTCACCATGGCGGACGCCACGACCCTGACGGAAGCCGGCTATGTGGGCGAGGATGTGGAGAACATCATCCTCAAGCTGCTCCAGTCGGCCGACTATAACGTCGAACGGGCGCAGCGCGGCATCGTCTATATCGACGAGGTCGATAAGATCAGCCGCAAATCCGACAACCCCTCGATCACCCGCGACGTGAGCGGCGAAGGTGTGCAGCAGGCGCTGCTGAAGATCATGGAGGGCACCATCGCCAGCGTGCCGCCGCAGGGCGGGCGCAAGCACCCGCAGCAGGAGTTCCTGCAGGTCGATACGACTAATATTTTGTTCATCTGTGGCGGCGCGTTTTCCGGGCTGGAACGGATTATCGGCGCCCGCGGCAAAGGGTCGGGAATCGGCTACGGCGCCGAGGTGCGCTCCCCCGACGAACGCCGGATGGGGGCCATCCTGCGCGAGGTCGAGCCGGAGGATCTGCTGAAATTCGGCCTGATCCCGGAATTCATCGGCCGTCTGCCCGTGGTCGCGACGCTCGAGGACCTGGACGAAGGCGCGCTGATGGAGATCCTGACCAAGCCGAAGAATGCTTTGGTCAAGCAGTACGGCCGGCTGTTCGAGATGGAGGGGGTGAAACTTTCCTTCACCGAGGACGCCCTGAAGTCGGTGGCGGCCCGAGCGATCGGGCGCAAGACTGGGGCGCGCGGACTGCGGTCGATCATGGAACAGATCTTGCTTGGTACCATGTTCGAACTGCCGGGGCTGGATGGCGTCGAGGAGGTGGTGATCAACCGGGAGGTTGCGGAAGTGCGGGCGAATCCCCTGTATCTGTATGGCAAGGAGCGGGCGGAAAACACCGCGTGATCGGCCGGGTCGATGAAAAGCGCTGCGGCAATCGGTTTTCAAGGTCTTGCGTGCCTAAGCCCGGCTGCCGATATGCCGCCTTATCACCCAGGTGTCACAACACCGTGAAGGCGTCATCCGTGCCAAAACCGGGCGGACCAGGCGCTGACTGTCCTTAAGGAGGTCAAGTATGACGGAATCAGATCGGCCGGGCCCCGAACGGACCCCGGCACCACAGAAAGCCCACAACCCGACCCGCGGGGACCTGATGGCGGTTCTGCCCCTGCGCGATATTGTCGTGTTCCCGCACATGATCGTCCCGCTGTTCGTCGGCCGCGAGAAATCGGTTCGCGCGCTCGAATCGGTGATGAAGGAGGACAAGCAGATCCTGCTGGTGGCGCAGAAGAATGCGTCGCAGGATGATCCCTCGGTGGATGATATCTACCGGGTCGGCACGGTCTCCACGATTCTTCAGCTCCTGAAGCTGCCGGACGGCACCGTGAAGGTGCTGGTGGAAGGCGGACGTCGCGCAAAGATCACCGGCTTCAAGGAGACGGACTCCTTCTTCGAGGCTGTGGTCGATCCGATGCCCGACACACCCGGCGACAAGAAGGACCTGGAAGCGCTCGGGCGCACCGTCGTCTCGCAGTTCGAGCAGTATATCAAGCTGAACAAGAAGATCGCGCCCGAGGTCCTGGTTTCGCTGAACCAGATCGAGGAGCCGTCGAAGCTCGCCGACACGGTGGCCAGCCACCTGAACCTGAAGATCCCGGAAAAGCAGGAGCTGCTGGAGGTCGCCAAGGTCAGCGAGCGGCTGGAGAAAGTCTTCGGCCACATGGAGTCCGAAATCGGCGTCCTGCAGGTCGAGAAGAAGATCCGCAACCGCGTGAAGCGGCAGATGGAGAAGACCCAGCGCGAGTACTACCTGAACGAGCAGCTCAAGGCGATCCAGAAGGAGCTGGGTGAGGGCGAGGACGGCAAGGACGAGAACGCCGAACTGGAAGCCCGCATCAAGAAGACGAAGTTCAGCAAGGAAGCCCGCGACAAGGCGATGGCGGAGCTGAAGAAGCTCAAGACCATGAGCCCCATGAGCGCCGAGGCGACCGTGGTGCGCAACTACCTCGACTGGATGCTGTCGATCCCGTGGAAGCGGCGCAGCAAGATCCGCAACGACGTGGTCGAGGCGGAGAAGGTGCTGGAAGCCGACCACTACGGGCTGGAGAAGGTCAAGGAACGGATCATCGAGTACCTGGCGGTGCAGGCGCGCAGCCCCAAGGTGCGCGGGCCGATCCTGTGCCTGGTCGGGCCGCCGGGTGTCGGCAAGACGTCGCTGGGCAAGTCGATCGCCAAGGCGACGGGCCGCAATTTCGTCCGTATGTCGCTGGGCGGCGTGCGTGACGAAGCCGAGGTGCGTGGCCACCGGCGGACCTATATCGGCTCGATGCCGGGCAAGGTCATCCAGGGCATGAAGAAGGCCAAGACCTCCAACCCGCTGTTCCTGCTGGATGAAGTGGACAAGCTGGGGTCCGACTGGCGCGGCGATCCGTCCTCGGCTTTGTTGGAGGTGCTGGATCCCGAACAGAATTCCACGTTTGCCGACCACTATCTGGAGGTGGACTACGACCTGTCCGACGTGATGTTCGTCACCACGGCCAACAGCCTGCGCATGCCGCAGCCGCTGATGGACCGCATGGAGATCATCCGCATCCCCGGCTACACCGAGGATGAGAAGGTGGAGATCGCCAAGCGGCATCTGATCAGCAAGCAGTCCGATGCGCACGGGCTGAAGGCCGACGAATGGCACATCTCGGACGAGGCGCTGCGCGACCTGATCCGCTACTACACGCGCGAAGCCGGCGTGCGGAACCTGGAGCGTGAGATCGCCAACCTGGCGCGGAAAGCGGTCAAGGAGCTGGTGACCAACAAGGCCACCAAGAAGGTCACGATCACGCTGAAGAACGTGGAAAAATTCGCCGGGGTGAAGAAGTACCGCTTCGGCGAAACCGAAGCCGAGGACATGGTGGGTGTCGTCACCGGCCTGGCCTGGACCGAGGTGGGCGGCGAGATCCTGACCATCGAGTCGGTGCTTTTGCCGGGTAAGGGCAACATCAAGCACACCGGCAAGCTTGGCGACGTGATGCAGGAAAGCGTGTCGGCGGCGCTGAGCTACGTGCGCAGCCGCTCGACCCGGTTCGGCATCAAGCCGACGTTGTTTGAAAAGCGCGACATCCACGTGCACGTGCCGGAAGGGGCGACCCCGAAGGACGGCCCGTCCGCGGGTGTGGCGATGGCGACCTCCATCGTGTCGATCCTGACCGGCATTCCGGTGCGGCGCGATGTGGCGATGACGGGTGAGATCACCCTGCGTGGCCGCATCCTGCCGATCGGCGGCTTGAAGGAGAAACTGCTGGCGGCGCTGCGGGCCGGGATTACGACAGTGTTCATTCCGAAGGAGAATGAGAAGGACCTGGCGGAGATCCCGGACAACGTGAAGAAGCACCTGAAGCTGATTCCGGTGTCTGATGTCGATGAGGTGATCGCCCAGGCGCTGGCGCGCCGGCCCGAGGCGATCGAGTGGCAGGAACCGGCGGATCCGCCTCTGGCGCCGCCGCCGGCGCAGCCTGCGACCGCCTCCCTGCCGCATTGAGGCAACACGGCCCGCCGGAAAATGCACCGGCGGGCCGCTTCGCATTGACGGCGCGGAAATCACGCCATTAGTTTCCGCCGCCCGCTGCCGGGCGCGAATCCGCCGGTCGGATTCGGACTGGTACATCACGGAATTGAGAGGGAAGTTGTACAGTGAACAAAAATGACCTCATCGCGGCCGTTGCCGACGGAACGGAGCTTTCACGCGCCAAAGCGAGCGAGGTGGTCGATGCGGTGTTCGGTGCAATCTCCGGCGCGCTGAAGGCCAAGGACGAGGTTCGCCTGGTGGGTTTCGGCACGTTCTCTGCGGCCGTCCGTAAGGCCAGCACGGGCCGCAACCCGCGCACGGGGGAGGAGATGCAGATCGCCGAGTCCACCACGGTGCGGTTCAAGGCTGGCAAGGGTCTGAAGGACGCGGTGGGGTGAGCCGGGACGGGCGGTTAGCTCAGCGGTAGAGCGTCTCGTTTACACCGAGAGGGCCGGCGGTTCGATCCCGTCACCGCCCACCAGGGTTGGCGCCGTCCGGAGGATCTTTCGCCCAGTTGCGCACGTCCACGGTGCCGTCGCGATGGACTTCGATGAACAGGTTGATCAGGCTGTTCTGCCGAGCGGCGGCATCCAGCGCGAGGTCGAACAGGCGGCATTGTTCGTCGTACCGGACTGATGGCACGATGATGATCAGCCCGTTATGGACGGCAAGCTGCGCGTAGAGACGAAGAAAGTCCCGGCGGTTGTTGGTGACAACCACGTAGTCCCGTTCAGCCGCCAGGGCTGCGATCTCCCAATCTTCAGCACCCTCGCGATTGACCCATGAGACGTGCAAGGCGATCAGCCCGCGCATCATCGCGACCGCTGCCAGATCGGGCGACAGGCATTCGTCGATCAGGATCGGGTCCATCACGCCGCGACCGGCTGGTCCCTCCAGTTTGGCCCCAGGTTCTCTTCGGCCCAGGCGGTCACGGCTTCGATTCCGTCAAGCGGCAGGCTTGGGTAGTTCCGAAATATATCGAACCGGCTGCATCCGCCGCGGAGGTGGACAAGGATCATCTCAACCGGGATACGCGTGCCGCGAATCGTCGGCACCCCGCCCATAATTGCCGGGTTGCAGACAATTTCCGCCGGAAGGCTGCGCTTTTTGCTGTGCAGGATCATCGTTCGGGTCTCCTTGCAATCCCACGAATATACGATTGCACCCGCGGCAAACCAACACCCTTGACGCCCCCGGCCGGCCAGCCTAAACGCTGCCCCCTGCCGCTGCGGGTGTAGCTCAGTTGGTTAGAGCGCCGGCCTGTCACGCCGGAGGTCGCGGGTTCGAGCCCCGTCACTCGCGCCAGCCACTCGGCAGACCCGCTTTCCGAAATTTTCGCCGCAACCTATGGCGGTATCCGCCGGTTGGGGCTATAGCTCCGCCGCGTGCTGCACCGCGAAAGCCAACGCCCCAACCAAGGCCGGCGCGGTTGGGCATGCCCAGACGACGAGCGGAACCGACATGCAGCCTGTGCTCTACGGATACCTGCCGATCCTGGTGTTTCTGGTCATCGCCGGCGGGATCGCGATCGCGATGGTTGGCGGGTCCTTGCTCCTGGCCCGCCAGAAACCCTACGCCGAAAAATTGTCCGCCTACGAATGCGGGTTCGAGGCCTTCGACGATGCGCGCCGCCGCTTCGACGTGCGCTATTACCTCGTGGCCATTCTGTTCATCATCTTCGACCTGGAAGTCGCATTCCTGTTCCCCTGGGCCATTGCGCTCAAACGGATCGGCGCATTCGGCTTCTGGTCGATGCTCGCGTTCCTGGGCGTGCTGACCGTGGGATTCATCTACGAGTGGTGCAAGGGCGCGCTGGAGTGGGAGTGACCCCCGTGAGTACGACAATCGCGTGGAACCGTGACAACCTGCCGCCGGGGCCCGAACAGGATTCCGTGATCAAGGGCATCACCGGGGAGCTGGCTGACAAGGGCTTCCTGGTCGCCAACCTGGACAAGGTGGTGAACTGGGCCCGCACCGGCAGCCTGTGGCCGATGACGTTTGGCCTGGCGTGCTGTGCGATCGAGATGATCCACGCCTACATGCCGCGCTACGACCTCGACCGGCTGGGCATCATACCGCGCGCCAGTCCACGGCAGAGCGATGTGATGATCGTCGCCGGCACCCTGACCAACAAAATGGCCCCGGCCCTGCGCAAGGTCTATGACCAGATGCCGGAGCCGCGCTGGGTGATCAGCATGGGAAGCTGCGCCAACGGCGGCGGGTATTACCACTACTCCTATTCGGTGGTGCGCGGCTGCGACCGGGTCGTGCCGGTGGACATCTACGTCCCCGGCTGCCCGCCGACCGCCGAGGCCCTGGTGTACGGGATCCTGCAATTGCAAAAGAAAATCCGCCGCACCGGGACGATCCTCCGTGGCTGAGGCCGACACCGCACAGGCGGCTCTGGCGCAGGCCGTGGCCGGACTCCCTGGTGTGCATGGCACGCAGGTCCAGCATGGCGAGTTGATCGCCCTGGCCGACCGCGACTCGCTGCTGACCTTGGTGACGACGTTGCGCGACGATCCCCGCTTTGCCTTCGAGCAGGTGATGGACATCTGCGGTGTCGATTGGCCGGATCGGGCAGAACGCTTCGATGTGGTGTACAACCTGCTGTCGGTGTCGTTGAACCACCGGATTCGGGTCATCGTCACCGCCGATGCCGCCACGCCCGTACCATCGGTGCACACGATCTGGCCGGTGGCGACCTGGTGGGAACGCGAGGCCTGGGACCTGTTCGGGATCGTGTTCTCCGGCCAGCCCGATCTGCGCCGGATTCTGACCGACTACGGGTTTGAAGGCCATCCGCTGCGCAAGGATTTTCCGCTCACCGGCTATGTCGAAATGCGGTATGACGAAGACCGCAAAGCGGTGGTGTATGAGCCGGTGAAGCTGACACAGGATTTCCGCAGTTTCGATTTTCTGTCGCCGTGGGAAGCGCTGACGACATTGCCGGGCGACGAGAAGGTCCATACCGAACGCGCCGAGAAGGCAAAGGGTTAGGACGATGAGCGAGACTGTGGTGGTGGAAGCCGGCACCTCGACGCGTACTGTGGAGATCGACAGCCATTCGATCAATTTCGGCCCGCAGCATCCCGCTGCCCATGGCGTTTTGCGGCTGATCCTGGAGCTGGATGGCGAGATCGTGGAGCGGGCCGATCCGCATATCGGCCTGCTGCATCGCGGCACCGAAAAGCTGATCGAGTACAAGACCTATATGCAGGCGGTGCCGTATTTCGACCGTCTCGATTACGTCTCGCCGATGTGCGAGGAGCATGCTTTCGCGCTGGCGGTGGAAAAGCTGCTGGGCATCACGGTGCCGGATCGCGGCCAATGGATCCGCGTGCTGTTCGCCGAAATCACCCGCGTGCTGAACCATCTGCTCAATCTGACCACTTATGCGCTGGACGTGGGCGCGATCACGCCCGCTTTATGGGGGTTCGAGGAACGCGAAAAGCTGATGGAATTCCATGAGGCCGCGTCGGGGGCTCGGCTGCATGCGAATTATTTTCGCCCCGGTGGCGTGGCGAAGGACTTGCCGGCCGGCCTCACCGACAAGATTGCCGCCTGGGCCGAGACGTTTCCGAAATTCATCGACGACCTGGAAGGGCTGCTGACCAACAACCGGATCTGGAAGCAGCGCACCGTCGATATCGGCGTGTTCACCGCGGAGCAGGCACTGGCCTGGGGTTTCAGCGGTCCGCCCTTGCGGGCGTCGGGGGTGCCGTGGGACCTGCGGCGCGCGCAGCCTTATGACAAATACGCGGAAGTGGACTTCCAGATTCCCGTCGGCCACAACGGCGATTGCTACGACCGCTATTTGGTGCGCCTGGCCGAGTTGCGGGAGAGCGTCAAAATCATCAAGCAGGCGCTGGCGAAAATGAAACCAGGACCGGTCAAGGTCCAGGACCGTAAATTCACCCCGCCGGCTCGGGGCGAGATGAAGCAGTCCATGGAAGCGCTGATCCATCATTTCAAACTTTACACCGAGGGCTATCATGTCCCGGCCGGCGCTACCTACACCGTGGTGGAAACGCCGAAGGGCGAGTTCGGCGTCTATCTGGTTGCGGACGGGACCAACAAGCCGTATCGCTGCAAGATCCGCTCGACCGGGTTTGCGTTCCTGCAGGCGACGGACGTGATGTCGAAACGCCACATGCTGGCCGATATCTGCGCGATCATCGGATCGCTGGATGTCGTGTTCGGCGAGATCGACAGGTAACCCATGGCAGCAAGCAACGGAGCCGCGTTCGAGCAGCCGGCCAGCTTCACGCTGGACGCCGAAAGCAATGCGGCGATCGATCACCTGGTCACGAAATACCCGGCGGGCAGGCAGGCCAGCGCGGTCATTCCGGCCCTGTATGTCGTGCAGAACCAGATGAAGCGGCAGACCGGCAGCGCCTGGGTGCCGGTGAAGGCGATGGATGCGGTGGCGCAGCGGCTGGATATGGCGCCGATCCGCGTCTATGAGGTCGCCACCTTCTATTTCATGTTCAACACCGCGCCGATCGGCAGGTACCACCTGCAACTTTGCACCACGACGCCGTGCTGGCTGCGGGGCTCCGACGACGTGACCGCCGCCTGCCGCGAGGCCACCGGCATCCAGGGCTGGGGCGAAACCAGCGCCGACGGGCTGTTCACCATGACCGAGGTGGAATGCGTCGGCGCCTGCGTCAACGCCCCGATCCTGCAGGTGGACGACGATTTTTACGAGGATATGGATGCGGAACGGACCAAGTCGCTGATCGCAGCGCTGCGCCGCGGCGAACGTCCGGTGCCCGGCTCGACCATCGGCCGGAAGACCTCGGCTCCCGAGGGCGGCCCCACCACCCTGACGACCCTGCAATTCGCGCCGGAGGCCTGAGTGTCATGTTGCAGGACAAGGACCGTATTTTCACCAACCTCTATGGCCAGCACGATCCTTTCCTGAAGGGTGCGCGCGCTCGGGGCGATTGGGACGGCACCGCGGCGATCCTGGCCAAGGGCCGCGATGCGATCGTGAATGAGGTAAAAAACTCCGGCTTGCGCGGGCGCGGCGGCGCGGGTTTCCCGACCGGGCTCAAATGGTCCTTCATGCCGAAGCAGAGCGACCGGCCCTGCTATCTGGTGGTGAACGCCGACGAAAGCGAGCCGGGCACCTGCAAGGATCGCGACATCATCCGTCACGATCCGCACAAGCTGGTGGAGGGTTGCCTGGTCGCCGGCTTCGCGATGGGCGCCTGCGCCGCTTACATCTACATTCGTGGCGAGTTCTACAATGAAGGCCGAGCGTTGCAGACCGCGATCGATGAGGCCTATGAAGCCGGCCTGATCGGCAAGAATGCCTGCGGATCGGGCTACGATTTCGACGTGTTCCTGCATCGCGGCGCCGGCGCTTACATCTGCGGCGAGGAAACCGCGCTGCTGGAAAGCCTGGAAGGCAAGAAGGGCATGCCGCGGATGAAGCCGCCCTTCCCGGCCGGCGTCGGGTTGTACGGCTGTCCCTCCACCGTGAACAACGTCGAAAGCATCGCGGTCGCCCCGACGATCATGCGGCGCGGTGCGAACTGGTTCACCTCGATGGGGCGGCAGAACAACACCGGACAGAAAGTGTTCTGCATCTCCGGCCACGTGAACAAGCCCTGCAACGTGGAAGAGGAACTCGGCATTCCCCTGAAGGAGCTGATCGAGAAATACGCCGGCGGCGTGCGCGGCGGCTGGGACAATCTGCTGGCGGTGATCCCGGGCGGCGCCTCGGTGCCGCTGATCCCGAAATCGGTCTGCGATGAGGTGCTGATGGATTTCGACTCGCTGCGTGCCGTGACCAGTGGCCTCGGCACCGCGGCGGTGATCGTGATGGACAAGTCCACCGACCTGATCAAGGCTATTACCCGCCTGTCGAAATTCTACATGCACGAGAGCTGCGGCCAGTGCACACCGTGCCGCGAGGGCACCGGGTGGATGTGGCGGGTCATGACCCGGATGGTCGAAGGCCGCGCCGAAATTTCCGAAATCGATACGTTGCAGCAGGTGACGAAGCAGGTGGAGGGGCACACGATCTGCGCCCTCGGCGATGCGGCGGCCTGGCCGATCCAGGGGTTGATCCGGCACTTCCGCCCGATGATGGAAGAACGCATCGCCGCCTATAAATCCCGCGGTGCGGCGCCGGTTCGGATGGCGGCGGAATAGACCATGGATATCCGGGACCTCAGCGAGCCGATCATGGCGATCAATTCCGATCTCGGGAAATCGTCGTTCGTCGGCGTCAATCTCAGCCATGCCCGGTTTGAGGATGTGGGGATGGCGTCGGCACAGTTCGACAGTGTCAACCTGTCCGACGGGCGTTTCCTGAACATGAATATGTCACGGGTGACGTTCAACGATGCCCTGCTGTCCGCGGCGCACTTCCGGGATGCCAGTCTGGCCGGTGCTCGATTCGAGCACGTCGATCTGGCCGGCAGCGTGATCCGGGGTGCCAATCTGGACGGCATGTCCATCAGCAACTGCAATATCGCCGGCCTGCGGATTGACGGTGTTCTGGTGAGCGACCTGCTCGCCGCCTACCGGAAGACAGAGTAGCCGGATGCCCGAGATTAAACCCGAACATTTGTTGCTGATCGTGGGATTCGTGCTGCCGGGCGCGATTTCCATGTTCGTGTACGGGTTGAAGGTGCCGCAAATGGAGTTCGCGCTCAAGGACCGGATTATCGAAGCCATATGTTTTAGTCTGGTGAATTATGTCCTCGTTTGGGTGCCGGCCCGACTTTATGTGGCGCCGTCGATTTTGCAGGCAACCTCGTTCGCCGCTTGGCTTGTTCAGGTGATCGAGTTTCTCGTGGCGCCCGTGTTCTGGCCGTTCCTGCTGCTTGGGATATTGCATAAGGCGGAACGGCGGGGATGGATTGGGGTGCGGGCGAAAACCGCCTGGGACTATTTATTCGACCGGCAATCGGATGTTGGTTGTTGGATCCAGGTAGAACTCAACGACGGCCGTACGGTCGGGGGTGTGTACGGGACCCGGTCCTTCGCAAGCTCCTGGCCGGACCCTGGCCATCTGTATCTCGAGGAGCTGTGGACGGTCGACCCCTTTGGGGTTTTCGGACATAAGGTCGTCGGAGAGCCAGGCATTCTGCTCCGGCCTGGTGACTATAAGCTGCTTCGAGTCTTTGCTGGAGGGCGATAAGATGAGTGATAAGACCCCCCGCGGTTCATCCGGTGGCGACAAGCCGCTGATCATTGAAAAAGGCGGGTACCAACCCAAGGCAAATCCGCCCTCCACCCCGCTGACGGCCCAGACAACCATCGGTCCGGTTCGGCCACCGACCGGTTCGGCGCAACCGTCTCCGCAGCATCAGGGCGGACGCTAGGTTATGCCCAAACTCACCATCGACGGCATCGAGGTCGAAGTCCCCAACGGCTCGACCATCCTCCAGGCGGCCGAAGCCGCCGGCGTGGAAATCCCCCGCTTCTGCTACCACGACCGCCTGACGATCGCCGGCAACTGCCGCATGTGCCTGGTGGAGGTCGAAAAGACCCCACCCAAGCCGATCGCCTCCTGCGCCTATCCCGCCGCCGAGGGCATGGTCGTCCACACCGACACCCCGATGGTGCGCAACGGCCGCCGTGGCGTGATGGAATTCCTGCTGATCAACCACCCGCTGGACTGCCCGATCTGCGACCAGGGCGGCGAGTGCGACCTGCAGGACCAGGCCATGGGCTACGGTATGGACCACTCGCGCTACGCCGAAAACAAGCGCGCGGTGAAGGACAAGGAGCTCGGCCCGCTGGTGAAAACCGTGATGACGCGCTGCATCCATTGCACGCGCTGCATCCGCTTCATCACCGAAGTGGCCGGCGTGCCCGACCTCGGCGCCACCGCCCGCGGCGAGCATATGGAGGTCGGCACCTACGTCGAAAAGGCGCTGGGCTCCGAGCTGTCGGCCAACATAATCGATCTTTGCCCGGTCGGCGCGCTGACCTCGAAGCCCTATGCGTTCGTCGCGCGCCCCTGGGAACTGGCGAAGACTGACAGCATCGACGCGCTGGACGCGGTCGGCGCCAATATCCGCGTCGATGTGCGCGGCCCCGAAGTGCTGCGCATCCTGCCGCGCCTGAACGAAGACGTGAACGAGGAATGGCTGGGCGACAAGTCCCGCTTCGCGCTGGACGGGTTGAAGCGCCGCCGCCTCGACCGGCCGTGGGTGCGGCGGAACGGCAAGCTGGAGGCCGCGACCTGGCCGGAAGCCTTCGCCGCGATCGCCGATAAGCTGCGTGACCTGGCGGGCGACCGTATTGGCGCCATCGCTGGTGACCTGTGCGACGCGGAAAGCCTGCTGGCGTTGAAGGACCTGATCACCAGCCTCGGGTCCGCCAACCTCGATTGCCGCCAGGACGGCGCGAAACTCGACGTCGCCCGCCGGGATTTCTATTGCTTCAACACCTCCATCGCCGGCATCGAGGACGCGGATGCGCTGCTGATCGTCGGTTCCAACCCGCGCCGCGAAGCACCGGTGCTGAATGCGCGCATCCGGAAAGCCCATGTCGCGACCGGCATGAAGATCGGCCTGATCGGCGCCGAGACCGACCTCACCTACGCCGTCACGCAGCTTGGCACCGGCCCGACCGCTCTGGCGGACGCGGCTTCCTTCCTGGCCGGCGCGAAGAAGCCGATGATCATCGTCGGCCAGGGGGCGGTGGCGCGTCCCGACGGCAGCGCGGTCCTGGCGGCCTGCTGGCGTCTGGCGGCGCAAACCGGCGCCCTCACGTCCGACTGGCACGGCTTCAACGTCCTGCACACCGCCGCGGCGCGAGTCGGCGCGCTGGACCTGGGTTTCGTGCCCGGCGCGCGCGGCAAGGGGCTGGATGCGATGCTGGGCTCCGGCGTTGATGTCCTCTGGCTGCTGGGCGCCGACGAATTCGACACGTCACGGATCGGTGCCGACACGTTTGTCGTCTATCAGGGCCACCACGGCGATGCCGGCGCCAGGCGCGCCGACGTGATCCTGCCCGGCGCCGCCTACACCGAAAAACCCGGCACCTATGTCAACACCGAGGGCCGGGTCCAGCGCGGCTTCCGGGCGGTCTATCCCCCCGGCGAGGCACGCGAGGACTGGAAAATCCTGCGCGCCTTCAGCGAGGTCATCGGCCACACCCTGCCCTACGACAGCACCGACGCGTTGCGGTCCCGCCTGGAGCAGGTCAACCCGGTCTTCGCCCGTGTCGGCTTTCTGCCGCGCTTCGGCGCCTCCGACCAGTCCGGCCCGGCCGGCGATCCCGCCATGATCAGCGACACGCCTTTCGCGCCCGCGGTCGCCAACTACTACCAGACCGACCCGATCAGTCGGGCGAGCCCGACGATGGCAGCCTGCACCGAGACGCTGGCGGGTGCGCCCGCGCTGGCGGCGGAGTAGGCCGATGTACGACTTCTTCCACAACACCGATATCGGCATCGTCATCCTGACCTTCATCGAGGCGCTGGCGCTGCTGGTGCCGCTGCTGATGGGCGTCGCCTATCTGACCTATGCCGAACGCAAGGTCCTGGCGGCGATGCAGTTGCGCAAGGGACCGAACGTGGTGGGCTGGTTCGGCCTGCTGCAGCCCTTCGCCGATGCGTTGAAGATGATGATGAAGGAAACCATCATCCCGGCGGGATCGAACCGTTTCCTGTTCCTGATCGCACCGATGCTGACTTTCGCTTTGGCGATGCTCGCCTGGGCGGTGATCCCGGTGAACGACGGCTGGGCGATTGCCGACATCAATGTCGGAATCCTGTACCTGTTCGCGATTTCCTCCCTTGGCGTTTACGGCATCATCATCGCCGGCTGGGCGTCGAATTCGAAATACGCCTTTCTCGGCGCGTTGCGGTCGGCGGCGCAGATGGTCAGCTACGAAGTCTCGATGGGCTTCGTGCTGGTCACTGTGCTGCTCTGCGCCGGCAGCCTGAACCTGACCGAGATCGTGCGCGCGCAGCAAGGCAGCACCTTCCTGCACTGGTTCGCCTTCCCGCTGTTCCCGATGTTCATCATCTTTTTCATCTCGACCCTGGCGGAAACCAACCGCTCGCCGTTCGACCTCCCCGAGGGCGAGAGCGAGATCGTCGCCGGGTTCTTCGTCGAATACAGCGCCATGAGCTTCGCGCTGTTCTTCCTCGGCGAATACGCGAATATGATTCTGATGAGCGCGCTGACCACGCTTCTGTTCCTGGGCGGCTGGCTGCCGCCCTTTGCGATGGAGCCGTTCACCTGGGTTCCCGGGCCGATCTGGTTCATCCTGAAAATCTGCTTCTGCCTGTTCTTCTTCCTGTGGGTGCGCGCGACCTTCCCACGGTACCGCTACGACCAGTTGATGCGGCTGGGCTGGAAGGTGTTCCTGCCGCTCTCGCTGGGCTGGCTGGTGGTGACCGCCGGCGCCCTGATGGCCTTCGGATGGCTGCCCAATGCATCATGATCTTAACGCCCTCCCCCCTCGCGGGGGAGGGTTGGGGAGAGGGGGCCTTGCTTCACAGGCTTCCTGCCGCCCCCCCCTCCCCCCTGCCCCCTCCCACGAGGGGCGGGGGCGTTTATTACCCGTACGACCATGCCGCTGCTCCGAAGGAGCCTGTTGAATGGCATTCCTCGACCGCACCGCGCGCAGCCTGTTGCTGGGCGAGCTCGTCTCCGGCCTCGGCCTCACCATGCGCTACTTCTTCAAGCCCAAGGTGACGATCAACTACCCGTACGAGAAAGGCCCGCTCAGCCCCCGCTTCAAAGGCGAGCACGCCTTGCGCCGCTACCCCAACGGCGAGGAACGCTGCATCGCCTGCAAGCTGTGCGAGGCGATCTGCCCGGCCCAGGCCATCACCATCGAGGCCGAACCGCGCGCCGACGGCTCCCGCCGCACCACGCGCTATGACATCGACATGACCAAGTGCATCTATTGCGGCCTGTGCGAGGAAGCCTGCCCGGTGGATGCCATCGTCGAAGGTCCGAACTTCGAGTTCGCGACCGAAACGCGTGAGGAACTGCTGTACAACAAGGACAAGCTGCTGGCCAACGGCGACCGCTGGGAGCCCGAATTGGCGCGCCGGCTTGAACTGGACGCACCCTACCGATGATCCCCACCCTGCTGTTTTACCTGTTCGCGGCGATCCTGCTGCTGTCGGCCGCGATGGTCGTGAGCGCGCGCAACCCCGTGCACTCGGTTTTGTTCCTGATCCTGTCCTTCTTCAACGCCGCGGCTTTGTTCCTGATCGCCGGCGCCGAGTTCCTGGCGATGATCCTGGTCATCGTCTATGTCGGCGCCGTCGCCGTGCTGTTCCTGTTCGTGGTGATGATGCTGGACGTGGACTTCACCGAATTGCGCAGCGGATTCCAGCGCTATTTGCCGGTGGGGGCGACGGTCGGGTTCGTGCTGCTGCTGGAATTGGGTATTGTGATGGGCGGCTGGCAACTGGCACCGGGATCGGTGCGGCTGCCGATGTCGGCCCTCCCGAACGCCGTGACCAACACCGAGGCACTGGGGCTGGTGCTGTACACCGACTACGTCTTCCTGTTCCAGTTGGCCGGGCTGGTGCTGCTGGTGGCGATGATCGGCGCGATCGTGCTGACCTTGCGGGATCGCAAGACCTCGCGCCACCAGAACATCCGCCAGCAGACCGAACGGTCGGTGGTCGAGACCCTGGAGATGCTGTCGGTATCGATCGGCGCCGGGGTCAGCGCCGGCGATATCCGCCGGCCGAAACCGCCGGCGGAAAAGGTCGTGGACCCC
>Ga0302279_10001328_pt1 | contig 35206 bp, 27 predicted proteins | sample III_Bog_N3_3_FD_194541 | JGI IMG/M metagenome (GOLD analysis project Ga0302279, IMG submission 194541) | Peat permafrost microbial communities from Stordalen Mire near Abisko, Sweden - III_Bog_N3_3 | ecosystem: Environmental > Terrestrial > Soil > Wetlands > Peat | place: Sweden: Abisko...
ATATGAATATTATAACTCCAGAGATTCCCTAACAATCTGACGCCGCCGCCATGACCCAAATCGCCCCCGAAATCGTCCACTACGCCCTCACCGCCATCTTCGACTCGCTCGACCGCGACCCCAGCCGCCCGAAGGAGGACCGCGACGCCGAAAAAACCGCCGCCGCGATGATGGATCAGGAATGCCTGCCGCAAAACGCCACCGAGCCAGCGCTGGCGATGCGAGCGGTCATCGCCCACCATGCCTCGGCCGACTGCTTCCGGCGCGCCAACTTTGCCGAGATCCCGCTGGCGCAGCAAAGCCGGCTGATCGCGAGGGGAACGGCGCTGTCGCGGCTGTCTCTGGCGCTGGGGAAGGCGCTGCGGGCGGAGCCGGGGCGGATCGACTCCCGGCAAAGCAGTGGGCCGGCCACGCCGGCGACCGCCCCAGCGCAAGTCAACCCTGAGCAAAGCGGTGACGTGCCCACACCCAGACCCGCTCCGGTCGCCGGTCAGGCGCGTACGGTGACGGACCCGCAGCAGGCAATGCGGACGATCATGACCGCCACGGGTCGTGGCGGGCGGAAATACGCCGTTCGGTAGGTTGATTGCTCCCCTGGCCGCAGCAGGATGCGGGGGGAAGGGATTAGGCTCATATCGCGTTCGTTGCTGGTATCACCCGTTGGCATCGTAAAATGGAACGGTCGGGCATCGACGGTGACGTCTGCAAGTCCGTGACTTTTAGCACGGAGGAAGAACGAAGCCCACGGAGCGCCACGGAGGTCAATCCTGCCGGGCGCTCATCGAATCGGGCGAGCACGCTGAACGGATCCTCGGTCGCACTCGGGCCGGATCTCGGACTGCCTGACATCGAGGACGCCTCCGTGGCGCTCCCTGCGCTTCATTCTTCCTCCGAGCTGAAAAATGCGGACTTGCGAGTATCCCCGACGGCGCAAGCAAATTTCTCGAGAGAGTATAACCGGCACAGCCAATAAAGAACGTAACAAGAACGTTCATAGAACGCAACAAAAATCCGGGGCAACCCACTCAGCCGATCCGCGGGCGAAGGGCACCAACTGCCTGGTGTCCAACACCGTGGGCGCCGCCATGGCCCTTGTGTCCCTCAGTCTGCCTTCGTGGCAGAAAATAGCGGACCTGCAGACCGCGCCGGCGATGCCAGAACGATGCGCGTGACAAAGCGGGCCAGCAATGCCAACAAACAGCGCTGTAAGAGCCAAAGATGGCGCGAGTCCACGCCTTACCCTGGTGCCAATGGAAGTCAGACCCCGTTGTGACGCAGCCAGTCCGACACATCGCTTTCCAGCCTGGCGATATCCACGACCCAACTCTCCGCCGGCGCCGCGGCGCGACGCGCGGCGTGATACCAAAGATCCACGCCATGGCCGGCACACATCTGCATTTCCAGCAACTGGATGAAGTTATCGGACCGCAAGATGAAAGCCGACCGCAACCGGCCCTGAAACGCCAGGTTGAACATGGCTGAACCGCCCGTTCCCGCCACCAACAGCGCATTCGACACCAGCGCGACCTGCACTTTGACCGGCAGCGTTTCCGGCCGGACGATCGCAAAACCGTGTCGCTCAAATACCGTCTCCACCGCGCGCTCGTTGGCCAGAGGCCGGCGTCCGATCCCGCTGCGAGACAAATAGAGCCTGTCGGGCAACGATACGTCGCGCGCCGAGCAGCGGTCGCGGATGCGGGCCCACAATCGCGTGGCGGTGGGGGAGGCATAACGCTCGACCCCTAAAGATTGGGTTGCCAGCAACAGGCGCCGGCAGCGCACCATCCCGTGCATCCGGATGATGTTGCGTTCGGAAACACCCGCCGCTTGCAGAAAATACGTTTGAAAATCCGACTCGGCCCCGCCGGCGATGATCACTTTCACATCGCCGAACAACCCGTCGCAGACCTCGCCGGCGTAGATGCGGCAAAGACAATCACCGATGAAGTGGCCGTAATGAGCCGACACCGCATGCTCCAGATAAAAGCCCGTATCGATGTCGTGTTCGGTATCGCCCGTGTCCATCGCCCAGGGGAATCTGTAAGTCCCGCCCGCGACAGGTTGGAACCAGGCGAGGTTGTCAGGGGCCCAGGGCGTCAGAAAGTCCGAAACGATCTGCCGGCGCGACGGCAGGAACGGTGGCGCGTGCGGCAGGCAGAACGCGTCGTCCAGCCGGGTGATCATCATGGCCGGATAATCCAGCGCGGCCGGGAATTTTCCGTCCGTCCCCGCACCCGCGGGATCGCAAACGGCATAATCGGGCCGGTTGGTGACGCGGCACGCCGGCATCGCCATCCGGCCCGGTGGGTCGGTCATCAGGCTGGAAAAACCGCCGCCGCGCAGCGCGGGAACGTCGCCAGCTTCGGCCAGGTCGCACAGGCGCACCGACGCAAAGGTCGCATTGGCGGGGAGGATCATGGTTCCGCGCCACCGGCCGCCATCAGCTCGCGGACCATCGCCAGGTCGCGCACGAAGGCCTCGTATTCCCGCGCTTTTTGCTCTTCGCCGGGAATGCGCAGCAGGTACGACGGATGCACGGTCACGACCGCCAGTTGGCCGTCCGGCAGCCGGAACGGCCGTCCGCGTTCCCGCGTCACGGTCACCGGCCGGCCCAGCACGGCCCTGGCGCCGCTGCCGCCCATCAGCACCAGCAGCTTCGGGCGCAGCCGGACCCGTTCGACATCCAGCCAGAAGCGGCAGACCGTGATTTCCGCGGCGTCCGGCGGCTGGTGGATGCGGCGCGCGCCGCGGGGCGCGAACTTGAAATGCTTCACCGCGTTGGTGATGTAGATGGCGCGGCGGTCGATCCCGGCTTCCTCCATCGCGCGGTCCAGCAACTGGCCGGCGGGGCCGACGAAGGGGCGGCCGATCACGTCCTCCTGGTCGCCGGGTTGCTCGCCGATGAACATCGCCGCCGCATGGGCCGGGCCCTCGCCGAACACGGTCTGGGTGGCGGGTTCGTGCAGCGCGCAGCGGCGGCAATCCGCGGCCTCCCGCCGCGCGCGCAGCAGATCGGGATCGGTGCGCCAGTCCAGCACCACGGGTCCGAGGGGCGGAAGGCCGGGGGGACGCGGGGCTTCGTCCAAGGCCTCGGCTTCCGGAACGGACGTGCCCGTGTGGCTGTCCGCCAGCACCACCGCCTGGTGCGCGTCCCACCAGGCCGCCAGGGTCGCGTCATCGGTGGCATCGCGCAGCCCGGCCCCGAACCGCAGTTCGCTGCCATCCCAATGCGCGCTGGCGTCGGGCGTGATGATCGACAGGCGGTCGGCGGGAAAGCGCCGGGTGATGAGTTGGGCGTTGGCTTCCAGCACGAAATCGGCGGGCGCGTACCAGCCCAGCAGGCGCTCGCCATCGGCATCCGGCACCGGCATGAAGCGCATCAGCGTGCGCATCCGGTGCGCCTCGGCGCGCACGGCATGGGCCATGCGTTCGGCCAAACGCAGGTCCGGATCGTCGGCCGGGGGTTTCTCGCCCTGATGCGCGCGCCAAACCAGGCTGTACAGCAGGCCGAAACGCTCGGCCTCCCGCGCCTGGATGGCCAATGCGGCCATCGCGACCAGGGCGCGCGGCACATTGAAACCGCCGGTGCCGTCGGGCAGGACCGAGGTCTGCCCGCCCACCGACCAGCTTATGTCGTTCGGTTCGACCCCCGCCAGCACCAGGGCTCGGGATGCGCGGCGCCAGCCGTCCCAGTCGGTCTCGCATGGCAGGGCAACGTGCTGCATCGGCGCAGCAAACGCCAACCGCGCGCGGTTTCCAAGTCATTTGCGGCAGAGGACCCGCTACCGCCCGATCACCGAACCCTCCGGGTCAAGCCAGAAGGCCCACACCGCGGCACCGGCGACCAGCAGGACCGCGGCGATGATGAAGGGCGCCTGCCAGGAACCGTACTGGACGACCACGCCGAACACCACCGGCGACAGGGCGCCGCCGATATTCCCCGCCATGTTCATCATGCCCGACACGGTTCCGGAGTATTGGCCGCCAACATGCATCGGCACGGACCAGGCCGGTCCGATCGTGCACTCCAGGAAGAACATCGCCCCCGTCAGGCAAACGACCGCGGTATAGGCATTGTCGGCCAGCGCGGCCGGCACGATGAACACGGCGCAGCCCAGCAGGCCGGTGACCGCGACCGCCCGGCGTGCGAAGCGCGCGCGGCCGGTCCTCACCAGCAGCCAGTCGGTTGTCAGCCCGCCGACTGTGTCGCCGACCACCCCGGCCCACAACGGCAACGAACCGAGGATGCTGACCTTCAGCAAGGTGAAATGGCGGAATTCGACAAGGTAGGACGGCAGCCAGCTCAGGAAGATCCACAGGCAATAGACATAGGTGAAATAGGCACACATGATGGCCCACATATTGGGCGAGCGGAACAGGACCGCCCATGGGATGGATGCGGCATGCGCCGTCTGCCGCGGCTTGATGTTACCCGCCGCATCGGTGCCGCGGATATAGGCCAGCTCGGCGCGACTGACGGATGGCTGCTCCTCCGGGGCGTTGCGGTACATCACGCACCAAAGGGCCGCCCAGACCAGCGCGAGCGCACCGCAAATGCCGAACACCCAGCGCCAGCCGAAGCTCGCGATCACAGCCACCGCAAGGGGCGGGGCGATGGCGGCGCCGAGACGGCTCGCACTGTGGGACACACCTTGCACCAGGCCACGTTCCCGCTGCGGGAACCAAAGCTGCATGGACCGGGTCGCGCCCGGAAACGCGCCGGCTTCGCCGATGCCGGACAGGAACCGGATGGCGGCGAACGACCACACGCCACTCGCCATTGCGAGCGCGGCAGTCATAACGGACCAGTAACCGACCAGCACCGTCAACACCCGGCGGGGCCCGAACCGGTCGCTCAGCCAGCCGCCGGGGATCTGGAACAGCGCGTAACTCCAGACGAAGGCGCTGAAGATCAGGCCCATCGTGATCTTGTCGAAGCCGTACTCCTTGCTGATGACCGGCGCCGCGGTCGACATGTTCACCCGGTCGAGATAAGTGATCAGGTACATCAGACTGATCAGGAAGAGCACCCACCAGCGCTTCGTGCCGGAGCGCCTGGCGGCCGGCCTTGTCTCGGCTCTTTCGGACACGGCGCCTGGTTGTTCCAGGAAGCCCGCGACGTTGGTGTCATCATTCATTGTGCGGCTATCCCTTGCTGGCCGATGGCCCGGAGATCCTGCTGTGCGGGAGCAGGCTAGAGCCAATTCGTTAAGGGATTGTTAAGTCAACGCGGCTATCCTCCCTGTCGAACGCATCTTTTTTCTTGAAGCAGGCCCCCGTCATGCGGTTTTTCTTTGCGCGACTTTCCCATTCGGCGATCGTTCTCGTCACCGGCGCTTTTTTGGTGCTGGCGATCGGGATCAGCGCCCTGGCCGCGGTGGAGCTGCGGGACGCGTGGATGGCGCTGCGGCATGCCAACCGCACCGAAGCGCTCGCCGCATCCGACAGGGCGCTGTATCAGGCGGCCAACGCGATCCGGTCCAACCGGGGCAATGCACAGGCCGCCTTGCTGGCCGAAGACGACCCGCGCGCGACGATCGACCGCTATGTCGCGGACAGCGACACACGGCTGAAACAGGTGTTCCAGGACGTCACCCCGGACCTCGCGGACGGCATTGAACAGCAGCTTGGCGCGGTGCGCACCGCCGCTGACAAGGTCGCCTCGCTGGGCGGCGCCCTGACCGCCGTCGCCGCCCGGCCGCGGTCCCAACGCCGGCTGGATGAGACGCAGCCCTGGTATGCTGCGAACGGCGACGTCGTGACCGTCCTGTCGGGGCTGTCCGGGCGGATCGCCGGCGAGGCCCGCATTGCCGATCCCGTTGTCGGCGAATTCGTCATCGCGCGTCAGGAATCCTGGGCCGCGCGCGTGGCCCTCGGTGATGAATGTGCCCTGGTGCGTCCGCTGTTCGGGGGCACCGCACCGCTGACCGCCGCCCAGCGCGAGCGGATTGCCGGACTCCGCGGCGCGGCGAACGCTTATATGACGGCGCTCGATGAACTTATGCGGCGCAACGGCACGCCGGCCAACCTTGCCGCGGCGCGCAACGGGGCGGCGGCGGCGGTCCAGAATGCCTGGAAGCAGCGCGATGCCGGCTATGCGACGCTGGGCACGGACCGCCAGCTTGCGGGGGAGGTGTGGGAGAAGACGTGCCAGTCGTCCTTTGCCCCGGTGCTGAAAATCGGCGATGAAGCCCTGGATGGGATGGCAGCCCACGCCATCGCCATCCGGATGGCCGCGCTGCGCCAGCTCGAGATCAGCATCGCGGTGCTGGCCGCTGTGATCGTGACCGTTGCCGGCGGGCTGCTGTTGATCCGCGTCCGCATCGTCAATCCGGTTCGCGCGATCACGACCGCGATCCGCCGGCTAGCCTCACGCGACTTCGGCACCCCGGTCGATGCCCTGCATCACCAGGACGAGTTCGGTGCCATGGCCGGGGTGCTGGAGGAGCTGCGGCAAAGTGCCGCGGCGGCCGAATTCCTGGCAGAGGAACAGGCCGCGGCTCGCCGCAACCGCGACGCACAGCGGGCGGTTTTGGAGCGGCACACGCAGGCGTTTGGCGGCTCGATCTCCCGCGTGATGGATTCGCTGGTCGGTTCGGCGGCGGGAATGCGTGACGCCTCCAAGGCGATGGCGGCGGCCGCCAAGGCGGTCAATGTGGAAGCGCGGGACACCGCGGGAGGCGCTGCCAAATCGTCGCAGGATCTGACCACGGTCGCCGCCGCGATCGAGGAACTGACCTCCACCGTTGCCGAGATCTCGCGTCAGGTGGCGGAGTCGGGCCAGGTGTCCCGCCAGGCCGTGCAGCGCGCCCGGACCAGCCAGGAGACGATGCAGGACCTTGCGGACTCGACCGCCAGGATTGGCGACGTGGTCCGTCTGATTACCGACATCGCCGGCCAGACCAACCTGCTTGCCCTGAATGCGACGATCGAGGCGGCTCGGGCTGGCGAGGCCGGCAAGGGCTTCGCGGTGGTGGCCAGTGAGGTGAAGGCGCTGGCCACTCAGACCGCCAGAGCGACGGCGGATATCGCGGGGCAGATCGATACCGTGCGCGGTGCGACGGCGGATGCGGTGGCGGCGATGGGCGAGATCAGCGCCATCATCGGCCGTATCGACGCGGTGTCGGTCGCGATTTCCGCCGCGGTTGAGCAGCAGAACGCGACAACGCGGGAAATCGCCGCCAGCGTGCAGGCCGTGTCCGGGGCGACCACGCAAACCGCGCGCTCCATGGAGCATGTGGTGGAGGCCGCCGCCCGCGCCGGCCAGACCAGCGGCGAGGTGTTGTCCGTTGCCGCCAATATTGGCCGCGATGCGGACAGCCTGCGCGGCGAGGTCGATCAATTCGTGACAGTCATCCGCACGGAGGCCAGCGAGCGGCGGCGGCATGAGCGGGTAACGGGGGAGCAAACCGTCGTCATGCTGCACGCGCCGGGTCGGGATACCAGGGTGCCGTTGCGCGACCTGTCCCGCAGCGGCGTCTCGGTGGTCTGCGATTGGACCCTGCCGCTCGGCACCGCGATCGGGATCGATCTGCCGGATACCGACGGCCGCGCCATGGGACACGTGATCCGCAGCGATGGCCACGAGATCGCTCTGGTGTTCCAGCGTGACCCCGAGACGGAGGCCCGCGTCAGTCGCGCCCTGGCTGCACTCGGCGCGGTTGCCGCAGCGGCATGATGGAACGTTCCTGAATGGAATTGCGAAGCCTGCGGCCCTTATGGTCCACTGCGGGCCATTAACCGGTCACCGCGGAAGCAGGAGCGCGCGCATGACACTTCGTCCGGACGACTTTGCCGCAATCGAAAGCGCCGGTCCCGCGGTGTTCACCCGCGACGGCCGTTCGGTGCTGTTCCTGCGCGGGTCCGGCCTGGCGCAGATCTGGGCGCTGGACCTGGCGACGGGCGCGATGCGGCAGCAGACCTTCCACGACGAGAAGGTCGCGATGATCCGGCGCAGTCCGGTGGATGATCGGGTGATCTACGGCATCGACCGCGGCGGCGACGAACGGCAGCAACTGATGCTGTTGGACCCGCCGCGCGCATTGACCGCCGATCACGGCGTGATCCACGACTGGGGTGGCTGGTCGCCCGACGGCACCCGTATCGCCTACGCCGCCAACCCTCGGGATGAAGCGCATTTCGACGTGTTCATCCAGGACCTGCACGCCGGCGACCGAAGCTGCCTGTGGGAGGGGACCGGGATCGTCGCCGTCGCCGGCTTCCGCCCCGATGGTTCGGCACTGGCGGTGCTGGAGGACCGCGGCTACGGCGAGATGTCCCTGCTGCTGGTGGATGTTGCAACCGGTGCCGCCGCGCGTTTCCCGCAGCCCTCCGGCACCAACTACCAGTCCGTTCGCTGGACGAGCGATGGTCGCGCGCTGATGGCTCTGACCGACCACGGCGGCGGCAATTTTCTGCGCCTGTGCCGGCTGGAGCCGGACAGCGGCACGGTCATCGTGGTCTATGCGGCCCCGAACCGCGATGTGGAGGCCTGGGCCCTGTCGCCCGACGGAACGCTGTTGGCGACGGTCGAGAATGACCACGGCTTCGGGCTGCTGCGCGTCGGTCCAACGAACGGCGACCGGCCGCCGGTTGAGGGCATGCCCTGCGGCATCGCCGGCGATCTCGCGTTTTCCCCGGATAGCCGGTCGCTGGTGTTCACTGCGACCGCGCCGGCCGAACCCCAGGGGTTGTGGCTGTGGCAGGACGGTGCCGCGCGCCCGCTATGGCGGCCCGAGGCGCCGCCGGGGTGTGTGGATTGGGCGCTGGTCGGGTGGATGAGCTTCGATGATACCTTCATTCCCGGCTGGCTCGCGCTGCCGCCCGGGCCGGTTCCGGCGGGCGGGCACAAGGCGATCATCTGGGTGCATGGCGGGCCGGTCGGGCAGACTCGCCCGAATTTCCGTTCGGATATCCAGATGCTGGTGGCGCAGGGCTTCGCCGTCTTGATGCCGAATGTGCGCGGCAGTTCAGGCTATGGGCGCGCTTTTGCGGAGAGCGACGATCGGGAGAAGCGCCCCGGCTGCGTGACCGATCTGGTGCTCGGACGGCACTGGCTCGCGGCGCATCCGGCGATCGATGCGGAGCGGATCGGGATCATGGGCCAGTCCTATGGTGGCTACATGGTGAACGCCGCCGTGACCGAACATCCGGATTTGTGGAAAGCCGCCGTCTGCTACTACGGGATCGTGGATTTCGTCACGACTCTGGCGGGCACCGGCCCGTGGCGGCGCGGTCACCGCGCGGCGGAATACGGCGATGCCGCGCTGTTTGCCCGGATTTCACCGATCCATCGGGTGGATCGGATCTGTGTGCCGATGCTGGTGGCGCACGGGGAACGCGATCCAAGGGTGCCGATCGGGGAGAGCGAACAACTGGTCGCGGCGCTGCGGGCGCGCCAGCAGCCGGTGACCTACCTGACCTTTGATTACGCCGGGCATGGCTTCGTCCGCCCCGACGACAAGCGGCGGATCTATGCCGCGGTGGCGGATTTCTTTGCGCGGTATCTGTGAACGACGTCCGGTAACGGCCCGGGCTCGGCAAGCGCCTTGCCGGGGTGATCGGATGGGGGGTATCGATCGCGAACCAGAACCGGAGGCCGCCATGACCGTCCCGACGCGTGCGTACCGCACCTTGATCATGGGCCGCAACGGTGCGGTCGGTACCAACCATCCGCTCGCCACGCAGGCGGGGCTCGATGTGCTGCGCGCGGGCGGCAACGCGGTGGACGCGTCGGTGGCGATCTCGCTGACCCTGGGCGTGGTGGAGCCGATGATGTCCGGTCTGGGCGGCGACGGGTTCTATCAGGTGCATGACGCGAAAACCGGCGAGACCCGGTGCTGGAACGCGACCGGCCCGGCCCCGCGGGCCGCCACGGCGGAACGTTTCCAAGGACGCGGCATCGCTGTGCGCGGGCCGCTGAGCGTGTCCGTGCCGGGTTGCCTGGCCGGTTTGGCGGCGATGCATGCAGCCCTTGGCTCGTTACGCTGGCAATCGTTATGCGCGCCGGCGATCGGACATGCGCGCGACGGCTTCCCCGCCTCGCACCATTACCGGCATTTCGCCGAGGATGTGCGGGACGTCCTGTCCGCCGACCCGCGCAGCCGAGCCGTGTTTCTGGGCGACACCAGGCTGGCCGCGCTGGTGAAGCAGCCCGATCTGGCGCGCAGTTTGCAAGAGATTGCTGCGGACGGCGCAGAAACGTTTTACCGCGGCCGGCTGGCGCAGCGTCTGGCCGCTTGCATGCGCGCGGCGGGCGTGCTGGTCGATGAGCGCGACCTTGCCGAATGCCAGCCGCAGGTGCAGGACCCGATCGGCATCGCCTATCGCGGCTTCCAGGTGACGCAGACTCCGCCGAACTCCACCGGCTTCACCATGCTGCAAATGCTGAAGATTGTGGAACGGTTCGATCTGGCCGAACTGGACCCGGTGCGGCGCATCCACGTCCTTGTGGAAGCGAAGAAGCGTGCCTTCGTTGACCGCGAGCGTTACGGCACCGACCCGCGATTTGGCGCGGTCCCGCTGGACCGGCTGCTGTCCGATGCCTATGCGGATGAATGCGCCGCCGCGATCGATCCCACTCGCGCCGCGGAGCTGCCTCTGGCAGAACCGGAGACGGCCGTCGGCGACACCACCTATTTCTGCGTTGTGGATTGTGACGGCTCCGCGGTGTCGGGCATCCAAAGCATCAACTCGGGCTTCGGGTCGGGTGTGACGGCCGGCGACACCGGGGTGCTGTTGAACAACCGGATGGCGTACTGGCACCTGGCAGAGGGTCACGCCAACCGGCTGGTTCCGGGCAAGCGCGTGCGGCACACGATGAATGCCCCGATGGTGTTCCGCAACGGCCGTTTGTGGGCGGTCGAGGGCACACCCGGCGCCGACAACCAGGTGCAGGTGAACCTGCAGGTACTGACAGCGATGATGGACCTGGACACGGACCCGCAAGCCGCATTGGAAGCACCGCGTTGGACGTCGTCCCAGCAAGGTCAGGGTGCCAACTGGCCGCACGAGGGCGACGGCCGCCTGACCGTCGAACCCGGTTTCGGGGAGACGGTCCTTGGTGGTCTGGAACGGATTGGCCACCGATTGAACCGGGTTGGGCCGCTGGAGGGACCGTGCAGCGTGCAGGCCATCCGGGTGATGGAAAACGGTGTGCGCATGGCGGGATCGGACCCGCGGCGAGACGGCTGGGCAGGAGCCTATTGACTTTCCGGCCGTCTTCAGGGATCTTTATGGCATGTACTGCGTCATCTGCCTGACGAACGCCCGCCGACGCCGCCGTTCCACAACGGGGGTCTTGGTTTTGCGCGTGCGTTAAGACAGTACGCGATTCAATCACAAAGGCCCCCGTCGGTAGCGACGGGGGCCTTTGTGATTCCACGGTATCCGTCGCTCCACTCACTTCATCATCCGGAGCTGACAATGACCGCAATCACCAATCCCTTCGCCGCCGTCATGGATATCGCCGCAAGACCGCCCGTCGTGTTCGTGTCGGGCGAGGGGTCGTGGCTGACCGGCAGCGACGGCCGCCGCTATCTCGATTTCATCCAGGGCTGGGCTGTGAACTGTCTCGGCCATTCGCCGCCGGTGATTCTGCAAGCCCTCGCCCGCCAGGCCGAGCGGCTGATCAATTGCAGCCCGGCGTTTTACAACGACCAGATGATCCGGCTGTCGGCGCTGCTGGCGCGGCATAGCGGGCTGGGCCAGGTCTTTCTCGCCAACAGTGGTGCCGAGGCCAATGAAGGCGCGATCAAGCTCGCCCGCAAATGGGGTGGCAAGTACCGCGATGGCGCCTACGAGATCATCACCATGGACCATGGTTTCCACGGCCGCACGCTCGCCACCATGGCGGCATCCGGCAAGGCGCAGTGGGACCAGCTTTACGAACCCAAAGTCCCCGGCTTTATCAAAGTGCCGCTGAACGACCTGGATGCGGTCGCTGCCGTGATCACGCCGCGTACGGTCGCGGTGATGCTGGAACCGATCCAGGGCGAGGCCGGTGTCTTCGAAGCGACGCCGTCCTTCATGCGGGACTTGCGCGAACTGACCCTCGAACGGGGTGTGCTGCTGATCGTGGATGAGATCCAGACCGGCATTGGCCGCACCGGCCGGTTGTTCGGGTGCGAACATGCCGGCATCACACCGGATATCATGACGTTGGCAAAAGGTCTCGGCGGTGGCGTGCCGCTGGCCGCACTGGTGGCCCATCGTGACGTCTGCTGCTTCGAATACGGCGACCAGGGCGGCACGTTCTGCGGCAATCCGCTGATGACCGCGGTGGGTTGCGCCGTGATCGAGGAAGTCACCAGACCCGGGTTCCTGACCCGCGTGACGCAGGCCGGCGCTTATCTGGCGAAACGGCTGCTGGCTTTGTCGGCCAGGTATGGCTGTGGCGAAGTTCGCGGCCGGGGTCTGCTGCTGGCACTCGATCTGCAGCGGGATGTCGCGTCGAAGGTCGTGGAACAGGCGCTGACACGCGGTCTGCTGATCAACGGCCCGCGCCCGGATTCGTTGCGGTTCATGCCGTCGCTGACGGTGACCGACGCGGAGATCGACACGATGGCCGATAGCCTCGATACCGTCCTGCGGGACGTGATCGGGTGACCCGGCCCGTCGTGCCGGTTCCACACCGGCACGACGGCGCCCCTTCATTACATCGCCAGATATCCCCCATCGACGTAAAGCTCGGCTCCCGTAATGTACGAAGCCTCGTCCGACGCAAGGAACAATACCGCGTTCGCAACTTCATCCGCCTCCCCCGCACGCCCCAACGGCACCGCGCGCAGCATCTTCGCCCGCACCGTCGGATCGGCCGTCGCCCCGGATGTGCGCATCGGCGGCATCAGGCCGGGATGCACGGAATTGCACCGAATCCCGTCCTTGCCGAACTGCACCGCGGTCGATTTGGTCATGGTCCGCACCGCGCCCTTCGACGCGTTGTAGCTCATATGCACCATCGTCTGCCCGACAATGCCCGACATCGACGACATGTTCACGATCGATCCGCCGCCGTTCTTCCGCATCGCCGGCACCACGGCCGCCGTGCCGAGGAACGGGCCGGTGCTGTTGACGGCCATCACCCGCTCCCAGATGCCGGTTTCCAGCAGGTCGTTCACCGCACTGCCGCTGATGCCGGCGTTGTTCACCAGAATGTCCAGCTTGCCGTAGGCCGCGACCGTCGCGGCCACCACTGCATGCCAGTTGGCTTCATCGGTCACATTCAATTCCATGAAGCGCGCGGTCCCGCCGGCGGCGTTGATGCTGGCAGCAACCGCTTCGCCTTCGTCCGTCAGCATGTCTGCGACAACAACCTTGGCGCCTTCTTTGGCGAACCGGCGAGCGGTCGCGGCGCCCATGCCGGATGCGGCGCCGGTGATGATCGCGACTTTGTTTTCCAGACGCATCGTGCGCTCCTCCTTTGTGCGGGACGATCCTGCCATGCGGCCCCGGGCTTGGCTACCGGCGGGTAAGCGGGCAGACTGCGAGCAATGGGCGCGGCGCCCGGCAACCGACGGAGACATCTGATGGCCCATCGCGGATTGAAATTCGGCGTCTTTCTCGCCCCGTTCCACCGGCTGGGGGAGAACCCGACCCTGGCGATCGACCGCGACGTCGAACTGCTGCAATGGCTCGACTGGCTGGGTTACGATGAGGCCTGGATCGGCGAGCATCACTCCGCCGGCTGGGAGCTGATCGCCGCCCCCGAACTGATTATCGCCGCGGCGGCCGAGAAGACGAAGCACATCAAGCTGGGGTCGGGTGTCACGTCGTTGCCATATCATCATCCGCTGATGGTGGCGCAGCGCTGGGTGCAGCTCGATCACATGACGCGCGGGCGGGCAATGCTGGGCTGCGGGCCGGGCGCGCTGACCTCCGACGCCTACATGCTGGGAATCGAGCCATCGACGCAACGGCCGCGCATGTTGCAGTCCATGGAAGCGATCATGGCGCTGCTGAAATGCGAGGAGCCGGTCACGATGAAGACCGACTGGTTCGAAATGAACGCCGCCCGCCTGCATCTGGCGCCCTACAGCGACCCGCATTTCGAGATTGCGGTCGCCAGCACCATCACCCCCTTCGGCATGATCGCCGCTGGCCGGCATGGCGTGGGCGTGCTGTCGATCGGGGCCGGCCTGCCGGGCGGGCCGGAGGCGCTGGGGGCGCAATGGAAGATCGCGGAAGACGAGGCGGCCAAGAGCGGCAAGACCATGAACCGCAAGAACTGGCGCGTGGTGGTGAACGCGCACATCGCCGAGGATGACGAACAGGCGCTGATCGAAGTCCGCAAGGGCGAGCGTAATGAAACCCAGACCTATTTCGAGGACACGCTGGGCCGTCCGCCGGGACGGGCGGATGATCCGTTGCGGGACGGGGTGAAGATGGGGACGACGTTGGTGGGTTCGCCGGATACCGTGATCAAAGGCATCAAGCGGCTGCAGGAATACAGCCAGGGTGGTTTTGGCGGAATTTTATTCCGGGCCCACGAATGGGCGAACCGGGAACAGACCATGCGCAGCTTTGAATTGTTTGCACGTTATGTGATGCCGGTGTTCCAGGGGTCTCTCGATCAGGTGGTCAGCTCCAACGTCTGGGCCCGCGACAACCGCAAGCAGGTGTTCGGCCCGACGGTGGAGGCGGTGAAACGGGCTTTCACCGATTTCGGTGCCGCCGCGCCCGAGGAAGCCATCCGAGCCCGGACTTTGGGGGCTCGGGATATCGATCCGCTACGGTAATCTCCCGCTCGTCTAAGCCGCCGAACGGATCGGCTCCACAGCCGCCGCCTTGATCATGTCCGCACCCTTTTCCGCGATCATGATCACCGCGGCATTCGTGTTGCCTGAAACTACCGTCGGCATGATCGAGGCATCCACCACCCGCAACCCCGCGATGCCGTGCACGCGCAACTGATCATCCACCACCGCCATCGGATCCTGTCCCATCTTGCAAGTCCCGATCACGTGATAAGTCGTCTGCCCATTGGCCCGCGCAAACGCCAGCCAGTCATCATCGCTCTGCACTTTTTCGCTCGGATTCATTTCATAAGACCGGTATTTATCCAGAACGCGATTGTTGATGATCCGCCGCCCGATCTTCATGCCATCCACCAGCACGCGCTGATCGATCTCATCCGCCAGATAATTCGGCCGGATCGCCGGCGCGGCATTGGGATCGCTCGATTTCGCATGGATCGAACCTTTCGACTCCGGCCGGCATTGATACACCGTCAGTGTCATGCCGGGCTCGCGATCCAGCTCCCGGGTCTGCGCATTGGCATAACTCGCATGTGCGAAATGGAACTGCACGTCCGGTTCTTCCAGTTCCGGCCGCGTCTTGACGAAACCAAACGCAATGCCGGCGGTGAACGTGAGAATGCCGCGCCGCTGCGTATAGTATTTCAGGATCTCGCGCAGGAACCCGATGCCACGCGTCTGCTCATTCAAGGTGACCGGCAGCCTCACCCGCCAGTTCATCCGCGGCGCGTAGTGGTCGCGATAATTCTCCCCCACGCCGGGCAGGGCATGCTTCACCTCGATCCCCAGCGATTGCAGCAATTCCGGCTGACCGATACCGGAGATTTCCAGAATATGTGGTGACTTCACAGCACCCGCCGCCAGAATGACCTCGCGCGTGCAACGCGCTTCCATGTCCACGGCATATTGCCGGTAGCGAACGCCGACCGCACGCTTGCCATCGAGCAAAATTCGCGTGGTGTAGGCTTCGGTCTCAATCGTCAGATTCCGCCGCTTGCGGGCCGGATCGAGGAAACCGTGCGCGGTTGACCAGCGCTGGCCGTTCTTCTGGGTCACCTGGAAATAGCCGAAACCCTCCTGCTTGCCGTTGTTGTAGTCCGCATTGCGTGGATATCCTTCATCGACGGCCGCATCGATGAAGGCGTCCAGCAATTCCGCCCGTTCGCGCATGTGATCCACATTCAATGGCCCGCCGTGCCCGCGCGACTCATCGCCGCCCGGCACGAAATTCTCCGCCTTCTTGAAGTACGGCAGCACCGAATCATACGACCAGCCGCGATTGCCGAACTGCGACCATGTGTTGTAATCCAGCGGATTGCCGCGCACGTACAGCATCCCGTTGATCGCACTCGACCCGCCCAGCGTCTTGCCGCGCGGCACCGGAATCACGCGGTTGTTCGCGTTCGGTTCTGGCTCCGTCGTGAAATTCCAGTTGTAAACCGGACTGTTCAGCAGCTTGGTAAAGCCTGCGGGAATCTTGATCCACATGGAATTGTCCGGCGGCCCCGCCTCCAGCAGCAGCACGCGGACGCTCGGGTCCTCCGACAGCCGGTTGGCCAGCACGCAGCCGGCGGAACCAGCACCAATGATGATGTAGTCGAACTCAGCCATGCAGCGTCTCCTTCATCGCGGCTCTATAGCGCCGGGGCCGCAGGACAGGAAGACCGCGCCCCCGGTTGCACGGACGCGGCGGAATCGCGAGTATCCGCCCGATGACCACCGCGCCGAAATTCTCCTTCCTCAACCTGCTGCGCCACGCCACGGGCGGCGCATGGTCCCCGCAATGGCGATCGCCCGAACCCAAATCCCGCTACGACGCGATCATCATCGGCGCCGGAGGCCACGGTCTGGCCACCGCCTGGTACCTGGCCAGGGATCATGGCCTGAATAACATCGCCGTGCTCGACAAAGGCTGGCTGGGCGGCGGCAACACCGGGCGGAACACGACCATTATCCGCTCCAACTATTTGCAGGACGAAAGCGCCGCCATTTATGAGCACGCTCTGAAACTATGGGAAGGCCTGTCGCGGGACCTTAACTACAACGTGATGTACTCGCCGCGCGGCGTGCTGATGCTGGCGCACAACGACCAGGACGTGCGGGTGTTCCGCCGCCATGTGCATGCCAACCGGCTGCAAGGTATCGACAATGAATGGCTGACGCCGGAACAGGCCAAGGCATTTTGTCCGCCGCTGAATATCGGCCGGGACCTGCGCTACCCCGTCCTGGGCGCGGCCCTGCAACGCCGCGGCGGTGTCGCCCGCCACGACGCCGTGGCCTGGGGCTATGCTCGGGCAGCCAGTGCGCGGGGCGTGGACATCATCCAGAACTGCGCGGTCACGGCGATCAACCGCGGTCCCGACGGCGCCGTCACTGGCGTCGAAACGACAAAGGGACCGATCGCCACCGGGAAAATCGGCGTGGTCGCCGCCGGCCATACCAGCGTGGTGATGGCGATGGCCGGACTGCGCATGCCGCTGGAATCCTATCCGCTGCAAGCCCTGGTCAGCGAGCCCGTGAAGCCGGTGATGCCCTGCGTGGTCATGTCGAACACGGTTCACGCCTATATCTCCCAGTCCGACAAAGGCGAGTTGGTGATCGGCGCCGGCACCGATGCCTACACGTCGTACAGCCAGGCGGGCGGGCTGCATATCGCAACGCATACGCTCGAAGCGATCTGCGAACTGTTCCCATCGTTCCGCCGCCTGCGCATGCTGCGCAACTGGGGCGGCATCGTCGATGTGACGCCGGATCGTTCCCCGGTCATCGGCAGGACCCCGGTGCCCGGTCTCTACGTCAATTGCGGCTGGGGCACAGGCGGTTTCAAGGCAACCCCCGGGTCCGGCCATATCTTTGCCGCGACGATCGCCCGCGACGATCCGCACCCGATCGCGGCCCCTTTCGCCCTGGACCGCTTCCGCACCGGCCGCCTGATCGATGAGGCCGCCGCCGCGGCGGTGTCGCACTGATGTTGCTGATCCCCTGCCCCTGGTGCGGCCCCCGGCCGGAAAACGAGTTCCACTACGCCGGGGAAGCGCACATCGCCCGCCCGCCAGACCCCGCCGCCGTGGACGATGCGGCCTGGGCGGACTTTCTTTACATGCGCACCAACCCCCGCGGTACGCACACCGAACGATGGCGGCACCAGTACGGCTGCGGACGGTTCTTCGATTGCGTCCGCGATACCGTGACCGACCGTATCGCTGGCACGTCCAGGCCACGATCATGACTCAACTGTTCCGCACTGCAACCGGCGGCCACATCGACCGCGACAGCCCGCTCGCGTTCCATTTCAATGGTCGCGCGTATCAAGGATACCGGGGTGACACTCTGGCCTCGGCGCTGCTTGCCAACGATGTGCATCTGGTTGGGCGTTCGTTCAAGTACCACCGCCCGCGTGGCATCCTGTCCGCCGGATCCGAGGAACCGAACGCGTTGGTGACCCTCGATCAGGGCCAGGGCCGCATCACACCCAATCTGCGCGCCACGCAGGTCGCGCTGGTGCCCGGTTTGCGCGCGCGCAGCCAGAACCATTGTCCCTCCTTGCGGTGCGATCTGGGTTCGGTTGCCGGCTGGTTGTCGCCTTTACTGTCAGCCGGCTTTTACTACAAAACGTTCATGTGGCCGCCGTCGTTCTGGTACCGGTTCTACGAACCGGCGATCCGAGCCGCCGCGGGACAGGGCCGGGCACCGCGGGTGGCGGACCCCGATCGTCACGCCCATCAGTACGCGCATTGTGATGTGCTGGTCATCGGTGCGGGACCCGCCGGCCTGAGCGCGGCCCTCGCGGCTGCCGCATCGGGTGCCCGCGTCATTTTGTGTGACGAACAGTCGGCGCTGGGCGGATCGTTGCTGTCGGAGCCGGATGTAACCATCGACGGATGGCCGGCTGCCGAATGGCTCGACGAAACCTTGGCACTGCTGGCGGACCGTGTGATCCTGCTGCCCCGCACGACTGCTTTTGGCTGGTATCCCGACAACCTGGTCGGGCTGGTCGAGATCAACGAGAACCAGCCGCGTGAACGCCTGTGGCAGGTCAGGGCGAAAGAGATCGTGCTGGCCGCGGGGGCGATCCAGCGGCCGCTGGTATTTCCGCATAACGACCGGCCCGGGATCATGCTGGCCGAGGCAGCGCGCGTCTATCTGCACCGGTACGGCGTTCTGGTCGGCAGCCGGATCGTCGTCGTTACCCATGACGACAGCGCCTATCGCGTGGCCCAGGACCTGCGGCAGGCCGGCGCCACCATTGCCGCCATCGTCGATACGCGGCCGGACGCGGCTCAGGTCGAAGGCATCCCTGTCCATGCGGGCGAAACGATCGCTGCCACCGAAGGGCGTGCGCGCGTCCATTCGGTCTGGACGTCGGCCGGCCGGATGATCCAATGCGACACGGTATTGATGTCCGGCGGCTGGACGCCATCGGTGCACCTGTTTTCCCAGGCGCGCGGTTCGCTGCGATTTGAAGAAACGATTGGCGCCTTCGTGCCCGCCGAAACCGAGGCCCGAATGCAAGCCGTGGGCGCCTGCGCCGGCGTGTTCGGCCTCACCGCCTGCCTGGACACGGGTTGGCAGGCCGGCGGCGGCATCGACCGGCGCTTCACCGTGACCGGCGCACCGGCGACCGCGCCCGCTGGCCTCGCCGTTCCCATGCCGCCACACGCCAAGGCTTTCGTCGATTTCCAGAACGATGTCACCACCCGCGACCTGCAGAGCGCCACCAGCGAGGGCTTTCATGCGCTTGAGCATGTGAAGCGCTACACCACCACCGGCATGGCGACCGATCAGGGCAAGACTTCGAACCTCAACGCCCTGTCGGCCGTGGCGGGTCTGCTGCGCCAACCGGTGTCCGGCTTCGCGCCAACCACCTTCCGCCCGCCCTTCACACCCGTCACGTTTGGCGCCTTCGCCGGTCCGGCGCGCGGGGACCTGTTCGATCCGGTTCGCCACACGCCGATCGCTGCGCCCGACGCGGTGTTCGAAGACGTGGGTACCTGGAAACGCGCCCGAACCTTTCCCCGCCGCGGCGAAGACCTGCCGGCCGCAATCGCCCGCGAGTGCCTTGCCGTGCGCCATGCGGTCGGCCTGTTCGACGCCAGCACCTTGGGCAAGATCGAAGTCGTGGGACCGGACGCGGCGGCATTCCTGAACCGCATCTACACCGGCAACTTCCAGACCCTCGCGGTCGGGCGCTGCCGCTATGCGCTGTTGCTGGGCGACGATGGTTTCATTCGGGATGACGGCGTCGTCGCGCGCCTCGAAGCGGACCGCTTCCATGTGACAACGACAACCGGCGGCGCGGCCTCGGTGCTGCACCACATGGAAGACTATCGGCAAACCGAGTTCACCGATCTGCGCGCCTGGCTGACATCGGTGACGGAACATTGGGCGGTGATCGCCGTGCAGGGCCCGCACGCCACCGATACCATCGCGCCCTTGGTGGAAGCGGCCGACCTCGGCGCCATGCCGCCTATGAGCGTGCGGGCGTGCCGCGTCGCCGGGGTGCCGGCCCGTTTGTTCCGTGTCAGTTTCACCGGCGAACTGGGCTACGAAATCAATGTGCCGGCGGATGACGCACCGGCGGTGTGGGACGCGGTGCTCGCGGCAGGCGCCCCCTTCGGCATCACCCGCTACGGCACCGATGCGATGCATGTGCTGCGCGCGGAGAAAGGTTACATCGTCATCGGACAGGAGACCGATGGCACCGTGACGCCGCACGATCTCGGCCTGGATTGGACGATTGCCAAATCGAAGCCGGATTTCGTCGGCAAGCGGTCCCTGGCCCGTTCGGATATGTTACGGAACGATCGCAAGCAATTGGTCGGGTTGCTGACAACGGATCCCTCTGTGGTGCTGGAAGAAGGCGCGCAACTCGTCGCCGGCGGCGATGCGCCCGCCGTGTCGCTGGGTCACGTCACGTCGTCGTATCACAGCGCCGCGCTGGGACGGTCGATCGCGCTGGCGCTGGTTGCCGGCGGGCGGTCGCGCCTTGGCGGCACGCTGTACGTGGCGATGCCGGACCGGATGATCGAAGTTGCCGTCACGAAAGCGGCCTTTGATGACGCAACGATCCAGCGCGGGGCGCCCCCGCCCGCCCCCGCGAAACCGGCAGCGATGCGTCAGCCCAACCGACTGATCCCGAAGACCGGTCAATCCCGTCATGTGCGCATCACGCCGCTCGCGCCCACCTTGCGGCTCAACATTCGCGCCGGACGAGCCGCGGCGGCGACGGTCGGCGCGACCTTGGGTGTCATGCTGGGGACGGTTCCTTGCCGGTCCAACACCTCGCGCGACAGAGCGGCGCTCTGGCTGGGACCGGACGAATGGCTGGTTCTCGCCCCAGGATCGGAGACCGACCTGCCGGCGCGCCTCGCCGCGGCCCTTGGCAATACGCCAGCCAGCGTCGTCGATGTCTCCCACCGCACCACCGCCATCGAGATCGCCGGCCCTCGCGCGGCCTGGTGCCTGAATGCGTTCTGCGCGCTCGATCTCGATCTGCACGCGTTTCCCCTGGGCATGTGCACGCGCACCGTGTTCGGCAAGGCGGAAATCATGCTGTGGCGCATTGCGAGCGAGACGTTCTACCTGGAGGTCGCGCGGTCGTTCGCCCCCTATCTCCAAGCCTGCCTGGACGAGGCGCGGCGAGAGTTTCTCGACGTGCCGGAGCCGTGATAAGACAACGGCGATAAACCAGAAGCGGAGAGGGAACGATGGATTTCACAGGCAAGATCGCCCTGATCACCGGCGCGGGCAACGGCATCGGCAGAGCGGCAGCGCTGGGTTTTGCCAGCCGTGGCGCCACGGTGGTCGTGGTGGACCGCGATCGGGCGGGCGGGGAGGCGACCGCCGGCATTCTGCGCCAGCGAGGCGGTCAGGCCCTGTTCGTGCCGGCCGACGTGACCCAATCCGCCGATGTGCAAAATTACGTCAAGGCAACCCTCGACGCCTACGGCGCGATCGACTGCTTCTATAACAATGCCGGCATCGAGGGGAGCGTTGCACCCACCGCCGAATATGACGAGGACATGTTCGACCGCGTGATGGCGGTGAACGTCAAGGGCGTGTTTCTCGGAATGCGCCACGTGCTGCCGGTGATGATCAAGCAGGGGCGCGGTTCGGTGGTGAATACCGCCTCGGTTGCGGGTCTGGTCGCCTCGCCGGGCATGCCGGCCTATGTCGCGTCCAAGCACGCCGTCATCGGCCTGACCAAGACCGCGGCGGGTGAGGTTGCGCGGGCCGGGGTGCGGGTGAACGCGGTCTGCCCGGGGCCGATCGACACGCGCATGATCCATGCGCTGGAATCGATGCTGAGTCCGGACGATCCCGCCAGCGTCGGCACCCGCTACCAGTCCAATATCCCGATCGGCCGCTATGGCACCGCCGAGGAAGTGGCGAACCTGGTCGTGTTCCTGAGTTCCGACCTCGCATCGAACATCACCGGCGCGCAATACGTCGTGGATGGCGGGCGCACCGCGACCGGCGGGGCGGTCACCAATAATCTGGTTCGCTAGAGCGGTTTCGTTCGGATCAGGAAGCTGCGACCCGCAATTCTGATCGGAGCCCGGCCTTGACCGCGCACCGCCTAAGGGGCACGACGTCACATGCTCTCCAGCAAGGCAAAATATGCGGTGCGCGCGGCAACTCAGCTTGCCGAAAAAGCGGCCGTCGGGGGATGGGTCCAAACGGCTGATGTCGCCGAACAGGAACGAATCCCGCGCAAGTTCCTCGAGGCCATTTTCGTGCAGTTGCGAGACCATGGCCTGGTGGAAAGCCGTCGCGGTGCCCATGGCGGCCATCGGCTGACGCGCCCACCGGCGTCAATCACGGTGGCCGACATCATCCGCGTGGTGGACGGGCCGCTGGCTCTGACCCCGTGTGCCAGCGTGACCCGCTTTCGGGCCTGCACCGATTGTGTCGGCATCGAGGCCTGCCGGTTGCAGCCGCTGATGAAGCGTGCCCGTGACGCGGTGGCGGCAGTGCTGGAGAACCATACGCTCGCCGACCTTATCGCCGAACCGGTAAAACCACGCCGCAAGCGTGCGCCGAAAGAGGCCGCGGATTAGCATTGTTCAGGAGGCCCCCTTTGAAGACATTCGCCTGGTTGTCCACCGCCCTGGTGTTGCTGCCGCTCGCCGCGCGGGCCGAGGTGCCGGAGGTTCGCATCGCCCGCCAGTATTCGATGGGCTATCTGCAATTCAACGTCATCGAACATGAAAAACTGATCCAGAAGCATGCCGCCCTGCTCGGCATCCCCGAGGTGAAGGTCACGGCATTCCGCTTCAACGGCCCGGCGGCGATGAACGACGCGCTGCTGTCGGATTCCATCGATATCGTCGGCGGCAGTCCGAACGGCATGTTCACGCTCTGGAGCCGCGCCCGCGGCACCGCGCAGGAGGTCCGGGCGATCAGCGCGTTGGTCACCTTGCCCTTTATGATCACCAGCAACGACCCGGAGATCAGGACGATCGCCGATCTGGGCAAGTGCCGGAAGATCCCGGTGCCGTCGGTCCGGGTGTCCTCGCCGGCGGTGTTGGTCGAAATGGCGGCGGCGCAGCTTTACGGCATGAAGGACTTCGCCCACTTCGACGCGGCCACCGTCACCATGTCGCCGGCGGATGCGACCGTGGCCCTGTTGAGCGGCAGCGGCGATATCAACTGCGTGGTGGCATTGCCACCTTATATGCAGCAACAGCTTGAGCATCCGAACATCCATGTGGTGGCGAACTCATTCGACCTGACCGGCCGCACGACCTATACGGTCGCCTACACCTCCGCCCGGTTTCACGATCGCAATCCGAAACTTTATCAGGCGGTTTACGACGCGCTGGCCGAGGCGACCTTGTCGATCGACAAGGACGTCCGGCCGGCCTCGCGCGACTGGATCGAGGATAGCGATTCCAAACTGTCGGTGGATTTCGTCGCCGCGGCGGGCAGCGGCCAGGATGTCCATTGGACGATGGTGCCGGAGGCGACGATGAAGGCCGCGGACTTCATGGCGGCGGTCGGCACGATCAAAGTCCGGCCGACGTCGTGGAAGGACTATTTTTTCCCGGAGGCGTACGGCCTGCCCGGGAGTTAGATGAACCGGACGGCCGATATCCCGCCCACCCGGCAGAATCTGCCCGCCCGTTAACCCTTCGCTAACCTGAACCGGTCAATGTGGCGCCACGGCAGGAGGCCGTGCATGCGACCTCACGCGGCAGACATTCGCAGGTTCAGACAATGAAGGCCCTGCTCGACGGCTTGAAGGCTCTTGGCTCCGCACGCCTGGCGGCGATGGGCGCGGTTGCGCTCGGCATGCTGGGCCTGCTCGCGATGCTGGCGTTGCGCGGCACCGGCAGCGACCAGATGGCGCTGTTGTACGCCGATCTCGACCTGCGCGAATCCAGCCAGATGGTGGACCAGCTCAATGCCCGCCATATCCCCTATCGTCTCGGCGGCGGCGGCAGCCAGATCATGGTCCCGTCCGACCAGGTGGCACAGGCCCGGCTGATCATGGCGCATGACGGCCTGCCATCCGGCGGATCGGTCGGCTACGAACTGTTCGACCGCGGCGACGGCATGGCCTTCACCGAGTTCCAGCAGAAGCTCAACGAAACCCGAGCCCTGGAGGGCGAGATCGCGCGCACGATCCGCGCCATTCATGGCATTCGTCAGGCCCGGGTGCATCTGGTGCTGCCACGGCGCGAACCCTTTTCACGCGATCAGCAGGATGCCCAGGCCGGGGTGATGCTGACCATGGTCGGCGCGCAACGCCTGGACCGCGAAGGCGTGCAGGCGATCCTCAACCTGGTGGCCGCCGCCGTGCCGGGCCTGCGGCCGCAGAACATCGCGATCATCGATGCGCGCGGCGACCTGCTGGCCCGAGCCGGCCAGCCGACGGGCCAGATGAGTGCCGCCCTGTCAGCAGTGGAAGTGAAGCGCAACATGGAACTGCGCCTGTCGCGCGCGGTGGAGGAGATGCTGGAACGCAGCCTGGGATCGGGACGGGTGCGGGCCGAGGCCGCGGTCAGCCTGAACTTCGACAAGGTGAACGAAACGCAGGAGAAATACGACCCCGAGGGTCAGGTGACCCGCAGCACCCAGACCGTCAACTCCAACAGCAAGACGACCGAACAGACCGGGACGGTGTCGGTCCAGAATAACCTGCCGAATGCCGATGCCGGCAAGGAAGGCAGCGGTTCGCAGGAAGGGCGGCAGGAAGAGACGACGAATTACGAGATCGGCAAGACCGTCCGCACCCTGATCCGCGAGCAACCGCAGATCGACCGGATCAGCCTGGCGGTGATGGTCGATGGCGTTGAAACGCCGGACGCATCCGGCAAGCGGACGTGGCAGCCGCGGGATCAGGCGGAACTCGACCGCATCGCCAGCCTGGTGCGCAGCGCGATCGGCTTCGACGACAAGCGCGGCGACCATGTCGAGGTCGTCAGCATGCGCTTCGCCGAGGAAGAGCCAATCGGTGTCGAGGCGCCCACCTTTCTGGGCGTGAGGCTTGACAAGAATGACCTGATGCGCCTCGCACAGACGGCCCTGTTCGGGTTGATCGGCCTGCTTGCGCTGCTGATGGTGCTGCGGCCGATGATACACCGGATTACCATGCTGGCCCCGGTCGGCGGTGTCGTGGGCGCCGACGGCACCATCAGCCTGCCATCATCAGGCGGAAGCGCGGCTTTGGGCGGGCCGGCCGGCAGTTCGGCTTCGGGTGCCCACGGGACGGCGCTGGCTTTGGCGGGCGGTGCTGTCGCCGGCCTGATCACCGATGAAAGCATGGTGAACCTGGCGCAGATCGAGGGTCAGATGCGCGCGTCCTCGCTGCGCCGGCTTTCCGAACTCGTCGATAAACATCCGGACGAAACACTGACCATCATGCGCGGTTGGATGACCCAGGATAATGGCTGATCTCATCAAAATGGAAGACCCGCGCAATCTCAAGGGTGCGCAGCGGGCCGCGATCCTGATGCTTGCCCTGGGCGAGGATCATTGCACCCGCCTGTTCGCGATGATGCACGAGGACGAGATCAAGGACATCTCCTCCGCGATGGCCCAGCTTGGCGCGGTCCGAGCGGACACGGTCGAGAGATTGTGCGCCGACTTCATGGACAGCATGGGAAGTTCCGGCAGCCTGATCGGCAGCTTCGAAAGCACCGAGAATCTGCTGATGAAGGCGCTGCCGCGCGACCGGGTGTCGCAGATCATGGAGGAGATTCGCGGCCCCGCCGGCCGTACGATGTGGGACAAGCTGGGCAACGTGAACGAAGACGTGCTGGCGAATTACCTGAAAAACGAATACCCGCAGACCGTTGCCGTCGTGCTGTCCAAAGTGCGCGCCGATCACGCGGCGCGGGTCCTGTCGCTGCTGCCGGATTCCTTCGCCATGGAAGTGGTGATGCGGATGCTGCGCATGGAAGCGGTGCAGAAGGATGTGCTGGACGGCGTGGAAAAGACGTTGCGCGCGGAATTCATGTCGAACCTGGCGCGCAGCTCGCGTCGTGACGCCCATGAACTGATGGCGGAAATCTTCAACAACCTGGACCGCGCGGCGGAGACCCGGTTCCTGAACGGGCTGGAGGAACGCAACCGCGAGGCGGCGGAGCGCATCAAGTCGCTGATGTTCACCTTCGACGACCTGCAACGCCTGTCGGGCACCTCGATCCAGACGCTGCTGCGCTCGATCGAAAAGGACAAGCTGCCGGTCGCGCTGAAGGGCGCATCGGACAAGATCAAGGAGCTGTTCCTGGGCAACCTGTCCGATCGCGCGGCCAAGATGTTGCGCGACGACATGGAAGGCCTCGGCCCGGTCAAGCTGCGCGACGTGGACGAGGCGCAGGGCGGAATCGTGCAACTGGCGAAGGAATTGGCCGCCCAAGGGCAGATCGAGATCAGCAGCGGCAAGGACGAGGAGTTGATCTACTGATGCGCACGATCCGCGAAGGTTCCACAGCCTCCCCCTCCCGCAAGCGGAGAGAGGGTATCCACCCATGAACATGCTCTTCACCCCAACCCGTCCCGGTTCCGCCTCGCTCTTCGACGAGGATTTCGACCGTCCGCCGGCGCCGCCACCACCGCCAGAACCCGAGGTGATCGAACCGGTCTTCACCATTGCCGAATTGAACGAGGCGCGGGAAACCGCGTGGCGCGAAGGCCACGACGCGGCGTTGGCAGAGGCGGAAAACGTGGCGACGGCCGTCGCGGGCCGGGTGCTCGCCCACATCGCCGCCCAGCTCGACACCGCCCGTGCCGAAGCCAGCCAGATCGCGGAACAATCCGCCGAGGCGATCGCCCATCTGCTGCTCGACTGTTTCGCGACCGCTTTCCCTGCCCTGTCCGCCCGGCATGGCACGAACGAGGTCCGCGCCATCATCCGGACCGTGCTGCCGCCGCTGCGCCAGGAACCGAAGATCGCCATCCGTCTCGACCCGGTATCGGCCCGGTCTGTCGCCCATGAAATCGCGCGCCTGGACCCTGACCTCGTGGACCGCGTCGACCTGATCCCGACCGACGCCATGAAGGCCGGCGACCTGCGCATCACCTGGCGAAACGGCAGCGCGGTCCGCGACACCGGCGCCCTGTGGCAGCAGGTCGCCGACATTCTGGCCCCGGCCGGATTGCTGCCATCCCACCCCGTCCTGAAGGAGACCGAACGTGTCGAATGAAATGGAACTGGCGGAACTGACCGAACCCGGCGAAAGCAACAGCTCACGCTCCCCGCGCGAACTGGAGGCGGTGTACGACATCCCCGTCACCGTCAGCGCCGTATTGGGCAAGGCGACAATGCAGGTCAGCCAGTTGCTGAAACTCGGCCGCGGCGCGGTGGTCGAACTGGACCGCAAACTGGGCGAAGCGATCGACATCTACGTCAACAACCGCCTGGTCGCGCGCGGTGAGGTGGTGATGGTCGATGACACCCGCCTTGGCGTGACGATGACCGAAATCGTCAAGGCCGATCGGGCCCAACAGTGAAAGTCCTGATCGTCGGCTCGTTGGGCGGGGAGCTCGGGCAGGCAGCTCGGATTGCCATCGCCCGGGGGGCCAAACTCGACCAGGCGGACAACGCCGATGCGGCGTTGGTCCGGCTGCGAGCCGATGCCAAGGTGGACCTGGTGCTGTGCGACCTGGCACATGATGTCGGCGGGCTGGTCCGTGCGATGGCGGCGGAACGAATATCCGTCCCGGTGGTCGCCTGCGGCACCGGCAACGATCCCGACGCGGCGGTGCGCGCCATCCAGGCCGGCGCGCGCGAGTTCCTGCCGCTGCCCCCCGATCCCGATCTGATCGCGGCCATCCTGCAAGCGGCGTCGGGCGAATCCCACACACTGATCGTGCGCGACCCGGCCATGGCCGCGACGGTGCGGCGCGCGGAGCAGGTGGCGAAATCGGATGCGTCCGTGCTGATATCGGGCGAGTCCGGTACCGGCAAGGAGGTCCTGGCCCAGCACATCCATCGCCGGTCGCGCCGAGCCGGCGGGCCTTTCGTGGCGCTGAACTGCGCGGCGTTGCCGGAGAACCTGCTGGAATCGGAATTGTTCGGCCACGAAAAAGGCGCATTCTCCGGCGCCATGGCGCGCCGGGTCGGAAAATTCGAGGCCGCCGACCACGGCACCCTGCTGCTGGACGAAATCAGCGAGATGGACGCACGCCTGCAAGCCAAACTGCTGCGTGCCTTGCAGGAGAGAGAAATCGACCGGCTGGGCGGCTCCGGCCCGGTCAAGGTCGACGTCCGCATCCTCGCCACCAGCAACCGCGACCTGCCAGCCGAGGTGCGCCGCGGCACATTTCGGGAAGACCTGTTTTACCGGTTGAACGTCGTCTCGTTGCGCCTGCCGAGCCTGCGCGAGCGGCCCGGCGACGTCGCCGCCCTGGCGGAGCATTTCGCGCGCAAATATGCCGACGTGAACGGGCTGCCCTATCGGGCGCTGTCGCAGGCGGCGGTGCTGCGCCTGACTTCGCACGCCTGGCCCGGCAATGTGCGCGAACTGGAGAACACCATCCACCGCGCCGTGTTGCTGGCCGATGGCGCGGCGATCGATCTGCCCGCGATCGAACTCGGCCCGCAGGGCGCCTCGGCGGAGCCGCGGGCCGCGATGGGACAAGGCGTCGCCGGATTGGTCGGACGCCGGATGGAGGAGGTGGAACGCGACCTGATCATCGAGACCTTGGGCCACACCCTGGGCAACCGGACGCACGCGGCCACGATCCTGGGGATTTCGATCCGGGCCCTGCGCAACAAGCTGCGCGATTATGCCTCGCAAGGGGTGGCGGTGCCACCCCCCGCACTGGGCATGCAGCCGGAAACCTGGGCCGCGGCGCGCGACGCCGGCTACGCGGCCTGATCCATCATGGCTGGCGCCGACAGTTTCACCGCTCTGCTGCCGACCCTCACCGCGCGCGTGCGGCGCTTCTCGCCCGGCAGCGACGTGGGGCTGGCGCTGGGCGTGGTTGCGCTGCTGTCCGTGCTGGTGCTGCCGCTGCCGACCCTGTTGCTGGACCTGGGGCTGGCGCTGTCGCTGACATCGGCGGTGCTGGTGCTGATGGTGGCGCTGTTCCTGACGCGTCCGCTGGATTTTACCAGTTTTCCGACCTTGCTGCTGCTGACCACCTTGCTGCGCCTGTCGCTGAACGTGGCGACCACGCGGCTGATCCTGTCGCACGGGAATGAGGGCAATCTCGCCGCCGGTCATGTGGTGGCGGCCTTCGGCGGGTTCCTGATGGGCGGGGACGTGGTGATCGGGCTGATCATCTTCTCCATCCTGCTGGTGGTGAACTTCATGGTCATCACCAAAGGCTCCGGCCGCATCGCCGAGGTCGCGGCCCGGTTCAGCCTGGATTCGATGCCCGGCAAGCAGATGGCGATCGACGCCGAGATGTCGGCGGGCATGATCGACGAAAAGACCGCCCGCCGCCGCCGCAAGGAACTGGAGGAGGAAAGCGGCTTCTACGGCGCGATGGACGGTGCGGCGAAATTCGTCCGCGGCGATGCGGTGGCGGCGCTGATCATCACCGTGATCAATATCGTCGGCGGGCTGGCGATCGGCGTCATCCGCCATGGCATGGCCTTTTCCGATGCCGCGAACACTTTCACCACCCTGACCGCCGGCGACGGGCTGGTGTCGCAGATCCCGGCGCTGCTGGTTTCCACCGCCGCCGGCATCGTGGTGACCAAAGGCGGCATGGAGGGCACCGCGGACGCCGCGCTGATGCGCCAACTCGGCGGCAGTCCCAAGCCGCTGGCGATGGCGGCGGGGGCCGCGAGCGTGCTGGCGCTGCTGCCGGGCCTGCCGGCGCTGCCGTTTCTGGCGTTGGCCGGACTGGCGGGCGGTGCGGCCTGGGTGCGGCACAAGAATCCGTATTTGATCGGCGAGCCGCCGCCCGCGGCGGCACCCGTGCCGACGGAACCGCCGATCAGTGATTCCTTGCGGATCGACATGATCCGGCTGGAACTCGGGTTTGGGCTGCTGGCCCTGGCCGGCGGTGATACCCCGCGGCTGACGGAGCAGATCAAGGGGCTGCGACGGTCGATCGCGTCGGAGATGGGGTTCGTGCTGCCGCCGGTCCGCATTCAGGACAACATGCAACTGGCGGCCGATGCCTATGTGATCCGCATCAAGGAGATCGAGGCCGGCAAGGGCGAACTGCGCCCCAACATGCTGATGGCGATGAACCCGAAAGGCGGCTATCCGCCGCTGCCCGGCGAACAGACCCGCGAGCCCGCCTTCGGCCTGCCGGCCATGTGGATTGAACAGACCGCCAAGGATGAGGCGATGTTCATCGGCTGCACCGTGGTCGATCCGCCCAGCGTGCTGACCACGCATCTGACGGAACTGGTGCGGGAAAACATGGCGGAACTTCTGTCGTATCCCGAGACTCAGAAACTGCTCGATGAACTGCCACGCGAGCAACAGAAGTTGGTGGGTGACCTGATCCCGTCGCAGATCACCGCGGGCGCGGTGCAACGGGTGCTGCAGGCGCTGCTGGCCGAACGGGTCTCGATCCGCGACCTGGGCACGATCCTGGAGGGCATTCAGGAGGCCTGCGGCAGTGCCACGCGGGCGATTCCGGTGATCGTCGGTCATGTGCGGGGCCGCCTGGCGCGGCAGATCAGCGATTCCTACACCGGACCCAACGGCTACATCCCGCTGGTGACCCTGTCGCCGGACTGGGAAAATGCCTTCGCCGAGGCCCTGACCGGCCCGCCGGAGGACCGCCAGCTCGCGATGGCGCCGGGCCGATTGCAGGAGTTCATGCAGAAGCTGCGGTCCGTCTTCGACAACGCCGCCCAGACCGGCGAGACGCCGGTGCTGCTGACCAGCAGCGGCATCCGTTTCCATGTCCGTGCAATCGTGGAGCGGATCCGGCCATCCACCCCCGTGCTGGCACAGGCGGAGATCTTCCCGCGTGCCCGGATCCGCACCGTGGGGACAATATGAGAGGGGGTCGGTCCGTCCGATGCGCCTGAAGCTCTACCAGGCGCCGAACATGGCCGAGGCGATGGCGCGGGTACGGGCCGAGCTCGGCGCGGAGGCGCTGATCCTGGGCACACGGCGTGTCGCCGGCGGCATCGAAGTCACCGCGGCGCTGGAGCCCGCCACGGCCGAACCGCCGCCCCCGCCCCGCCCCGATCCCGACCGCGTCGCCGCCCTGGGTTTCCACGCAGTACCGGCGGATTTGCGGCCGCTCCTTGACACCGGCGCGCTGGACGAAGCGCTCGCCAAGGCCCTGCCCTTCAGCGCCCTGCCGCTCGCAACCGGGGACAAACCACTGCTGCTGACCGGTCCCCCCGGCGCCGGCAAGACCCTGACGACCGCGCGGCTGGCAACCCGGCTGGTGATGGCGGGCACCAGGCCGATGGTGCTGACCGCCGACGGCCGGCGCGCCGGCGCCACCGAACAGTTGGCGGCTTTCACGCGGTTGCTGGGGATCAACCTGACGGTGGCCAGCCACCCGGTGACCCTCGGCAGAGCGTTGACACGGCGTACCGACGGCGCACCCGTGCTGATCGACGCCTCGGGCTGCGATCCCTTCGATGCCGCCCAGGTCGAGGAACTGCGTGCGCTGACCACCACCGCCGCGGCGCACGTCGCGGTGGTGCTGCCCGCGGGTCTCGATCCAGCCGAGGCCGCCGACCTGGCCGTTGCCTACGCCGAGGCGGGTGCGAGCCTGCTGATCGTAACCCGGCTCGACCTGGCCCACCGTCTGGGTGGGGTCGTGGCCGCGGCCGCCTCTGCTCGGCTGCCCTTGACCGAAGCCGGGATCGGGCCTGGCGCCGCCGACGGGCTGGTACGGCTGACCCCCGCCATCCTGGCGACCCGCCTGATGCAGATCCGGAAGCCAACCCATGCCCGCGCCTCTGATGGACGCCCCAGTTATGATCGTGCCGCCGGCTAACCCGCGCCAGATTGCCATTGCCTCCGGCAAGGGGGGCGTCGGCAAGACTTGGTTCGCAATCACCCTGGCGCATGCTTTGGCGCGCGCGGGGCGGCGGGTGCTGCTGTTCGATGCCGATATTGGCCTCGCCAATGTCGATGTGCAACTCGGGCTGACGCCGGTGCATGATCTGGGTTCGGTGATCGCCGGACGGACGACCCTGACCGAGGCCGTCCAGCGCTTCGCCCCCGGTGGCTTCGATATCCTGGCCGGCTGTTCGGGGTCCGGGGCGCTGTCGGCGCTGGATCCGGCGCATCTGGACCGGGCACTGGCCGCGCTGCGGCGGGAGACGATGCGCTATGACCTGGTGCTGCTGGATCTTGGCGCGGGGGTGGAACGCGCGGTGCGGCAGATGGCCGCGTCGGCCGATACACTTCTGGTGCTGGCCACCGACGAACCGACCAGCCTGACCGACGCCTACGCGGTGCTGAAGCTGCACAATTCCGACCGGACCGGCGGCGACGCGCGCGTGGTGATCAACCAGGCCGCGACACACGCGACGGGGGAGCGAACCTATGCGAATTTGCGGCGTGCGTGCACGACGTTCCTGCAACGCGATCCCCGGCTGGCGGGCGTGATCCGGCGCGACGACCGCGTGCGCGATGCGATCCGCCGCCAGGCCTTGTTGCTGACCCGCCACCCATCCTGCGCGGCAGCACTGGATGTGGAGGCGGCCGCGCAGGCGCTGGAGGTCTGAGATGTCCGGGGGTTTGCTTTCGCCTTCACGGTGGCTCTGTGATAGTGTTGCCCGGGTCACAGGCGTGACGGACAGCGATGGCCGGATCAAAGGGGCGACAGGAAGCCGCGGCGGTTTGGAGGACAGCCCGACCATGACGGATGAGACGAGTCGCATTATTCTGGCGGCGCTGGTTCGGCTTGAGGCTGGCCAGGCGGAGCTGCGCGCTGAGATGACCGACCTGCGCGCCGGGATGGCAAGCTTGCGGGAGGACGTGACCGCTCAGGTCGCCGCGCTGACAGCCCGGGTCGAACGCCTTGAGGTTGGCCAGGCGGCGATACACCACGAAATGGTGACCCGGGATGACCTCGCCCTGATGCGGCGGGACCTGGCCACGCGGGAGGACCTGACCGCGCTGCGTGTCGCGGTGATTGAGCGGATCGACCGGTTGCAGGACCAGATCACCGCGATCCGTGACGATATCAGCGTCAATATCGGTGCCGCGGATACCGTGCGGCGCGCCAACGACAACACGCGTGCCGATCTGCGCACCCTCAACGAGCAGGTCAACATCATGTGGCGCCAGATCAAGACGCTGGAAGCGAGGGTCCGGGACATCACTGGCGACCCGTGATTGCGGACAGGGCTGCTACGCCACGGCGTCCTGCTGCCGCTACGGATCGGAATTCGTCGTGATCCAGTTTTCATACGTAATGTCCGGCCACCGTGGCGGATCGTCCGATCCCCGGCACGTCGGCAGGCAGGCGATCGCAGTGTCGACCGGGGGTGCCAGGAAATACGGAACGGCATGGCCCGGTCATGACTGAAAACGTCAGCGGCAAGCCAAACCACGGGCGGTGACGGGTCGTGGTTGGCGTTTTTCATGCGAGGCCGGCTACAGCTTCAACAGCCGTTTCGCGGTCCCGCTCGCGATTTTCACCCGGTCCGCCGCCGACAGGGGAATCCGGTGCAGCCAGTCCGTCGCCGGCAGGTTCGGCGCGAAGGGCCAGTCCACCGAGAACATGATGTGGTCCACCCCCAGCTCCTGCACGCACAGCAGCAGCGCCGGATCGGACCAGAAGCCGCTGGTCGTGACGTAGAAGTGCTCGCTGAACACATCGCGGAACCCGCGGCCACCCTTGTTGTCGCGCTCCATCGTCATGTTGATGCGCCATTGCAGAAACGGCAGGCCCTCGCCCAGATGGCCGAAAATCACCTTCAGGCCGGGGTATTTGTCGAACACCCCCGACAAGACGAGCCGCAGCCCCTGGGTCGCGGTCTCGACCGTGAAACCCCAGGCGGCACGCAGGATGATCGGGTATTTCTCGACATACGCCTTGTAATAGGCATCGATCACGGCGGGGCTGGGCACCGCGGGATGGAAATAGATCGGCACGTCCAGCGCCTGCGCCCGTTCATAGATCGGCCAGAAATCCGGCTCATCGTGGAAGCGGCCGTTGGTCAGGCCATGGATCATCGCGCCCTTGAAGCCCAGTTCGGTCACCGCCCGCTCCAACTCGTCGGCGGCGGCTTTCGGGTCGGGGGTCGGGATCGTCGCGAAGCCGGCGAAGCGGTCGGGGTGCGCTGCCACCGCCGCGTGCAGCCGGTCGTTGGCGACGCGGGCCAGGCGGATTGCGCTCTCGGCGTCCATCTTCTGGACCGATGGCGCCGAGTGCGAAATCACCTGAAAATCGACGCCGGCCGCGTCCATGTCTTTCAGGCGGAGTTCGCCCAAACTCTCCAGCCGTTCGCGGACATGGGCCGCGGCGTTGGCGTCAAGGGGGCCGTAACGTTCCCCCAGTTCGGGTGCCTGGAAGTGTTCCTCCAGGGCGATGACAAATGGCTTGGCCGGCATGTCGTTGCCTCCCCTCGTGGCAGTTGCGCCGACTGTGCCACGCCTGGACCGGCGGACGCTACGGGGGCTATTCCAGTGTGGCGTCCAGGGTGATCTCGGCGTTCAATACCTTCGAGACCGGGCAGTTCGCCTTCGCACCCTCGACGAGTTCCTTGAAGGCCGCGGGATCGATCCCCGGCACCTTGGCGCGCAGCACCAGGTGCACCGCGGCGATTTTCCAGCCGCCGGGCACTTGCTCCAGGCTCAGGGTGGCGTCGCAATGCAGGCTTTCGGGGGGATGGCCGGCACCGCTGAGTTGGAAGGCGGTCGCCATGCTGAAGCAGCCGGCATGCGCGGCGGCGATCAGTTCCTCGGGGTTGGTGCCCTTGCCGTCACCGAAGCGGGCGTTGAAGCCGTAGGGCGTGTCCTTCAACGTGCCGCTTTGCGTCGTCAGGCTGCCGGTGCCGTCTTTGCCGCTGCCATGCCAGGCGGCTGCGGCGTGGCGCTTGATGGTGGCCATGC
>Ga0302279_10001329_pt1 | contig 35171 bp, 24 predicted proteins | sample III_Bog_N3_3_FD_194541 | JGI IMG/M metagenome (GOLD analysis project Ga0302279, IMG submission 194541) | Peat permafrost microbial communities from Stordalen Mire near Abisko, Sweden - III_Bog_N3_3 | ecosystem: Environmental > Terrestrial > Soil > Wetlands > Peat | place: Sweden: Abisko...
TTGGTACGGCGTGTCTCAGCGCGCTCGGAGATCGCGCTCCACCTCAAGCCGACCCGCCTACCGATCGCCTGTCAGGCGATCCGGTCTCGCGGCGGCGGCAGGGGGACCGCCGGGCGCCACGAGGGCGCGAAGGCGGCGATTGTCTCGGGCCAGTCCGGTACGGCCGGCCGCGAAAGCGTTGTCTCGACCCCCTGGCAGATCAGAAGGGTGATCCGCCCGGGCTGGGGTGCCGTCTCGGGGTGCCGCGATTCGCGCTCGTGGCTCTTCTGGACGGCCCGGCAGATCGGGCAAAGGTTCGAGGGATCAAAGGTTTCCTTCATGGCGACCTCGACGGTCGCAGTATGCGAGTACCCGGCGAACATCCTCGCCCAGGCGAAGGCCTGAACGACGTCGAGCGCCGCGCCGTTGGCGCAAAGCCAGGCGGCGAGCATGCAGAGGGCGCAGAGGTTGCGGCGCACGACGGGAGCAGTCATGGCGTCGCGACCGGCGGCGGGCAAGCCCGGCGACACCGGCGGACCAGGGATTTCACGCCCCAGTGGTAGGCTGCGAGGAGGACGAGCATGCCGCAAAGGGCGTAGGCCGCCCCCTCAAGGGTCGTGGGCAGGGCCGGCCGGAAGACCGAGAGCGTGGCGCGCGCGATGGCGGGGTCGAAGTGCCGCGCAAAGGCGAAGGGCCGCGTGAAGAGCGAGGCGTTCCGGATCGCCGCCTCGGCCGTCGCGAGCGAATCGACGCGGGCGCCCGTGTCGCGGACAACGCCGCCGAGCCGCGCAACCGCCGGGTCGGCGCTCGCGGCCGCGTTCGCGGCCAGGCCGTCGAGGGTCAGGCCCGAGCGGGAGGCCACGTCGCGGAACACCTCGAGCTGCCGTCGCGCCTCGTCGAGCCGGCCGCCGAGGCGCTGGAGGTACTGCTGGAAAAACTCGGGCGCCTGCGCGAAGACCACCGCGCCCACAAGGCAAAGCAGGCGGTCCAGCAATCCCTCGCCGGCGGCAAGGAGGCGGCGAAGGGGAAGGTGCCGGGGATCGATCTTCATGGAATACGCGGGCCGGGGATGATCAATGACCGGTTGCCAACGATCAATGACCAATGAAGACTGCGCCGACCCATGATCACCGCGAGAAAAGTCCGGCCGGCGGAGTGGCTCGGGCTGGCGGCGCTGGCCGCGCTGGCGATCGCCATGGTCGCCGCCTCGTGGCGGAAGTGGCCGGACCCGCTGATCGACTTCGGCCGCGAGCTCTACGTTCCCTGGCGGCTGTCGCACGGGGCGCTCCTCTACCGCGACGTCGAGGACATCTACGGCCCGCTCTCGCAGTACCTCAACGCGGGACTCTTTGCGGCCTTCGGCCCCGGGCTCATGGTCCTGGTGGCGGCGAACCTGGCGGTGTTCGCGGCGATCCTCGGATCGATTTACGTCCTCTTCCGGCGCGCGTGGGGGCCGGGCGCCGCGCTGGTGGCGGGGGCGGTCTTCACCGCGGTCTTCGGCTTCTCCCAATTCCTGGGGGTCGGCAATTACAACTACGCCACGCCGTATTCGCACGAGGCGACCCACGGGATGCTCGTCTGCCTGCTCCTGGCGATCGTGCTCGTTCGCTGGGTGGAGGACCCGACAGTCGGGCGAAGCGCCGCCGCCGGCGCGCTCCTGGGCCTGACCGCCGTCCTGAAGCCCGAGGCCATGCTCGCGGGGGCGGCGGTCACGGGGGCGGCCGCCGCGCTGCGCTGGCGCTCGGGGGGACCGATCCGCGCGGGCGCCCTCGCCGCGGGCGCCGCCTGCGCCGCCCTGCCGACCTCGGTTTTTGCGGCCGCATTCGCCCGCCAGGTCCCGGCCGGAGAGGCGCTGCGGATGGCCTGCCGCGGCTGGCTCTCGATCGCCGTGCACGCCGGATTCACCCGGCTGCCGCTGCAGGACGTCTTCCTGGGAATCGACCGGCCCTGGCACAACCTCGCGGTGCACGCCCGGGCGACCGCCTTCGCGCTGCTGGTGATCGGCGCCATCTGCGGGATATCCCGGCTTGCCGACCGGGCTGCCACGCTCCGGGGGAGGCTGGCGCTGGCGGCCGCACTGGCGGCGGGGACGCTGGCGCTGGCGTGCCGCGGGATAGCGTGGATCGGCGCCGGACGCTGCCTGCTCGGGCTGGTGCTTGTCTACCTTGCGGACGCGGCCCTTTCGCTCGCCCGGGCCGCCGCGCCCCGGGAAATCCCGCGGTCCCGGGTGGCCGGGATCCTGGCCGCGGTCCTGGCAGCGGCCTTCATGGCCCGGATGATCCTCAACGGGCGGATCTATCACTATGGGTTTTTCGAGGCAGCTCTGGCGGCCATTGCCGTGCCCGCTGTCCTCATCGGGGAGTTGCCCCGGCGCCTCGGCGCGGGAACCTGGGGGCGCCGGCTGATCGTCGCCGGCTTTCTCCTGCTGCTCGCGCCCGGGGTCGCCCGGCTCGTGGCGACGTCGCAGGGCATCCTGCGGACGAAGACCTACGCGGTCGGCAGCGGCGCCGACCGGTTCTACACTTTTCCGCCCCAGACCCTGGCAACCGGGGACATCGTGAACGTGATCAGCGGGTGGCTTCGCGCCGTGCCGGCGGGCCAGACCGCGGTCGTCCTTCCCGAGGGCGAGATGATCAACTACCTCGCGCGGATCCCGAGCCCGATCGCGCCCTACGCCTATTTCGGCGCGGCCACGAGGGACGGGAAGGAGGACGCCATCGTCGGCGACCTGCAGGCCCATCCCCCGGACTGGCTCGTGATTGTCAGCCGGGACATGACGGACAGCGGGGTCCCTTTCTACGGCGAGATCCCCGGCGAGGGCCTGGGGATCCTGACCTGGGCGTCAGACCGCTACGAGCCGGCCTTTTCGGTCGGCGGCGATCCGCTGGCGCCGGACCAGTGCGGGGGAGTCGTGCTGCGGCGGAGGCGCTGACGCCTCCGCCGCTGCAGAAACCTGAAACCTGAGACCTGAAACCTGAAATTTAATACCCGGCAATCAATCCCCGGCCTCCGGGAGGCCGGGCCGGGGTCTAGGACCCCGGCTACAATCGGAATCCTGAGGATCGACTCAGGTTTCAGGTCTCAGGTCTCAGGTTTCAGGTTTCTGCAAGCTCACGCCTTCGCCGGCGTGAGCGCCGCCAGTTCTGCGGCGAGGAGTTCGCGAACCTTTGCCTTCGCGTCGGCCAGCGGGATCTCCCCCTTGTCGACCTTCGCGAGCAGGGCCTTCTGGGCGAGGTAGTCCTTGTTCACCAGGCCGGCCTTGCCCTGGAGCATCCGCCAGGCCTTGCGGCGCTCGACGGCGAAGAGGACCATCTGGCGCGAGACCGCGTAGTACTTCATCTTCCCCTGCTCCTCCGCCTTGATGCAGCAGCCGAAGTTCTTGACGAAGCTGCGGTGGGCCGGATTGAACACCCGGCGGTGGATGACGTCGTCCTGGGTGATGAAGGGGAGCATGTCGTCGATCAGCGTGAGCCCCGCGGCGTCGGCCTCCGAGACCGGCGTGACGTGCTTGCGAAAGCGCGCCTCGGTGACCGCCCAATGGGCGACGCCGAAGTTGTACTCCTCGCCCGTCGTCGCGTACTTGGTGCGCCACCAGTCCCGGTCGATGCTCGGGTTGCCCTTCAGGTCGAAGGCCTCCTGCGCCGTCTCGCCCTTGCGGGGATTGAAGACGAACTCCGGCATGCCGCGCGCGTCGCGGACCAGCTTGGCCTGGTCGGCGCTCATGTTGTCGCCGACGCCGTGCTCGGGCTGGCAGGTCGTGTAGGCCTGGAAAAAGGCCGTGCCCCGGTACTCGAGCCCGTCGAGCATCGCCTTGTACAGCTTGGCGGAATTGGCCATCGACACCTGCGCGACGAAGGGCGAGCCGTGGCCGCTGGTGAAGGCCTCCGCCACGTTCTTCTTCTCGGTCAGCTTGCCCTGCGAGGCCACGCCGAACTGGTTCATGTCGTAGCCGCCGAGCATCGTCGAGGAGTCCGAGTTCTGGCCGCCGGTGTTCGAATACACCTGGGTGTCGAGCATGAGCATCTTCACGTTGGGCCGGTTCTGGAGGACGACTTTCGAGACGTTCTGGAAGCCGATGTCGCCCAGGGCGCCGTCGCCGCCGACCACCCAGACCTTGGGCAGCTCGCGGATCTCCTGCTCGGTCATGAGGGCGTCGTCGAGGTGCGTGAGGGTGAAGTACTCCGCCTCGGAGGCCACCCCCTCGGCGCGCTCGAGGAGCGCGTCGGCGAGCCGCTCCGGAACAACCGAGCGGACGGCGTGGGTGAGGACAACCGACTCGGCCATCAGCCACGAGATCGTGGCCCCGTCCTGGAAGAGGGAGTTCATCCACGGGTAGGGGTGCGGGTTTCCCGGAGGCGTCGAGCCGTAGACCGTGTTGCAGCCCGTGCTGGCACCCATCATCATGACGGACATCCCGTTGGCGCGGCGACCATCGACGGACTGGAGCTCGCCGTGGTTGAAGGCGTCCTGCCTGAGGACCGCGACCATGCCGCCGACGAGCGCCTCGTCGGTGACGGCCCCGTGCGCCGCCTCGTGGCGGGCGATCCGCTTGGCGGTGTCGGCGTCGTTCTCGCCGCCCAGGCCCATGATGGCGTGGGCGTAGGTCAGCCGGTAAAGCCGGTATTCCTCGGGGCTGCGCGCCTTGAGGGCGATGAGCCTCTGGAGGCCCTCCTTCTCGAGCCGGTCGGCCTTGGCCCGGAGCCGGGCGGCCTTCCGGTGGTAGATCGGGCGCATGTAAGCCTCGGTGACGCTCGCCGCGGAGCGCAGGATGCTCTTCTCACCGCAGCCCGCGCAGGCCCCGTCGCCGGAGACGAGCGCCTCGTAGTTGCGCCGGACCATCAGGTGGTTCCGCAGCGCGGCCTCGCGCGAGCCGGCGGCGTCCTCGTCGTTGTACAGGCCGAGGAACTTCTGGGGCGTGTCGGGGAGCAGGCGGGAGAAGATCTGGGCGGTCGTGAGCGCCGCGTTCAGGTCCTCGGTCTCGCGCGTCATCCGCAGGGCGTCGTGGTCGCCGCAGACCTGGACACACTCGCCGCAGCCCTTGCAGAGATCGGAGACGAAGATGGAGAAGAGCCCGCCGGCGCCGGGGGTCTTCTGCTCGAGGGAGCGGAAGATCGCCGGGACGTTCGAGTAGGCGAGCGGGAGCATCTCGATGATCCCGTTGAGCTGGGCCTTGGCCGCGTCGGAGGGGCCGGCCAGCGCCGCGATCTCCCCGCGGACGATGTCCTTGAAGGGGACCTTGGCCTTGGCCTTGACGGCCTCGTTCATTTTTGCGCGGGACCGCTGCTCGACCCCGGCGATCTCCGATCCGAACTTGATCCGCTCGGCCGGGTCGGTGACGTAGTTGTTCACCGCGGTCTTCAGCACCGTTGAGACGTCCTGGGCCATGTTCGGCAGGGCGGTGTCCGGGCAGGCGGTGATGCACTCCATGCACTGGGTGCAGTTCTCGGCGATGTAGACGGGGGTCTCGCGCCGGGCCACGTACTTGGACTGGGTCGCGCCGGTCCCGGCGGCCATGACGCCAACGGAGGCCAGGGCGCCCGACGGCTGGTTGTAGCCCAGGCCGCTGCGGAACTCGGAGTCGAACTTGGCCACCGTCTGGAGCGGGGCCCGCGCGGGCTGGGCCGCGGGGGCGGGAATGCCGCCGCATCCGTCGGTCGAGCAGCCGGCGGTCGGGATGAATTCGTGGGTCCCCTGCGGGCCCAGCGGCTTGTTGCGCATCGAGGAGCGGTCGGGATCCTCCAGCCGCCCGATGGCGATCTCGGAGACGCGCGAGAAGCCCTCGGTCATGACCGTCATGTTCGAGGTGACAACCGCCTCGCCGAACCGGCCGAACTTCTTCTCGTACTGCTTGCGGACGACCTTGTGGAACTGCTCCTCGGTGATCCCGAAGGTCTTCAGGAAGGGCGACACGCGGAAGAAGGCGCCGAGGAAGGCGTTGCCCTGCATGCGCAGCTGGAGCTCCGCCTGCGAGGTGGCCTTGCGGGCGATGTCAAAGCCCGGGAGGATGAACACCCGGATGTTGTTGTCCTGGACAAAGCGGCGGTGCCTGGCGGGGACGCGCTGCCAGGCGACGTCGGGGGCGTCGGAGGACTCCCAGACCAGGGAACCTCCTTTCTTGAGCCCCTCCAGCGGGTTGGTGTGCGTGAAGGCCTTGGGATCGCAGCAGAGGACCACGTCGACGTGGTTGAGCTCGCAGTTCACCTTGATGCGCTCGGGGGCCACGGTCAGGTAGTAGTTGGTCGGGGCGCCCTTCTTCTCCGAGCCGTATTTCGGGTTCGCCATCACGTTGATCTTCTCGACGAGCTGGCCGTCCGCGTCGCGCTCGGGGTTCTGCTCGGTGATGAACTTGCCGAAGTCGCTGATGATCGACCCGAGGTTCTTGCCCGTCGTGATCATGCCCCAGCCGCCGATCGAGTGGAAGCGGACGGCGATCGCCCCGTTCGGAAGGAGCGAGGGGGTGTCCTTGCTGATGACCGCGTAGGGATGGTCCACGCCCAGGACAAAGTAGGTCTCGCCCTCGGCTGCGCCCGCCCCGTCCTTGCGGCGGGTCGCGCCGGTCGCGAACTCGTAGGCGCCGAGCGAGTGCTCGGGCCGGAAGTCGCGGGAGCCGATCCCATAGGCGCCCCGGAAGATCCGCGGGGTCTCCGCCGGTTTGAGCGGAGGCAGCGCGCCGCCGAAGCGGGCCGCCTCGTTCGCCTTGCCCAGGGCCACGCGGATGTCGCGGGCCAGGGGATTGTCGCCGGCCAGGGGCTCGTCCGTGCGCTCGAGGATGATGACATTCTTCTTGCCGCGGAGCGCGTTGACGATGGCCGCCTCCGGGAAGGGGCGGATGACGTTCACGTGGATCGATCCGACCTTCGCATTGCGCTGGTCGCGCAGGTAGTCGCAGGCCGCGTCGATGTTCTCCGCCGCGCATCCCAGGGAGATGAAGACCGTGTCGGCGTCGGCGGTCAGGTACTCGGTGAGAACCCCGTAGGTGCGGCCGGTGAGCCGGCCAAATTCCTCATAGGCCTCGGTCAGGAAGCCGAGGATGTACTCGTCAAAATTGTTTCGGCGGGCGACGACCCCGTTCATGTGGTGCTCCTGGTTCTGGACCGGGCCGAGCAGGAGGGGGTTCTTCAGGTCGATCATCTGCGGCAGCCGGCGCCGCCGCGGGCCGAAGAGCTCGCGCTGGGCGGGCGTGGGGCAGTCAATCTGGTCCTCGGGATCGCCGAGAAATTCGCGGAGCAGGTCGGCCTCCGGGGCCAGGTAGGTGCGCTCGGAGTGGGTCGTGAGCATGCCGTCCTGGATGTTCATGCCCGGATTAAGCGACAACTCATTGACCTTCCGAAGGATGATCGCCTGGTCCGCGGCCTGCTGGGCGTCCTTGGCCATCAGCATCGTCCAGCCCGTGTCCAGGGCGGCGTTGAAGTCGTCGTGGCCGCAGTGCACGTTGAGGGCGTGCTTGGTGAGCGCGCGCGCGCCGATCTCCAGGACCATGGTCGAGAGCTTGCCCGGGGCATGGTAGTACTGCTCCATTGCGTACACAATCCCCTGGCCCGACGTGAAGTTGACCGTGCGGCGGCCCGTGACGGCAAAGGCGGTCGCCCCGCCCTGCGCGGCGTGCTCCCCCTCGGTCTCAACGGCTATCTTCTGGCGGCCCCAGACGTTAAGCCCGCCTTGGGCGTACGCCTGCTGGTAGATCTCCCCCCCCTCGGTCGAAGGGGTGATCGGGTAGAAAACACCCCCCTCCGTGATCCGGATTTCAACGTGCTCGGTGACGAGCTGGTTGCCGTTGCAGGTGACCCGCACCCCGGGGTACTTGGGCGCCACATGCGGGGCGCCCGACTTCGGGGATGTTACGGGGGGAACTGGCGCGGATTTGCTCATGGGAGGAAAGTGACGGGCAGGACAGGAAACGATGTACCTCCCGGTCACCGAATTCAAAGGAAAAGAAAGCGCATATTTGGGAAAAAGCCCCTCATTTCCGACCCCCCGGCGCAATCCCCGCCCGTGCAGTTGCCATAATGGGGCATGCCCACATCCCGCCGACTGCTCGCAAGCGCCCTCCTGGCCGCGGCGCCGCGCCTTTTCGCGGCGCCCGCGGAGGGCTCGCTCCTGCCGCGGACAATCCCCGGCTACGAGCTGCGCACCCTGGACGTCCGAAAGACGGTGCTCGTCCAGGTGGACGGCGGCTGGGTGCAGGCCACCGTGCCGGTCTTCCTCTATTTTCCGGCGGGAGACCCGGCCGGCGCGCTGCCGGTCCTGCGCGGGGTCTACGGGGACCTCCTGGCACTGGGTCGCCGGCCCGCGTGGACGGCCGCCGAGCTCCAGGGGCTGATCGCAAGGCTCGACCAGGCGATCGGCCTCCTCGAGCGCCAGGCCTCCCCGCCCACAACCCCGGCCGGCGCCCCGTGACGCCCTTCCCGCCGACACCCATGCTCAGCGTCCGCTACCACCGGCAGCTCTCCCGCTCGATCTACATCTGGGGGATCTTCTCGCCCCGGGACTTTGCGGCGATGATCGCGGCGCTGGGGGTCAATATCCTGATCCTGGACAGCAACCTTGGGATGCTCGCCATCCTCGGGGGCTACCCGGCGTACCTGGCCGCCTTCCGGCTCGGCCGGCCCCCGGGCAACGACGCGCATTTCTTCCGGTCCTTCCTTCTTCCCCGCTCGCTGCGGCCCGGGCGGGCCGAGGCGGCGCCCCCCATCCATGATCCCGAGATTCCCGAGGAAATTTGACCGGACAAACGAGGTCGGCGGAGCGACCTACGGCCGCGAGCTCTCCCCCCTGGAGCTGCAGGACGGCGTCGTGATCAACAAGGACCGCTCGCTTGGATTCGGATTCCGGCTCGACCCTCCCTACACGCCCGCCCTCGGCGACGAGGCGGTCGAGGCCGCGTACGCAGCCCTCGGCGGATTCCTCAACGCCCTGCCCGGGCACTTCGACGTGCAGGTGACCTGGACCCAGCACTCCCGCGCGGCGGAGCTCGAGCGGCGCCTGTCCGGGAGCCCCTTCTCACCCGGGCTCATCGGCGAGGTGCAGCGCGAGCAGCAGGACCATCTCACCGGCCTGCTGCGGCAGGGGCAACTGCGCTGGATCGAGGTCTACATCGCGCTTGTCCGCAAGCTGCCCGGCGACGCGGCGACGCTGCGCCGGATGTCCGCCCCCGGCGACCGGCGAGCGGGCGGCCCGGTGGAATGGGCGCGTCGCCTCTTCGCGGACGCACGGGCGGAATTCCAGTACAGCCGCGAGCAGTACGCGGCCGCCGCGGCGGAACTGCTCACGCACGCCCGCGCGCTGGCCGGCGCCCTCGACGCCCAGGGATGGGGCCCGGTCGCGCTGGACAACGACGCCGTCGTGCGGCTCTTCTTCCAGCGCTGGAACCCCCGGCAATTCGAGGCGGGGGCCGGGCCGCGGGAATTCCGGCCCGGCGACGGGCTGCCCTTCGCCGAACGCTTCGCGCACTCCGACTTTTGCTGGGATCCGGACGGGGTGTCCGTCCCCGCCGGCATGGCCGAACTGGACGGGTGGTCGCACGCCGTCCTCACCCTGTACGAGCCCCCCGGGGATATGGGGCGCCCGGTATTCGACGAGATGATGCTTCTCTGCGGGCTCTCCCGCGCGGAGATCGTCGTCAACGTCGAGCGCGGCGACCGGGTGAAGCGCGTTCAGCGCCTCAGGACGGTGCTGCGGCAGCGCCAGTCCGACCCGGCGACGGCGGCCGACCCGGCGGAGCGCGCCGCCACGCAGCAGCTCACGCAGGAGCTCGAGGAGATGGGCGGCAGCTCCGAGGCGACCTGGAGGGCCGCCTGCTACCTGCACCTCTGGGCCCCGGCGCCCGCCGAGCTGCGCGACGCGGTCGCCGTCGCCCAGTCGCTGGCCCGCAGCCGCGACATGGTCCTCATCCACGAGCGCCGGGCGCTCTGGCCGTACTGGAGGGCGATGCAGCCCTTCTGGACCCAGGACAAGGACCGGTACCGGCTGCTCGACTACTCCACCCGGCAGCTCACCCGGCTCCTGCCGCTCTTCGGCCACCCCGCGAACCTCCCGGCGGACAAGGCGGTCGGCGTCCTCTTCCAGACCGCGGCGCGGACCCTCTTCAACTGGATCGTGCCCGACGAGAGCCTCTTCGCCAACCCGCACCACCTGATCGTCGGGGGCACGGGTTCCGGGAAGTCCGTCCTCGAGGACGAGATCCTGATCGCGATGCGGCGGCGCCGGGCGAAGGTGGTCATCGTGGACCTGGGCGGATCCTTCGGGAACTTCTGCGAGTGCTCCGGCGGGGTCTACGTGGACTACGACATCCGAAGCCGCGCCAACCGGCTCAATCCCCTGTGGCTGCCGCCCGGCACCGCGCCCGACGCGGAGATCATCCGTTCGCGCGCACTGTGGCTGGAAACCCTCGTGATGGAGCGCGGGCGGCGGCTCTCCGGCGACGACCTGGTGGTGATCGAGGGGGCGCTGCGCCGGGCCTGGTTCCGGGACCTCGGCCAGCCGGTCTTCCTGAGGAACGTCCGCGCCGCCCTCCTCCAGGACGAGCGGGGCGCGGTCCTGGCCCACCGGCTCTCGCTGTGGTGCGAGGACGGGTCCTTCGCCAACCTCTTCGACGGGCCCTCCCAGGTCGACCTGTCCGCGCCCGTGGTTGTCTTCGACCTGAAGCGGGTGATGAACGACCTGAGGGATCCCGACCTCTGCCGGGTGATCTTCAACTCGATTGTCAGCGCGGTTTCCAGCCTGTCGCTCGAGATGGGCCCGGACCCGAAGTTCCTCACCTTCGACGAGGCGGGCATCATGCTCAAGGACGAGGCGACGGCCGAGTTCATGGAATACTGCTTCCGGACCCTGCGGAAGGCCGGGGTCTGCGTCTGCGCACTCTCGCAGGGGCTTGAGGACTTCCTGGTCAACAGCCGGGCGAGGAACGCGTTCGTCGGGGCGGCCGACAACCTCTTCGTCCTGAAGCAGGACAGCCACGACAAGGCCCGCGTGATCGCCGGGGAGAAGAACCTGTCCGAGGCCGAGCTGCGGCTCGTCCACTCGGTGAATACCGTGCCAGGAAGCCACGCGGAGTTCCTCCTGATCCAGAAGACCCCCCACGGCCAGCGCAGCCTGCACCTGGTCAGCGGATCCTCGCCGCTGAAGTACGCCTTCACCTGCAACTCGAAGGAGGACCGGACGGAAATGCACCGCTCCATGCAGTCGGGAATGTCGCGCCCCGACGCCGTGCGCCGCTTCGCGCGGGAACATCCCCGCGGCATCCTCTCCTCCCGGCTCCCGGGGACCGGATGAAGGCGGACCCTCGATCAAGGCCCGGCGTCCTCGCCGCGGCGTCCTGGCTGGCCGCCGCCCTCGCCGCCGGCTGCGCGCACACGGCCGCGGCCCCGCGGCCTTCCGACACCGACGCCGCCGAGGCGGCGCGCCGCGCCGAGCGGGTGAAGGTCATGCAGGAATTCTGGGAGGAGGAGACGGCGCGGCCCGCCGCCCGGCCGGGGGCTGCCGCCTCCGCGGCGGCACCGCTGGACTACCCGGCGGGGGCCTACTCGGGAATAAACTTCGCCCCGCGCGAGGCGGCCGATCCCTCGATGGCGGAGCCGCGCCGCTGATGAAAACCACGCCCGCACGCCCCTGGACCCGGGCGCTCGCCGTCCTGCTGCTGGCCGCCTGGCCGGGCCGGGCCCTGGGAATCCTCGGCGTGGGCGACATCGTCTTCGACCCGGCGAACACGGCGCAGACGATCAACGTCCTGCGCTCGACCCAGCAGCAGTTCGACCGGCTCGGGCAGGTGCTGGGAGTCTCAACCCGGCAGTTCGACCAGCTCGTGAGCCTGGCGGCGGCGATCGGCAGCGCGGGCGAGGCGGCGGCATTCTCGCAACCCCTCACCGCCGGGCAGCTCCAGGCCGCGGTCCAGTCCGATCCCGGGCTCCAGGGAACCAGCCTGGACGCCCTGTTCAACACCAGCGGGCAGCTCGACGCGTTCATGGGCGTTCCGCCCGGCCAGTGGGCGCTCTCGGTGGAGAATCCCGATGCCACCTACGGCGCGATCCTCTCCGACCCTGCGATCTCGCGGACGGGCGGCGAGGCGCCGGCCCAGCCCGCCGCCTCCTACGCGCAGTGGTATGCGGCCCGAAGCGCGGAGGACCGCGGCAACCAGGCCGCGCAGGCGGCCGCGGACCTCTCGAACCTGCTCGCAGCCGACTGGCTGGGGGGCGCCCGGAGGCGGCGCGTCAACATCCAGGCGCTGGCGGCCGGAACCCAGGACGCGCAGGCGAAGGCGGGCCGGGCGCAGACAATCGCCGACCAGCAGCACGCCCAGGCCCAGCTCAGCGCGGGGACCAACGCGATCCTCCTGGAGACGGCGGCCCAGAATGCCGACGCGGCCGAAACAACGGTCCGGGCGATCGGCGCGCAGGAACGCGCCAGCCAGGAAAGGGATGAGGCGGAGCGCAACGCCGGCGAACTGCGGCTGGACGCGGGCCTTTGGGCACAATGACCGCGCTGTGCGTCCTGGCGGACCTCTCATCGATCGGCGGCACCACCCTCTCGGCGGGGATCGCCGACTCGCGCATCCAGCTCAACCAGGCGATGGGCGCGGCCCCGGGCTTCGGGACGGACAGCGTCGTCCAGTTTTCGCAGGCCTACCGCGCGAGCGGCGGGGGGCCGACCCTGGCCTTCCTGGGAATCAATCCCTTCCAGATTGTCGCGACCGGAGGCTTCAGGGCCCTCTTCTGGGGGACGATCGTCTGCTTCCTGGGGATCATGACCCTGGTCGCAATGCAGCAGGCGCTGCGCAGCCGCTACGCGCTGAGCGCGCGCAGCCCCATGGTCGTGATCGCCCAGGTCTACTTCAGGCTCCTGACGGGCGTGCTGGTCATCACCAACCTGCCCCTCCTTTACGCGCTCCTGATGACCCTCAACAGCGTCCTGTCCCAGGGTGTCGAGGCGATGGCGGCGCAGTCCATGGCCAGCCTGTTCCAGACCGGCAACATGGGAACGCTGACGCTCGCGGCGGCCCGGATGGACTCGATCCGCAACGCCGCCGCGCGGCGGGCGGTCGCCCTCTACCCGCGCGGCGGCTCGCGCGAGGAATTCACGCAGATCGGGATCTGGTACAACGCGATGGCCGCGGCGATCAACGCGGGCCTCGCGGCCCAGGGGCTGCCCGGCGGCATACCGGTCCTGGCTGAGGCGACCTGGACCAACACCGCCGTTCCCGACGGCCAGGTGGCGGCCGGCGTGGGGCGCGCGGTCGTCCAGAATTTCGGCCAGATGGTCGCCGACCTCGCCGCGCTGCCGCCGGGGTCCGGGCCGCTGGCGATCGGCTTCCCGGCGGGGAGCTCCACGACGCTGGGGCTGCTCTCGGCCGCGCTGGCCGGCGACGACGCGCGGGCCGCGCAGGCGCTGTCGCTGCCGAACACGCCCTCGAGCAGCGCGCAGTTCGAGGCCGCCCGCCAGCTCTACGCGCGGAGCGTCCTCTCGGACACGCTCGCCTACCTCGACACCCAGCTCCTCCCCGTCATCGCGGCCTCGCCCACGCTCGCCCAGCGGGCCCAGGCCTGGTTCTCCGAGAAGGTCGAGCAGGCCGCGGCGGCTGCCGGCGGATTCATGTCGGAGTGGAAGGCGGCCGTGGACTGGATCGGGCGCGGGATCGGCGTTGTCCTCACGCGGATGGTGGCGTTCTTCTTCACCGCGGCGACCGGCGCGCTGATCGAGATCGAGCTCTTTGTCCTCGTGCTCGCAATGCCCTTCTGGCTCCTGCCGGCGACCGAGGCCGCCTTTCACGGGGTCCTTCGCTCCCTGGTCGCGCTGAGCGTGGCGGTGCCGGCCTACCAGTTCATCATGCTCCTCGTCGACTCGCTCATGGGGCTTGTCCTCAAGTACGCGATCTTCGGACCGGCTGCGGCGGCGGGCGCGGGGCCGGGACAGACCGCCGGCGGATTGGCGTCGCTGGTCGTCGCGGCAGTGGTCGCGGTTGGAAGCGGCGGGGAAATCGTCGCCCTGGCGACCTTCTGCTACCTGGTCTCCTACCTCTTCCTGGCGATCTACGCCGCCGTCAAGACGCCGAGGATCGTGGCCGCCTTCCTGAAGGGCGCGGGCGCGGCCGGGGCCTTCCTCTCCACGTTTGCAACCGGGTTGATCGCCGGGGCGTGCACCGCCCTGGCAACCGCCGCGGTGGCCGGCGGCGGCGCGGGGATTGCCGGGCGGATGCTGGCCGGCGGCGGCGGCGGCGCGGCCCGTCCGGCCGCGCCCTATCGTCCGCCAGCGGGTCCACCCGCGCCGGGAGCGGGAGCGGCGGGCGGCGGGCGGGTCCGGCCGCGGGCCGCCGCGGCGGCGCGCCCGGCGCCGCGCGCTCCCTCCCCGGTCCGCGAGGCGGCGGGATTCGGGCTGCGGACCTTCGCGGACTGCCTCGGCGCGGACTCGCCCGGGGACGGCTTCAAGATCGCGATGCACGCCTTGGACACCCATCGGAAACAAAAGGAGAAGCTGGAGGGCGCGCGGCACAAGGCGCGCCTGGCAAAGGAGTGAGCGGCGCATTGGATCGAATGTAGCCGGGGTCCCAGACCCCGGTGCTTGGGGTCCTATCCCAATCCCCGGCCCAGGAGCTTGCCCAGCGGAACGCAGTGGAGACGGGAGGCCGGTCCGGGGTCTGGGACCCCGGCTACAACTGATACACGGTGCACTTGTCATTATAGAAGCGTGAAGCCGCGGACTTTCCTCCTTCTCTTCGCCCTGGTCGCCCCCGCCTTCGCGGGATCCGAGCCGGAATTGCCCCCGGTGATCCGGGCGGCCGACCTCGCAGTGCTCGGGGAACAGGGAACGCAGTCCCCGCCTCGGGCGCCCGTCCCCTCAATCCCGCCCCCGGACCCGGCTGCGGCCCCCGCCGCTGCCGCCCCACTTGCGCCCAATCAGGACGGGGTCATCGACCTGGTGGCCGCCGCCGCGCAACCTGACGCGGATTCCCAGCCCAATCCCTTCCGCGTCCGCCACCGCCCGAAGCCGGCGGTGAGGGAGGTGCCGCTGGCGGTCCAGGCGGCGCTCAGGGCGGGCGGCGCCCGCGGCGCGTCAGCGGTGATAAACGGGGAGACCTGCTGCGCGGGGGACCGGGTCGACGACCTGGTCGTGGAGGCCATCGGCGCCGGCTCCGTGACGCTGCGACGCGGCCCGATCCTGATCGAGGTGCCGGTGCAGGAGCAGCCGGTCCTGGTCAGGATGCCCCGGTGACCCGGCCCATGCGCGACTTCATCGCAACGGCAGTGACCCCGGAAGGGGGGCGGAGGCGCCGGCGGGTGGCGGGCCGCGACGAGGCCGACGCCTGCGCCCGGCTGCGCGAGGGAGGATTCTTCGTGGAGCGGATCGCGCCGGCGGCCCGGGCGCCGCGCATCCGGGCGCGCACGCGAATCGCGACCGTCCACCGGATCGAGTTCTTCCGCCAGATGGAAACCCTGCTCTCCTCCGGCGTCCTGATCGCGGACGCCCTGAACCGGCTCAAGGACCGGTTCCCCGACGCGCGGACGCGCCGCGTCCTTCGCGTGGTCCACGCCCAGGTCGCGGAGTCCCGCACCAGCCTGTCGCAGGCCCTTTCGCTCTTTCCGGGGAGCTTTCCGCCGGGCGTGGTCACGGCAATCGAGGCGGGCGAGGAAGGCGGGGCGGCCCGGCTCGCCGTGAGGTTCGCCGAACTCGCCGAGAGGGCCGCGTACGACGACGGCAATCGCCGGCAGGTCCTCAACGCATGCGCGTACCCCCTCTTCGTCCTGGCGATGGCGGCGGGCCTGTACGCGCTTCTCCTGGGCGTGGTCTTTCCCCGGCTCGCCGCCCTGCTCGGCTCCCTCGGCGGTGGGCTGCCCCCGCTGGCCCGCCGCATGATCGCGGCCTCGGGATGGTTCCGGGGCCACCTCGCGGGGCTCGCGCTCGCGGGCGCGGCGATCCCGATCGCCGCGGCCGGACTCCGGCGGATTCCCAGGGTGCGGCTCCTGACGGACCGCTGGTTTCTCCGCCTTCCCTGGGTGGGGCCGATCTACCGGGACATTTCCACCGCGCTGGTCTGCCGGGCCTTTTCCTCGCTCTACCGGGCCGGCAAGCCCGCCCCCGAGATCGTCGGGCTTTGCGCGCGGTCGGCGGGCAACCGCGCCATCCGCGCCGCCCTGGAGGAAATGCGGGCGGCGATGACCAGCGGGGGCGCCACGGTCGGCAACGCGTTCGCGCAGAGCGGGCTGTTCCCGCCGATCGCCTGCATGGCGATCGACGTCGGCGAGCAGTCCGGGCGGCTTCCCGAGTCGATGGACCGCGTCGCCGATCATTTCAACGCCGCGGCCCGAAGGCGGATCGCAGCGGCGATCGCCGTGCTCAATCCGCTCCTGACCGTCCTGATGGTTGCCGGCGCGGGGACGGTGATGATCTCCTTTTTCCAGGCCCTCTACCAGGTCGTCTATGTCACGCGATAAACACAGCGACGGGGTCGCTCAGCGCGCTCGGAGATCGCGCTCCACCTTCAGGCCTGGTTCCGGATTCACGCTCGTCGAGCTCGCCTGCGTCTGCGCGGTGATCGGGATCATCCTTGCGACCGTCGCCCCGGCGATCGGGACCCGGATCCTGCAGGCACGCGCGGGCGCGGAGACGGCGACCCTCCAGGCCATGGCGGCGGCGGTGCAGGCCACCTTCGAGTCGGCGGACCTCGAGGGCACGAACGTGGCGGCGGTGGCCGGCGCGATCCCGGCCGGGGTGGATCCCACCGCCTTCTCGACCTCGCTCGACCCGGCGTACGTGCCGGGGACCACGAACGCCTTCGACTGGTTTGCAAAGGTCTCCCGCCAGATGGGCTTCGCCCCGCAGCCCGGCGTGGCCCCGACCGCCGCCCTCCAGCCGCAGGTCGCCGCGATCCTGGCCAATCCCGACGGCAACACCCGCATGATGCTGATCGGTCCCGCGGCCGAGGCCGGCCAGCAGCGCTTCCTCATCCTGTCGCTGATGGCCCCGCCCGGGCAGCTCGCGATCCCGGCGCTCCCCAACCCCTCCAATCCCCAGGATCCCGCCGACCTCGCCCTGTTCAACGACATCTGGAACACGAACTGGGCCGCTCCGGCCGCGCAACTGCCGGCCACGTGGACGGCGGCGCTCACGCCCGCCCAGGCCCGGGCCTGGCTGGGCGCCCCGTCGGGTTCCGGCCGGCTCTGGCAGCTGTGCGTCCAGCGGATCGTCTGCCCGAAGTTCACGATGACGATCAACGACACCCACCCCACCGACAATTGTTACGTCTACTACAACATCAACGGCACGACGGCCGGCGGCGCGGCCGCCGTCCCGGCGAACAGCGGGGTGGTGTCGATCCCCGGCGTCCTTGGCGGCCGCCTGATCCAGGCCTACCGCGGGACCGCGCCCCCGCCCGCGGGCCTTCTCTTCTCCCAGTTCATCCTGCGCGACAACTGCGAGATCACCGTCCAGGATTGATTGAATCTGGGATTGATCGGCGGCCCGCCGTGTTGCACGTTGGGGCGGTTGGCCGCGGGGAACGGATTCCGCGGCCGCGGATCCATGTCCCCAACCCAGGCACCCCATGACACGGCAGGCGCGAACGGCTCGCACGAGCTGAGCGACGACGTCGCGTCGTTTTACCATCTCCGCCACGGCGAATTCCAGGGCAGGGCCTGCCAGGGCACCGCGTGCTTCGCCGCGCGCCATCTGAACCCCGGCCGCTGGGCCGAGGCAATGGGCAACGACCCCCGCGTCTACTGCCTGGGCGAGTGCTTTGCGTCCCCCGCCAAGGGGCAGATTGCGCAGCTTCCGCCCGTGCGGGTGTGCTCGCGCGAGGGAATCGTCCTGGGGCGGATCGCGGCGGGCGGCGCCCGGTCGCTCAGCGGCGCGCTGTCCCAGGGCCGCTACCGCGCGATCGCGCAGGCCGTGGCGGGCGCGCCCGCCCTGGTCCTCGACGCCGTCGACAAGTCCGGGCTTCGCGGGCGCGGGGGCGCCGGCTTTCCGACGGGGCGCAAGTGGCGCGCCGTCGCCCAGCAGCCGCCGGGCGTCAAGTACGTCGTCGCCAATGCCGACGAGGGCGACGCGGGCGCCTACATCGACCGCTACCTCATGGAGGACGATCCCCACACCCTGATCGAGGGAATGATCCTGGCCGGCTTCGCCGTGGGCGCGACCCGGGGCTTCATTTACGTCCGAGCCGAGTATCCGCTGGCGATCTCGATCCTGCGCTCCGCCGTGGAGGATGCCCGCGCCGCGGGATGGCTCGGCCCGTCGGTCGCCGGCTCAAAATTCGCGTTCGAGCTGGAGGTCACCGCCGGCCACGGCAGCTATGTCTGCGGCGAGGAGACGTCGCTGCTGAGGTCCATTGAGGGGAAAAGGCCCGAGGTCATGGCCCGCCCGCCCTACCCGACCGAGAGCGGGCTGTTCGGCCGGCCCACGCTCGTGAACAATGTCGAGACGCTCGTGAACGTGCCGTGGATTGTCCTGCACGGCGCCGAGGCGTATGCCGCGTTCGGTTTTTCGCGGAGCCGCGGCACCAAGGCCCTGTCCCTCAACTCCCTCTTCGCGCGGCCCGGCCTCTACGAGGTCGAGTTCGGCGTCACCGTCCGGCACATCGTCGAGGAGCTCGGCGGCGGCCTCCGGGACGGCGGCACCCTCAAGGGCGTCCTGATCGGCGGGCCCATCATCGGGATGATCCCGCCGCACCTGATCGACACGCCGCTTGGGTTCGACGAATTGGCCGCAATCGGCGCGGGCGTCGGGCACGGCGGCGTGGTCGCCTTCGACCAGAACACCTCCATCCCGGAGCTCGTCCAGCACGTCTTCTCCTTCGGATCCTATGAGTCGTGCGGCAAGTGCACGCCCTGCCGCAGCGGAAGCGGCCGGGTGGAGCGGATCTTCGACCGGGCCCTCGACGGCCGGGCGGGCCCGGCCGAGCTGAAGGAGTGCCGGGAGCTGGTCACCGCGCTCAAGCTCTCCAGCCTCTGCGGGCACGGCACCGGCCTCGCGCGCTTCGCGGAGTCCATCCTCAAACACTACCCGGCGGAGATCGACCCATGCTTCAAGTAATCATCAACGGCACGCCGGGCAGCTACCCGGAAGGGCTCACGATCAACCAGGCGCTCCGCATCGCGGGGATAACGGTCCCCACCCTGTGCAACGACGACCGGATCAAGCCCTACGGCTCGTGCCGGCTTTGCACCGTGGAGGTCAAGGGGATGAGCGCGCTGGCGACCGCCTGCAACACGCCGCTGCGCGACGGCATGGAGATCCAGACCGACTCCCCGGAGGTCCGCGGCGTGCGCAAGACCCTGCTCGGCCTGCTGGCCGCCGACTACCCGGCGGAGGCCGTCGAGGAGTTTCCCGGGAAGGAATTCCACCGCTACCTGCGCGAGTACGGAGTGACGGCGGGCGGCACGCGGGCGAGGTCCCGCCCCGGGGAGCCGTACATGAGGGACGTCACGCACCCCTACATCAATGTCGACATGTCGCAGTGCGTCACCTGCTACCGCTGCGTGCGGATCTGCGAGGAGGTCCAGGGGCAGTTCGTGTGGAAGGCGTGGAACCGCGGCGGGGAGACCCGCATCCTCCCGGTGCGCGGCGAGACCCTGCTCGACGGCGGCTGCGTGAGCTGCGGAGCCTGCGTGGACACCTGCCCATCCGGCGCCCTCGAGGACATCACCGTCCTGGCCCGGGGCATGCCCGACACCTGGACAAAGACCATCTGCTCGTACTGCGGGACCGGCTGCGAGGTGGACGTCGGCACGCGCGAGGGCCAGATCACGACGATCCGGCCCTCTCCCGGCGGACCCAGCAACCACGGGCACACCTGCGTGAAGGGCCGCTACGCCTTTGACTACGTCTATGCGAAGGAGCGCGTCACCTCGCCGATGGTCCGGCGCAACGGGGAGTGGCAGCGCGTCAGCTGGGATGAGGCGATCGCGACCATCGCCACCCGCCTGGCGGAGACCGCCGCGCGCCACGGCCCGGACAGCATCGGCATCCTCAGCTCCGCCCGCGGCACCAACGAGGAGAACTACGTCGCCCAGAAATTCGCGCGCGTCGTCCTGGGCACGAACAACATCGACTGCTGCGCGCGGGTCTGCCACTCGCCGACCGCCGCCGCGATGAAGATGACCCTGGGCACCGGCGCCGCCACCAACTCCCTCGACGAGATCGAGCTGGCGAAGACGATCCTCGTGTGCGGGGCCAACCCGACCGAGGGGCACCCGGTCACCGGGGCGCGGATCAAGCAGGCCGCCCTGCACGGGGCCGCCCTGATCGTCGTGGATCCGCGCGAGATCGAGCTCACGCAGTACGCCACGCTCCACCTCCAGCTCAAGGCCGGCACAAACGTCGTGCTCTTCAACGCCATGGGCGCGGCGATTGTCGAGGAAGGGCTGGTGGATGAGGAGTTCCTGCGCACGCGCATCACCGAGTACGCGGAGTACCGCGACTTTGTCCGCGATTTTTCGCCCGAGAAGGCCGAGGCGATCTGCGGGGTCCCGGCCGCGAAGATCCGGCAGGCCGCCCGCCTCTACGCGACGGCCAAGCCCTCGCTGAGCGTCCACGGGCTGGGCATGACCGAGCACATCCAGGGCACGGAGGGGATCATGGCCCTGGTGAACCTCGCGCTGCTCACCGGCAACATCGGCAAGCCGGGCACCGGGATCAACCCGCTCCGCGGGCAGAACAACGTGCAGGGCGCGCCGCACATGGGCTGCGAGCCGAAGCTGATGGCCGGCTACGTGCCGATCGAGAAGGTCCGCGACCAGTTCGAGGCGGCGTGGCACGGTCCCATCCCCCGGAACCCGGGGCTGAACATGATCGAGATGCTCGAGTCCGCGCTGGCCGGGAAGCTGAAGGTCATGTGGGCGATCGGCTACGACATCGTGATGACCAATCCCAACACCCACGAGACGCGGCGCGCGATGAAGGAGCTCGACCTGGTGATCGTCCAGGACCTCTTCATGAACGCGGCCGCCCGGGAGTTCGGGCACATCTTCCTTCCGGCCGCAGCCTCCTTCGAGAAGGACGGCACGTTCATGAACGGCGAGCGCAGGCTCCAGCGCGTGCGCGGCGCCGCCGCCCCGCAGGGCGAGGCGCGCAACGACTGGGAGCCGCTCTGCGACGTGGCCCGCGCCATGGGAAAGGGCGCCGAGTTCGGCTACCGCTCCGCCGAGCAGATCTGGGACGAGGTGCGCTCCCTCTGGCCGGAGGGCGCGGGGATCAGCTACGCCCGGCTCGACAAGCTCGGGGGGCTCCAGTGGCCCTGCCTCGACGAGAACGACCCGGGCACGCCGATCCTGCACGTGGACGCCTTCACGCACGGGAAGACCACGGCGCTTCGCCGGATCGAGTTCGTGCCGCCCCCGGAGCTGAGGAGCGCCGAGTTCCCGCTGATCCTGATCACCGGTCGGAACCTGTACCAGTACAACGCCGCCACCCAGACCTCGCGCACGCCCAACGACTCGCTTCACCCGACCGATTTCCTCCAGGTCTCCGCGCCCGACGCGAACCGGCTTGGGCTGGCCGAGGGCGAGCTCGTCCGGCTCAGGAGCAAGCAGGGCTCCGCGGAGCTCCACGTCCGGATCACCGACACGATCAAGCCCGGCGAGGTCTACACGACCTTCCACAACACCCGCGTCTTCCTCAACCAGATCACCACCTCCCATCGCGACCGGTACACGAAGACCCCGGAATACAAGGTGACGGCGGTGGCGATAGAAAAAATCGGCGTCGCCGAACCCGCGCTGGGCTGATCCGGATTTTCAGGTTTCAGGTCTCAGGTTTCTGCAAAGATTCCAGCACCTCCCCGAGAATGGTCCGTTCGAGCGCGGCCATGTCGTTCACCGAGCGGACGACAGATTCCCTGTCGATCCGCTCCCGCTTCGAGGCGGAGCGCACGAGCGTGAAGTGCAGCGACCAGGCCGCCTGCTCCACCTCGGCCCAGCGGGCGTCCAGGCCGGGGATTGCGATCGCCCCGGTTTCCGAAAGCCGGCGCAGGCGCAGGGTCATCATCTTCTTGTGCTCCCAGACCAGCCGGGTGATCCGGAAGTCGAACGTCCCGGGCGCGGCGGGATCGGTCGCGTTCAGCGTCGCGATCAGGCCCTCGTGGATCCCGCTCCCATAATAGGTGTCGGCCGCCGTGGACGTGTCGTGGCGGGCGCACCATTCGCGGATCGCCCCGTTCGCCATCCGCCGCGGCGCCTCGTTGGTCGCGTTCAGATAGTCGGCGAGCTGCCACCTGATCGCGTCCAGGTCCAGCACGGCGTGCGGCCCGGCGACCGCCGGCCGCCTGATCCCGTTGAGCCGGTCCGCCTTCGAGGCCTCCGAGCAGCGAGCGCGGCCGAGCGGCGAGTGGAAGGCCTCGCCCAGGAGGCGCCACGGCATCCGCGCCAGCCCGAAGAGCCCGCTCTTCAGGTAGCAGGCGATCGTGAACTCCCCCGCCCCCGCGTCGAATCCGACGACCAGCGCCGACTGGCGAAAGTGGCGCCGGGCGTAAAACGCGGAACCGGGCAGGTAAAAGTAGTCGATGTTCGCGTACAGGAACTCGCCCCCGCGCATCGCGCCGATCACCTCGCCGGCGAGGCCCCCCTTCCCGATCCGGGCGATCTCCGCCGCCGACCAGTCCCTCGACTCGGTGAGCCCGAGGAGGTCCGGGGGGATCGTCGGGAGGAAGCGCAGGGGCAGCACATTCACGAAATCCGTCCGCCGGCGCGGCGCACTGAGCTGGAGGTAGATGTTGAGGAGCCCGTCGCAGGGCCCGTCCGCGGTCAAAATCCCCAGGAAAAAGCCGGTGTGCAGGAAGGTGGCCACTGTCGGGCTCCCGTTGAAAGGCAGGCGGATCGACGCGGCCCCCGCCGGGCCGCGCGCGCCCGGGATGCGGGAACGGAGCAGGTGCGCGTAGGCGCCCAGGTGGGAGAGCGGATTCACGGCTTTCCGGGGGAGCCCCAGCGGTTGACAAAGAGGTTTCCCTTCCGGTCCAGGAAGGACCGGTCGTCCGCCTCGCGCAGGTCGAACTCAACCGCGATCCCGGCGCGCAGCTTCAGGCACTCCTCGTGGAAGGCCCTGCAGATGTCCCCGGCCTGCGGTGAGCGGTTCAGCGAAAGGCGGATCGTCTCCGGCCCGACCTGCGTGATCTGCACGGCCTCGACTCCTGCGTAGCCGACCCGCGCGTAGACCCTCCTCAGGATCGGCCGGAATGCCTCCGTCCCGGAGATCCGCCGGCCGTCGATGGTGAGCTTGTTGACGTCGCGTTCCTCGGCGAGCGCCAGCCGGCGGGCCGGACCGCCCCCGGCGCCGGGCTCGTCCACCCAGGCGCCGCGGTCTCCCGTCCGGTACCGGACAAGCGGCAGCAGCCGCAGGACGAGGCTGGTCACCACGACGTCCCCCTCGATCCCCGGCGCGTCGATCGGCCGCTCGTCGTCGTCGACCAGCTCCACATGGACGGCGGCGTCGTTGATCGCGAAGGGGCCCGTCCCGGCCGCGTAGCCGATCACCCACATCTCAATTGTCCCGTATTGGTTGACCGTCCCGGCATGGAAGACGCGCCGCGCCGCGGCGACCGCCTCCGGGGTGAGCCGCGAGCCGGTCGACTCGATGAATTTGAGGCTGGGAACCGGGTCGGCGATTCCCGCCTCCTCCAGTGCCGCCGCGTGCCGCGCGATCAGGACGGCGGGCATGTGGATCCAACGGGCGCGCTTCCCCGCCAGCCAGGCGTACATCCGCCGCAGGTCGTCCACGGACCGGCTCCAGATGTCGAAATCGAAGCTCTGGTCCCACCGGTGGTGGAGGAGCGGGACGAACTCGGCGGGCCGGAGCTCGGGATCGAAGCCCCGCCGCCGCATGAACGTGGCCAGCGCCAGCTCGGTCCGCTCGGCGCCCGTCTTCGGGAATCGCGCGGGGATCCCCGAGGTGCCCGTCGTCTGGTCGATGACCACATCCGCGCCGAACCGGAACTCGCCGGCGCGGTTCCGCTCGGCGGACAGGTCCGTGCGCAGGAGCTCGGCGGCCAGCGCGTCGCGCTCCGCCTCCGTCCTCGACGTGAGCATTTCCCGCGTGCCGCCGCGCACCATCGCCTTGGTGAGGACGGGGAAGGTCGCGAGGTCGCGGGGGTCCGCGCCGCGGCTGCGGTAATAGGGGCTCTCCGCGGCGACAAAGCGAAGCTGCGCGGCAAGCCCGGGATGACTCTCTTCCAGATCCACGGATTGTCAGCCGCGCGCGCGGAGAAGCGCGGCGGCGATCGTCTCGGGGGAGCGCAGCTCGCCCAGCGTCCGGGGCGGTGCGGAAAAATCGACCCCGTACTTCGCCTTCAGGGCGTCCATGAGCTCGATCATCTTCAGCGAATCGAGGTCGAGCTCGGTCAGGATGAGCGTCCCGGGGCCGATGGCCGCCGGATTGCCGTCGTTAACCTGCCGGAGGATCGCGATCACCTCCTCGATTGTCTGGTCTTTATTCATTTTTCGGTTTGAAGGAACCAGGAGGGATCGACGCGGCGGATCCGCAGCCGGCCCATCCGGCCCTTCGCGATGGTCTCGGGCGTCAGCTTGTCGTCCTTCACCCAGTAGGCAAGCAGGGCATGCCCGCCGGTGAAGTGGATCGAGGTGTAGCAATACCAGTTCATGGTGGCTCCCTCAAGGACGCGCTGCAGCCCCCACGTCCGGCCGCCGTCGCGAGACACCGCCGCCACCAGGGGCGCCCGCCGGGAGGGATCGAAGGGGAACCGGCCGGAGTGGTCGTCGTAGATCGCCAGGAGCGCGTCCGAGCCGGGCAGGCGCTTGATGCTCGCCGGGGAGAGCGGGGACTTCAGGTCGGTGGGTACCGGCGCGCTCCACGTCGTCCCGCCGTCGGTCGAGCGAAATGCGTATTCGCAGCCCCGGTCGGTGCGCGCCCAGGAAAAGAGGGTGCCGTCGGCCAGCTCGACCACGCCGGGTTCCTGCAGGCCGGACTCGCTGCGCACCGGGATCGACCACCAGGTCTCGGACTGCCGCCAGGTCCGTCCCGCGTCGTCGGAAAGGTACCAGAGCGTGATCGCGCGGCTGTCCACGGTCGTCGCGCCCCGGTCGACCGGGACGAGCGCCCGGTGAAAGGCGGCGGGCACGATGAGCCGGCCGCTCCGCGTCTGGATCAGCCGGTCGTTGTTGACGACGAAGTACCCGGGCGCGTCGATGATGTTGCGCGGCTCCGACCAGGTCGCCGTCTCATCGTCGGAGAACCGGATGAGGGGCCGGCAGTCGAGATTGCTCCTCTTGACCGCATAGAGGATTGCGATCCGCCCGTCGGCCAGCCGCAGGAGCGAGACGCTCCCCGCGTTCAGGAAGTCGCCGTGGGGGAAGACCACCCTCGGGCTGCTCCACGAAAGCCCCTGGTCGTCCGAGTGGACCTCCGCGACGCTTCCCCGGCTGTAGTCCTCCTTTCCGCTCTCGAACTGGGAATAGTAAAGGGCGATCCGGCCGGATTTCAGCGTGATGAACGCCCCCTCCGTGTTGCGCTGGTGCTCGGGGGATGCATTGACGTTCCACACGATCCGGTTCTCCGGCGCGGCCGCGAGCCGGGGGAGGAGGGCGAGCAGGGCGAGGGAAGGCAGCAGGTTTTTCATTGGCTTTGACGATTGGGGGTGGAACGCGATCTCCGAGCGCGCTTGCTTGACTCAGTTGCCGGACAAGCGCGCTCGGAGATCGCGCTCCACCTTCGGACACGGATGAAGATCGAATTTCGTCGCGCCATCGAAACAATACGTCACTTGCCCGCCGCGCCGTGCGCGTCCGCGTAGAGGATTGTCCAGGCCGCGCTCACCCGGACCGCGTCATCCGGATCGCCGAGGAGCGCCTCCATGCGCCGCAGATCCTCGGCGTTTCGGTAGGGCATGAGCGCCTGGGCCGCCTCGAAGGCCGCGTCCGCGGTGCTTCCCGGGGGCAGGGTCTCCAGGCACGCCCTCCAATCCGGCACCTGCGGCGCCCCGGGGGCGAGGAGGAGCGCGGCGCTCGCAATGAAGGGCTTTGCCGCGGTTCCCGCCGGTTCGGAGTCCGACGCCCGCCGGAGCTTTTCCAGGATTGCCGGGTCCGTCGATCCCACCCAGCGCAGCGCGTAGGCTGCCCGCTGCCGTGCGACCGGGTCTGCGGACGAAAGCAGGTCGGCCAGCCGCCCCGGGGCCCCGGTGTCGCCCGCCAGGGCGAGGACCCACAGGGGAAGCGCGGCGTCAATCGGGGCGGCCGCCGCCGCGAAGGTCCGCGTCGATTCCCGCATCGGCCCGTCGACCCGCACGCGGAGCTTGCCCAGCGACTCGAAGGCGCGAAGCCGCCGGTTGGGATCCTTCGGGTCGGGGGTCGGGTCGAGGGCCTCCGCCTCGATCCTCGCGACCCAGCCCGCGCGCTCGAGCGGCGTCCGGGAAGCCGCCGCGAGGATGCGCCAGGTCCCGATCCGGTAGGGCGACGCTGCGGCTGTCGGCGCCTCACGCCCAAAGATCGCCCTCATGGCGTCCCCCTCCCCGTAGGCGACAAGGACCTCGGCGGCATGCACCCTCACCCACGCCTTGCCGTCCCGCGCGATCCGCCGCAACTCATCCCTTGCCCGGTCAGCCGGCGCCTCGGCCGCCTTCCCGGCGTGGCCGCCCTTCGCGGGAAAGGCCTTCGTCTGGTAATAGTAGACATGCCGGAGCGCGGGCATCGCCCGGAGCTTCGCCAGTCCCGCCGCGTCGATTCCCGTGTCGGTGAGGTTCAGCCTGGCAAGCCGGCGCAGCGGGGCCAGCGCACCCAGGTTCGCGGACGTAATCGCCGTATGGGAGAGGTCGAGCGCCTGGAGATTGCGGAAGCCCGCGAGCGTGCCCAGGCAGGCGTCCGTCACGGGAGTCCGGGCGAGTTCCGCCTCGACGATCAGGTCGGCCACCGGTGCGAGGGCCGCGAGCGCCGCGTTGCCGCAGCGGCCCGGCGCGCTGGTCGCCCGGAGGATGAGCCCGTCGGTCGGCTCCTGCGAGCGCGGCAGCAAGTCCACGCCCAGCGAATCGGCAAGCTGTCCGGCCCTGGCCAGCAGCGGGCGGTAATCCGGCGCCGCGGCCGGCGCCGGCTTCGGAGCGGCCACGACCGGCACAAAATTGTCCGGGCGCATCGCCGTGGCGCCTGTGGTTATCCAGTGGGCGATCAGCATCACCTCGGCGGCCTTCAGCGGCGGCTTGCCGTCGCTGGGCATGAAATCGTCGTCGTCGACCGGGAGCGTGATCCGCCGGTAAAGATCGCTGTGCCCCGGGTCGCCCGGCCGCACCACGGGCCCGTCCTCGCCCCCGCTCATCACCCACTCGTAGGTATCCAGCCGCAGCTTTCCCTTCTGCTTGTTGGCATCGTGGCAGACGGTGCAGTGCGCCTGCAGGATCGGCGCAATCGCCGCCGCATAGAAGGGAGTTCCCGCGGCGGACGGCCCGGAGCCGGACGCGGGCGCCGCAGGGGCGGCCGGCGGGCGCGCAGGGGGGAGCCCGAGCCACGCCCGCGGCCGGGCGGGAAGGTACTGGGTCAGGTAATTGTCCCCATAGGTGAGCCGTCCCCCGAGGTGCCCGGTCACGGCCGTGAGCGCGACCGTGGCCGCAAGCCCAAGCGCATAGGCCGCGCCCGGGCCGCGGTCTCCCCGCCGCCGCAGGACAAGGCAGGCCAGGCAGGCGGCGCAGAGCCAGATCCCGCACCACATGTGGTCGGTGACCTGCGCGCCGCGGTAGCTTCCGCTCCAGGCGAGCAGCCATCCCAGGATGGCCGCCGCGAAGGCCGCCACGGTCGCAAGCGAGAGCACAAATCCCGCGGAGCCGCGAACCGCGCGCCACCGGCGCGTCGCCCCGGCGACCTCGACCAGGGCGACAAGCAGGAGAAGCGCGATCGGAAAGTGGACAACCGAGGGATGAAACCGGCCGAAAAACTGCGCGAGCGGGGCGTGGTCGCGGCCGTCCGGCGGGAGCCGGCGGGCGAGGACGACCAGGGCTGCGAGCGGCGGGAGGCCGATCCACGCCGCGCGGCGCCGGGGAGTGCTGCCGGTGGCCGCGCTCACCCGGACACCCGCCTCAGGCGGGTGATGCGGCCGATCGGCAGCCACTCGGAGACGAGGATGTCCCCGTTCCCCAGGAAAATCGCGTCGTGCGGGTGGATGAATTCGCCGGGCGTGAACTGCGCCCGGGACTGGGTCCGCCGCGATCCGAATGCCCCGTTGTGCGGCTTCCCGTCGCCGAGCTGGGCGACGATGCGGTAGTCGCGGTCGAGGATGCAGACCTGGCTGTCAAGATCCGGGCAGACCATCCAGTCGCCCCGGGTGTGGCAGTGGCAGGGAAGCCGCAGCCTCCGGTCCTTGACGGTGAGCCGGTGGGCGCCGTCCATCCCGAAGGCCTGGATCCGGTGATTGCTCCGATCCGCGACCGCCAGCACCGGGGCGGCGCCCCTCAGGTCGACCCAGAGGCTGTGCGGCGTGCTGAGCGCCCCGTCCGGGGCGTCGCGACCGGACTTTCCCTCCAGCCGCCGGCCGACCTCGCCCAGGAAGCGCCCGTCGGCGGCGTAGCGCAGGACGTGGCTTGAGCCGTAGCCGTCGGCGACAAAGTAATCCCCGCCGGGGCTGAAGGCGATGTTCGTGGGCCGGTAGGCAATCGGGCGCGCCCCGTACTCGCGGTCCTCCCGCGGGTAGCCGCGCTTCCAGACCAGTTCCCCGCCGAGCGTGAGCTTCGCCGTGGTGCAGTGGAGAATGTCGGAGTGGTAGAGGAAGACGCCTTCCGGCTCCCGGTGCAGCGCCAGCCCGTGGGCCCCCCCGCGAAATTCGCTCCCGAACGCGCGGATGAAGCGGCCCTGCGCGTCGTAGGCGACGATCGCCTCGCCCCGCCGGCTGTCCTTGTGGACGGTGTGCCCGACATAGAGGTTCCCCTCCTCGTCCTCGCAGAGGGCGTGCGTCTCGCCCCAGAGGAGTCCCTCCGGGGGCTGCAGCCAGTCATGCAGGCACTCGTAGGTGTGCTCGCCCGAGCCCGTGATCGGCGGGCGCGCGCCGGTTTTGTCGGCGGCGCGCAGGCTGATCCGCGGGAGGACCGCCAGCCCCGCGGCGGCCAGCATCGCCTCCCTGAGGAATGAGCGTCGGTTCCGCATCCGGGCGTCCCCGTTCACGCGATCAGCCCGTTCACCACGCTCGCCGGCACCGGGCCGGTCATCTTCTGGTCCAGCCCCTGGAACTTGAAGGTCAGCCGGTTGTGGTCGATGCCCAGCAGGTGGAGCACCGTCGCGTTGAAGTCGCGCACGTGCACGTCGTCCCGGACGATGTTGTAGGAGTAATCGTCGGTCTGGCCGTAGGCGATCCCCGGCTTCGCGCCGCCGCCGGCCATCCACATCGTGAAGCATCGCGGATGGTGGTCGCGGCCGTACTCGTGGCGGCTCAGGCCGCCCTGGCTGTAGATCGTCCGCCCGAACTCCCCGCCCCAAAGGACCAGCGTGTCGTCCAGCAGCCCGCGCCGCTTCAGGTCGGTGACCAGCGCGTACGACGCCTGGTCGGTCTCCCGGCAGAGGGTCGGCAGGTCGTGCACGCAGCCCCCGTGGACATCCCATCCGCGCTTGTAGATCTGCGTGTAGCGCACCCCCCGCTCGGCCATCCGGCGGGCGAGGAGGCAGTTGTAGGCGAAGGTGCCCGGCTCCCGCGCGTCGGCCCCGTAGAGGTCCCAGGTGGACTGCGGCTCGTCGGCCATGTCGGCGAGCTCGGGCACCGAGGTCTGCATCCGGAAGGCCATCTCGTACTCGCTGATCCGGGCGTGGGTCTCCGGGTCGCCGATTTCCTCGTAGGTGAGCTGGTTGATCCGGTTCACCCCGTCGATCAGCCGGCGCCGCGTCTCGTGGCTCATCCCCTTCGGGTCGCCGAGATAGAGGACGGGCGCCCCCTGGACGCGAAAGGGCACGCCTGCGTATTCACTGGACAGATACCCGCTTCCCCACAGCCGCGGGGAGATCGGCTGCTTGTTGCCGACCGTCAGCTTGGAATTGAGGACGACGAAGGCCGGCAGGTTCCGGTTCATGCTGCCCAGGCCGTAGGAAAGCCAGGCCCCCATGGACGGCTTCCCGGGCACCATGTTGCCGGTGTTCATCAGCAGGATGGCCGGCTCGTGGTTGAAGGCGTCGGTGTGGACCGAGTGGACGAGCGTGAGGTCGTCGACAATCCGGCCAGTGTAGGGCAGCAGGTCGCTGACCGGCCGCCGGCAGTTTCCCCGGATGCTGAAGCCCCAGTGCGGCGGGGCGATCGGGAAGCGCGACTGGCCGGCGGTCATCCCCGTCAGCACCTGGCCGCCCCGGACGGAGTCCGGGAGGTCCTTGTCGAAGAGGGCGGGAAGTCCCGGCTTGTAGTCCCAGAGGTCCATCTGGGGCGGGCCGCCCGCCATGAAAAGGTAGATGCAGCGCTTGGCCCTCGGCGCAAAATTCGGGAGCCGGATGGACTCCGGCGAGGGAATGCCGCCGGTGTCCGCCGCGCGCGCGGCGCCCGAGAGCAGACCGTCGCCCACGAGCGAGGCGAGCCCCGCCCAGCCGAGCGTCTTTCCCATCCGTCCGAGAAAGTGGCGCCGCGACTCCAGGGCCCGCCACTGCTCGCGCAGGGCCAGGGGAACGCCCGGCAGGTCGTACACCGTCGGTCCCTCGCCGTGGTGGTCCGAACAGGGACTGGGGGCTGGCTCCTTCATTTGTTCATGGTGGCGTCCAGGTTGAATGCGGTGCTGGCAACCAGCATCCATGCCGCAACTTCGTTCGCGGGCAACGCAGGATTCGGGCGGGATTCGCCGACGGAGACAAGCTCCCGGGCGGCCGGCAGGTCGTGGTCGTAGGTTTCCCTGAACTGGCCGAGGACAGTTTCCAGGACCGCCCGCTCGGCCGGGCGCCAGGGCCGGGCCAGGAGCAGCCCGGCGATGTCGTCGAGCCGCCGGTCGTCGGCCGCGTCCCGCAGCATGACGCGCTCGGCCAGCGAGCGCGCCGCCTCCAGCCAAAGGGGATCGTTCATCGCCACCAGCGCCTGGAGGGGCGTGTTGGTCCGCTGCCGCCGCGTGCAGCTCCCGTCCCGCGGCGGGGCGTCCAGGGCGTCCATGTCCGGCATCGTCGCCATCCGCTTCCAGAAGGTGTAGACGCTTCGCCGGTACAAGGCGTCGCCGTGGTCCTGCTGGTAATAGGTCGTGTTCGCCGTCGGGTAGCCGCCGGCCTCCCACACCCCGCCCGGCTGGTAGGGTTTGACCGGGGGGCCGCCGATCGCCGGCGAAAGAAGGCCGCTCGCGGCCAGCACCGTGTCGCGGAGCATCTCCGCGTCCATGCGGAACCGCGGGCCGCGCGCGAGAAGGCGGTTCTTCGGGTCCTTCTCCAGCAGCTCCGGGGTGATCCGGGCGGACTGCCGGTAGGTCGCCGAGGCGACGATCTGCCGGTAGAAGCGCTTCACGTCCCAGCCGTGCTCACGGAAGTCAACGGCCAGCCAGTCGAGCAGCTCGGGGTGCGAGGGGTGCGCGCCCATGATCCCGAAGTCCTCGGTCGTCTCGACAAGGCCCATCCCGAAGAGCTCCTGCCACATCCGGTTCACGGTCAACCGGGCCGTGAGGGGGTTGGCTGCACTCACGATCCAGTCGGCCAGCCCGAGCCGGTTGAGCGGCGCCCCCTCGGGCAATTGCGGGAGGAAGTGGGGGATGGCGGGACGGACGCGCTCGATCCGGTTGGTGTAGACCCCCCGGGCGAGGACATCGGCATAGGCCAGCCGCGGGCTCTCCTCGCAGACAAGCACGATGTCGCCGTCCTTCGTCGTGAGCGCCAGCGTCTTGTTCGTGTCGTTGGAATAGCGCATCTTGTTGATCCGCTCCATGTCGTCGCTGCGGCCCGAAAGCCGGTCCAGCTCCGCCTGCAGCGCCGGGAGCCGGGCCGCGAGCGCCACGGAGTCCGGATCGACGTTGGTGTAAAAGTAGTCGCTCACCGCCTTGAACTCGTCCTCGTTCCACGATGACGGCGGTTTCCGGCGGATGATCTCGGCGACCCACTCCGCGTAGGCGAGCCGCGGCGCCTCGACGGCGTCCAGCTCCCGGTTGTAGAATCGCAAGTCCTGGTAGCGCGTCTGCCTCAGGACGAGCTTGTCGGGGGCCTCCTGGCCGAAGCGCAGCGGGCCCGGCGCCCTGACGGAGCCCTCGAGGCTGTCCCGGCCGATGACCACCCGCTGAAGCCGGCCGTCGACATAAACCCGCAGGCCCTCGGCGGTGCCGCTGCCGTCGTACGTGACAAGAAAGTGGTCCCAGCGGCCCCGCTTCAGGACGTAGTCCTCAGTCTCCACCGCGATCGCGTTGTCCGGCCACTCGTGGACCAGCCGGAAGGCGAGCTTGCCATTGTCGAAGATCGCCTCCCAGCCGCGGCCGTTGCTCCCGGGATCGATCCGCGCCAGGATTGCGCCCATCTTCGGGCTGAAGGATGCAGCCGTCTCAAGCCGGGGCATCACCCAGGCGCCGACGGAGAAGGCCTGGTCCCACTCGCGGTCGCCGACGTCCGGAAGCTCCAGCCGGGTGCTGGTCTCCAGCCGGGCGGAGGGCCAGAACCAGGTGTCCTCGCCCCAGATCGGGGCGCCTCCCGTGGTGGTGACGGAGGCGAAGGCCGGGTGCGGCGCGGAATTTTCAAAGGTTGCGCCCCGCTGCTCGTCGAAACGCAGGCGGACGGCCAGCCCGGCCGTTGAAACCGCGGCGGGGACGGTCCGACCCCCGGCAACCCAGGCGGCGACCCGCTCCCGCTCGCGCGAACGCCGCGCCGCAAGCGCGGCGAGGACGTCGGACTTTTCCGCGAGGACGCGCTCGTAGGCGGCCCGGTTCGCGGGCCTGGGCACCTGGATGGAGGGCGGCCAGTCGGCCCGGTCGTCATTGGACGGGCTTTCGTTGATGTTGTTGAAGAAGGCCGTGAGCCGGTAAAAATCCCTCTGCGTCGTCGGGTCGAACTTGTGGTCGTGGCACACCGCGCAGCCCGTGGTCAGGCCCAGGAAGGCCGCCCCGAGCATCTCGGTGCGCTCGCGCTGGTTGTTGACCCGGAGCTCCTCGATGATGGTCCCGCCCTCGCCGCTGCTCACCCCCGCGCGGACGAATGCCGTGGCCACCAGCTGGTCGATCGTCCGCGCCGGCAGGAGGTCGCCGGCCAATTGCTCGCGGATGAACCGGTCGAAGGGCTTGTTCTCGTTGTAGGAGCGGACCACGTAGTCCCGGTAGGGCCACATGCTGCGGTAACTGTCCAGGTGCAGCCCGTGCGTGTCGCCGTAGCGGGCCACGTCGAGCCAGTAGTGCGCGCGGTGCTCGCCAAAGCGGGGGCTGGCGAGGAGCCGGTCGATGACCGAGTCGTAGGCCGCGGGCGAGGGGTCGTTCACGAAGGCGTCCACCTCGGCCGGGGACGGCGGAAGTCCCGTCAGGTCATAGGTGACGCGCCGGATCAGCGTGGCGCGATCGGCCTCCGGGGAGGGCCGGAGGTGCTCCTTTTCCAGGCGCGCCAGGATGAAGCGGTCAATGTCGTTGCGCGGCCAGGCCGCGTCGCTCACCGCGGGCGGGGTCGGAAGCGTCGGCGGAATGAACGACCAGTGCTCCTGGTAGCGGGCACCTTCCGCGACCCAGCGGCGCAGGACGGCGATCTGCGCCGCCGTGAGGGTCTTGTGCGCCTCCGGCGGGGGCATGATCTTCTTGTCCTCCCTCGCCTCGACCCGCTGGACCAGCGGGCTGTGGTCGGGATCTCCCGGGAGGATGGCGGCGGTGCTCTTCCCGTGCGGGGCAAGCGCGAATTCCGCCCGGTCGAGCCTGAGCCCGGCCTTCCGCGGCCCGGGGTCGGGCCCGTGGCAGGTGAAGCAGTTTTCGGAGAGGATGGGCTCGATGTCCTGGTTGAAGGTGAGCGGGGCCGGCGGCGCCGCGGGCGCCGGAGCCGGCGGCGCAACGGCGCGGCGCGCGCATCCCCATGAACCGACGAGCCCAAGCGCGGCAAACGCGAGCACCGCGGAGCCAATGGACGTTGTCTGGGGTAGGCGTCTCAATTGAGGTTTGCGAACGTTCGACAACTTGGGCCGCCGAGTCAATAAGCGGCGGCCTTGCAGAAACCGCACTTTGCAGAAACCTGAGACCGCTTTCTGCATGCCCTAAAGGCCGACCGCGCGGGCCAGCATGCGATCTGGATCAATGACAAGTACCGGATATGCTTTCGCTGGGCCCAAGACGGCGTTCACGATGTTGAAATAGTCGATTACCACTGAACCAATCCCACCATGAGCAAGAAAACACAGGCCCGTATTCCCAATGTCCACCCGGGCGACGTTTTGCTGGAGGACTTCCTTAAATCGTTGGGTATTTCGCAATACCGGCTCGCCAAGGAGATAGGCGTTTCCGAAAGCACCGTCAGCGACGTGGTTAACGGTCGTCGGGGCGTCACGGCCGACATGGCCCTTCGTCTTGCCCGGTATTTCGGCATTAGCGCGCAATTCTGGCTCAACTTGCAGGAGATGTATGACATCGAGGAAGCCGAGCGGAAGATCGGCAAGCAGATACAGAAGATCCGCCCGCATCGAGTGGCTGCATAGCGAATAGGACCCCGAGCCCCGGGGTCTGGGACCCCGGCTACATCGGACAACGATCGGTTGGGGGGGTATTGAATTTCAGGTCTCTGGTCTCAGGTTTCAGGTTTCTGCAACTGCCCCCCTTGTCTTGCACCTGGCGGAATGTTTGGGATTAATCCCACGGGTATAACCAATGAAAACGCAGCGGGCCATTGTCACGGGAGGAGCGACCAACATCGGGCGGGCGATCACCGAGGAGTTCCTGGCGCGCGGGGGACGCGTGGCGGTCGGGCAGCCCGATCCGTCCGTTGCGGCTGATTTGGTGGCCCGGCACGGGGACCGTGTTATCGCGCTGCGCGTGGATGTCGGGGACGCGGCGCAGTGCCGGCGCTTCGTGGACGAGGCCGCCGAACGGCTGGGCGGCGTGGACGTCCTCGTCAACAACGCCGCGATTTCCGGGGTGGGCGCCGGGCGCAAGCTCGGGGAGATCGATGCGGCGCACCTGGACCTGCTCTTCCGGGTCAACGTCGGCGGCGTCCTCTTCTGCTCGCAGGCGGCTGTCCCGCATCTCAGGCGGGCGGGCGGCGGGATCATCGTGAACATTGCATCCGTCAATTCCTTCCGGCCGCAGGAAGGGGCGGTGGTCTACGCGGCGACGAAGGCCGCAGTCGTGTCCGTCACCCAATCGCTGGCCCGGGAGCTCGCTGCAGACCGGATTCGCGTGGTTG
>Ga0302279_10001330_pt1 | contig 35166 bp, 27 predicted proteins | sample III_Bog_N3_3_FD_194541 | JGI IMG/M metagenome (GOLD analysis project Ga0302279, IMG submission 194541) | Peat permafrost microbial communities from Stordalen Mire near Abisko, Sweden - III_Bog_N3_3 | ecosystem: Environmental > Terrestrial > Soil > Wetlands > Peat | place: Sweden: Abisko...
GTCGGCATCGCGCTGACGACCGTGCTGACGCGCGGCAGTTTCGTGGCATTCGCCGCCCGGCTGAGGCTGCACCCGCTGGTCGAGGAGGCGCTGCGCTTCGCGCCGGCCGCCGTGCTCGGCGCGATCGTCGTGCCGGCGCTTTGCCTGCGCCACGGCCGTGTCGACTTCTCGCCGTCGAACGCGCACCTCGTAGCGGGCGTGTTCGCCGCGCTGGTCATGTGGCGCACCCGCAGCATGATCTGGGCGATCGTTGCCGGCATGGGCACGGCAACGTTACTGCGGCTGTACGCGTGAGCGCCGATCCGGCATCGCTGCGGGTCGTGTTGATGCGCAGATTCGTTCCGGCGCTGTTCGTGCTGTTGTGGGCCACCGGCTTCATCAGTGCACGCTACGGTCTGCCCTACGCGGGGCCGATGACCTTCCTCGCGCTGCGCATGGGAACCGCGACGCTGCTGCTGGCGCTGTTCGCCCTGGCTACCCGCGCCCCCTGGCCTGCCTCAGCGCGCGCGACGTGGCACCTCGCCGTGGCCGGGCTGCTCGTGCACGGCGGCTACCTGGGCGGCGTGTTCGCGGCGATCGCGCTCGGCATGCCGGCCGGCATGGTGTCGCTGATCGTTGGCATGCAACCGGTGCTGACCGGGGTTATCGCCGTAGCCTTTCTCGATGAACACCTGAGCCGCCGGCAGCTTGCGGGCCTGACGGTGGGCGTGCTGGGCCTCGCGCTGGTGCTGGGTCATCGCGTCTCCCTTGCTGCACTGACCTGGGAGTCCGGCGGCTTCGCCGCGCTGGCGCTGGTATCGATCAGCGTCGGCACCGTGTACCAGAAGAAATTCAATTCAGGAACCGACCTGCGCACGACCGGCGTGGTGCAGTACGCGGCATCCGGGGTCCTGTTTGCGCTGGCTGCCTGGCTGATCGGCGACCGCGGCGTCACCTGGACGCTGCCGTTCATCCTCGCACTCGGCTGGTCCGTGGCGGGTCTGTCGATCGGCGCCGTGGCACTCCTGTACCGGCTGATCCGCGAGGGCGCGGCATCGCGGGTTTCGAGCCTGTTGTACCTGGTGCCCCCGGTCACCGCACTGATCGCCTACGGTTGCTTCGGCGAGCGCCTGACGGGGCCGGCGATCGCCGGCATGCTGCTGGTCGCCTGCGGCGTCGCGCTGGTCGTCGCGTGACAGGCCGCCCCGGCTAGCCCGGGCGGGTCATCCGGAACAGATTGTCGGGCCGCACCGTATAGTAATCGGCAGGTCCACCGCCGCGCAGGATCGGCTCGGCAGCCGCGGTCTGATACACGCCGCCGGCCAGCAGGCTGCGATCGATGTGCACGCCGACGACCTGTCCCAGGATCAGCCAGGTTGCGACGCAGCTGCCCTCAAGGGTCTCGAGCTGGATCAGCTGTGTCAGGCGGCACTCGAAGGCGACCGGGCTCTCCCCGACGCGCGGCACGGCGACGAGATGGCAGGGCATCGGCGTGAGCCCTGCGAGCGCGAATTCATCGACGTCGGCACCGACCGGCGCGCTGGTGGCATTCATGGCCTCGGCCAGGGGGCGTGTTGCCAGGTTCCACACGAACTCGCGCGTCGCGCCGATGTTGCGCACCGTATCCTTGTGGCCGACGCTCGCGAAGCCGATGATCGGCGGCACGTAGTTGAAGGCATTGAAGAAACTGTAAGGCGCGAGGTTCAGGCCGCCGCCGGGCGCACGGGATGCGATCCAGCCGATCGGGCGCGGACCGACGATCGAGTTGAACGGGTCATGCGCCAGCCCGTGGCCCCGCGCGGGTTCATAGAAATGCATGTCCGTGCCCATCGTGCGCCAGTCTAGCGCGCCAGTGCCGGTTTGCGGCCGCGCGGCGTAAGATTCGGCTCCATGCACGCGTCACCCAGCGGCCTGAGCCTGTCCTTTACCGCAAATGCACTGCAGCTGCGCTTCGCCGTGGGCGGCCACTGCGAGTTCCCGGCGCTGTGGCTGGCCGACAATGACCCGCGACATCGCGATGCGCACAGCGGCCAGCGCCTGACCGACGTTGCCGACCTGCCACTCGTGCCTCAGATCCGGGAGGTCCGCCTTGAAGCGGGACAGGTGATTGTCAGCTGGCGGGACAGCCTGCCGGACAGCCGCTTCGACGTCGCCTGGCTTGCCGGCGAGGCGCAGCGACCGGCCGCCCCGGTCGCGCGTCCCGTCACGCCGTGGCCGGACGGCGCGGGCCGCGATGCACGGCGGGATTGCGCCTGGCTGTCGCTGCAGGAACTTGCCGCGCAGGGCGCGGGGGGAGGGGCAGGCGCGCGGGTCGCAGACTGGTTCCGGCGGCTGGGCAGCGAGGGCCTGGCGTTCGTCGAAGGTGTGCCTTCCCTGCCGGGGGCGATCCTCGATGCAGCGGCGGCCATCGGCCTCGTCCAGCAGACAAATTACGGCACGCTGTTCGACGTCCGTTCGATACCGCGGGCCGAAAATCTGGCCTATACGGACCTCGGCCTCGGGCTGCACACCGACAATCCCTACCGCGATCCCGTGCCCGGCTTCCAGGTGCTGCATTGTCTGGTGGCGGCGGCCGATGGCGGCGACAGCCTGTTCGCGGACGGGTTTGCGATCGCTGCGGCGCTGCGTGCGGCTGACCGGGAAGCCTTTGAGCTGCTGGCGGCGACGCCGGTCGAGTTTGCCTACCGCTCGCGGGATGCCGCGCTGCAGGCGGCACAACCGTTGATCCGGCTCGACGACCGGGGCGAATGCATCGCCGTGCATTACAACAACCGTTCCATCGCACCGTTGCCGGTCAGCTCGCCGGGGCTCGCGCCGTTCTATGCTGCCTACCGGCAGTTCGCGCTGCTTCTGCGCGAGCCGCGGTTCCAGATGACGGCGCGCCTCGCGCCCGGAGAACTGGTCGTGTTCGACAACTGGCGCATCCTGCATGCGCGGACCTCGTTCCATGCCGCGCGCCACCTGCAGGGCTGCTATTTGACCCGCGACAGTGTATTCAGCCGTAGCGCGCTGTTGCGCGACGCCATGCCAGGAGACCGTGCCCGATGAGTGCCTACGAAGAGATCCTCGCGCTGTTCACCGCGCATGGCGGCGGCGCCTATTTCGGGGAGGCCGTGACGCAGGTCGAGCACGCCCAGCAGGTCGCGCACTTTGCGGCTCTGGACGGTGCGCGTGAGGCAACGGTCCTTGCCGCCCTGTTGCACGACGTCGGTCACCTGGTTGTCGACACGCCCGACGATCTTGCCGACTGGCACAGCGACGCGCGTCACGAATGTATCGGCGCGGCATGGCTCGCGAAGCGCTTCGGCCCGGAGGTCAGTGAACCGGTGCGCCTGCACGTACCGGCGAAGCGCTACCTCTGCGCCACCGACCCCGGCTATTTCGGCCTGCTCAGCGAGGCCTCGGTCGTCACCCTGAAGCTGCAGGGCGGCCCGATGTCGCCGGCGGAAGTCGCCGCGTTCGAGCGCGAGCTGTTCTGCCGCGAGGCGGTGCAGGTGCGGCGCTGTGACGAGCGCGGCAAGGTCCAGGGGCTGGGCACCGCCGGGCTCGCCGACTATGCACCCCTGATCCGCCGCCTTGCGCGGGCCTGACGCAGGGATCCCGGGGCAGGCGCATGAACGGTGATGTCATTGCGATCCGGCGGGACGAGCGCAGGCATGACGAAATCGTCCGGCGCGGCTTCACGCGGCAGCCGCTTGCCTTCGACATGGCCGTCGCGCAGGCGCTCGCGCAGCTCAGCTATGCGGCCTGGCAGCTGCCGCGCGACCAGTACTACACCGGTGGCGACCGCTTCCGCTCGCTGAACCGCTTCCGGGCGGAGATCCGCGCCGACGGCGTATGCATCGAGCGCGGCGATGACCGCGAGCCCTATGTACAGCTCGCCGCGTACAACCCGGTGCTTCCCGGAACCCGGCGCGAGTACCAGGCGCTGCCCGACGCGGTGGCCGATACGCCGGGCATCCGCCAGCTGATGGCTTTTCACCTGGTAAATATGCCGTTGTCGACGCCCGGGACCTGTTACGCGGTCAATATGCATGTGATCCGCTTCGCTGCGAGCCCCGGCAGACCCGCGGACACCAGTCCGCCCGGCCTGCACAAGGATGGCGAGAAATACCTGGCGACGCAGCTGCTGGCGAGGTGCGGGGCCGAGGGCGGGGAGGTTGTCATCACCGACAATGAGCGCCGTGAGCTGGACCGCTTTACACTACGCGAACTCGGCGAATGCTATGTCTTCGATGACGACGCCATCTGGCACATGCTGACTCCGGTCTGCACCGCCGGCGGCAGCCGGTTCGGGTACCGCGATACGCTCGCATTCGATTTTCTGCCGGAGGGATGGGAGCCATCGTGACGAAACAGATTCTTGAGCCGGCCCGTACGGTCGACGTGATCGTGGAGACCGACGTGCTGGTCGTCGGCAGCGGTCCGGGGGGGCTCGCGGCGGCGCTCGCCGCGGCGCGCGCCGGGGCACGCACCGTACTGCTCGAGCGCAACGGCTGCTTCGGCGGCAACATCACCCAGGTCGGCGTCGAGGGCTTCGCCTGGTACCGCCATGAGAAGACCGTCGACTGCGAGGGCATCGGCCCGGAACTGGAGGCGCGGGCGAAGGCAATGGGTGCGGCCAGCCCCGAGCCGCAATCCACCAGCCATGCGCTGGACGCCGAGATGTTCAAGTGGGTCGCCGACGTGCTGGTCGAGGAGGCCGGCATCACGCCGCTGCTGCACCGGCTGTGCGTCGCACCGATCATCGAGGGCGGTGCGATCCGCGGCGTGATCACCGAGAGCAAGGCGGGGCGCGAGGCGATCCTCGCGCGGCGCGTCATCGATGCGACGGGCGATGCCGATATCGCGTTCCGCGCCGGCGCACCGACAATCAAGCTTGCAAAACACGAGATGATGTCGGTGTCGGTGATGTTCTCGATGAACGGTGTCAACAAGCAGCGGTTCATCGACGCGGTCAGGGCCGATCCGCAGACCTATGCCGACTGGGGCGGCAACGGCGAGTGGGATTACGAGACGAGCGGCAAGGAGGACTCGCTGTTCTCGCCGTTCCTGCGCAAACCCTTCCAGCAGGCGCTCGCGGCGGGCCTGATCCCGCAGAGCCTGAAGACGATCGCGGGGACCTGGGGCACGGTCACCGACCAGGGGGATCTGACCTACCTGAACCTGGTGCACATCAACGGGCTCGACGGCACGGATCCGGATGACCTGACCCAGGGCGAGATCCGAGGCCGACGCGAGGCGATCCATGCGATCAATGCGCTGCGTGCGTTCATGCCGGGCTGCGAAACCGCGAAGCTGCGCAACTTCGGCATGACGCTCGGCATCCGCGACACACGCAAGATCGATGCACTGTACAACCTCACTGCGACCGATGTGCGTGAACAGGCGCGCTTCGACGACGCGATCGGGATCTTTCCCGAGTTCATCGACGGCTACGGTACGCTGATCCTCCCGACGACGGGCCGTTACTGGCACCTGCCCTACCGGGCGCTCGTGCCGAAGGGGGTCGCCAACCTGCTGGTGGCGGGACGCAGCATCGGCGGCGACAGGATCTCGCATGCCTCCGCGCGCAACATGATGTGCTGTGCCGTCGCCGGCCAGGGCGCCGGCGTTGCGGCAGCGGTGTCGCTGCAGCGCGGTGAGGCGCTCGATCGCCTCGACATCGGCGCCGTGCAGAAGGAACTCGCGCGCCAGGGCGCCCGCTACCAGTGAACGATGCCGTGGGCGCCGCCGGCGGTGCGGCGGTGCAGGGCGCCTCGCCACTGCGCTGGCTCGTACTGGCGCTGGCGGCGCTCGCCGTGTCGAGCAGTTACTACGAGTCGGACGTCATCGGCTCGGTCGCGGACCTGCTCGGGCGGCAGCGGGGCTTCACGCAGTCGCAGATCGGCATGCTGAATGCGGCGATCTATTACCCGAACATCATCCTCGCGCTGTTCAACGGTGTCCTGATCGACCGGTTCGGCGCGTCGCGGGTCGCGCTGTGGTCCGCCGTCATCGGGGTTGCCGGCGCGGTGCTGACCGCAAGCGGCGAACCCTACGGGGTCATGGTGGCCGGACGGGTCCTGTTCGGCGTCAGCGAGGGGGCGATCTTCATAGCCCTGGTCGCCGGGCTTGCACAGTGGTTCCCGCGAAATGGCATCGCGCTCGCCACCTCGCTGTTCCTCAGCCTGGCCCGGGTCGGGTCCTATGCGGAAAACAAGTCGACGACCTGGGCACACGCGCTGTTCGACCGCGGCTGGCAGCCACCCCTGTGGCTCGGTGCCGTGATCACTGTCGCCGGCCTCGCCGCCGCAGTGGTCTATTACCTCGTGGATCGACACTACCGGCCCGCCGCCGGGCGGGTGAGCCGTGGGCCGCCGCGCCTCGCCTGGCGGGACCTCGTGGGCTTCGACATGTCCTACTGGTGGATCCTCGGCCTGCACGTGCTGTATGCGTCGGTGTTCTTTCCCTTCCGGCAGACCTATGCACTGGAGTATTTCCAGCACGTCAAGGGCCTGACGCTGCAACAGGCGGGTAACGCGAACAGCTGGGTCTTCTTTGCCGCGATCTTCGTCACGCCGGTGTTCGGACTGCTGGCCGACCGGCTCGGCCACCGCGCGCTCATGCTCGTCTTCGGCACTGCGCTGCTGCCGCTGAGCTTCGTCGTGCTCGGCGGCACGTCGCTGAGCCTGTGGGTCACGACGGTCATGATGGGCATCAGCTGGTCGCTGGTGCCGGCCGTGATCTGGCCGTCGACGACGCTGATCGTCCCGCCGCAGCGCCTCGGCACCGCGCTCGGGCTCATCACGCTGATCCAGGCGCTGGGTATCGCCCTGGCCAACAACGCCGCGGGCGGCCTTGCCGACTTCGTGCATGCCGGGGCAGCGAACCCCGCCGGCTATGCGGTCATGGTATGGTTCTTCTTCATCCTCAGCCTCGTGGCGCTGGCCTCCGCCGTGCTGCTGTGGCGCCGTGAGTCCGGGCCGGACGGGCACGGGCTCGAGGATGCCCGCAAGCTGACACAGGAAGCGACCTGACGCATGGTGACACTCGATCTCTGGGTCGTATCGGCCTATCTCCTCGGCATCCTGATCGTCGGGATCTGGGCGCAGTCCAAGGCCACGACGCAGGAGGACTTCCTCGTCGCCGGCCGCTCGGTGGGTCCCCTGCTGTATTCCGGCACGCTCGCCGCCGTGATCCTGGGAGGCGGCTCCACGGTCGGCGGCGTCAAGCTCGGCTATGTCTACGGCATTTCCGGTATGTGGCTCGTGTTCATGTTCGGACTCGGCATGATCGTCATGGGTGTTGTGCTGGTGCCGCGGATCCTCGAGCTCAAGCTGTTTACGATCACCGAACTGCTGGAGCGGCGCTACAGCCCGGCCGCACGGATCGCCGGCGGTGTCGTCATGGCGGCCTACGACCTGATGATCGTCGTGACCGGCACCATCGGTGCAGGCGCCGTCATGGAGGTCATCGTCGGAATCCCGCGCACGCCCGCGATCCTGCTGGTCAGCGGCGTCACCGTCGCGTATTCGGTGTTTGGCGGCATGTGGGCGCTGACCTCGACCGACATCGTGCAGTTCGTCATCAAGACTGTCGGTATCCTGATGGTTCTGCTGCCGATGTCGATCTATCACGCCGGCGGCCTCGCCGGCATGCATGCCCACCTGCCACCCGAATTCTTCTCGCTGCAGAATATCGGCGGAGCGAAGATCCTGTCGTTCTTCACGCTGTATTTCTTCGGCATCCTGATCGGCCAGGACGGCTGGCAACGGGTGTTCACAGCGAAGAACATGCAGGTGGCGCGTAATGGTGGAATCTACGTCGGTCTGTACTGTTTTGCCTATGCCGCTGCCGGCGCGATGATCGGCGCCGCGGGCCACGCGTTCCTGCCGCCGCTGGCGGATCCGGATCTGGCGTTTGCAACCATCGTCAACGCGGTGTTGCCCGTGGGTATACGCGGACTGATCCTCGCCGCGGCGCTCGCCGCAATCATGTCGACCTGCAGTGCCTGCCTGCTCGCGACCTCGACCGTGCTGCTCGAGGATGTGTGGTATCCGGTGCGCCGGCAGAAGTCCCTCGGCTCCGTCGCCCTGACGCGCCTGATTACGCTCCTGCTCGGTGTCTTTGCGACCGTGGTTGCCTGCCTGACCACGGACGTCATCGCTGCGCTCACCGTCGCCTATGACCTGCTGGCCGGCGCACTGTTCGTGCCGGTCATCGGTGCGATCCTCTGGGACCGTGGTACTGGCCGTGCGGCACTGGCGTCGATCGCGATCAGCGGCGCGCTTGTCGTCCTGCTGCTGTTCACGCAGGGCATGGACTCCGACGCCCCGATTTACGGTGGCCTCACGGCGAGCTTACTGGTGTATGTTTCGCTGAGCCTGATGCAGAGCCCGAGGACGAGGACGGCATGAGTTACCGCAGGAAGGGCCCCGTCGACGGGGTCGACTATGAGCCGATGAAGGAGCCGCGCTACGGCGAGATCGCGACCTTCATGCGCGCGCCGCTCGCGACGAGCCTGGCGGATGTCGACATCGGCCTGATCGGCGTGCCGACGGATCTTGGCGTCACCAACCGCCCGGGTGCGCGCCACGGGCCGCGCGAGATCCGCAATTCCTCGAGCCTGATGCGCGCGTTCAACCTCGGGATGCGGCTGAATCCTTACGAGCTGTGCCGCATCGCAGACCTCGGCGACGTGCGCTTCACGGGCCGTTATGACCTGGAGGCGCAGACCGCGCAGATCGCCGACTATTACCGGCTTGTCCACGCGGCCGGCGTGATCCCGGTCACCGCCGGCGGGGATCACTCGATCACCTTCCCGATCTTCCAGGCGCTCGCCGCCAAGGGTCCGATCGGCATGGTGCACATCGATGCGCACTGCGACACCTGGGGCGATCTGTACGGCTCGAAGTTCACGCACGGCGCACCGTTCCGCCTCGCCGTCGAACACGGGCTGCTGGACCCGAAGCGCACGATCCAGATCGGCATCCGCGGCGGCCAGAACCTGATGGATGGCGTCAATTTCTCGCTGGATCACGGCATGCGTGTCGTGTTCATGGAGGAATTCGCAAAGGCGGGCGTCGAGGCGATCGTCGCCGAGGCACGTCGCGTCGTCGGCGACGGACCCACGTATGTCTCCTTCGACGTCGACGGCCTGGATCCGGTGTACGCACCGGGAACGGGGACCCCGGAGGTCGGCGGCATCTCGACGATCGATGCACAGAGGCTGCTGTACGGCCTCAGGGGCCTGAACCTGATCGGCGGCGACGTCGTCGAGGTCGCGCCGCCGTATGATCAGACCGGCAACACGGCGCTGGTGGGGGCCACGATGATGTTCGAGATCATCTGCCTGATCGCCGACCGGCATTGGGGCAGGAAATAAGGACGGAACCCATGGGCACTTTACTCGACAGATCGAAGGAAAATCCGTGGCGGCTCAAGACCCCGCCGGGGACCGCAGACTTCACGATGCATGCCGAGATCCGTGATGGCCGGCAGGTCCTGGTCTGCACCGTCGGCAGTACCGTGCTGCATTACGATGCGCGCTGCATCGATGACCTGCGCGCGATGTTGCTGCGGGCGGGCGACTGGGTCGAACTCGGCGGCGCCGATGAACAGAAGCCGGCAAAGGCGGGCACCGTCGAAGCCTGGGGCCGCTCAGCCGACAATCCGGTCGGTGGCTGGTACGGCCTGAAGAAGGGGTTGCGCGGCCGTTTCGGCGTCTACGTCCCGCCGCTCATGGAAGCGCTGGGGCTGTGCGAGCTCACGCACGAACCGAAAAACAACCGCATGCGCTGTCAGTCGGTATAGACGCGGACGTAGTCGACCAGCATCGTCGCCGGAAATGTCGTCGTGCCGTCCGGCGCGCCCGGGAAGCCGCCGCCAATCGCGAGGTTCAGCAGCATGAAACTTGCGCCGGCGTCGAACGGCCAGGAGGCGCCGCTGTAGCCCTGCACGACCTCGGCGCTGGTATAGGTCACGTACGGGGTGGCCGGGTCATCGACGTAATAGGCCACGCTGCCGGGTTTCCAGATCATCCCGTAGGTGTGGAAGGTCCCGGCCGTCTGGCCGGCCGGGAAATCGTAGGTCGTGCTGATCGCGCCACCGGTGAACCCGGGTCCGTGGACCGAGCCGAAATTGACGTCCGGGGTCAGCGGCGCATCGATGCGTTCCTGCACGTCCATCTCGCCGCAGCCGGGCCAGTTGATCAGTGCGATGTTGTTGCCCATCAGCCAGGCGGCCGGCCACAGCCCCTGTTCCTCCGGCACTGCGATGCGCGCCTCGTAGCGGCCGTACTTGAAGCTGAACAACCCCTGGGATTTCAGCCGTGCCGAGGTGTAGACGCCGGGCGAGGGCTGCTGCACAACGATGTTCAGGTAGCCGTCGGTACCGACGAAGGCGTTCGGTGAGGCGGCTGAACAAGGTGCGGCGCTGGAGCCCCAGGCGCAGTAGTCCTCCAGCTCAGCGTTGCCGAAGCCGCTGCTGCCGGTGTCGTAGGTCCAGGTCAGCGGATTGGGCTGTGCAGGTGCGCCGCTGGTATTGGTGAACTCTTCGCTCCATACCAGCGTGCCGGACGGGATATCCGGCGTGAACGCGCGCGCGGCGACCGCGCTGTTGCCGAAGGCGGGCGCGACGGCGATTGCCTTCACCGTCAGGTTCGAGGCAACCAGGAACGGCGCGAGGTACACCGGTGACGCAACCGACGGCGTGGTGCCGTCGATCGTGTAGTAGATCGTGGCGCCCTGCGCCGCGTCCTGCAGCGTGACGATGACGGCGCCGTTCTGCGCGCCATTGGCCGCCGCAGCGACGATGACCGGCGGCGGGGCCGCACCGACGTGGACGAGGTTGATCGCGCCGAATACCGTCAGCGTCGTCGGATAGTTCTGCCCGGCGCCGGCGGTCTGGTTCAGCACCGAGGTGTTGGTGTTCGAGACCAGGCCGCTGGCCGCGATCGCCGCGCCACCGCCGTCTGCCTGGAAATCCAGGCCGGTGATCGGGCTGGCAATGATCTGCGCGGCGGTGATCGAGGAGTTGCCGCAGTTGCTCTGCACAACATTGAAGGCGCTGAGCGGCACAACATAACGGGTCGCGGCCGACGAAGTGGCGGCCACCACCGCGGCGGCCTTGCAGCCCGTCGCGCCGCCGACGTTCGCTGTCACCAGCACGACGAAGTTCGCGCTGCCGCCGGCCGAAATCAGCCACTCCGGGTTCACCTGTGCGGTGAAGCCGAGCCCCGTGTAGCCCGCGGTGCTGATCGTCTGGCCGGCGGGCGGCGTCACCGAGACGCCCTGGAAGCTGTAGCCGGCGTCGCTGAGCTGCGTCGGGGTCGGCGTGATGTAGACAAATTCGTAGCTCGGATCCGCGCCCTGGTTCGCGTAGCCGCCTGCGGAGCCCCCGGTCAGCAAGCCCAGGGGGCCGTAGTAGGTCCCCCAGGCACCCTGCGCCGTTGTGGACAGGGTCGTCGCGACGCCGTTGGCATCGAACCCCGTCGTGATCGCAAGCGGCGGCGTGCCGTTCCAGGCGCTGCCGTTGATCGAGACGATGGCGCCCGGCGTGACGACGACGTTCGTGTAGATACGCCCGTTGACTTCGTCCAGCACGGCTGGAATTTTCAGCTGGCCATGCGCGGCGTCGTAGCTGTCCTCGGTCCCCCGAGGCATGCCGCCACCAACGCTGACGAGCGTGCCGACGTCGGCGACGACGTCCGCATAGCTCGCGCCGCCCGGGATCTCGAGCGCCGGGATCGTCAGCTGCGAGTTGAAGTAACTGTCCACCCCCGTCGCAGCGCCGATCGATACGACGCCCGTCACCGTTGCGACGACATTGTGATAGGTCGCGCCGTCTGCAGTCACGGTCGGGACTGTGAGCTGCTGGTTGTCGACGTCGTAGCTGTCGCTGCCGCCGCTGGCTGTGGCGCCATGCGGCGGTGTCACGACGGTGCCGATCGTGACCACGAGATTCGTGTAGGTCGCTGCGCCGAGCTGCAGCTGCGGGATTGTCAGCTGGCCGGTCGCCGGATCATAGCTGTCGGCGGCAGCCGCGGTGGCGGTCAGGGCGAGCAGGGTCGCAGCCAGGGACTGCGCGGCGCGGCGGCTGACGGCAGGGTAGTGCAAGCGGGATGTCTCCATGAGGCCGCCGGACGGCGTGCGGCAGCCGCATATTAGCGTGGGTGCGCCGCTGAAGTGGGAACCGGTTCAAAGTACAGCGACATCGCCGCCGGCGTCTGGAACGCCCGTGCGCGGCGGTCTCCCGCGAGGTACAGCGCCGCGTAACGCTCCTCCCGGAAGCGCGCGCTTTGCCACAGTTCCAGCACCTGAGCACGCCATTGGGCGGCCGACCCGAAGGCAGCGCCGGCGAACGTTTCCCTGCAGACCTCGCGCAGCGGCGCCGCCGCGACGCCATGATAGGGCAGCGCCGATTTCATATAGGCCTGCATTGCCGGCGCGCGCGCGGGATCAGCGGCCTGCCGCAGTGCCCTGCGCACCCGCGCCAGCAGCATCGCCTAGGCCCCTGCCCCGACGCTGCCCGTGCCGTGCGTCAGCAGCGTCGCCGCCTCGTGCGCGATCACCGCGGCCTCGTCGACCGGCACCACGAGGATCGCGGCGCGGCTGTCGGGTGCTGATATGACCGCGGTCACCCCGACCGCGGCCGCATTGGCCGCCGCTGCGAGCGCGATTCCGGCGAAGGCCAGGTCGCCGAGGATGCGGCGGCGGATGTCCGGGCAGTTCTCGCCGATACCGCCGCCGAAGACGATGGCATCGACGCCGCCGAGTTCGGCGAGATAGGCGCCCAGGTACTGCCGTGCGCGCAGGCAGAACACGTCGATCGCGAGCTTCGCGGCCGCATCGCCGCCACGCTCGAATTCGAGCAGCTCGCGCATGTCCGCGGTCCGGCCTGAAAGACCCAGCAGCCCGCTCGCGTTATTCAGCTCCTGCAGCGCGGCCGCGGGCGAGAGGCCGCCGTGCTGCATCACGTACAGCAGTGCGCCCGGATCGAGGTCGCCGGAGCGCGTCCCCATCACCAGGCCTTCGAGCGGCGTGAAGCCCATCGACGTGGCGATCGCGGTGTCGCCGCGGGTCGCGGTCACCGAGCAGCCGCGCCCGAGCTGCAGGCTGATGATCCGTGACGGGCTTGCGCCTGGCTTCAGGAAGTCGCGCGCACCCCGGCAGAGGCTGCGGTGCGCGGTTCCGTGAAAGCCATAGCGACGGATGTGGAACTGTGTGCGCCAGCGCGGCGGCACCGCATACTGCCAGGAGACCTCCGGCATCTCCCCGTAGTACGCGGTGTCAAAGACGCAGATCAGCGGCAGTGCCGTTCCGAGGACCGCGCGCACCGCGTCGATCACAGCGAGCGCGACCGGGTTGTGCAGCGGCGCGAGGTCGCTGATGCCGCGCAGCGCCGCGAGATCCGCCGCGTCCAGCTGCGTCGTCGCGCGAAAGCGCTCGCCGCCATGGACGACGCGATGCACGGTCGCCGCGAGTTGCGCAGTACAGTCGCGGCCCTGCAGCTTGCTGTCCGCCAGCCAGGCGAGGATGGAGCGGGCAGCGTCGGCGAGTGCAGGGACACGCGCATGCGTCGCCGCCATTCCTGGTACGTCGTGACAGACGTAATTGCCGGTGCCGTCCGCGGCATCGACGAAGGAGCCGCCGAGCAGGCGGCTCACGGCCCCGGTGCCGTCGATCGCACTGAGCTCGAATTTCAGCGAGGAACTGCCTGCATTGAAAACCAGCAGCTGCACAGGAGCCTTCAGCGCCCGCGCAGGATGCGGCGCAGGCCGTAGGCAGCGAGCAGGAAAGCGACACTGGCGATCCCGAACTCCAGTGGTGCCCGCTGGTCCGGGATGATGCCCATCGCCGCGACGATCAGCAGCATCAGTGCGATCGCGCAGCGCGTCAGCCACGGATATCCCCACATCCGCATGCGCAGCCGTTCCGGCGCTTCTACCTCGAGGCGCCGGCGCAGCCGCAGTTCGGAGAAGGCAATCAGCACATAGACGAAGATCGCGACCGTGCCATAGGAGTCCACCAGGAACGCAAACACCCTGTCGGGCGAGATATAGCTCATCACGACCGCGACATAGGCGAAGGCGGTGCCGGCGAGGAGAGCGGCGACCGGCACGCCGCGGCCGTCGATCCGGGCAAAGATCGCCGGCGCATCGCCCTTCACGGCGAGCGCCATCAGCATCCGGCTGGAGGCAAACAGCCCGGAGTTCAGCGCCGACAGAACGGCGGTCAGGATGATCAGGCTCATCGCGGTGCCAGCCCCGGGGATGTGCAGCGACTGCAGCACGCTGACGTAAGGTCGCGCCATCAGGTCCGCATCGTTCCACGGCACGATGCAGACGACGAGAAAGATCGAGCCGACATAGAACACCAGCACCCGCCAGATCACCGACTGCATCGACTCGGCCACGGCGCGCTCGGGCTCGGCCGACTCGGCAGCCGCGACGGCGACGATCTCGGTGCCGAAGTAGAAACCGGTCGCGGCCACGGCGCCGGTCAGCACCGGGACGATGCCGTTCGGCATGAAGCCGCCGTGCGCCGTCAGGTGCACGACGCCGCCCGCATTTCCGGGCCACAGCCCGCAGATGAACACGCCGCCGGCTACCAGGAATACCGTGATGGCGACTACCTTGATCGAGGCGAACCAGAACTCGGCCTCGCCGTAGGAGCGCACCGACAGCAGGTTCACGAGCGTGAACAGCGCGGTCAGCGCGAGCGTGAACTCCCAGGGCTCCACCCCGGGCCACCAGACGCGCAGGATCTTGGCGCCGGCGACCGCTTCCAGCGCGACGACGATGATCCAGAAATACCAGTACATCCAGCCGGTCAGGAAGCCGGCAAGCTCGCCGAGCGCGACGCGACTGTATTCATAGAACCCGCCGACGACCGGGTTCGCCACGGCCATCTCGCCCAGCATCCGCATGACCAGCACGACCAGCAGCCCGGTGATCGCGAACGAGATTACCGCAGCGGGGCCGGCGCTGGTCACCACGACGCCGCTGCCGACGAACAGGCCGGCGCCGATCACCCCGCCGAGCGCGATCATCTGCATGTGTCGCCGTTGCAGTGACCTGCGCAGGGCGGGGGCGGCGTCGGTCATACGTAATTCTTGTATTTCTCCAGGTGGCGCACCGGCTTCGACAGTGCATCGCGACGGAACGGGTCGCCGAGTTCCTTGGTCACCATCATCTCGATCACGGTTGTCTTTCCTTCAGCCTGCGCCGCCGTTGCCGCTGCAATGGCAGGTCCGATGTCCGCAACCCGCTCGACGGTCACGCCCTCGCAGCCGAAAGCGCGTGCGACGCCCGCCCAGCTCGGGTTGTCCAGATTCACACCCTGATAGCGCCGCTGGTAAAAGTCCACATGATTCTTCTTTTCGGCGCCCCACTGGCCATTGTTGAACACGATCGGCGTTACGCCGATCTTCTCGCGGGCGCAGGTCAGCAGCTCGTTGAAGCTGATCCCCCAGGCGCCGTCGCCGACATAGGCGAAGGCCGGGCGCTGCGGCATCGCGACCTTCGCGCCGCAGATCACCGGGAAGGCGTAGCCGCAGTTGCCGAAGCTCATCGCCGCGAACATCGAGCGTGGCTCCTCGAAGCGCAGATAGGAGTTCGACACGGAACAGATGTTGCCGATGTCGGTCGAGACCATCGCGCGCTTCGGCATCGCCCGCTCCAGTGCGCGCAGCATCTCGCGCGGGTGCATGTACTGCGAGTCGCGCGCCACCTCGACCGAGTACGGGTCGCGCTCCTGCGTCCAGCCGTCGAGCTCCGTGGCCCAGGCCTGCTTTTCCGCCTCGATCTTCGCGCTTCGCTCCGCCCGGTTCGCCGCGCAGGCCAAGCTGCGCGTCTTCAGGCGCTCCAGCAGCGCCGCGGCCGCGGCGCGTGCGTCGCCGTGGATGCCGACCGAGATCGGCTTGACGAGGCCGAGCATGCGCGGATCGACGTCGACCTGGATGATCTTCGCGGCCTTGGGCCAGTAGTCCATGCCGTACTGCGCCAGGGTGCCGAAGGGGCCCAGCCGGGTGCCGAGCGCCAGGACCACGTCGGCCTGCGCGATCAGCTGCATCGCGGCCTTGGAGCCCTGGTAACCGAGCGGGCCGACCCACAGCGGGTGCGACGCCGGGAAGGAATCGTTGTGCAGATAGCTGTTCGCCACCGGCGCGCCGAGCAGCTCCGCGAGCGCGATGGCCTCGGCGGTGCCCCCCGCCATGATCACGCCGCCGCCCGCGAGGATTACGGGGAATTTCGCCGTTGCCAGCGTCGCCGCGGCCTCATCGAGAGCGGCCGAATCGCCGGGCCCATGGCCGATGCGCAGCGGCGGGGAGATCACCGCATCGATCTCACCATAGAAGAAGTCACGCGGGATGTTCAGCTGCGTAGGACCCAGCTCCAGCATTGCCCGGTCAAAGCAGCGGCCGGCGATCTCCGCCATGCGTTTCGGGTTGCCCACGTGGCCCTGGTACTTCGTGATCTTCGAAAAGATCGGCAGCTGTTCGGTCTCCTGGAAGCCGCCCAGCCCCATACCCATCGAGCCGGTTTCCGGCGTGATGAACACGACCGGCGAATGCGCCCAGTACGCGGCGGCCACACCGGTGACGAAGTTCGTGACGCCAGGACCGTTCTGCGCGATGCAGACGCCATGCCGGCCGGAGGCGCGGGCGTAACCGTCGGCCATGTGGATCGCGCCCTGTTCATGCGCGACCGCGACGAATTCGATTCCCGCGGCGGGGAAGATGTCGAGCGCGTCCATGAACGCAGAGCCGACGATGCCGAACACATGCGTGACACCGTTGGCGGCGAGGGTTTCCACGAGGGCTTCTGAAGGCCCCATTTTTTGCGACTGGCTCACAGCGTTTTCACTCCGGGGGGTTATGTCTCGTTCATAGAGACATTGTGTTTTATTTATGGCAATAATATGCGTCGGAAGTCGCCAGTGGCAACCCAGGTATCTATTATTGTCACTGGTGCGTATCGTTAAACAATACCAATCAAGCCTCAGGACATAACCCGAGAACCCATGCAAGGCCGGATCCTGCCGCTGGTTTCCGAGCAAGGCGAGATCGCCAGCGAGACCTCGTCGACCCTGAAGGCGATCGGCGTGCTCGAGGTGCTGGTGCGCGCGGGCCGTGCCGTGACGCTCTCGGAGCTGATCCAGGCCACGGAGTTGCCGAAGCCGACGCTGCACCGGACGCTGACCCTGTTCGAGGAGGCGGGCTGGCTGGCGCGCGAACCCGGCGGCCGTGCCTACGTGATCGGCGAGCGGCTGTCGCGCTTCGGGCTCGACATCCTGCGCAACGATGCGGCGGCGACGCAGCGGCGCAGCGTGCTGCGCGGGGTCGTCAGCGACATCGGCGAGAGCTGCAACCTCGCCGTGATGTCCCGCGGTGCGCTGGTCTATCTCGATCGCATCGAGGCGCCCTGGCCGCTGCGTCTGCAGCTGCCCGCCGGCGGTGTCGCGCTTCCGCCGCACTGCTGTGCGAGCGGCAAGCTGCTGCTGGCATTCCTGCCTGCAACCGAGCGTGCCCGGCTCCTCGCGCTGCTCACCCTCGAGCGCTTCACCGAGCGCACGATCACCGACCGGCAGGTCCTGGCCGCGGAGTTCGAGCGTATCGTCGCGGCGGGCTATGCGGTGGACAACGAGGAATACGTGCTGGGCGTCGCCTGCGTTGCAGTGCCGGTGCGCCGCGCCGATGGCGAGGTCGTCGCCGCGGTCGCCGTGCAGGGCGCGACCGCGCGCCTGCCGCTGATGCGCGCCATCGACTTCGTGCCGCGGCTGCAGGCCGCCGCGCAGGATCTCGGGGCAACTTTCGGATAAATTCAGGGAGATTTCATGGAACTGACCGCCGCAACGATGGAACAGCACTGGCTGCCCTTCACCGCCAACCGCGACTTCAAGCGCGAGCCGCGCCTGTTCACGCGCGCCAGCGGCATGTACTACTGGAGCCAGCACGGGGATCGTGTCCTCGACGGCAGCTCGGGCCTGTTCACGACCGCCGCGGGACACTGTCGGCCCGAGATCGCGAAAGCGGTCGGCGAGCAGCTCGGCACGCTCGACTTCACGCCATCGTTCATGCGCAGCCACCCGGGCGCGTTCGAACTCGCGAACAAGGTGGCGGCGCTGACGCCGCAGGACCTGCGCCACGTGTTCTTCTGCAATTCCGGTTCCGAGGCCGTGGATACCGCGATCAAGATCGCGCTGGCCTATCACCTGGCCCGCAACGAGGGTCAGCGCAGCTACCTCGTGTCCCGTGAGCGCGCCTATCACGGCGTCAACATCGGCGGTACGGCGCTGTCCGGCATGGTCAGGAACCGCGAGGCTTTCGGCGCGGTGATGCCGGGCGTGCTGCATATGCGGCACACCCTGCTGCCGCAGAACCGGCTCAAACAGGGCATGGGCGAACATGGCGCGGAACTCGCCGATGACCTGCTGCGCTTCGTGCAACTGGTCGGCGAGCGGCGCATCGCCGCAGTGTTCGTCGAGCCGATAGCGGGGGGCACCGGTGTGCTCGTCCCGCCCAAGGGGTATCTGGAGCGCATCCGCGAGATCTGCGACCGCTACGGGATCCTGCTGGTGTTCGACGAGGTCATCTGCGGCTTCGGGCGGACCGGCCAGGCGTTCGCGGCGAATTCCTTCGGCGTGCTGCCCGACATCATTACGATGGCCAAGGCCCTGACCAACGGCGCGCAGCCGATGGGTGCCGTGGCGGTGCGCGACAGCATCTACCGCACGATCGTCGATGGCGCGCCCGACGGCGTGCCCGAGTTCTTCCATGGCTACACCTATTCGGCGCACCCCGCGGCCTGCGCGGCGGGCCTGGCGACGCTGAAGATCTACGAGGATGAGGACCTGTTTGCCAAAGCGAGGGCCCTGGCACCGTACTTTCTGGATGCCATGTTCGCCCTGCAGGACCTCGGCGTGGTGGCCGATGTGCGCGGCTACGGGCTGCTGGCCGGCATCGAGGTCAGGCCGGGCAGGGCGCCGGGCATCCGCGGGGGCGAGCTGCAGGCTCAGCTGTTCGACCGGGGCCTGCACGTCAAGACGACCGGCGACGTCGCGATCATTGCCCCGGCGTTCATTGCCACCCCGGGGGACGTCGACCAGATCGCGGCTATCCTGCGCGATGCCCTGCGGGCCTACTGACCGCGGTCGGTCCGGTTGTCACTATTCTGCAACAGGCGCCCTTTAGGCTGCGGGCCTTGCATAGCTTCGGGCGCTTCAACTACTATCGCCCAGCTGAGGGATCGATCAGAACATTTGGGGTGCGTGAAACCGCTTTCGGCCGTTTTCGTCGCGATTAAACTACAACTCTGAAGGGAGAGTTACTTGAAGAATCAAAAGCTGACCTACGCGGTCCTGGCTGCGCTGGGTGCGAATGTGGGCGTCGCTGTTGCGGCCGATACCGATACCGGCGGCATCGACGAGATCGTCGTCACGGCGCAGCGCCGCAATGAATCGCTGCAGAACGTGCCCATCACGATCCAGGCCGTCACCGGCGAACAGCTCAAGGAACTCGGCGTCGTCAACTTCGAGGACCTGCTGCGCTTCACGCCGAACGTGACCTACTCCGGCAACGGCGCCGGCGGCACCGGCAACATCTTCATGCGCGGACTGTCCTCGGGCGGCTCGGGCAACCAGTCACAGTCCACGACGGCGCCCTTCCCGAACGTCGCGCTGTACCTGGATGACCAGTCGATGCAGTTCCCGGCCCGCAACAACGACGTCTACCTCGTCGACATGGAGCGCGTCGAAGTCCTCGAAGGGCCGCAGGGCACCCTGTTCGGCGGCGGCGCACAGGCCGGCGCGGTCCGTTACATCACGAACAAGCCCAAGCTCGACGTCACCGAAGGCAACGTCAATGCCGGCTACGGCATCACCGCGGGCGGCGGCCCGAACTCGATGCTGAACGCGACGATCAACCTGCCGCTGATCGCCGATACCCTGGCGGTGCGCGCGACGATCTTCAACGAACAGCGCGGCGGCTACATCAACAACGTGCCGGGCACGATCTGCAACGTCATTCAGACCAGCGTCTGTGCGAACAATGGCGCGCTGGTTGCCGATGACACCAACACGATGACCTACCAGGGCTTCCGGTTGTCGGCGCTGTGGAAGTTCAACGATGACTGGAGCCTGTTGCTGCAACAGAATTACCAGAACTCGCAGGCCGACGGCTACTGGGGCGAGACGCCGAATGGCGTCAACGGCCAGCTGGTCCCCGCATTCAACACGGCCGGCACCGGCATCGCCGGCACGCCGCTGCCGCAGAACTCGATCCAGGCGTTCACGCCCGCCTACGACAAGGACAAGTACGAGAGCACGGCCTGGACCCTGAACGGCAAGATCGGCAGCACCAAGGTCGTCTACACGGGCAGCTACATGACCCGCAACATCGACCAGCAGGCCGATTACTCCAACTACATGCGCAGCTACACGGGTTCCTACTACACCTGTACCGGCACGCTGTCGAAGAGCGGCTACTTCCATACCAAGGGCGAGACCACCGGCAATTGCTACGCACCGGTCGGTGACTGGAACGACAACGTCAAGAACACCCACCAGACGCACGAAATCCGCTTCAGCACGGACGACGAGGCCCGCTTCCGCGTCCTCGGCGGCGCGTTCTGGGAAGCGTTCGACATCTATGACCAGATGAACTTCAACTACCTGCCGATCCCGCAGTGCGGAGCGGCCGGTTCGGCGAACCTGACCGCTGCCCAGAACGGCGGCCCGGACTGTCTGTCGGCGGTCGGCCCGATCCCCGGTTTCCCGGCGTCCAGCCCCGGCCTGCGCCTCGGCACCGGCTCCGCGTTCGGCGAAGACGTGCATCGCGGCTACAAACAGACGGCACTGTTCGGTTCGGCGGACTTCGACATCATCCCGAAGACCCTGACGCTGACGGCCGGTACCCGCTACTTCCACTACGACGAGTTTGAAGAGGGTTCCGAGTACTACAGTGAGACGACCAGTCCGCTGATCGTCAACCATCCCGATGGCGCCTGCACCGCCGGCGCGTTCTACGCGACGGCCACGGGCCCCTGCGGCTTCGGCATCAACCTGCACAAGAAGGAAAACGGCTTCCGCAGCCGCATCAACCTGACCTGGCACATCGATACCGACCTGATGGCGTACTACACCTTCTCGCAGGGTTTCCGTCCGGGCGGTTTCAACCGCACGGCGAGCGACTACTCGGGCAATATCCGCCTGCGCTCGGAGATCCCGTATTACGCCTCCACTGATCCGGTCCTCGCGGCCTGCGCCGCGGCGAGCCCGACGGGCAAGTGCAAGAACGCCTCGCAGCAGTACTACAAGCCGGAAGGGTTCAACTCCGACAACCTGATCAACAACGAGATCGGGTTCAAGGGTGAGTTCCTGAACCATCGCCTGCAGGTCAATCTGTCGGCGTACCTGATGCACTGGCAGGACATCCAGCTGCCGCTGTTCTCGCCGCCGGTGTTCGGCAACACGACCTTCACGGTCAACGGGCCGAGCTACGACGTCAAGGGCGTCGAGCTGCAGCTCATCGCCAAGGTCACCGATGGCCTGACGTTGCAGGGTTCCGCCTCCTGGAACAGCTCGAAGCAGACGAATGCGCCCTGCCTGGAGAGCAACGTTCCGGCCTCCGTCGGCACGAGCGCGACCTCGGTCGGCAACCCGACCCCGATCGGCCAGTGCATCACGACGCAGAAGGGCGGTACGCTGCCGAACGCGTTCGGTGCTCTCGGCACGTCGCCGGCGTTCTCGCCGTCGGCCGAGTTCAACCTGCGCGCGCGCTATGACTGGAATGTCGGCGACTTCAAGCCGTTTGCCAGCATCGGCGCGAACCACATCGGGTCCGAGCGCAACGAGCCGGCGAGCTTCACGGACGGCAACACGGAAGTGGTCCCGACCACGACGCTGTTGCTGTACACGATGCCCGGGTACACGACCTACGACGGGAGCGTCGGTGTCAGCAAGGACAACTGGACCGTCCAGGTCCAGGGCAGCAACCTGCTGAACAACGATTCCAGCACCAACACGACGTCGGGCCAGTTCATCAAGACCGAGTATCCGCTGCGTCCGCGCGTGCTGATGCTGAACTTCGGCTACAAGTTCTGAGGGTCGAGATGATGGACGGCAGCCGCGCCTCCCGGCGGTTGCTTTAGAATCAAGGGCGGACTGTTTCAGTCCGCCCTTTTTATTTACGGAACCCTATGGATCCTGCGGACATTGCCCGACTGCGCCAGCTGCTGCGCCAGAAGCAGTACGCAGAAGTGCTGGCCCAGGGCGAGGCGCTGCTGGCGAACGCCCCCACGCAGCGCGATGCCATGCTGTTTGTCGCCGTGGCGCAGCGCTATCTCGGGCGCCCGGCGGTCGCGCTCGCCACGCTCGAGCGGCTCGAACAGGCACACCCCCGCTTCAGCCGGCTCCATGAGGAGCGCGGACGGTGTTTCGTCGACCTGAAGAACGCTGCGGAGGCGACGCGCGCTTTCGAGCGCGCGGTGGCACTCAATCCTTCCCTGCAGGGCTGCTGGCGCATGCTCGAGGGACTGTACCGGATGACGGGGCAGGGGGCGCAGGCGCAGTCCGCATCGCAGCAGCTCGCCGCCTTGCAGCAGGTGCCGCCGGATGTCGTCAGCGCCGCAGCGCTGTTTGCCGATGGCGAGCTCGAAGCATCCGAGGCACTGGTGCGCAGCTTCCTGATCCGCGAGGGCGACAACGTCGAGGGGATGCGCCTGCTGGCGGCGATCGGGATCGAGCGCAAGGTCTACGACGATGCCGAGATCCTGCTCGCGGCAGTACTGAGGATCGAGCCGTCGCATAGTGCCGCCCGGCGCGAATACGCGGGCGTCCTCGTCGAGCTCGGCCGGCACCTCGAGGCGCGGGTGGAACTGGAGCGCCTGTTGCGCGATGAGCCGGAGAATCGCAACAACCGGGCGTTGTACGCGTTCACGTACGCGGGCCTTGGCGATCACGAGCGCGCGATGTCGCTGTACCGGGACCTGCTGAACGGTGGCCCTGAGGACGCGGAGACGCACCTGTCGATCGCGCACGCGCAGAAGACGCTCGGGCAGCAGCCTGCGGCGATCGAGTCCTATCGCAGGGCGGCTGCCTGCCGTGCGGACTACGGCGATGCGTACTGGAGCCTCGCGAACCTGAAGACCTACCGCTTTCCGGATGACGAGATCGCGCAGATGCGCGCCGCCGAATCGGCCCCGGCCACGGCACCCGCGGATCGCATCCACCTGAGCTTTGCGCTCGCCAAGGCCCTCGAGGATCGCGGCGACTACGCAGAATCCTACAGGCTGTATGAGCGCGGCAACGCGCTGCAGCACCTGCAGGTCAGCTACCGCCCGGAGATCATCGAGAACAACACGCGCGCGCAGATCGAGTGCTGCACGCAGGAGCTGTTTGCGGCACGTGCGGGTTGGGGCGCGCAGGAGCCCGATCCGATCCTGATCGTCGGTTTGCCCCGCTCGGGTTCCACCCTGCTCGAACAGATCCTGGCCTCGCATCCGGCGGTCGAGGGTACGCAGGAGCTGCCCGCCGTACAGCAGCTGGTCGCGAGGCTGCGCGGCCGCGAAACCGAACCCGGCTACCCGCGCTATCCGCGCATCCTCGGCGAACTGGACGCACCGGCGTTCGCCGCCCTGGGGTCCGAGTACCTCAGGGCCGCGCAGCCCTACCGTACTGGCCGGCGTTTCTTCATCGACAAGATGCCGAACAATTTCCGTCACCTGGGATTCATCCACCTGATGCTGCCGAATGCGAAGATCATCGACGCACGGCGCGAGCCGATGGCCTGCTGTTTCAGCAACTTCAAGCAGCTGTTCGCCAACGGCCAGGAATTCACCTACAGCATCACCGACCTTGCCCGCTATTACCGCAGTTACCTCGAGCTGATGCGTCATTGGGATCGCGTGCTGCCGGGCCGCATCCTGCGCGTCCAGCATGAGGATGTCATCGGCGACCTGGAGGGCAGCGTGCGGCGCATGCTGGATTTCTGCGGCCTGCCCTTTGAACCGAAGTGCATCGAATTCCACCGCACACGGCGCAGCGTGCGCACCGCAAGTTCCGAACAGGTACGCCAGCCGCTGTTCCGCGACGGACTCGACCAGTGGCGGAATTTCGCGCCATGGCTGGAACCGCTGCAGGATGCGCTCGGCGACGCCCTGCAGGATTATCGCCGGTGAGGTCGTCGCGATGAACGTCCCCGCATCCGATCCCGGCACACTCGCAAGACTTGCGGAACTGGAGCGTGAGCTTGCGCAGCGCCCCGATGACATCGAGACGCTGATGTCGATCGCCGGCGCGTTGCGTGAGCTGGGCCGCGCCGGGGAGTCGCTGCCGCACTACCTGCATGCGGTGCAGGTCAGTCCCCGCGACCTGGTGGCCCACAACGATCTCGGCAACGCGTACCTGCAGCTTGGCCGCCACGCGGAGGCGCTGGCGAGTTATCGTCGTGCGCTTGAGCTGGCGCCGCAGGAGGCGCTGATCCATCTGAACCTTGGCAACGCCCTGCGGCTGGCCGGTCGTCATGAGGAGGCGCTGGCCAGCAGCCGCCAGGCGATCGCACTCGATCCGCAGCTTGGCCTTGCGTACGACACAGCAGGACTGGCCCTGGTCGGCCTCGGCCGGCGCGACGAGGCGATCCCGTTTTTCCGCCATGCCCTCGCCCGCGGCCCGGTCAGCGTCGGGATGCTGACCCACCTGGGCGATGCGCTGCGCGATACGGGCGCGCGCATCGCGGCGGTTGAACTGTACCAGCAGGCGATCCGGCTCGATCCCCGGCACGTCGAGAGTTTCTGCAACCTCGGCAACCTGCTGTTCCAGCTGCACCGGATCGAGGAGTCGGCAGCAGCCTATCGGCACGCGCTGGCGCTGCAGCCTGATCATGTGCCGGCGCACGTCAGTCTGGCGATCGTGCTGCGCCAGCAGCGCCTGCCGCAGGAGGCCGAGGCGAGCTGCCGGGCGGCGCTCGCCATCGAGCCCGGCTCGGCAGAGGGCCTGCATGTCCTCGGCGAGCTGCATGCCGATCGCGGTGAGTTTACGACGGCCGAGGAGCATTTCCGGCGCGCCATTGCCCTGAAGCCGGACTATCCCGCTGCGTACAACAGCATAGCGGCGCACCGGCGCATGACCACCGCAGACCGGGACTGGCTCGCCGGCGCCGAATCGTTGCTGGCGCAGTCGCTGCCGCTCGAACAGGAGATCGGCCTGCGCTTCTCGCTGGGCAAATATCTGGACGACGTTGGCCGTCATGCCGAGGCATTCCCCCAGTACGCCCTGGCAAACGATCTGACCAGGCGCTATGGCGCGGTCTACGATCCGGTCAGGTTCACGGCCCGCATCGACGCGATCATCGGTCACTTCGATGCCGCGTTCGTGGCTGCCGCACACCCGGGCGCAGCGCAGTCCGAACTGCCGGTTCTGGTCGTCGGTATGCCGCGCTCCGGCACGTCGCTGACCGAGCAGATCCTCGCTTCGCATGCGCAGTGTTTTGGTGCCGGCGAGGTACCGTTCTGGAACACCGCGTTCAACCGGTACCGCGATGCCGTTGCCGGTGGCGGCGGCCGCAGCGACCTGTTTGCGGTCTTCGCCGGCCATTACCTGGCGCGCCTCACGGTGCGCGCTGCCGATGCGCTGCGTGTCGTCGACAAGATGCCGGCCAACTTCATGCATCTTGGCCTGATTCACGCCGTGTTCCCGCGGGCGCGGATCATTCATGTGCAGCGCCATCCGATCGACACCTGCCTGTCGATCTATTTCCAGAATTTCTTCAACATGGGGCCGCACGCGAATGACCTTGCGAGTCTCGCGCATTACTACCGCGAATACCTGCGCATCACCGATCACTGGCGCAGCGTGCTGCCGGCGGCGACGCTGCTGGAAGTGCCCTACGAGTCACTGATCGCCGACCAGGAGGGCTGGAGCCGCCGCATGGTGGAATTCATCGGACTGCCCTGGGACCCCGACTGCCTGGAGTTCCACCGCACTGACCGCGTCGTACTGACCGCGAGCAAGTGGCAGGTCCGGCAGAAGATCCACTCCGGCTCGAAGGACCGCTGGCGCAACTATGAGGCGTTCCTGGGACCGCTGCGCAGCCTTGCCGATTGACGGCGGCGCTCACGTCGCCTGCGCTGGCGCTAGACCTTTACGCCCATCTCGGCGAGCGCACTGCCTATGGCCGTCACGGCGCCGCGCAGCACCTCGGGCCCGATCGCTCCGATGCATCCGACGCGAAACGTCTCCACCGCGGTCAGCTTGCCCGGGTACAGGATGTAGCCCCTGTCGCGCACGCGGCCGTAGAACTCCGTGAACCGGTACTTCGGGTCGGCGGGCGCATGGAAGGTCACGATGATCGGCGCCTGCAGCGACTCCGGCAGGAAGGCCCTGAGTCCGAGCGCACGCATCCCGTCGATGAGCGCCGCGCAGTTGGCGCGGTAGCGTGCGAGGCGCGCCGCCTGCCCGCCCTGCGCCAGGTACTGGTCGAGAGCGGCGCGCAGCGCGGCGACGACGTGGGTCGGCGGCGTATAGCGCCACTGGCCGGTCTTCTGCATGTACTGCCACTGGTCGAGGAGGTCGAGCGCGAGCGAGTGGCTGTTGCCCGTGGCGGCTTCGAGCGCGGTGCGGCGCGCGATCACGAACCCCATGCCCGGGACGCCCTCGAGGCACTTGCCGGAGGCTGCAATCAGCGCATCGAACGGGATCTCGCGCGCATCGATCGGAATCGCAGCGTAGGAACTCATCGCATCGATGATCAGGCGCCGGCCGCGTGCCGCGACGACTGCGGCGATCTCAGGTAATGGATTCAGGATCCCGGTGCCGGTCTCGCAATGTACCTGCGCGACGTGGGTGATGGCTGCGTCCGCAGCGAGCGCGGCATCGATGCGCGCCGGGTCTGCCGGTTCCTGCTCGCCGTGCTCGAGTACCACGGCCTCGCGGCCGAGGTAACCCAGGATGCGTACGATGCGCTTGCAGTAGGCGCCGTTGTCCGCGACCAGCACCTTGCCGCCCCGGGGCACCAGCGTCCCGAGCGCGGCCTCGACGGAGAACGTGCCGCTGCCCTGCAGCGGCACGCAGCAGTGCGTCGCCTCGCCATGGACGATCGCGACGAGGTCGCGGCAGACGCTCGCTGTCAGCGCGTTGAACGCGCCGTCCCATGAGCCCCAGTCGGTGAGCATCGCCTCCCGGGTGGTCCTGGAGGTCGTCAGCGGCCCGGGAGTCAGCAGTACATGATCGGTCATGATGTGTGTGTTTCCGTGGAGTCGAACAGTTCGTTGATCACTTCCTCGCCAATTGCAAAGCCGGTCGAGGCGCCGATGCCGCTGGTGATGATGACCAGGCGGACGCGGGGGCCCGGCGCATCGACCAAGAGCGCCCGATCGGGCGCCACGGCATAGGTGCCCGACCAGCGCTCGCGTACCGCCGGAGCAGGGCTGCCGCTGATCCGCCGGTATTCCTGCAGGATCAGGCGCTCGACGCCGGCATCGTCGAAGGGCTGGTCGGCCGTCTCGTAATGATGGCTGTCGCCGACCACGAGGCTCCCGTCGGCGGACTGCGCGATGATCACGTGGATCCCGTGCGCAAGGTACTCGCCCTGCTGCGTCTCGAGGAGCGTGCGCAAGGCGGTTGCTTCCGGCAACTGCGCAAAGCCGCCGTAGCGCAGCAGGCTCAAGTCCGACATCACGGTGCCGGGCAGCGTAAATCCGGGGCTCTCGAGGCGCAGCATCTGCAGCCGGCAGCGGCTCACCGCATAAGCCGCGAGGCGCCCGGGGAACAGGGTCACCAGGTCATCCCCGGGGCAGACGATGACCGCGTCGGCGGCGACGGGGCCGCGGGCAGTAGCGACGCCGCTGTCCTCCACGGCATGGACCGCCGTATTCCAGCGGAACTCGACGCCATGCACCTCGCGGAGCCAGTCGCAGAGGCGCGGCACTGCCCTGCGCGACTCGATGCGCAGTTCGTACGGACTGGTCAGCACCGCGGCGAGTTCGGGGGCCTTAAGTCCCGGGCAACGCCGTCGCGCCGTCGCGGCGTCCAGCAGCTCGCAGCCTGCGGCCATATCGGTTCGCATGAAGGCTTCCAGCACCGCCGCTGCTACCGGGCGCCGTGCGGCGAGCCATAGCCCGCGTTGCTCGATCGCGATTCCGGCCGCCGTCGCGACCTCCTGCCAGATCGCGCGCGAGCGCTGCGCGCGCGGCCAGACCGTGCTGCGCTCCTGTCCCGAGACGGTGACGAAACCGAAGTTGCGTATCGATGCCCCGCGGGGACCGGCATCGCGTTCCAGCACGACAACCGACAGGCCACGGCGCACGGCGGCCAGCGCACAGGCAAGGCCGACGATCCCTGCGCCGACGATGGCGAGGTCGAAATGGTCGTGAAGCCGGCTCATGGACGTATTTCTCAGGGCGACTGGCCGGGTAGCGCCTCGCGCAGCGCATAGGCGATGATTGCGCTTGCAAGGACGGCAACCTGCCGTTGGCTCGGCTTGCCGGCTGCACTGCCGGGTGTCGGGTCTATATCCGTCATTAGCCAGGAATTATCGCATGAATGCCAGCACTCCTTCGACCGCGCCGGCGAGGCGCGCCCCCGCCAGCTTCGCGGCGCTCAAGGATCGTGGCTTCCGGTATTTTGCGCTGCTGTCGGCCGCGGCCATGCTCGCCGACAACGTCGAGCATGTCATCACCTATTACGCGGCGTTTCGCCGCTTCCATTCGCCGTGGCTGGGCGGCTTCGCGGTCATCGCGCACTGGATGCCGTTCCTGGTGCTGTCCATCCCGGTCGGCGCGCTGACCGATCGCTTCGATCCGCGGCGCATGATCCAGGCCAGCATGTTGCTGTTCATGGGCGTCTCGCTGACGTGGGGACTGCTGATCCTGACCGACACGCTGCAGATCTGGCATGCCACGGTGCTCCTCGTGCTGCACGGGGTCGCCGGCGTGTTCTGGCTCGCTCCATCGCAGGTGCTGCTGTACGACATCGTCGGGCCAGGCAGGATCGAGAGTGCGGTGCGCCTGAACGCCACGCTGCGCTACCTCGGGACGCTGCTCGGCCCGGCGCTCGGCAGTGCCCTGCTGCTGGGCGCGGGGCCCTCGCGTGGCCTGTTCATCAACGCGCTGATCTATCTGCCGTTCTTCCTGTGGCTGGTGGCGGCTCCCTATGGTCCGAAATTCCGCGCGGGCGGCGCTGCGGTGCGACCGGCGCTGCGGGGTTTCGCCGATGTGGTCGCGACGTTCCGCGTCGTGCGCGCGAACCCGGTACTCGTGACCATGCTGTTGCTGTCGGGGGGCGCTGCGCTGCTGATCGGCGGGGCCTACCAGGCGCAGATGCCGCAGTTCGCCCAGGATCTGGGACATGGCGATGCCGGGCTGACTTATGGCATGTTGCTCGCTGCCGATGCCTTCGGGGCGCTGGTGGGCGGCGTTACGCTCGAGGCGAGCGGGGCGCTGCGTTCCCGGCCCATCACGGCGATTGGGCTCGCGATGCTGTGGTGCGTCGCGCTCGGGGGTTTCGCGCTTGCCGACTCCTATCCGCTGGCGCTCCTGTGCCTGTTCGCGGCCGGTTTTCTCGAACTGTCCTTCAACTCGATGTCCCAGGCCCTGATCCAGCTGAATGCGCCGAACGAGCTGCGCGGCCGGGTCATCGGCGTCTACTCGATGGCGAGCCTCGGTGCCCGCACCTTCAGCGGGGTCAGCGTCGGGATCGTCGGCGGCGTGATCGGGGTGCATTATTCGCTCTCCCTGAGCGCCCTGGTGCTGCTGCTGGGCCTGCTGGCGCTTTGGAGGGTATGTTCACGCGACCATCTCGGCTAGAATGCCCGGCCGCGGAACGCACCCCGGTCGTTTTGCCTCAACCCCAACTGGTAAACCATGCTCGCTACGTCCAACGTCGCCATTCAGTTCGGCGCGAAACCCCTGTTCGAACAGGTCACCGTCAAGTTCGCCGACGGCAACCGCTATGGCCTGATCGGCGCCAACGGCTGCGGCAAGTCCACGCTGATGAAGATACTCGGCGGGGACCTCGAGGCGAGCGCCGGCGACGTGATGCTGCAACAGGGCATGCGCCTCGGCAAGCTGAACCAGAACCAGTTCGGTTACGAGGATGACCGGGTACTCGATGTCGTCATGCGCGGCCATGCGGAACTGTGGGCGGCGATGCAGGAACGCGACAGGATCTATGCGAACCCGGATGCGACCGATGCGGATTACATGCGTGCGGCCGAACTCGAGAGTACCTTCGCCGAGTATGGCGGCTATGACGCGGAGGCGCGCGCTGCAGCGATCCTGATCGACGCAGGCATTCCGGAGGAACGGCACAACGGTCCGATGCGCGAGGTGCCGCCGGGCCTCAAGCTGCGGGTATTGCTGGCGCAGGCGCTGTTCTCGCAGCCGGACGTGCTGCTCCTCGATGAGCCCACGAACAACCTCGACATCAACTCGATCCGCTGGCTGGAAGGCGCGCTCAACAACTACAACGCGACCATGGTGATCATCAGCCATGACCGCCACTTTCTCAATCAGGTCTGCACGCACATCGCGGACCTCGACTACCAACAGCTGAAGGTCTATCCCGGCAATTACGACGACTTCATGCTGGCCTCGGTGCAGGCACGCCAGCGCGTCGAGGCGGCCAACGCCAAGGCCAAGGACAAGATCTCCGACCTGCAGGAGTTCGTGCGGCGCTTTTCGGCGAACGCCTCCAAGGCCCGTCAGGCGACCTCGCGCAAGCGCCAGCTGGAGAAGATCAAGATCGAGGAGATCCGGCCGTCGACGCGCCAGAACCCGTATATCCGCTTCGAACAGGGGAAGAAGCTGTACCGTAATGCGGTGACCGTCGAGAAGCTGTCGTTCCGTTATCCCGGCACCGACGAGAATGTGCTGAATGACATCAGTTTTGGCGTCGAGGCCGGCGAGCGCATCGCGATCATCGGCCCGAACGGCGTCGGCAAGACCACGCTGATGCGTTGCCTCGCCGGCGAATTGCACCCCGATGCGGGCCGGATCGAATGGGTCGAGAATGCCCAGGTCGGCTATATGCCGCAGGATCCTCAGGCCGAGTTCGAGGACAAGGCGGACCTGTTCGAGTGGATGTCGCGCTACACCGGCAAGGCGGATGACGACCAGCTGGTACGGGCGACGCTCGGGCGGCTGCTGTTCTCGGGCGAGGAGACCAAGAAGTCGGTCAAGGTACTGTCGGGCGGCGAGAAGGGTCGCATGATCTACGGCAAGCTGATGCTGACGAAACCGAATGTGCTGCTGATGGACGAGCCGACAAACCACATGGACATGGAGACGATCGAGTCGCTGCAGATCGGCCTGGAACACTATCCGGGCACGCTGATTTTCGTCTCCCATGACCGCGAGTTCGTCGGTGGTCTCGCGACGCGCATCATCGAACTGAGCTACGGCGGCCGCGTCAGTGACTTCCGCGGCACCTACGACGAGTATCTCGCGCGCCAGGGCATCGAGGTCTAGCGGAATACGTAAGGAGGGGCCATGCGCTTAGGGTTCATTGGGCTGGGACAGATGGGTGCGGCGATCGCCGCGAACCTCGTCGGCACAGGTCACGAACTGCGGGTCTGGAACCGCTCGCCCGACAAGGCCGCGGCGCTGGTCGCCGGCGGCGCCACGCTGGCGAAGAGTCCACGTGACGCTGCGACGGGCGCGGAGGTCGTGCTGACGATGCTCGCGGATGATGCTGCGCTGTCGGCCGTGCTGGATGGCGATGAGGGTCTGTACGCGGGACTTGCTCCCGGTGCGCTGCACATCTCGCTGAGCACGATCGCCGTCGCGACCGCCGATTGTGTCGCGGCCGGTCATGGGTCGCGGAACCAGGCCTTCCTGTCGGCGCCGGTATTCGGGCGCCCCGCGGCCGCTGCGGCGGCGAAGCTGTTCATCGTTGCCGGCGGGGATGAGGCGAGCTACCGGCGTGCGCTGCCGCTATTCGCGCAGATAGGCCAGGCGAGCTTCCATGCCGGCGCGACACCTTCGTCCGCAAACCTGATCAAACTGTGCGGCAACTTCATGATCCTCGCGACGATCGAGATGCTCGCCGAGGCGATGACGCTGGCTGCCAAGGGTGGCGTGGGCAAGGAGAAGTTCCTGGAGGTGATGACCGGCACGCTGTTCGGCAGCCCGCTGGTGCGGACCTATGGCGCTATCCTCGCGGCGGGCGAGTACCGGCCTGCCGGTTTTGCCGCGCCGCTGGGGCTCAAGGACATGCGGCTCGTGGCGCAGGCTGCGGAAGGCGAACGCGTGCCGATGCCGTTTCTCAACGTGCTGCGGGACCATCTCCTGCAGACGATCGCGACGGAGGGCGGCGACGTCGACTGGTCCGCCATTGCGCTGAGTGTCGCGCGCAACTCGGGGCTGGAGCGCTAGCCGGACCGGGCAGACCGCCTGCAGCGGTCAGGGCGCCGGCGCGGCGATGGTTATTCGGAAAACAGCGCCGCTGCCACCGGCACCGCCCGCCCCGGTGGTGCCGTAGAGATTCCCGTCGCTGCCCGCGCACAGGTCGTCGGGAGTGGTGCCGTCGGTGCTTCCGGCGAGCACGCCGCCGCCACTGAAGGAGTGCAATATCGTCTCGACTCCCGTTGTCGTCAGGCTGTACACGGCGCCCTGGTTGTAGGCGCCGCCCGCCAGCGCCGCGCCATACAGGTTGCCATCGTTGCCGAGTACCAATCCGTAGGGATCCCCGCCATCGGCGCTGCCCGGCATGCCGCCGCCGCCGCTGAACGAGTACAGCACGGACTCCTGGCCGGCCGGGGTGAGCTTGAAAATGGCGCCCTGGCCGTAGGCGCCGCCTCCGCTCAGCACGCCGTACAGATTGCCGGCCGCGTCCTGAACGAGCCCGACGGCCGGTGATGCCCCGTCGGTACTGCCGGCAATGCCGCAGGCGCCAGCGAAACAGCCGCTGAACGAGTACAGGGTCTTTTCCTCGCCCGCCAGCGTGAGCTGGAAAACGGTACCGCCAATGGTGTTCGGGTAGGCTCCGCCGCCCAACGTCGTACCGTAGATATTTCCGTCGCTGCCCTGGAGCAGCGTGTAGGGGTACACCCCGTCCGTACTGCCGGCAATGCCGCAGTTTGAGGAACTGCAGCCCGCGAAGGAATAGAGCACCGACTCGGTGCCGGACGGGGTGATCCTGAATACGGCGCCCTGGCGATAGGTACCGCCGAATGCCGTCGTCCCGTAGAAGTTGCCATCGCTGGCCTGAATGATGAACCCGGGGGAGTTGCCGTCATCGCTGCCGGCCACGCCACAGGTGCCAAACGCGCACCCGGAGAACGAGTGGACGATAGACTCGGTGCCCGATGTCGTGACCTTGTAGATGGCCCCGCCTCCGTAAGCGCCACCGCTGCTGGTCGCGCCGTAAAGATTTCCGTCGCTGGCCTGGATCAGCGGCGCTGCCGGGCCCGTGGCGTCCGCACCGGCGCCGAAGGAATGCAGCACGGTCTGCGACCCGCCGGGCGTGACCATGAACACGGTTCCCGCGCCGCTGGCGCCGCCACCCGCTGTGTTGCCGTAGAAATTGCCGCTGCCGTCGGTGCCCTGGATCAGCCCCACCGGAAACGAGCCGTTGACGGGCTCGTCGAAGGAATACACGAGGGTATCGGGTTTTTGGGTCGCGCCGACACCGCGCACTGCGCCGGGCGTGAAGGCCACGTTGGTGTAGACGCGGCCGCCCGACGCAATCGCCGGAATCGTCACCTGATGCGTCGCGGGGTTGTAGGAATCGACCGCGACGGTCGGCATCCCGCCGCCCACACCGTCGATTCGGCCGACCGTCGCGGCAACGCCGGTGTAGACATCGCCGCCCAGCACCTGGATCGTGGGCACGGAAAGGGCTCCGCCGCTGTAAGTGTCGGCTCCGGCCACGCCGTCGATGGACACGAGCCCGGCGACCTTGACCACGACGTTGAAATACGGCGTCGATCCGACGGTGACCGAAGGAACCGTCAGTTCATTCAGTACCGGCGAGTAGCTGTCCGCGCCCGAATAGCCAGAGGACCCCGTCGGCCCGCTGACGAGGGCGCCGACCTTAACCACGATGTTCGAATAGGTCGTTGTGCCGAGCTGCAGCGTGGGAATGGTCAGCTGACCGCTGGTCGGGTCATAGATGTCGGCCGCCAGAGCTGAGCCGCCGCCAAAGACCGAAGCTGCGACAGCGACGGCCAGCGGCGACCGACACCTGCAGGAGGCAAGGATTCTCCCGCTGAGGAGACGGCTGCGGTGAACTGATGGAGCTGAACGCATCGCGATTTTGGCTGTTGTCATGACCGCCTATCCCTGTCCGGATCCAATAATCCATTTTTGGGAGATGTTAGGACATCAGCGACTGAAGTGCCACGGGGAATGGACCTGCCGATACGGCAGCTCAGCCGAGGGTCAGCAAAGCGCCGGCAACCATCAGTGCCGCGCCGGCGAGCGCACGCAGCGTCAGCGTCTCGCCGAGGATCAGCCACGCGAGCGCCAGCGTGAACGCCAGGCTCAGCTTGTCGATCGGCGCGACCCGCACCGCGGGTGCGAGCGACAGGGCCTTGAAGTAGGCCAGCCATGACGCGCCGGTTGCGATTCCCGACAGCAACAGGGCCAGCCAGGCCCGCCCGCTGAGCGCCGGGAGCGCCGCCTGTTCCCCGCGTGCCAGGACCAGGCACCACGCCAGCAGGACCACCACGGTCGTGCGGACCGCCACGGCCAGGTTCGACGGGATGCCGGCGACCCCGATCTTCGCGAAGATCGCGGTCGCGCTCGCGGCAAGCGCGCCGAGCAGCGCATAGCTCAGCCAGTTCATCGGCCTTCCCCTCGTGTGGGTTAACAATATCCTAAAGGTTTACAGGCAGCGGCCGATACAGCGGCTAGTGTGTCAATCCGCTTGAGGGTATGTCATGTCATTTCAGTCAGTATCGGGCGTCAGCAACCAGGGCTTCCAGGCTTATTTTGGGCAGCGCGTCGGGGCTTCCTCCCGCGGCCACGATCGTGACGGCGGCGATGGCGGGTCCGGCCAGGTCCAGGGGGCCGGGGGCAGCCTGTTTACCGCATTGCTGCAGGCGCTGACCCAGGCCGCCGGTATCCAGCAGGGTGGCAGCACCAGCAGTACGGGCAGCAGCGGTACAGGCGCTGCCGGCACCACGACCGGAACCGGCACAGGCGGATCTACCGCCGCCACGGGCACTGATACGACGTCCGAATCGCAGCTGGCGCAGGACCTGCACGCC